>SWCF01000861.1_pt1 | contig 120846 bp, 120 predicted proteins | sample 4690081 | NCBI WGS metagenome assembly SWCF01 (sample SAMN10267280, study PRJNA491770) | bioreactor metagenome | isolation source: DHS bioreactor inoculated with | place: Japan: off Shimokita Peninsula
CCGGGGTTTTTGGCTTAGTCGCCCTTCAGAAGGCTAGGGTCAATCCCCTCTCCCTTTCGGGAGTACGACGGCGTTAGCAAAATCGCGCCAGCCTCAAAAGAGATCAGGCGGCCGGTTCACGCCGTCCGGCGCTTGTGACGTTTGGGCCTTCCCCGCAGCGACCCGCGAGGAACCCGGACCAGGCTTGCCGAAAGCTCGTATGCATCCGCGCCCGATGCAAGCCCATGACGAGGAGCCTAATGCGGGCGGGATGCGCGGGGATAAGTTTTATCACCGGGCCGACGTGATCCATGGCTTTGTCCAGGCGGCCGGTTGCTGCGGCGGTTCGGTGGGCGATCGCCCGGCGCGCCGCCGGCTCATATTGGCCACGGTGGCGACGAGCATGGCGGCCATATCGCCGTTGGCGGCATCGAGCCGGCCCTTGAGGCTGCGGGGATCGGACTGGGGGAAGTCGTGTTCGAGCCCGAGGGTTTCAAAGCGGGCAGCGGCTTCGCCCAGAACCAGCAGAATGGTTGAAAACCTGACCGTCCCGTTCGGCAGGGAAGGGACGGCGCGCTTGTGGCCGAGGCCGGTCGCAAAGCGCCGCAGATCGGTCAACAGGGCCCGGACCAGACGGGCGGTCTCGTCAGGCGCTTCAAGGGTGGGGCGCGACCTGCCCTGCGCGGCCATGGCGCCCTGAACCGCCGTCAGCCGCGCCATCAACGCGGCAAAGGCTTCGGGGGCGGGTGTGGATGTCTTGCGGCGGGGCATGGGCTGGTCTCCGTGTCAGGTCTGGCTCCGGCGGGGCGGAGGGTGACAGGAGAGGATAGGGGAGGTGCGGGCGGCGGGGATAAAGGACCAGGAATTAAAATCGCTAAGAGCGAACTTTAATCTTGAAAAAACAAATTTTGCTCGCTATATGTATTCTCGGTCTAACGGAAGAACGTCGTTATCTGAAGGTCGGGCTCTATTATCCCGACCGTGGAGGGGTGACCCTCTATCACTTCCCCCAAGAGGCCCCGGTGGGACGGGGACCGACACGGGCGAAGCAGCCGCGATCAACGACTGATCGCGGCTAGAATGAAGGTGAAGTTGCTGTTTCCGACCTCTGTTTGAGACGACCCTAGAGGACTTCCCCTCTAGGCAAACAGAAGGAGAACACCATGAGTGTTTCTGAAGACCAACAGCAACGGCGGCGGTGGACGCGATGGTGCATCTGGCAACGGATGCGCAACCCCAAGGTCCTGACGACGATTATCAGGGCAGCATACGCGCTCTATCGGCTTATTCGCTTTATCTTTGAGTGCTTCTGCACTGGGGGATAAACCGCCAACCCAAATTCTATGAAAGGAAAGAGAACATGCTGCAGGAAGCATTACGGCTTATTCGAGTTTTTCACGATCTCAAACAGTTTGAGGTTGCCGAAAAGATCGGAGTATCTAAGTCTTATATTTCTGAACTCGAAAATGGATCGAAGGCGCCTAGCTTGGAGGTGCTCCAAAGGTATTCATCCGAGTTTGGCATTCCAGTGTCATCGCTAATGTTTTTCTCAGAGCAAATAGACGCTGCCAAGAGTGGTGAAAAGGTGCGAACAACTATTGCTTCTAAGGTGATAGACATCCTAAAATTCATCGAAAACAAGTCTAAGGCGGATGCTGCCTGATGAGGCCTGGCCATCGGATTGTCGATAGCGCCCTGTACAAGGTGCGAACCCGCCGGCGGCTTGCTGAGTTACTTTTCACCGAAGTTGGATTTCTTGAAAGCCTTGAGAAAAACCAGCCTAAGTATGTGGTGAAGTACAAACCTAAGTACGATGACAAGGCTCCCTGGCTCGCGATGCCGCCTCCTCCAGAGCTGGCAGATAATTACCGGCCCATTAGCCTGCCTCCCTCTGCCTTGAAGCGTCTGCAAGCTCGTTTGGCCAAGCTACTTGGCATGATAACGGTGCCACCATACGTATTTAGCTCCGTAAAGGGCGTGTCATACGTCGACAATGCCGCCGTTCACGTTGGTGCAAGGGCATTTTGGCTCCTCGATATAGAGGCGTTTTTTCCTTCTTGCACCGCAGAGCGTTTAACGTGGTTCTTTAGGGATAAGTTACAGTGCAGCCCGGATGTAGCGGCGATACTGGTGGAAATTGTGACGTTTGATGGATGCTTACCCCAAGGGTCGCCATGCAGTCCCATTCTTTCATACTTCTGCAATGCGCGAATGTGGTCTGATATCTATCAGCTTGCCGGGGAATACGGTTGCACTCTAAGTATCTACGCCGACGATATTACCCTCTCTGGTGCAGTGGTCCCGAAAAAATTAGTTTGGCGAATAAAAGAAGTATTGAAGAACAATGGATTTAGAACGAGCCGATCCAAGGAAGTCAGCCTGGTCAACGCGCCCGCAGACATTACGGGCGTCATTGTTCGTGACAACAAGCTCTTTTTGCCGAATAGACAATTCAAAAAGCTGAGGGTGGAGCTGGCAAAAAGGCGTGACGCTAAGACGTCGATTGAAAAGCGGAAAATCGACAATCGCATTGCTGGACGCAAAGCGCAGGCCCGCCAAATTGAGAAGCATTCCAAGAGCGGCAGATGATGCCGGTCACGCCAGTTAAGTTTGGCGCTTTCGATCAATTGGATTTTCCGACTACTCCCTCGCTGTCCTAGTGAAAACCAAGGTGTATGTGCGGATGCCATTGGCTAGAGCGGCTGGGAGAAGCCGCTGGGTCCCGTGTCGAGCACGGGACAGCGATGGTGGGGGACGAGAGGGTCGATACAATCGCCTTCGCTTCCCCGGCGAAAGCCGGGGTCCATGAGCGGATGCCGCGGGCGACGGGGGTTTTGGGAGGCTGCTGGGTCCCGTGTCGGGCACGGGACAGCGATGGCGGGGTTGGCGCGGCGTGGGCGATGATTTTGAGCGGGGCTAGATCAGGGTTTCGGTGAGGTCGCGCCAGGTGGGGTTGGCGGTTTCGATCAACTGGATTTTCCAGGCGCGCTTCCACGCCTTGATGCGCTTTTCGCGGAGGTAGGCGCTGTCGAGGGTGGGGTGGGTTTCGTACCAGACCAGACGGGCAATATCGTATTTGCGGGTGTGGCCGGGGACGGCTTTTGAGCGGTGGTCGTGGATGCGGCGGGCGAGGTCGTTGGTCATGCCGGTGTAGAGGGCGCCGTTCTGGTGCTTGGCGAGGATGTAGACGTAGTACTGGCGTTGTTCGTACATCGCGTGTTTTCCCCCAAAGCGGAGTTGAGTTTGGGGCGGGGGCGCGGGGAGTGCAAGAGGGGCGGGTACGCTCCTTCGCTTCCCCGGTGAAAGCCGGGGTCCATGTGCGGTGCCGCTGGCGACAGGGGCTTGGGGAGGCTGCTGGGTCCCGTGTCGGAGCACGGGACAGCGATGGGGGTGGGGAGAGGCGGAGGTTCGCCGTAAATGACGGGAGCGGGCGCCGGGATCAGCCGCCGGGGCCTTCGAGGGTATCCAACTCCATCTGCCGCAGCTTCTTGATTTCATCGCGGAGCTTGGCGGCTTTTTCGAATTCCAGATTGGTGGCGGCTTCGCGCATCTGGTGTTCGAGGTCCTTGATGACAGCGGCGAGATTGGCGCCCACCGGAACCGTGTCCTTGCCGTCCTTGCCCGGGCGGATTTTGACCGAGACGTGGTCGCGTTCGTAGACGGAATCCACGATATCGTTGATGCGGGCCTTGACCGATTGCGGGGTGATGCCGTGTTCGGCGTTGTAGGCGAGCTGTTTTTCGCGGCGGCGGTTGGTTTCGGCGAGCGCGCGTTCCATGGAGCCGGTTTCGCGGTCGGCGTAGAGGATCACCTTGCCATCGACGTTGCGCGCGGCGCGGCCGATGGTCTGGATGAGTGAGGTTTCCGAGCGCAGGAAGCCTTCCTTGTCGGCATCGAGGATGGCGACGAGGCCGCATTCGGGGATGTCGAGGCCTTCGCGCAAGAGGTTGATGCCGACCAGCACGTCGAAATTGCCGAGGCGCAGATCGCGGATGATCTCGATGCGCTCGATGGTGTCGATGTCCGAATGCATGTAGCGCACGCGAATGCCCTGCTCGTGCAGGTATTCGGTGAGATCCTCGGCCATCTTCTTGGTGAGGACGGTGAGCAGGGTGCGGTAGCCCTTTTCGGTGGTCTTGCGGATTTCATCGACAACGTCGTCCACCTGAGTGGTGGCGGGGCGGGTTTCGACGACAGGGTCGATCAGGCCGGTGGGGCGGATGACCTGTTCGGCAAACACGCCGCCGGTCTGTTCGAGCTCCCACGCGCCGGGGGTGGCCGAGACATAGACCGTCTGCGGGCGCATGGCGTTCCATTCCTCAAACCGCAGGGGGCGGTTGTCCATGCAGGAGGGGAGGCGGAAGCCGTATTCGGCGAGGGTGGCCTTGCGGCGCAGATCGCCGCGATACATGGCGCCGAGCTGGCCGATGGTGACGTGGGATTCGTCGACGAAGACCAGGGCGTTGTCGGGGAGATATTCGAACAGCGTGGGGGGCGGCTCGCCGGGCTTGCGGCCCGAGAAGTAGCGCGAATAGTTCTCGATCCCCGCGCAGGAGCCGGTGGCCTCCATCATTTCGAGATCGAACAGGGTGCGCTGTTCGAGGCGCTGGGCCTCGAGGAACCGGCCCATGCCGTTGAGCTCCTGCAGGCGGGCGTTGAGCTCGCGCTTGATCTCCTTGATGGCCGCATTCATCGTGGTGCGGGTGGTGACGTGGTGGGAATTGGCGAAGACGCGCACGGCGGTCAATTCGGCCGATTTCTTGCCGGTCAGGGGATCGAATTCGGCGATGGATTCGATTTCGTCGCCGAACAGGGTGATGCGCCAGGCGGCGTCGTCATAGTGGGCTGGGAACACTTCGATGGTGTCGCCGCGCACCCGGAAGGTGCCGCGCACGAAGCCGATGTCGCCGCGCTTGTATTGCAGGGCGACGAGTTCGTTGAGTAACGCGCGCTGGTCGATCTTCTGGCCCTTTTCGAGCCAGATGGTCATGGTGGTGTAGTCTTCCACCGAGCCGATGCCGTAGATGCAGGAGACCGAGGCGACGATGATGACGTCGTCGCGCTCGAGGATCGCGCGGGTGGCCGAGTGGCGCATCCGGTCGATCTGCTCGTTGATGGTGGATTCCTTTTCGATATAGGTATCGGTGCGCGGGACGTAGGCCTCGGGCTGGTAGTAGTCGTAATAGGAAACGAAGTATTCGACCGCGTTGTCGGGGAAGAAGTTCTTGAACTCGCCATAGAGCTGGGCGGCCAGGGTCTTGTTGGGCGCGAGGATGAGGGCCGGGCGTCCGGTCTGGGCGATCACCTGGGCGGCGGTAAACGTCTTGCCCGAGCCGGTGACGCCGAGCAGGACCTGATCGGTCTCGCCATTGGTGATGCCGTCGATGAGTTCGGCGATCGCGGTGGGCTGGTCGCCGGCGGGGACGTAATCGGTCTGCAGGCGGAAGGGGATGCCGCCCTTGTCCTTTTTGAGCGCAGCCGGGCGGTGGGGCCGCCAGGCATTGGTGCCCTCGACCTCCTTGCGGCCCTCGGCGATGATCTTTTCGAGCGCGGCGACGGTGGCCGAAACGCCGGCCGAGGAATTGGTCACATCGGTGGGCGCGTGGAAACCGGCCTGCGGGGCTTCGGCGAAGCCATCGAGATTGGTGGGGCGCTCGACGGAGTTGGCCTTGGATTTTGGGGCCTTGAGCGACATGCCCGTGGCTTCACTGCGTTTGCCCTTGGCGGCACTGGCCTTGCGGGCGTTGGCTTTCGCGTTGTCCTTGCCCTTGCCGGCGAGGCGCTCGGTTTCCTGGGCTTCGGCGGCTGCTTTTTGGTCCGCGCGGTCCAGCGCGCGCTTGTTGCGCATGCGCTCGGCGTAAAGCGGCTTTGAGGCCTGAGCGTCCTCGGCCTTTTCGATTTCCTTGATGAAATCGTCGATGGAAAAGTCGGCTTTACCGGGGCGACCGGCGGACGGGGATTTTTTATCGGAGGTCATGGAGCACCATATCGGGCCGCAGGTGGACTGAATCAATAGATTGGGGTCGCGCAGTCGAACCGAAAAAGTCTGCAACTTTTTCTGACTGCACTCTTAGCACCAACGGAACGGAGTGTGAACGGTTCCTGCTGACAGGATGTGTCAGGAGGACGTGTTTTCGGTTCACGACAGCGCGGGCAGATCCTCTTCGAGCATTTGCCGCAGGCGGGCGGCGGCGTGGTCGATCTCGGCGGAGAGCGATCGGAGGGCGAAGCGGGCCGGAGCGGCAAGGCGGGGGTGGTCGGGGTGACGGGCGGCAAGGTGCGCCAGGGCTGCGGCGTGGTGGAGCAGGCCGGTGAAATGAGCCACGGGCTCGGCCGCCTGCGGGGCGCGGGGATGGGCGGCCAGTGCCTGGGCGCAATCGGCCCATTGGGCAAGGCCGGTTCCGATTCCGGCTTCGAATGGCGTCTCCCGAGCCAGCGTGGCGATGGCGTCGACGAAGGCGGCGCGCGCCGGCGGGTCGGCCAATTCGCGTTTGACGAAGGCTGCGGCGAGGGCGCCATTGGCGCCTTCATAGAGGCGGGCGACGCGGCTGTCGCGCCAGATGCGCTCAATGTCGTATTCGGCAAGGTAGCCGTAGCCGCCGAGCACCTGAATGCCCAGATCGGCGGCGCGGGAGCCCATATCGGTGCAGAAGGTCTTGACGATTGGTGTGAGGAAGGTCGCGAGGCGCGGATTTGACGTGAGCAGGCCGGCGGTGTGGGCCACCATGGCGCGACCGCCAAGGGCGAGACTGTCCATGGTCAACAGCATGCGGCGGATATCGGGGAGGTCGAGCAGGCTGGCCGGAGCGCCCGAGGCGGTGCGGCCCTGCATTCGGGTGCGGGCGTAGGCGAGGGCCTTTTCATGGGCGGCGGAGGCCGCGGCCACGCCCTGGGCGGCGACATCGAGGCGGGCGTGATTCATCATGATGAACATGCCGGCCAGCCCCTTTCCGGCTTCGCCGAGCAGGTAGGCCTCGGCACCGTCGAACCGCATCTGGCAGGTGGGAGAGGCGTGGAGCCCCATCTTCTCCTCGATGCGGGTGACGGCTAGGGCGTTAGCGGTTCCGTCGTCGCGCCGGGCCGGGCAGAGGAAGAGGGAAAGGCCGCGTGTGCCCGGCGTATCGTGGGTGCGCGCGAGGACGAAATGCAGGATCGTTTCGCTCATGTCCTGATCGCCGCCAGAGATGAAGATCTTTTCGCCCGAAATCCGCCAGGTGCCGTCCGGTTGCTTTTCGGCGCGGGTGCGGATGGCGCCCAGATCGGTTCCGGCGCCGGGCTCGGTGAGAGCCATGGTGACAAGGGCCGAGCCATCGGTCAGCAGGGGCAGATAGCGGGGGGCAAGCTCGGGGGCGAGGTGAACCAGCGCATCGGCGCCGCCGCGCACCAATCCGGTGAGCATCTGGAAGGAAGCGTTGGCCGCCGCCAGCAATTGGGTGGCCATGAGGGAAACGGCGTCGGGTGCGCCAAAGCCGCCAGCGGCTTGGGACAGGTGAAGCTGGTTCCAGCCAAGATCGACGTAGGAGCGATAGGCCGCGACCATCGAAGATGGAAGATGAACGCGGCCGTCGGTGAAACGGGCGCCTTCCCTGTCGCATTCGCCCGCCGCCGGAGCGATCACCTCGCTCACGAACTGGCTGAAGGGTTCGAGCACCTGGGCCGTTTCGGACTCCTCCCATCCGGGTTGGGGGAAGGCCGCAAGGGTGAGCAAAACGTCTTCAAGCTGCGTCATCGGGCCTCCCTGTCATCCGGCTAAATGATATGCGCCATAACCATATCGATTTCCGTGTCCGGTGCAATTGGCTCTTGCGAGCATTGTCGGGCGGTGCGGACGGTGTGGTAATGGGAGGCGGTGTCGGCGCTCTTTTGACCGCCGCTTATGCCGCCAATGGAATGGACTGTGAGCAGACCTTGCTGATGCTCATGTCAGTATGGATTGCGCCGAGAGGGCAGCGGTTACTGCAATCGAGGCCATGCCCAAACCCCAGAAGAAAGAGCGCAGGCGGTTGCGACCGGTCCAGTAAGCGAGCGTGAAGGAGATGCGGGTGGCGATGTAGGCGCCGGCGGCCGTTGTGGCGAGCGGGGGTTCGGAGCCATTGCTGAACAGCAGAATGGCTGGCGGGACGAACATGGCAGCGGATTCAAGATTGTTCTGGAGCGTCCGCGCAGCGCGTCCGGCAAAGCCTTCACGCGAAAGCGGCGTGCTGCGGTCGGTAAAGGCGAAGGCGATGCCATTGGCGGTGACCGTATTGAGATGCTGGATGGCGGCCGAGAAAAACACAAGCGCGCCAGCAGTGAGAATGGCGAAGGGAAGGAGCATGTCGGGGTCCGGCTGGTGAAGGAAAGCTGGAAGATTGCTGTTCGTTCGTGTACAGACAACGCGCAATTGTTGAACTCAATTGTGCGAAATTGCACAGGGATGCAAATGTGAACACTTCCGATTTTGTGTTGGTGAAGGCCGTGGCCGCGGGCGGCAGCTTTTCGGCGGCGGCACGCATGTTGGGCATGGCGCACACGACGGTGGCGCGGCGGCTGCGGCAGCTCGAAGCCTATTACCAGACGCGGCTGTTCGATACGCGCGCCGGGCAGATGGTGCCGACGGCGGCGGGGGAACGGGTGCTAGAAAGTACCGGGCGGATCGCAGTGGAGATGGCGGAACTCGAAAGCGGCATCAAGGGTGAGGACCAGCGGCTGACCGGAGCGGTGCGGCTGACGACGGTCGATATTCTCGCCTGGCACTACATGGACAGGATCGCTGCGTTTCGGGCGGCCTATCCCGGAATCGAGCTTACCATTGAAACGGGAACCGAACTGCGCAGCCTATCCCGGCGCGAGGCCGAAATGGCGCTGAGGCTGACCAACCGGCCGGACGAGTTTTTGTTCGGGCGCAAGGTGGGCCGGTTCGATTTCTATCCCTACTGCCGCAACGGGGCGGCGCAAGGCGAGGTCGGCACCATGGCGTGGATCGACTACAGTGGCCGCGAGTGCGGCGGGCCGGCTGGACGTTGGCTGAAACAGACCTTGCCCGATGTGCAGCCGGTGATGAGCGTATCGACACCTTTGATCATGCTGCGCGCCGTGGCGGCGGGCATGGGAACCGGTCTGCTTCCCAGCACTGTAGCGGATGGGTATGGCGGCCTGACGCGCATCGTCGATGAAATCGCCTTCTCGGTCGACATCTGGCTGCTGGCGCCGGAGGCGCTAAGGCATACGGCGCGAATCCGCGCGGTGTTCGGGGCGCTCGGGTGAGGGGGATTTTCTGCCGGGTCACCGGCGGATCGGGAGCGGGCGGTGAGGGCCGATTTTGACCGGGCGTGTGAGCTTCCGGTGCTGACGCGCTGGAGACCTGGTTCGGCCCGCGTTAACCCAGCTTTGGGTCCTGTGGCCTACCATCGGGAAAATTCCCGATGGGTAGGGCGCGAAATGAGTGGATCTATACGGTTGGCCGAGGTGTTGGGGGCACTGAGCCGGGCGCTCGACATGACCGAGGGGCAACCGCCCGGTCACTGCATGCGCTGTTGCTGGATCGGGGTGCAGGTGGGCCGGTCCATGGGCATGGACGAGGCGGCGCTGCGCGATCTCTATTATGCGCTGCTGCTCAAGGATCTGGGGTGTTCGTCCAATGCGGCGCGTATCTGTGAATTATATCTGGCCGACGATCTGACCTTCAAGCGCGACTTCAAGCATCTCGACGGCAGCCTGCCGCAGGTGCTGCGGTTCGTCCTGTCGCACACCGGGGCCGAGGCGGGGCTGGCCGAGCGGTTCCGCTCGGTGGTCAACATCATGCGCAATGGCGGTGAGATCGTCACCGATCTGATCGAAACGCGGTGCCAGCGCGGGGCGGAGATTGCCCGCCAGATGCGGTTTTCCGAAAATGTGGCGCAGGCCATCCTTGATCTCGATGAGCAGTGGAATGGCGCTGGCAAGCCGGTTGGCAAGGCCGGCGCGGATATTTCGCTGTTTTCGCGTATCGCGCTTCTGGCGCAGGTGGTGGACGTGTTCTTCATGTCCGGGGGGCCGGAGGCCGCGATGACCGAAATCACCTCGCGCTCGGGGACGTGGTTCGACCCAGCGGTGGTTTTCGCCTTTTGCGACGTGGCCGCCGACGAGACGTTCTGGGCAATGCTGGGGCGAGAAGACATCGAGCAGGTGGTGCTCGACCTCGAACCGGGGCAGGAGGTTCAGCGGGCCGATGAGGGGTATCTCGACGATATCGCGCAGGCTTTTGCGCGGGTGATCGACGCCAAGAGCCCGTTCACCTCCGGCCACAGCGAACGGGTGGCGGTGTTTTCCGACCTGATCGCCGAGGAGATGGGATACACACGGGCGCGGCGGCGCTGGCTCAAACGCGCCGCGCTGCTGCACGATATCGGCAAGCTGGGCGTATCCAACAGCGTGCTCGACAAGCCCGGCAAGCTCAATGATGACGAATGGGTTGCCATGCGCGACCACGCCCGGCTGTCCGAAGACATTTTATCGCGCATCGGCGCGTTTTCCGATCTTGCCGTGGTGGCGGGCGCGCATCACGAGCGGCTGGACGGCAAGGGCTATCCCAACGGCAAGACGGCCGACGAACTCGACCTCGACACGCGGATCATTTCGACCGCGGACGTATTCGACGCGCTGACGGCGGACCGGCCCTATCGCGCGGCGATGCCGGTTTCCAAGGCGATGGGGATATTGTGGGAAGGGGCGGGAGCATCGCATGACCCGGCATGCATCGAAGCGCTGGAGCGGGCGCTGGCGCGGTCGGAGCAGGCGGTGGCTTAGGCTGGGTGGACAGCCAGGTGATGGTGGGACATTGTCGAATGATGCGATAGGGGAGAGTGAATTTGGGTTTTGGCGTTTTTATTCATCGCGCAGACTCGATCTATGACGACAGCCCTGCCACGCAATACCAGTTTCCACATCAGTATTATTCCCGCGTGAAATCCTGTGTTGGAGACTGGATCGTTTATTACGAGCCAACCAAAGTGAAAAATTCACGCGGCTATTTTGCCGTGGCAAAGGTTGCCGACGTTACCCTCGATCCAACACGGTCCGACATGTTTTTGGCTTTGATCGAGCCAGGAAGCTATCTGCCCTTTGCGCGCCCAGTTCCGTTCGTTCTTGACAATGAGGTGGTCGAGGCTGGCCTTCTCAACGCCGTCGGGCGGATATCGGGCAGGGCGCAAGCGGCAGTGCGATCGCTTGCGCCTGCAGATTTCAACCGGATCATCGATCTGGGCCTCGTTGGGCAGGACGATCTGCTTCCGCGAAGTGATGCAATTGCCTCTGTTCCGCCTGGTTTGGCGGAAGAGCAAGCGCCGTTTGAAGTCGAAAGAGAGCGGGTGCGTGTGCTTACGTCCCGCATTCTGCGTGACAGCGTGTTTCGGCGAGTTGTCCTGAACGCATACGACTCGCGTTGTGGAATTACGGGCCTCAAGCTCATCAATGGCGGGGGGCGGGCCGAAGTGGAGGCCGCGCATATTCGGCCGGTTGAGGCCAACGGACCCGACATAATAAACAATGGCCTACCGCTTTCGGGCACAGTCCATTGGATGTTCGATCGGGGACTCATTGCGCTGGCGGATGATCTGGAGATCGTTATTTCGCGTCAGGTCAATGACCGTCAGGGACTGGAAAGCCTGATTAACAAGTCCGGGCGGCTGATTGGACCGGCCGAACTGCGGGATCGACCGCACCCTGCATTCCTGTCGTGGCATCGAGAAAATGTCTTCAAGCATTGAAGGACTTGAGGCCCGCCCTCACGTCGTTCCGTCGCCCGCCGTGGCGGCGTTGACGATGTCGTCGGGGATGTCGTCGAAGCTTGAGTAGTTCATGGTGTAGAGGCGGGCGTAGAGGCCGTTTTTGGCCATGAGCTGATCGTGGTTGCCCTGTTCGATCAACTCGCCGTTCTGCAGCACGATGATGCGGTCGGCGCCGCGGATGGTGGCGAGGCGGTGGGCGATGACGAGGCCGGTGCGGCCTTCGAGCAGGGTTTCCAGCGCCTTTTGAATCTGACGTTCTGTGTAGCTGTCGATATTGGCGGTGGCCTCGTCGAGGACGAGGATCTTTGCGTCGGCGACAAGGGCGCGGGCGAAGCTGAGCAATTGGCGCTGGCCGAGCGAGAAGTTGGAGCCGCGCTGTTCGAGGACAGTATCGTAGCCATCGGGCAGGCGGGTGATGAACTCGTGGGCGCCGACGGCCTTTGAAGCCGCGATGACGTCATCGATTGTGGCGGAGGCCTTGTTGTAGCGGATGTTTTCAAACACCGTGCCGGTGAACAGGAACGGTTCCTGGAGCACCATGGCGACCTGTTCGCCCAGGCTTTCCTGGGTCACGTCGCGCACGTCATGGCCGCCGACGCGGACGGCGCCGGACTGGACTTCGTAAAAGCGATGGACGAGGGCCATGGCGCTGGTCTTGCCCGAGCCGGTGGGGCCGACAAGGGCGACGGTTTCACCGGGATTGACGTGGAAGGAGACGTGTTTGAGGACCGGGCGTTTGGGATCGTAGCCGAAGACGACGTTGTCGAAATCGACCGAGCCGTCCATGTCGCGGGTGAGGGTTGTCGCGTCGGGCTTGTCGGCGATGGAGACGGGGACGTCGAGCACTTCGGTGATGCGGCGGCCCGAGGTCATGGCGCGCTGCATGATGGAATATTGCATGGTCAGCGAGCGGATGGGATCGAAGAAGCGCTGGATGTAGAACAGGAAGGCTACGATGATGCCGACCTGCATGGAGCCGTTGAGGACCAGCGAACCGCCGACCACGATGACCGTGGCCATGGCGATGCCGGTCAAGCTGTCGACGATGGGCACCATGACCTGGGCGTAGCGCGAGCCGGTCAATTGGGTTTTCAGGTTCGACCAGGCCTTGTCGTCATAGAGGTCGAAATTGACCTTCTGGCGGTCGAGATTCTGGATGGTGCGCACCCCGTTAATGCCTTCGGCCATGGCGCCATTGGTGGCCGAGTTGGTCTCATGGGCAGCCCAGAAGGCGCGTTTGGCCGGCGGCAGCCAGAAGATGCGGACGATGAACAGGGCGGGCATGGTGGCAAGGGTCAGAAGCCCCAGACCCCAATCGAGGCTCAAAAGCACAACGACAATGCCGCACAGCAGGACCAGATCGCCGATGGAGACGATCGAGGTTTCGAGGAATTCCTGCATGGAATTGACGTCGCCCTGCAGCCGGCTCATCAGGCGCCCGACTTCGGTCTTGTCCATGAAGCTCAGCGCAACGATCTGCAGGCGCGCGAACATGGCGCGGCGCATGTCGAACAGCACGTTTTCGGCGACGTTGCCGACCTGTTTTTCCTGCACCCAGGAGGCGGCAAAGTTGAGGGAAATTACTGCGGCGAAGGCGAGGATGGCCCAGAGCAGGTTCGTGGTGTCGCCGCCTTCGGTCATGCCCGAGTCGATGGCAAAACCAATGATGAGCGGGATGGCGAGCTGGGTGGCGGTGAACAAAAGCACGGCGCCGACCGAGAGATAGATGCGGTGGCGATAGGGGTGAACGAAGGCCCAGATGCGCCGGATGGTGCGCGGGTCATAGGCCTTGCCGAACACTTCCTCCTCGATATGGGCGCTGCCCACGGTAGCGCGCGGCGGGCGCTGGCCGGGGAAGGTGGCGGCGTCGTGTTCGTCGTCGAGATCGGTCGCGGTCATTGTCCGGCCTCTTGTTGTTCGATGTCTTCGGTGGGCCGGGTCTGGAGGTCGTAGAGGGCGCGGTAGCGGCCGCCCAGGGCGAGCAGTTCGTCATGGGTGCCGCGTTCGGCGATGGCGCCGTCCTCGAGGAAGAAGATGGTATCGGCGTCCATGAGCGAGGAGAGGCGGTGGGCTATGATGATGGTGATGCGGTCCTTGGCAAAGCGGCGGATGGCCGAGCGAATGCGGTGTTCGGTGCCGGCATCGATGGCGGCGGTGGAATCGTCGAACACCATCACGGCGGGCTTGAGGACCAAGCTGCGGGCGATGGAAAGGCGCTGGCGCTGGCCGCCCGAGAGCGAGACGCCGCGTTCGCCGACGACCGTGTCGTAATCGGCGGGCAGGCCCATGATGTAATTGTGGAGCTGGGCGCTTTCGGCAGCCTTTTCGATGCGGGTTTCCTTGGCCCAGGGGTTGCCGTAGGCGATGTTGTTTTCGATCGTGGTGGTGAACAGGAACGTATCCTGCTGCACCACGGCGACGCTGGTGCGCAGGGATTTCAGCGTCACGTCGCGGACGTCCTGGCCATCGATCTTTATGCTGCCTTCGGACACGTCATAGAAGCGGGCGATCAGGTGCGCGAGCGTGGATTTGCCGCTGCCGGGGGCGCCGACGATGCCGATGGTCTGGCCCTTGCGGGCGACAAAGCTGACGTCCTTGAGGGTCGGATGGGCGGCGCCGTCATATGTAAAGCCGACATGGTCAAAGCTGAGCGTGCCGTCGGTGACGGTGAGATCGGTGGCGCCGGGTTTGTCCCTGATCGCGACGGGGGCATCGATGAAGGCAAAGAAGCGATTGCCGCAGGTCGAGGCGCGGGCAAAGGAATTGACCATCAGGCCGAGCTGGCGCACGGGCATCTGCAGGATGGTCATGAAGGTGAGAAAGCTCGCCAGGGTGCCGACGCTGATTTCGCCGGCGATGACCTTGTTGCCGCCCACCCAGAGCACCAGCCCCATGGCGGCGAAAAAGGAAAAGGTCATCATCGAGGTGTTTTTCACCCGGATGTTGGTGCGCTGGTGGGCAAGGCCGAGAGCATCGTCGGAGGCGGTGTCGAACTTTTTGAGTTCGTGCTTCTGGCCGGAAAACGCGCGAACGACGCGGATGCCGCCGAGGTTTTCTTCCATGATGCGGGTGAGAACCGAGAGCTTTTCCTGCAGGGTCAGCCAGGTCTTGCGCAGGGTCAACTGGGCGACCGAGGAGCGCCAGGCGACGAAGGGCACGAAGCTGAGCGCCAGAAGGCCGAGCACGATATCGGTCGAAATCAGCATCCAGGCGCCGACGCCGATCAGGATGGTGAGCAGGACGACGCGGATCAGGCCGGTCGAAAAGAACATGCGGATGCCGTCGAGATCGAGCAGGCCGATGGTGATGAGATCGCCCGAATGAACCTTGTCGTGATAGGCGTAAGGCAGGCGCTGGACCTTGTCGTAAAAGGCCAGCCGCAGTTCGTAGCCAACGTGGTGGCCCACCGATTCCGCGAAATAGTTCTGGAGCAGGGTGAACAGCCCGCGCAGGATGGAGACGACGAGCAGGGTGATGGCGCTGACCCAAAGGGCCTGTTCGGCCTCTGCTCCGGTGACGGAAAGAATGTTCTGGGCCTGATCGATGGCCTGTCCAAGCAGCCGTGGAATGGCAAGCTGGAGCAGGGCGGCGACGATGGTCGCAACCACGGCGATGGCCACCTGCCAGTGGTGACGGAGGGATAGAAGGGCAATCCGCAACAGGGGGCTGCGATCTTTGCCCGAATGGGCGGCGGCAACATGGGCCCTGGCGTCGCCACGCGAACGCTCCCGGCCAGCCGTGAGGGTGGTCACTTCAGTATCCAGACATCAAAAAACGCCCGAAGGAGACGCGGGAATCGGTCTTGAAGAAAATCGGGCAAATCACTCGCCCGTGTATTCAAGGACGATTTGTAACATGTTGCAAGATGTTCCCTGCCTTCAGGGGACAATTTGCCCGACCGGTTCGTGAATGCCGACAGAGACGTGCAGTGCGGAGGCCCGACCACGAAAAAGCCCTCGCCGGGGAGGGTCGGCAAGGGCCTTGGTGCATGGGATTGAAATGAATGACTTGCCGGTCAGGCGAAGGCGCCGGTGAAGGCCATAACCGTAACCATCATGGTGACCATGACGGCGCCGGCGGCGGTTCCGATGCTCATCTGAATAAGGGTGCGGGCCATTTTCAGCCTCCAGTGTTTTATGCCTCTGTACCGCATTAAACGGGGCAGAACCGGATTTGGTTTCATCCGATGACGGCTTCGTGTGCGGTGAGGCGATAAGGCCATTTTCCGGCTGAACAGGGACTGAACGAGCGGTTCAGGCTTTCGGAAGCGGGAAACAAAGCGCCTAAATTATGGGCGCAGGCTGCGCATTTTCGGCGCAGATCGCATTGCGCCAGAAGTTCTCCCCGAAAAACATTCAATAAAATCAACAGGCTCTGCTTTGGCATGATGATTGCATCCAATTTTGCATGCAAACTGATTGAGGTGAAAAGCATGATGGATGGACTGATCGCGGGGACGGATCTGACCAAGATCTATGCAACGGCGACGGGGCCGCTGGTTGCGCTCGACGGGGTTTCCTTTTCCATCGAGGAAGGTGAGTTCATTTCGCTGGTCGGCCCGAGCGGGTGCGGGAAATCGACGTTGCTTTCCATTCTGGGAGGGCTCGAGGAGCGTTCTGACGGCGACCTGATCCTGGCGGGACAGCGGCTCGATCAGCCCCGGGCCGATATCGGCATGATGTTTCAGACCTCGGTGCTGTTTCCATGGCGGACAGTGCGCCAGAACGTGGAACTGCCCGGCGTCATCCTCAATCTGGATCGGAAACAGCAGGCCGAGCGGTGCGACGAACTGCTGGACCTTGTGGGATTGAACGGGTTCGGGGAACGCTATCCCAAGGAGCTTTCTGGCGGCATGCGGCAGCGCGTAGCGCTGGCCCGGCTGCTGGCGCACGATCCGCGTGTGTTGCTGATGGACGAGCCGTTCGGCGCGCTGGACGAATTTACCCGAGAGACGATGAATCTCGAACTGCTCAAGGTCTGGGAGAAGACCGGTAAGACCGTGATTTTCGTCACCCACAACATCGGCGAGGCGGTGTTTCTGTCGGACCGGATTTTCGTCATGACACCGCGACCGGGGCGACTCGAGGGCGTCGTCGAGGTGGACCTGCCGCGACCGCGGAGGACCGAGATGATGCGCGACCAGCGCTATTCCGACCATGTTTTCGAGATACGCCGCATGCTCGGTGTGGATCATTGAGCCTCAGCACGGAAAGGAGAGAGACGATGACATCTGCCGGGCAAGCCATGATCACTGAGCAGACACCGATACATGCAGACGATGCAAGCGCGACCGAAGCCTTCGTGGCACGCGAACGGGCCAAGGCTCGGCGCACCGTGCTCAACAACAGGCTGATGGCGGCGGGCTTCGGGCTCTTTGTCCTCGCTCTCTGGGCGTTCGTCACGGAAGCCGGGATCGTGCATGCGCTGATCATTCCCTCGCCAGTCGATACGTTCTGGGCGACCGGGCGGGTAATGAGCGCGGGCTATTTCTGGCCGAACGTGCTGGTCACGCTTTCCGAAATTGCCTGGGGGTTTTTCTGGGGATTGAGCAGTGGCGTGCTGTTCGGAGTCGGGGTTGCCATGTTCCCCTTCGTTCGGGCCACCATCTATCCCTACCTGGTGGCGCTGCAGGCCCCGCCCAAGATCGTTCTGGCGCCGATCTTCATCACATGGTTCGGGTTCGATCAGGCCTCAAAGATCGCCATTGCGGCGGTGATGAGCTTTTTTCCGATGTTTCTCAACACGCTGACCGGGCTGGCCTCGGTCGATCCCAATGCTGTGCGGCTGATGAAGTCGCTGACGGCGGGCCGCTGGAAAACCTTTCGCTACCTGCTGCTGCCCAACGCACTGCCGATCATGATGGCCGGGGTCAAGCTGTGCTGGACGCTGGCGGTGCTCGGGGTGATCGTCGGCGAGTTTGTGGGCGCGTCGGCGGGGATCGGATATCTCATCTACGCCATGAATTTCCAGCTCGATATCGCTGGCGTCTTCTCGCTCATCATCCTGCTCTCGGTGTTCACGCTGGCTGTCTATCAGTTCATCGAGTGGCTCGAGAGCCGCATCGTATTCTGGCAGCAGGTGTAGCTGCCGGCCCCTTTTTACAAGACTTCGAACGAGATCGGACATCCCCCCGGGATAGTCCGGCGCGGAGGGACATTTCAAATGGAGAACAAAGAAATGACTGGTGCAAATATCCTCGCCAAGGCGGGAGCCGCGGCCCTTTCGACGAGCCTTTTGGCGCTGCTTACCGCCGGGGCTGCCTTCGGGCAGGACCTTACGCCCTTTAACGGGGTTACGGCGCAGGGCGGTCCGACCGCCCAGATGTTCCCGATCTTCATGGCCCAGGAAATGGGTTATTATGAAGACGAGGGCCTGGACGTTACGCTCAACTATTCAAAGGGGTCCTCAGACGCTGCGCGGCAGTTGGCTGCCGGCAATGTGGACTGGGGAATCTTTTCCTCGGCTGCAACGATGCAGACCGTCCAGCGCGGGTTCCCGCTCAAGGCGATCATGCAGGTCTATTATCCCGACACGTTCGATATCGTTGTGCCCGAAGAGAGCGAGGTGCAATCGATGGCGGACATGGCCGGGCTGACGATCGGGCTGTCCGATCTGGCCGGCGGTGAAGTGCCGATGACGCGGGCCTCGATCGTCTCGTCGGGACTGGTCGAAGGATCGGACGTGCGGCTGGTGGTTGCAGGGGAAGGCGATCCCACGACGGTGCGCTCCTTTGAAGAAGGGCGCATCCAGGCCTATGCCGGCGCCAAGCGTGATCTGCTTTTGCTTCCCGCACAAGGTCTCGCCATTCGCTCGATCACCCCCGACGTCATTGCCCAGTTTCCAGGCGATGCGCTGGCCGTGCGGCTGGAAACCTATGAAGCCGATCCCGAGCTGCTCGCCAAATTCGTTCGGGCGACGCTCAAGGGCTGGTCATACGGGATGACCAATCCAGACGAGGCGTTCGAGCTGCTCAAGACCGAGTATGCTTCAGCTTCGCTCGGCGACAACCCGGTCGCCGCGGAGTTCTGGGCACTCGTTCAGACCTATTACACAGCGCCCGAGGCCGTCGAACTGCATGGCGAGTTCGTTCCCGAGGCGTGGGAAATCTACATGGAATATTTACAACTGGGCGAGGGCGAACAGAAGGCGTTGGCTGGACCGGTCGATCTGTCGGAGGTTCTGACCGACGACATCGTTGAAGCTGCGTGGGATGGGCTCGAACTGCCCTGACATCATTTCCGGGGGGCAATGCCTCCCGGCTCCGCACTCCTCTCATATTGGTTCCCATGATCCCCAACAGTTCCCACACCGTCGATCTGGCCGTTGTCGGCGCGCATCTGCGTGGTATGCCGCTCAATCACGAGTTGACCGAGCGCGGCGCGGTTTTCCTGCGCGAGTGTCAGACCGCGCCTTGCTACAAGCTTTTCGCATTGCCCGGCACCACTCCGCCCAAGCCAGGGCTGCTACGGGTGCACGATGGCGAGGGAAGCGCCATCGTTGTGGAAGTATGGCGCCTGGAGGTCTCGGCCTTCGGATCGTTCGTTGCGGCGATCCCCGCGCCCATGGGGATCGGTGTGGCGCGGCTCGATGATGGGACAGAGGTCAAGGGCTTCATTGCCGAACCGCTGGCCCTGGACGGCGCGCTCGATATCACTGCGTTCGGTGGATGGCGCAGCTACCTGGCCAGTCTCGCCGCGGCGCAGGACGCCTGATTTCAAGACTTCAGCGTTGGCGAGACCTCGCCGACCGAGGCGCGCACCACAAGCATGTGATCGCGCATCGCGTCGGCCGCGGCATCAGGGTTGCGGGCGACGATGGCGTCGACCACCCGCTGGTGTTCTTCGACCGATTTGAGCAGGCGCCCGAGGGAGCGGAACTGCGCTTTGCGGAACGGAGCGACACGATTGCGCACGCCGATGGTCACCTCGGCGAGGAAACTGTTGCCGCCGACCGCATAAACCGTCTCGTGAAAGAGGAGATTGGTCTGGTAATAGGCATCGATATCGCCGAGCCTTGCGGCATCGGCGCAATCGGCGTGGACACGGTCGAGCGCCTCGAGATCTGATGGCGTGGCGCGTTCTGCTGCGGATCGGGCGCACAGGGCTTCAAGTTCGGCCATTACCCCAAACATTTCGGTGAGCCGCTCGGGCGTGAAATTGGGGACGACGGCGCCGCGATGGGGTCTGGCCTCTGCGAAACCGATCGCTTCGAGCTGGCGTATGGCTTCGCGCACAGGGGTTCGGGAAACCGAAAACCGTTCGGCCAGCGATGCCTCGTCAAGAACGACGCCGGGTCCCATCTCACCGCGCACGATGGCATCGGCGAGGGCGGAGCGGATACGATCGGTGGCTGTCTGCTTTTTCACAGGCGATCCTGAATGCGAGTTTGCATGCAATCTTTAGGCAAGCGAGAGCGCCGTGTAAATCGGGGCGGGGTGAAAGTCTGGGGGGAAAGCCGGCAGGAACAATGATGGCGGAAAAAGACACCGCGGGGGCGGGAGGTGCTGAAAATTTTAAGCATTTCTGCATAGGGTCTCGACGCGCTCCGACTGTGGCAGGGGACGGCATCGGCCGGAGCTGTGGGCGGATTGCGCACATGGCCGGCGGCTTTGTCCCTGGCGTTCAATCCTCCCGCGCAATGTCGGCCTCCCGTCCAGAAAGGGCGGAAGGGCTCTCGGGCTCGAATTACGGATTGAAAGACAGAATGTTTTCGAAACTCAGTGTTAAATTCAGGGTTTATGGCGCCTTTGGCGTTCTCATGGTGTGTCTGCTTCTTGTCGGTCTGGCCGGCCAGTTCGGCGTGCAGGCGATGAATGGCCTCCTCGACGGATACCAAAAGAGTGCCGCCAAGACCCAGGAAATCAACGATTACGTCCGCGACCTCGAAGCAGCGCGGCGGCTCAATTACGAATTCCGGCTCAACCCGTCCGAAGAAACTGCCGAAGCACTGGTGCTCATGATCGAGGACGTCGCAACCAACGACGCCGATGGTCTTGCCCACTTTGCCAGCGATCCTGAGGCCCTGGCCACGATTGGCGAAGTTGAAGTGCTTGCCCAGCAATATCTGACCGCTGCCAAGGAGATGATTGCCGGGCAGCAGGCGATGAATGTCACGGCACAGGTGGCCGCATCACGTACGCTTGATGAACTGGGTCCGCAGATGCAGTCGCTGTACGACGATCTGTCCGATCAGATCACCGATCAGCAGAATGCGCTGGGCGCCCGGATCGACGGTGAGCAAAACTATTACATGACGATCCTGATCGCCGAGATCGTTGCGGCGCTGCTGATCGGAGCGGTTTGCGCGTTTGCGATGGGCCGCTGGCTGTCGGGCGCGATTTCGGGCATGACGACAATGATGCGGCGGCTGGCCGATGGCGACTTCAACACCGATATCTCGGGAAGCGAGCGCGAGCACGAATTGGGCCAGATGGCCAAGGCGCTGCAGGTGTTCCGCTCCAACGGGCAGGCCATGGAAGCGGCCGAGGCCGAGCGGTTGCTCAACGCCAAGACCGCTGCGGAGCGGGCCGAAATGATGGACCGGTTCCAGACAGCGTTCGACGCGGTGATCGAGGCCTGTGTTGCGGGCAATTTCACAACGCGGATCACCGAAACCTTCGGCGATGAGGACATCGACCGGGTGGCGGCGAATTTCAACTCCATGCTCGATACGGTCAATGCCGGACTGGGCGAAGCCGGGCATGTGCTCTCGGCTCTGGCACGCACCGATCTGACCCAGCGCATGGAGGGCCAGTACCAGGGCGCCTTTGCGGCATTGCGTGATGATACCAATTCGGTGGCGGAAAAGCTGACCGAGATCGTTGCACAGCTCAAGACCACCTCGCGCGGCCTCAAGACGGCCACCGGCGAAATTCTGGCCGGGGCCAACGATCTGTCGGAACGCACGACGCGTCAGGCCGCGGCGATCGAGGAAACCTCGGCGGCCATCGAGCAAATGACCTCCACGGTCAAGGGCAATGCCGACAAGGCCGAGATCGCCTATGGCAAGAGCCAGGCCGCAGCCGAACTGGCCAATGCCGGCGGGGAGGTGATGGTCAAGGCAACGACCGCGATGGAACGCATCACGACGTCTTCAGGCAAGATTTCCAACATCATCGGCATGATCGACGATATCGCTTTCCAAACCAACCTTTTGGCGCTGAACGCTTCGGTGGAAGCGGCACGGGCCGGGGATGCGGGTAAGGGCTTTGCCGTGGTGGCTGTGGAAGTGCGGCGCCTGGCGCAGTCCGCGGCTTCGGCCTCGTCCGAGGTCAAGGCGCTGATCGAGCAGTCGTCCAATGAGGTCGACGGCGGGTCGAAACTGGTGGCAGAGGCTGCCTCCAAGCTGAGCGATATCCTGGCCGCGGTTCGGGAAAATTCCGAACTGATGCAGGGGATTTCCGAGGCCAATCGCGAGCAGACCACGGCGATTGGCGAAGTGCGCACCGCCGTGCAGCAGATGGACGAGATGACCCAGCACAACGCCGCGCTGGTCGAGGAAACCAACGCCGCGATCGAGCAGACCGAGGCGCAGGCTTCCGAGCTCGACCGGGTGGTGGCGATCTTTACCATCGACAAGAACACGGCCATTGCCGGCGAACCGGCCGCGCCCCAAACGCGCAAGCCGGAAGTGGCCAAGGCGGCGCGCTCATATCTGACACAGGGCAATGCCGCGCTGAAGGATGACTGGTCGGAGTTCTAAGACCACATCCGCCGTTACAGGATCGAAAAGCCCGCGCAGTATTCTGCGCGGGCTTTTGTTTTGGGTGGCTTGCGCGGGATCGGCTTTCTAAATATGAGTTCTGAAATCATGTTATAGCCGTCGCAGTCAAAAGGAGTTTTGCGATGACGATTGGGATCAGGGCAGCATTGATCGCAGCCATCTCCGGTATGCTGGCGGGGCCGGCGCTGGCGCAAGACTTTCCGGTTACCATCGAGCATGTCTATGGACAGACCACGATTGAAACGCAGCCTGAGCGTGTCGCGACTTGGGCTTGGGGCAACACCGATGCGGTCTTGTCGCTGGGCGTCAAGCCCGTGGCCATTCCGTTCATTTCCTATGGCGGTGGCGACAACGGCATTCACCCCTGGACGGAAGAGGCGCTCGAGGCAATGGGCGGCGAGCTTCCGGCCATTCTGGCCGAGGGCAACGAGCCTCCCTATGAGCAGATCCTTGCCGCCGATCCCGATGTCATCATCGCCGTTTATTCGGGGATCACGGAGGAACAATACGAGCGGCTAAGCCAGATCGCGCCGACAATCGCCTATCAGGGCGCCGCCTGGAGCGCGCCATGGCAGGAGGTGACCCGCGCGGTGGGGCGGGCACTGGGACTTGCCGAGGAGGCCGAGACGCTGGTGGCCGAAACCGAGCAGTTCGTGGCCGGTACCGTCGCGCAGCATGACGGGCTGGAAGGCACGACATTTATCGGGCTCAACGATTACGACGGTTCGCTGGCGATTTATGCGGGGCTCGACTCGCGCGTGAAGTTCCTGACCGATCTTGGGCTGGTCTATGCGCCGAGCCTGGACGCGTTGGGCGGGGACGACGAGAATTTCTATTTCTCGGTCAGCTATGAAAATGCCGACCAACTGGTCTCCGATATCCTGGTTTCCTATTACGAGAACCAGGCGGATTCCGATGCGTTCTTCTCCGAGCCGTATATCGCGCGCCTGCCCCAGACACAGGCGGGTGCCTATGCGTCCATCGTGGGGATCGAACAGGTGGCCGCTGTCTCACCACCTTCGGCGCTTTCCCTGCGCTGGGGACTTGAGGACTATGTGGCACAGCTGGCCGCAGCGGCTGAAAAGGCCGAGTAAGAAACGATAAAGGGGGCCGGGAACTGGCCCCCTTTTTTATGCCGCCAAAGCGCCGGTGACGAACAGGACCACGGTGAACAGGGCACACAGCGTTGCACCGGTCAGCGCGGCCACGGACATCGATACCAGTTTTTGCGTCGTCAGTTTGTAGGACATGGACAACTCTCAAGGCGACCGGGTTGGCTGCCCGGCCAAGGACGTAAGCCGTAGTGCCGGAGCGCGTTTCGCGCGCAGACACCATCTTCGATACAGCCCCCAAACCGGCGTGTGCGCATGTCGCCAAACATCCCGCACAACGCCGGCGGCATTTCTGCCGCGGCCGCAGGGACACCTCAGGAAGTGCCTTGCGACACCCAGACTATGCGCGGTTAACGGACCGCTTTGGAGAAAACTCAAATTGTCGGTAAATTTTTGGTTTCGGTCTGCGGCGCGCTGTGGAGAACCGGCGGTCACAATCTGAAAAGACCATAAAAAACAGGGCGCTCCGGTAATACGGAACGCCCTGTGGGAATAGGCCTTAGAGGCTGAACGATCAGCCGATGACTTCGACGGTCACCCGTGCGGTGCCCGAGTTGATCATGCCGATCTGGCTGGCCGCTTCGCGGGAGAGATCGATGATGCGCCCACCAGTGAAGGGGCCGCGATCATTGATCCGGACGACAACGCTCTCGCCATTGTTGCTGTTGGTGACGACCACTTCGGTGCCGAAGGGCAGATAGCGGTGGGCAGCGGTCAACGCATTCTGGTTGTAGGTTTCGCCGTTGGCGGTTTTTCTGCCGTGGAACTTGCCGCCATACCATGATGCGGTGCCTGACAGGGTTTGTACGATGGAAATCGTGTCCTGTGCGTTGATGGCTGAGGTGGCGAGGGGGAAAGCTCCAAGAGTGAGTGCTGCAACCAGCACTGCAGGCTTGATGAATTTCATGAGGGTCCTGACCCGTATTGTTTGGCGACGGGACAGGGTTCTACACGAAGTTGTGACGAGAACGAGGGCCGAATCGGTCAAAAAATGGGCAAAGCGCTCCCTGCGTCAATTGGCCGGGAACCGTGGCTTTTGGGCAACGCCCTTCAAATGCCGATTGGATCGGCTGCAAAAAACCCGCCCGGAGCGCCGGGCGGGCCAGGATTGCGCGGCGGCAGTTGCGGTCAGCGGCCGCTCAGATAGTAGGACGAGATGTCGTCCGAGAGCATGCCGAGATTGCGTACTGAGCGGTCGATAACCGCACAGCGGCCATTGAAGTTGGAACTGGTGCAAACCGTGGCGCTGACATTGCCTTCGACGCGGGCCGAACGAATGCGATCGTTCCAGAAATTACCCAGGAAGCGCTCGTTGTCGTTGTCGGCGGCACAGAAGCTGCGGCCGGCATAATCGTATTCTTCATAAAAGCATACGCGGCCCGAAGGAGCAGGCGTGCCGGGCCGATTACTGCCGATGCTCAGGTTGAAATTGGGCGTGTTGATCGAAAATCCGATATCGGGCTGGTTGGGCGAGGGGGTCGGTGCGGGCGCAGGCGAGGGGCGACCGTCATTGATCGGGCGAAGATACCGTGCCGAGGCCCAGCCACGAATGTTGGTGGCGGTGACCTGGCACCAGGTATTGGAATTGTTACAGCCGGAAACCTCGACAACCTGATTGGTCGAGAGGGCGGCGATGACCGGATAATTGGTTCCCGGACCGGTGCGCACGTTGAGGGCTGTGGTGGCAAACGCCTGATAGGCCTGAGCGCCGGTCACCGTCGCCAGCACACCCGTTACCGCAATGATCGCGGCGGCCGCAATTTTCCTGAAGTTCATGTGGCTCTCCCTTCGAGAGATTTAGGGCTTGGTGGCAAAAATCTGCAAACTGCCCCTTTGGTTCCATTTGTCCTTTCCGCTGCGCGGTTTACCGCAGGGGGACGCTCGGTTACAGAGACTATAGATCCCACCTTGAACCCCCAATGAACGGGGCTGCATGGAAAGCGTCATGCCTCAAATGCTCCTTGAAAGCGTCAATGTCGGCCAGCCCGTCGTTCTCGACCGGGACAAGCCGGACAAGACCACCGGAATCTGCAAGCGGCCCATGGTGGGGCCGGTGAGGGTGCACCGACTGGGGGCGGAAGGTGACGCGGTGGTGGATACAAGGCATCATGGCGGCCCGGGGCAAGCGCTCTATCTTTATTCGCGCGAGGATTATGCGTTCTGGTCGGCGCGCGGTTTTGAGACCGGACCGGGGATGTTTGGAGAAAACCTGACGGTATCGGGTGTCGAAAGCGCAAATCTGTGCATCGGGGACCGGCTGGCGATTGGGGAGGTCGTGCTTGAGGTCACAGCGTCGCGCATCCCGTGTGCAACCTTCGCCAAGCGAATGGGCGACCCGGGTTTCGTCAAGAAGTTCCGCGATGCGGGTCGGCCCGGGGCCTATCTGCGGGTGATCGCAGAGGGGCATATCGAGGCGGGACAGGCGGTTGAGCTGATCCCGTTCGCGGGGGACAGGATTTCGCTAGGCGAGCATTTTGCCCTGGTGTTCACGGCGATGAAGAAGCCGCTGTCACGCGAGATGATAGAGCGGCTGCTGGCACTGCCGCTCGCAGAGCGCGATCGGGTCGACAACCTCGAGCGTCTTGCGGCGCTTTAGGGTCAGGCGATTGCGGTTTTGTCGATCACACGCTTCTGGCCATCGTCGGTGAGCGCGACGTAGATGAAATGGCCCTCTGTTACCTTGGTGCGCAAGGGCAAGTCGCGGGATTTGGTCCAGGCTTCCATTCCGACCTTGATCGAGGTCGTCCCGATCCTGTCGATCCAGGCATAGACGCAGAACACGTCGCCGACCCTGACCGGGGCGATAAAGCTCATGGCTTCGACGGCAACAGTGGCGACCCGTCCGCCTACGTTTTCGACGGCGCAGATCGCCCCGGCGATATCCATCTGGCTCATCACCCAGCCGCCGAAAATGTCGCCGGCACCGTTGGTATCGGCGGGCATGGGCATGGTGCGGATGGTCATGGCACCGCGAGGTTGGGGTGTATCTTCTTGCATGGTCATGGTCCTTTCACCGGCCAGCGGCCGACAGCTTCTTCCCAATGTTTGCGGCAGAGCGAAAGGTACACCGATTTTTCGATGGAAACCTGATCGCCGTCGGTCAGCACGCGTCCATTGATATCCTGACGCACGACCATTGTCGCCTTGGCGCCGCATGTGCAGATGGTGCGGATTTCGCGCAGGGTATCGGCGATCGCCAGCAATTCGCGCGAGCCGGGGAACAGTTCGCCCTGAAAGTCAGTGCGCAGTCCGTAGCACATGACGGGAATGGCGAGCCGATCTGTGACGCGGGCGAGTTGCCAGACCTGATCGCGTGTCAGGAACTGGGCTTCATCGACGAGCACGCAATCGACCTTGGATTCCTCCTCGTTGTCGCGAACCGAGTGATAGAGGTCATCGCCCTGTTCGTAGAGAAGAGCCGTCTCGGCGATGCCGATCCGCGAGCGTATCAGCCCGACGCCATCCTCGGCGTACAGGGCGGAGGTATAGAGCAGGGGGCGCATGCCGCGCTCGCGATAATTGTGGGCGGCTTGCAGCAGCAAGGTGGATTTGCCCGCGTTCATTGCGGCATAGGAGAAATAGAGCTTGGCCACTGGGCCGTCCCGAAACTGTGAGTGACACGATGTTTGTAACCCGAGCCGACACCGATGGCGGGCGTGTCGGCAGCCTCTTCCACAAGAAAAGAAAACGGTCGCCGGGGTGGGCGACCGAAAAGGTGGTGCCGAATGGGGTATCGGCGTCGGGCTGACCGGCGGGGTATGCCGGTTGCGGAAACGACCCTATTGTTGTCTCATGACGTTGATATGACGGCCAGAGGCAACATTTGCGGTTCATCCGCAGTTCAGTTGACATCGCGCAAAAGAGCAGGCTTTGACATATCGCAATCCCCCCGGAGTTCATTCCCAATGGCGTGTCGTTTTCGCTCGTTTTTGAAACTGGTCGCGTTTGTCATGGCGATGGCTATGACCGCTCCAACTTTGGCGCAGGAACAGTTCAACCCCATCGGCTTGTGGGAGCCCGACAACAAGGAGTCGCGCTACGAATTTTCCTATTGCGGGGAAAATGGCGACCGGCTGTGCGCGGAGCTGATCTGGATCCAGGAGGACAAGCAGGACGCGCGCAACACCAAATATCTCAACACCTACATGTTCAAAAATGCGCGGCACGTCCGGCTCAACCAGTGGCAGGGAACGGTGACGCTGGAGGGGTTCAATATCGGGGGTACTGTGACCCAGACCAACAACAACACCATGCGGCTCGAAGCCTGCGCGTTGTTTGTGATCTGCGAGAACATACGGCTCAGGCGGGTTCAGTAGCCGACCGTCGCCTGAGGTTGGGCAGCAGTTCGACCAGCAGCACGGCCGCAAAGATCATGGCGACGCCGAAATAGCCGATGATTTCCAGTCGTTCGCCCAGGATGATCGCGCCGCCCAGCGCTGCGAACAGGCTTTCGGCCGAGAGGATGATGGCGGCATTGGCCGGCGGAACATGCTGCTGGCCGACGGCCTGAAGGGTGAAGCCCACGGCTGTGGAAAGAGCCCCCGCGTAGAGGATTTCGATCCAGCCGGCAGAAAGCGCAGAGAGTGTCGGAGCCTCGAAGGCGAGGGCACCCACGCTGCCCAGCAAGCCGGCAATCACAAAGCTCATGGACGATATGAAAATGGGTCGGGCCGTTTCGCGCGCCAGATAGCCCAGCAGCAAGACGTGCAGCGCCCAGAAGACGGCGCTGCCAATGACGAGTCCGTCGCCGGTGTTGAGACGGTCGAGCCGGGCGCCGTTGAGAAGAAACAGGCCGATCAGGGCAACGGGCACGCCGAGCCAGATGACCTTGTGGGGTGGCTGGCGGAAAACGAAAAGGAGGATGACCGGTACGAAGAGCACATAGAGCCCGGTCAGGAAGCCTGAATTGGTGACCGTTGTGAACAGCAGGCCATATTGCTGGAGGATGGCGCCGCCAAAGAAGTTGAGGCTCATAAAGACAATGAGCGCCCACTGCCGTCCCGTCAGCCGTTGCGGCTGGCGAGCGTCTTCGCGCAGGGCAAGCGGCAGGATCAACAGACCGCCAAGCAGGAACCGCGCGCCGGTGAAGGTGAGTGGTCCCATGGCCTCCATTGCCGATTTCTGGGCGATAAAGGCAAAGCCCCAGATGGCGGTGGCCAGAAGCAGGCAGAAAAGCGCAAGCGAGCGGGACATGGATTGGCTCAGGGTTCGGCGGTCAGGTGAGTCGCCGACTGGTACTCCGTCCGCTCGTTTCGCTCAAGCGCGGGCGTCAGCTCGCTATATATTCGCGCAGCGCGCCGGCTTCCTGCTCGGCCTCCTCGATCTTGCGCTTGACCACGTCGCCAATCGAGATGATGCCGATAAGCCGACCGTCTTCAACGACAGGCAAGTGGCGGAAACGGCCCTGGGACATGATGTTCATGGCATGATCGACAGTGTCGGAGCGCGAGCAGGTCTTGGGTGCGCGGGTCATCAGGGTAGAGACGGGCTTGGCGCGGAAACCCTCGGCGCTGCCGGCAAGATGGCGGACAATGTCGCGCTCTGAAATGATGCCTTCGACCTTGTCATTGTCGACCACGACGACGGCACCGATATTGTGGCGGGCCAGAGTGGCGATCAAATCGCCAATGGTGGAGTCGGACGGGACCGTCACGACGTCGCTACCCTTGATGGTCAGGATCGATTCAACAAACATGGCCTCTATCTCCTCATCACGGACGTTCAGCTTGCCTTGTGGTGCCTAAACGCGCAAGGGCGCGAAAAGCTCAAATTGGCGGTCGGCGGCGAAGGCACCATGGCAAGGCGTGCAGTCACCCGCTATAGAATGCCTTGGATGGCCATATTCACATAGAGAAATGTCATGGGACTTATTTCGGATGCCCTGTCGCGCGTTCAGCCTTCTGCGACCGTGGGGATCACCCAGCTTGCACGCCAGATGGCGCAGGCGGGAAAGGATGTTATCGCGCTTTCGGCGGGAGAGCCTGATTTCGATACGCCCGAACATGTGCGCAAGGCGGCCATCGAGGCCATCGAGCGCGGCGAAACCCGCTACACCAATGTCGAGGGGATTGCCGAGCTCAAAGAGGCGGTGGCGGCCAAATTCCGGCGCGACAACGGGCTCGATGTGTCGGCCGATGAGTGTTTCGTTTCGGCGGGCGGCAAGCAGATCATCTTCAATGCGTTGATGGCCACGCTCAACTCCGGCGACGAGGTGGTGGTGCCTGTGCCCTACTGGGTGAGCTACCCCGAAATCGTGCGGCTGGCGGGCGCCGAGCCGGTTTTCGCGCAGGCGAGCCAGGAGACGGGGTTCAAGCTGACGCCGCAGGCGTTGGAAGCGGCGATTTCCGACAAGACCAAGTGGCTGATTCTGAATACGCCGTCGAACCCTTCGGGCGCTGCTTATACCGAGCAAGAACTGGCCGGGTTGGCGGCGGTGCTGATGAAGCACCCGCACGTTCATATCCTCACCGACGATATCTACGAGGTTCTGGTCTATGACGGGCGCAAATTTGCGACGATCGCCCAAGTGGAGCCACGCCTGATGGCGCGGACTGTCACCATGAACGGGGTGTCGAAATCCCATGCCATGACGGGCTGGCGCATAGGGTATTGCACGGGGCCGAAGGAGATCCTTAGGGCCATGCTCAAGCTCCAAAGCCAGTCAACGACCAACCCGCCCTCTATTTCGCAATGGGCAGCCGTCGAGGCGCTCAACGGGCCGCAGGAGTTTCTCGCCGGGTGGCGCGAGACGTTTCAGAAGCGGCGCGATTATGTGGTTGGGCGTCTCAATGCGCTCGAGGGTCTCGAGTGCCTGACGCCTGAAGGCGCGTTCTATGTGTTTCCTTCATGCAAGGGGCTGATCGGCAAGACCAGCGCGGGGGGACGCAGGCTGGCGACCGACGAGGACGTGGTCATGGCGCTGCTGGAAGAGAACGGGGTTGCGCTTGTGCATGGTTCGGCTTTCGGGCTGCCGGGGCACTTCCGTATTTCCTATGCAGCTTCGGACGAGGACCTGGGCAAAGCCATGGACCGGATCGAGGCGTTCTGCGCGGGGGTGTATTAGACAAAAAAGAGGCTCCGTCCGAAGACGGAGCCTTGATCGAGGGCCGAAGCCCTAATCTCTCAGTTTACGACCCTGCCGAGGGAGGAGGAGACGGCGCAGGTCGGTTGAGCGAAGGATGTGGGAGGAGGATACATCGTTCGCTCGGTTGCCGGAAGCGAGGGGCCCAGGGAGGAGGAAAGGGCGCGTCGCTCATCGACAAGACGAATATGCGCTGTGCCGTGGCCCGCAACAATAAGCAATAGCGCATACCTGCCATGCATTAGGCACGTCATTCCGGTTGATGAAATATTGAGCAGCTTGCCGAGGCGGAAACAAAAAGGCCCCACCGGGGAGGATCGGTGGGGCCCTTGAACTGTCGGCCGCATTCGAGGGAGGAGGATTCGAATTACGGCCTTAGGAGCGTTCAGGGAGGGAGGAGGAGGAACCCATCCCGCTCTTGTCGTCACGATGCAGGGGGCTTTGGGAGGAGGAGAAAAGCGCGCCGCGTCAGTGACGGTTCGTATATGCCATTCTAATCACGACTTGAGAAGTCGTCTAATGGCATGGCAGCCATGCATTTTGTGCAGAGCCTTGCGAGAGGTATGCATAAAGCGTGGGCAAACAAGCAATGGCAGAAAAAAAGAAGCCCCGCTCGAGGGGAGAGCGGGGCCAGGACGAGAAGCAAGCTTCTCGTTAGGAGGGAACATCAAACGCGCCCAAAGGGAGGAGGAAAGACGCGCAATGTCTGGCGGGTAGGTAGAGATTAGACGCCACTCCGACAACCCCGATCTGGTTATGTCAGCCATGCGGAAAACGCATGTCTATGCCCATTAAACGGGCAATGCGCCTGTTTTCCTTACACTATTTTGTATGCAGACGCCGGCGCGCCTGCACAAAATTTTCTGCGGGTGGGGTGTTTTTTTGCGTGTGGGCAGGCGGTGTGCGCCAAGTGCGTTCCAGCACTGGTGAATGTACGTCCACTTTTCGTGGAATCGCGCCCAGTTTCACTTTCGAGCGGAGCAATGCCTGGAGCGCTTGCGCTTTTCGCTTACGCGGCGCTGGGGCCTGGAAGCGCGAAGATCCAAGGCTTTGTTTGTTGCGCGCTCGAACCGCTGAAGTGGGTGCCCACTTTAGTACTGCCAGTCGCGGGCCTTTTCGACGAGGAAGTCGCGGAACACGCCAACGCGCTTAGAGCTTTTCAAGGCAGGGGGATAGACGAAATAGGTCTCGAATTCAGGCAGGTCGACGTCATCGAGGATCCGTTTGAGGCTGGGTTCCTCTTCGGTGATGTAATCGGGAAGCATGGCGATGCCGATTCCCTGCCGGCAGGCCTGCATCATGCCGTAGATCGCGTTGACCTTGAGTGTGGTACGGCGCGGGGAGTTGTCGGGGCGCCCGATGCGCTCGAGAAAATTCACATCGCCCAAATAGGAGGGGGACGGTTCACCGAAGGTGATGATCTTGTGGCCGTCGAGGTCTTCGATCGAGTTTGGGGTGCCGTTCTCGGCGAGATAGCTTTCGGCGGCGTAGATATGGAAGTGGACGGTGAACAGCTTGCGCTGGATCATTTCCGACTGGTTGGGCCGGTGCAGGCGGATGGCAACGTCAGCCTCGCGCATGGCCAGATCGAGTTCGGCGTCGTTGAGCTTGATCTCAAGCTGGATGGTGGGATAGAGCGTCACGAATTCGTGGATGCGCTTGGTCAGCCAGGTAGAGCCGAACCCTACGGTGGTGGTCACCAGAAGCGGCCCGGTGGGCACGTCCTGGCTTTCGGTCATCTGGGCCTGCACCGATTGCAGTTCCCAGGCCATGCGATGTGCCGTGCGGAAAAGCTGTTCGCCCACTTCGGTCAGAACGAGGCCGCGGGCGTGGCGGATGAAAAGCTTGAGGCCAAGGTCTTCTTCAAGCGCGGAAATCTGCCTCGAGACGGCTGATTGGGACATTCCGAGCTTTTCGGCCGAATGGGTGAAGCTTCCCGATTCGGCGGCGACATGGAATATGCGCAGCTTGTCCCAGTCGAGCATCCCCATGTCCCCTCTTTGTGGCGCCATTCGCGGGGGATCCGCGAATGGCGATCAGTCATTGTCGTTTGCCGCCAGCGTTATTCGGCGGCTTCAGCCATTTCATGGGCCGCGAGATAACGCTCGGCTTCGAGCGCGGCCATGCAGCCCATGCCGGCGGCCGTTACCGCCTGACGATAGACGTCATCGGTCACATCGCCCGCAGCGAAAACACCGGGCACCGAAGTTGCGGTGCTGTCGGGCGCGGTGACGATATAGCCGCCATGCTTCATTTCGAGCTTACCGTTGAAGATTTCGGTGGCGGGAGCGTGGCCGATAGCGACGAAAATGCCGTCGACTTCAATTTCATGGGTCTGATCAGTCGTAACATCACGCAACACGGCGCTGCGCACCGAGGGGGGCATGTTGTCGCCCTTGACCTCGTCGAGCACCGTGTTCCAGCGCACCTCGATCTTGGGGTGCTTGAACAGGCGCTGCTGCATGATTTTTTCGGCCGTAAACTGGTCGCGCCGGTGGGCGATGATGACCTTGGAGGCGAAATTGGTCAGAAACAGTGCTTCTTCGACCGCAGTATTGCCACCACCGATCACCAGAACCGTCTTGTCGCGATAGAAAAAGCCGTCGCAGGTGGCGCAGGCGGAAACGCCGAACCCCTTGAACTTTTCCTCTGTCGGCAGTCCGAGCCATTTGGCCTGGGCGCCAGTAGCGATGACGACGCTGTCGGCAGTATAGATCTTGCCGCTATCGCCGGTCAGGCGGAAGGGGCGGGTGTTGAAATCGACATCGACGATCAGGTCGTTTTCGATTTTCGTGCCCATATGCTCAGCCTGGGCGCGCATCTGCTCGACCAGCCACGGCCCCTGGATGGGGTCGGCAAAGCCAGGATAGTTTTCAACGTCGGTCGTGATGGTGAGCTGACCGCCCGGCTGCATGCCGGCGATCATGAGCGGTTCGAGCATGGCGCGGGCGGCGTAGATGGCGGCTGTATATCCGGCCGGGCCCGAGCCGATGATTATGGTCTTGGCGTGCATTTTATCGTGCCGATCAATTTGCGTTGGAAACAAATATGGCACGGTGCCCCGAGGTTACAAGCGCGCGTGCCACTTGGCAGGGGAAAACCCGGTATGCTGAGGCGAAATTGCATCAAGGAACGGGCGGACCTGCGACCAGATCCGCCCGTTCCTGTCAGATGAAGGCAATCTTGAGGATTTCGTAGCCGCGCGCCCCGCCAGGAGCGGTCACTTCGATCGAATCGCCGACCGACTTGCCGATCAGGGCACGGGCGATTGGCGAGGAAATCGAGATGCGGCCGGCCGAGGCATCGGCCTCGGCATCGCCCACGATCTGGTAGGTCTTTTCCTCGTCGGTATCCTCGTCGACCATCGTCACGGTCGCGCCGAACTTGACCGTCGAGCCCGAAAGCTTGGAAACGTCGACGATCTCGGCCATGGCCAGCATGGATTCAATTTCCATGATACGGCCCTCGTTATGGCTCTGCTGCTCTTTGGCCGCGTGGTACTCGGCGTTTTCGGAAAGGTCGCCGTGGGCGCGCGCTTCGGAAATCGCTTCAATGATCGCGCGGCGTTCGACGCCGGCGCGGCGTTCAAGTTCAGCTACGAGTGCGGCGTGTCCCGCCACTGTCATGGGGACCTTGTCCATATCGGCCAATCCCTCCTATCAATTACAAAATACGTTGAAGCGCATATCGGTATCCTCGCTGACTTCACGTCAGCGGATGCGATCTGCGCTTTCGGGAAACTTACCTGCCAGAGGTTGCCCTTACCGGCCAAGTTGGTCAAGGCCAATCGATGGGCATTCCCCAGCGCCTCCGTGGTGCACCGGCACATATGGGGCTTTGCGCGGCGGCTGCAAGTATCCCTGGGATCGTTCCTGCCCAAAAAGAAAGAGCGCAAACCGTTGTGGTTTACGCCCTATCCTTGTTGCCCGGCCAATGAGCCGGGCTGAGCTCATTTGGCGGATGCCGAACTAGTCGGCAGCGACCAGGTTGCCGGCGGCCGATTTGCCGGTGCGCTTGTCCTTGACGATTTCGTAGGAAATCTTCTGACCTTCATCGAGACCGGTCATGCCGGAATTCTGAACGGCAGAGATGTGGACGAAAACGTCCGCTCCACCCTCGTCGGGCTGGATAAAACCGTAGCCCTTCTGGGTGTTGAACCATTTGACAGTGCCGGTTGCCATGGCTTTGTCCTTTCACGTCGTGCTGTCTGGAACGCGATCCGGCCCGACTGGACCGGCGCTCCAAGTCCTTAGTTTTGTCGCGCGGCCGAAGCGAAAAAGCTGCCACTTTTTCAGACCGCACTCTGATGGGGGTTTGCCGCCCCCGGGTATATCGAAGTCTTGGTTCAGGACGTCAGCAGGCGTAAAAGACGCACGGCTAGATCAGTCGGCCGCAATTTCGATCCCCTTTTTTTAGAAGAAATAGCCGAAATATTCAAGCACTTGTAAAAAACCGGCGGAGTAAAAAATTTTCGATGGCGGTAACACTGTTGTTAATGCCGCAAAGCTGCGCCGCCAGCCTGACATGTCAGTATTGCATACCTTTATGGTAGAGAATGTGGCCCGCCCGGCAAGTATATCGACCGGCGCCGAGCCGTTTCAAGTTGACCCGGGGGACGGTTGGCGGAAGGCGAGGGACGCGATAAGCATCGGCGCGACGCTTCCTTCGACGGGTTCCCAGGGCAGAGAAATGACGACAAGGCGCTATGATTTTCGTTCCGACACCGTGACACGGCCCGATGCGGGCATGCGCGCGGCAATGGCTGCCGCGCCTGTGGGCGACGACGTCTATGGCGAAGACGAGACTGTCATCGCGCTGGAAGCCAGAGTTGCCGAACTGACGGGTAAAGCAAGGGGAATGTTTGTGCCCTCGGGAACGCAATCGAACCTGATCGCGCTGATGAGCCATTGCGGGCGCGGGGATGAATTCATCGCCGGGCAGGACGCGCATGCCTATAAGTATGAGGCGGGCGGTGCGGCGGTTCTGGGCTCCATCCAACCCCAGCCCATCGAGAATGCGCCAGACGGTTCGCTGCCGCTCGACAAGATCGAGGGGGCCATCAAGCCAGACGACATCCACTTTGCACGCACGCGTCTGCTGGCGCTCGAGAACACGATCGGTGGAAAGGTGCTGCCGCAAAGCTATGTGGCCGATGCTGTTGCGCTGGCCCGGCGGCATGGGCTGGGGACCCATCTCGATGGCGCGCGGATCGTCAATGCGGCGGTGGCCTCGAACCGGAGCGTCAAGGAGTTGGCGGAGGGATTCGACAGTGTCTCGGTGTGCCTGTCCAAGGGCCTCGGGGCTCCGGTCGGCTCGGTGCTGGTGGGGGATGCGGATTTCATCGGCAAAGCCAGGCGGCTGCGCAAGATGGTGGGCGGCGGCATGCGGCAGGCGGGCATCATCGCTGCGGCCGGGCTATACGCGCTCGAGCACAATGTTTCCCGGTTGGCGGACGATCACGCGCGGGCGCGGCGGCTGGCCGAGGGGTTGGCACGGCATGACAGGCTGAATGTCGATATGCCGCAGACCAATATCATCTTTCTCAACGCCGATGAATCTGTAGCAAAGGAGTTTGCCGATCACATGGCGGCGCAGGGGATACTGGTTTCGGGCCGCTATGGGCAGCAGCGCTGGGTGACGCACAAGGATATCGGCGACGAGGCGATAGAGGCAGCACTGGACGCGGCGGATAAATTCTTCGCCAGCCTTTGATCTTATAGCTTGCTTTTTGTCGCGGGCGGGCGCATTTCCCCGCGCGCCGGCATTTGCCGGTCTTTGCGGATCGCAACACAAATTGACAACGACTTTTCTGTCTTCGGGCGACCTCATCGTCGATCGCCGGGCCCACTACGCCCAGATGCTGGCTGAGGCTGGCGAATTTTCATCGGCTGCCGATCTGATGGAGCAGGCGCTGGAGAGCGCGCCTGGTTGGGCAGCCGGCTGGATGATGGCGGGGGACTTTCATCTCAAGGCCGATGCATTGGGCAGTGCGATTGCCGCCTGGCAGCGGGCGGCCGAGCACGATCCCGCAGGTACGCTCGGGGCGCAGATGCATCTGGCGGCGCACGGGATTGGCGCAATTGAGCCGCAGGTGCAGGCGGCATATGTCGAAGCGCTGTTCGACCAGTATGCCGGACGCTTTGAAGAAGCGTTGCTGCAAAAGCTCGACTATGTCGTTCCGGGCCGATTGATGGCGTTGCTCGGAGAAACCATGAGCGAACTCGGCATTGACGGGTTCGCGCGCGGCGTTGATCTGGGTTGTGGCACGGGATTGATGGGCGAGCGGTTGCGCCATGTGGTGTCTCACCTGACCGGCGTGGACATTTCCGCGGCCATGGTGGCAGAGACTCGCGACAAGGCGATCTATGATGGCGTTGAGCGCGCCGAACTGCTCGATTTTCTGGGGGCTGAGGGATGCGTGGCTGATATCGTAACGGCAGCGGACGTTTTCATGTATTGCCCGGCGCTGCCGCCGATCTTTTCATTGGTGGGCAAGGTGTTGCGACCGGGCGGCGTCTTTGCGTTCTCGGTCGAGCGGCATGACGGAGAGGACAGCCAATGGCTGCAGGCGTCGCTGCGTTTTGCGCATAATGGCGATGCCGTCGCGCGGGCTCTGGCCGATGCAGGGCTGGACGTCTTGCGCGTAAGTGAGGAAACGATCCGGCGCGATCGCGGCCAGCCGGTAGCGGGGCTCCTGTTCGTTGCGCGCAAGCCCGAAGCCGAGCAACTGGGCGTTGCCGACATCGATGCGGGCATCGAAGCGCCGGTTGAGTTGATAAACTGAGTGGATCCCCGGGGATCGGTTGCGACCCCCGGGAAACGTTTGCGTCAGAACGTCAGGTTGCATGCCTTGCGAATGGCGATCTGAACCGGCGAGGGCGGCAGGGCCGGATCGAAGTCATGCGCGGGCATCAGTGGCGGCTGGGCCATGAACTTGACGCGGCTCCCCCTGTTGGGTTGCGCTGCGTGAACCAGGAACGGATGGCAGAGATAGACGGTGCCGGCGAGACCGGTCGCCAGCGCTTCGGGGCATTTTTCCGTGCCGGCGAAGCTGCCCGCCATCATCTGGTGCATTGTCGCGCCATCCTCACCAAAGGGGAGGAGGAAGCGTGCCATATCCATATGCGAGCCCACGCGGATGCGAGTGGGAGCATCGTCTTCTTGCACATCGGAGAACAGGAACAGCATCAGAAGGGCGCGGCCCCTCGATTTGATGTTGGCCCGGATCGAGAAGAAGTCGTTGGGATCGTCGGTGGGCAGCATGTAACTGGCATCGATATGCCAGCCATCGTCGCCCGGCGGTTGGTCCGAGGGGAAGCGGACGGGGAAGGTGCCCAGGCCCTGCGGCGCAAGCCATCGGCCTTCGCCCACCAACTGGTTGTAAGCGGAATGCAGGCGCGGGGTGTTGGCCGCTTCCCGGAAAGGCGCATCGGCATAGCCGCCGAGGCGGATCACCGGTTTTGTCCAGGTCGAGGGGTCATCGGGGTCGCAACCGGTGTTGCGCCAGAGAATGGCGCGTCCCTGGGCGGCAAGGTCTGCGGAAAAGGCATTGTCGATTCTGACGAAACCGTCGGTGACAAAGGCTTCGATCTGCGCTGGGGTCAGCGCGTCTTCTGTTCCAGGCATTGGAAAAGTCCATGAGTTCGCATTGCTGCACAAGGCAGCGTGCGGGCCGCCAAGCGGCCCGGCTCAAATGCTTCCGGAAAGGAAGCGCCGATCAGGCGCTCAGGAAGACTGCGAACTTGTTGGACACCATCATCATGCGCGCAACACTATCGAATTTGTGATTTCCGTCAACGCTCGACGCCGGCCTGCATCAGATATACCTGGCCGGCAATTTCGAGGCGGCGGAACAGGATTTCGGAAAGGGCGTCGTCGTTGACCAGTGTTTCGCGCCAGACGCTGTCGATCATTGCTTCCTGGCCCAGATCGCGGTCAATGCCAATGAAGCGGTAGGGCTGGAAATTGCGGGCCGCTTCGGGGTGTTCGCCGCCCGTCCACTGATAGGTGCCGGATTCTGCGCTGGCCCAGAATCCCACGACGGCCAGTTCCGCGATCGTGTGCGCGGGCGTGGACAACCCATCCACCGCGTCAGGATATTGAGCCGGCCAGTCGGGCAGGGTGCCGCCCATCTCCTGCCAGTCGGCCATATCTTCAAATGAAGCGTAAGGATCAAGACAGGGTCGGCCGGTGCATTCGTCATCGGCTGCGTCGTCGGGCGAAATCGTGCGATTGGAGACGTCGCGTACCATCGCTGCATTGTTCATCAGGGGCATGAAGACGAAACGCCAGGCCATGTGATCGCCGGTGCCGAAGTCATCGGGCGTGCCGACATTTTCCGCACCATAGGCATCGATTGCATCATTGCGGATCTGCGGGCCGAGATTGTAGTGGCGCAGTTCGATGAAGCTGATGGGTCCGGCCTCCTCATCGACCATCTCGCCATAGGAAATGGCGGTGCGGGTTCGGGTCGAGGGAATGGCGCCGGTGGCCGTCAGCAGTGCCTTTTCGATCGGGCCAATCGGCCCGCCGGGGGAAATGGTTTCAAGATCGAGCCAAAAGGCGTTGAGGTCCTGTTCGGTGGTTACGGGATCAAGGCGCTCAAAGCCCGGGGCGCCAACAAACTTGGTGATGGCGTCGTTGACTTCGCTGGTCTGGGCGAAGGCCGGTGCGGCAAGAAGCAACAACAGAGTAGCCGAAATTCGTTTCATCGCGCGTCCCTTGTGCATGAAAAGAGGGGCCGACTATTCAACCGGCCCCGGCATGCGGTCAAGGTCGCGCCCAAAAGCGCAACGAAAAGGGCGCCGGAGCGCCCTTTGGAAAGCCCGGTCAGGCTGCGAAATAGTCCTGCAGCGCTCGGACCGAGAAGTTGCCGCTGCGGTAGGCGAGGATGCCTTGCACGGCGGCGACGGCGCCGGGAATGGTCGTGTAGTAGGGCACCTTGCTCATCAACGCGGCCCGGCGGATGTCGCGGCTATCGGAAACCGCCTTGACGCCATCGGTGGTGTTGATGACCAGCTGAACCTCGCCGTTCTTGATCGCGTCGACGATATGTGGACGGCCTTCGAGTACCTTGTTGATCTTGGTGCATTCGATGCCCTTTTCCGCCAGGAACCGCTGGGTGCCGCCGGTGGCGATGATTTTGAAGCCTGCGGTGGCAAGGTCACGGACCGATTCCACAAGGGCTGCCTTGTCTTCGTCACGGACGGAAACAAACACGGTGCCCTCGCGCGGTACCTTGGTGCCGCTGCCGAGCTGGGATTTGGCGAATGCGGTGGCGTAATCGGTATCGAGACCGATCACTTCACCGGTCGATTTCATCTCCGGACCGAGAACCGTATCGACGCCGGGGAAGCGCGCGAAGGGGAAGACTGCCTCCTTGATGCCGATGTGCTTGATCTCGCGTTCTTCGAGATTGAAGGATGCGAGTTTTTCGCCAGCCATGATACGCGCGGCGATCTTGGCGATCGGGTAGCCAATGACCTTGGCGACGAAGGGCACTGTACGCGAGGCGCGCGGGTTCACTTCGAGGACGTAGAGCGTGCCGTCCTTGAGAGCGAACTGCACGTTCATCAGGCCGCCCACATTGAGGGCGCGGGCCATTTCGGCGGCCTGGCGCTTGAGCTCGGCGATGATTTCGGGGCTCAGCGAATGGGGCGGGAGCGAACAGGCGCTGTCGCCCGAATGGATGCCCGCCTCCTCGATGTGTTCCATGATGCCGGCAATGAACACGTCCGTGCCATCGCACAGACAATCGACGTCAATTTCGGTGGCGCCCTGCAGATAGCTGTCGAACAACAGCGGATTGGCGGCGAGGACCGAATTGATCTGGCCGGTCTTGTCGTTGGGATATTTGTGCCGGATTTCGGGCGGGACCAGTTCAGTCAGGGTGGACTGGACGTAGCGCTCGAAATCGTCGGCCGAATGACAGATGACCATGGCACGGCCGCCCAGAACGTTGGACGGGCGAATGACCAGTGGGAAGCCCAGGCCCTCTGCGATGATACGGGACTGTTCGAGGGAATAGGCGATGCCGTTGCGCGGCTGGGTGAGATCGAGCCGGTTCAAGAGCTTCATGAACTGGTCGCGATCTTCGGCAAGATCGATCTTGTCGGGCTGGGTGCCCAGGATCGGGATGCCGGCGCGTTCGATGGCATTGGCGAGCTTCAATGGAGTCTGGCCGCCGAACTGGACGATGACGCCGTGCAGGGTGCCCTTCTGCTGCTCGGTCTTTAGAATTTCGAGAACGTCTTCCTCGGTGAGCGGTTCGAAATAGAGCCGATCGGAGGTGTCGTAATCGGTCGACACCGTTTCGGGATTGCAGTTGACCATGATGGTTTCATAGCCGGCATCGGACAGCGCGAAGGCGGCGTGGCAACAGCAATAGTCGAACTCGATGCCCTGGCCGATCCGGTTGGGACCGCCGCCGAGGATAACGACCTTCTTCCTGTCGGACGGATTGGCTTCGTCAGCGACCGCGCCGGCAAACGGGGCTTCGTAGGTCGAATACATATAGGCCGTGGGGGAGGCGAATTCGGCGGCAGAAGTGTCTATGCGTTTATAGACGGGGCGCACATCGAGGGCGTGGCGCAAGGTGCGCACGTCCTTGGCAGTCTTGCCGGAGAGTTCGGCCAGGCGAGCGTCGGAAAAGCCCATCGCCTTGAGCCCGCGCATCTGGCCCTCGGTTTCGGGCAGGCCGTGCTCACGCACCTTTGCCTCTGTGTCGACGATGGCCTGGAGCTGCTCAAGGAACCACGGATCGATGCGGCACGCCTCATGGATCATCTGGTGGTCGTAGCCGCGCCGCATGGCTTCGGCGACCCAGAGCAGACGGTCGGGCGTTGGCGTGCCGAGCGCGGCGCGAACCGCGTTCTTGTCGTCGCCTTCACCAAGGCCGGGGATGCCGATTTCGTTGAGGCCGGTCAGGCCGGTTTCAAGCGAGCGCAGCGCCTTTTGCAGCGATTCGGGGAAGGTGCGGCCGATGGCCATGGCTTCGCCGACCGACTTCATCGATGTGGTCAGGCGATTGTCGGCGCCGGGGAATTTCTCGAAAGCAAAGCGCGGGATCTTGGTGACGACGTAGTCGATCGACGGCTCGAACGAAGCGGGGGTTGCGCCGCCGGTGATGTCGTTTTCGAGCTCATCAAGGGTGTAGCCGACGGCCAGCCGCGCGGCGACCTTGGCGATGGGGAAGCCGGTGGCTTTGGACGCAAGGGCCGAAGAGCGCGACACGCGCGGGTTCATCTCGATGACGATCATGCGGCCATCGGCGGGGTTGATGGCGAACTGGACGTTCGAGCCGCCGGTTTCCACCCCGATCTCGCGCAGGACGGCCAGCGAGGCGTCGCGCATGATCTGGTATTCCTTGTCGGTCAAGGTCAGGGCGGGGGCGACGGTGATGGAGTCGCCTGTATGGACGCCCATGGGATCGATGTTTTCGATCGAGCACACGATGATGCAGTTGTCCTTTTTATCGCGGACGACTTCCATCTCGTATTCTTTCCAGCCGAGAACGGATTCCTCGATCAGGACTTCGTTGGTGGGCGAAGCGTCGATGCCACTCTCGCAGATGGCAAGGTATTCCTCGCGGTTGTAGGCGATGCCGCCGCCGGTGCCGCCGAGTGTGAAGCTGGGGCGGATGATGGCGGGCAGGCCGATATCTTCGAGGGCCTGGAGCGATTCGATGGTGTTGTGGGCAAGGCGGGATTTCGGAGTATCCAGCCCGATCTTGGTCATTGCGTCGCGGAACAGTTCGCGATCCTCGGCCTTGTCGATGGCTTCGGCGTTGGCACCGATCATTTCCACGCCGAATTTTTCAAGCACGCCCATCTTGTTGAGCGAGAGGGCGCAGTTGAGCGCGGTCTGGCCGCCCATGGTGGGGAGCAGCGCGTCGGGGCGCTCCTTTTCGATGATCTTGGCGACGACCTCGGGGGTGATTGGCTCCATGTAGGTGGCGTCGGCAACGTCGGGATCGGTCATGATCGTCGCCGGATTGGAGTTCACCAAAATGATGCGATAGCCTTCTTCGCGCAGCGCCTTGCAAGCCTGAGTTCCTGAATAATCGAACTCGCAGGCCTGACCGATAATGATCGGTCCAGCCCCGATGATGAGGATGGATTTGATGTCTGTGCGTTTGGGCATGTGATACTTCTCGTACGGCAAGCGCGCGGCAGGAAAGCTGTCGCGCGTCGGACGGGGTATGGATTCTGTTGGCTAAGCGGTCTCCTTAGAGCAACCTTGTGGGGATTTCCAGCGTTAAGGAGCGGATTCTTTTGCTCCTGATTGTCGCGGGGCGATTTCCCGTCTTAATCGGGGTGGCGCAAAGCGGCGCCATCGCTACACTGTCTTTAACCCTCCCGACGCCGCGCGACCGGTTGCGGCGCATCATTTTCAAATCAAAGCAAGGAGCGCAGCCATGACGCAGCAGAGCTTTATCGAACTGTCCGACGGCAACATGATTCCGCAGGTCGGGCTTGGGACCTGGAAGCTCGACAGCGCCAACATGCAGCGCGTGGTGGAAGCGGCCATCGAGGCGGGCTATCGGCATTTTGACACCGCCTATGCCTATCGCAACGAGGCGGCGCTGGGCGCGGCGCTCAAGGCATCGGGCCTTGGCGCGAATGAATTGTTTGTCACAAGCAAGCTGCCGAGCGGGCGGCACGGGTACGATTCGACACTCAAGACGTTCGACGAGACTATGGCCAATCTGGGGGTAGATGTCCTCGATCTCTATCTCATTCACTGGCCTATGCCCAAGACGGGCAATTTCATCGACACCTTCAAGGCATTCATCAAGCTCAAGGAGGAGGGGCGGATCAAATCGATCGGGGTTTCAAATTTCCATGAGGCTCACATTGAAAAGCTGATCGCCGAGACAGGCGTGACGCCAGTGATCGACCAGATCGAGCTTTCGCCAATGTTCCAGCAAAAGGAACTCCGGGGGTTCCTAGAGGGCAAGGCTATCAAGATCGAAAGCTGGAGCCCCCTGGGTACAGGCAATGTTGTCGACAATGGTGTCCTCAAGGCGATCGGGGAAAAACACGGCAAGACGCCGGCGCAGGTGACGATCCGCTGGCACATCCAGAACGGGCTGATCGTTATTCCCAAATCATCAAATCCGGACCGCATCCGGCAGAATTTCGAGGTTTTCGACTTCGCGCTCGACGCGGACGACATGGAAAAGATCGACGCTCTCGACAGTGCGAACGGGCGGACGGGGGTCAATCCCGATGAGGCCGAATTCCTTCAGGTGTAGGCTGGACGAAGTCCTGCCGCGGGTGCGATTTTGTGGTAAGGTTGCCGGCCGTTTGCGCAAGGGAGGTGCGTGATGAACCGGAGCGAAACCGTCGACGCATGGATGGCCAGTTACGACAACCCGATGAAGCCGGTTGTCGAAGCTGTGCGGACCGTGGTGCTGTCGGCTGACCCGCGAGTGGAAGAAACCATAAAATGGCAGGCGCCGACCTTCGTTTACAAGGGCAATATCGCGAGCTTTTTCCCCAAGTCCAGAAAGCACGCGAGCTTGATGTTTCATCAGGGCGCCTCCATCCCCGGTGATTTTGCCAGCCTTGAGGGGGACGCCAAGGATGGGCGCACGATGAAGTTCGCCGATCTCGATGACGTCGCCTCCAAGGCCGATGACCTGACGCGCGTGGTCATCGCCTGGTGCGACATGCAGGATCACAAATAGAGCTTGAAGCCCTCGTGGCTTTTGGAAAAACCGAGGCGCTCGTAGAAGCGATGCGCGTCGGTTCTCTTCTTGTTGGACGTCAGTTGCACCATGGCACAGCGACGCTCCCCTGCCTTTTCAACGGCCCAAACCATCATCTTTTCCCCGATCCGCTTGTTGCGGTGCTCGGGCGAGGCATGAACGCCTTCGATGGTGCAGCGCCAGCCACCCTGGCGAGCGATGCCGGGGGTGAAGGTCAACTGGAACGTGCCGACAGATGCCCCTTCCAGCTCGGCAATCAGCAGCATCTGGTTGGGGTCGGAAGCGATGGCCTCGAAGGCGGCCATGTAGCCCGGTCCTTTTGGGTTTTCCGTATCCTCGGTTGAACCAATCATCCCGTCGGATTCGATCAGCCCGACAATGAAGGGCAGGTCATCGGGTGTGGCGCTGCGGATGGTGAGATCGGACATGAGGCATCTCCAAGACTATCCCGACATGTTTCATGATTCGGCGCGGAGCGGCAGCGGCGGCCGATGCGTTGAACGCCATGTTAACCCTAATGGATGATTACTGCGGGCCGTACAGGGCGTTGTTGTTCTGCGTTTTTGGGGGTTCTCATGAAAAAGACAGTTTCCATACTCACGATGGCCGGCGCGATGCTGCTGGCCGGCACCGTTCAAGCGGCCGATGTGATCTATCCCGCCTACGAAGTGCCGGTAGCGCCGGTTGCGGACGGGTTCGATTGGGACGGCTTTTATGCCGGCGTCGGGGTTTCCGGTTCGCTATGGGGCGGCGGCGCGCGGAGCGTCGGCGGTTCGCTGTCGGTTGGCGGCAATGCGACATTCGACAACTTCCTGGTCGGTATCGAAGGCTCGGCCCATTACGGCTATTCGAACGCCACCAACGATTGGGGCTATGTGCTGGGTCTTGAAGGCCGGGCAGGTTATCTGGTTGCGCCAGAGGTTCTGGTTTACCTCTCGGGCGGTGCTGCCTATCTCGATCCCGCTCCTTCGGACTGGTACGCGACGGCCGGCGCCGGGGTGGAGTTTGCCGTTACAGACCAGATGTCGGTCGATGTGCAGTACCGCTATCTCTGGGCCAGCACGTCTTCGGCCAATTCGATCGGTGTTTCCGCTCTCTGGCACTTTTAGGCCGACTGGTCCGACGCCAAGGCGATGATCGCTGCGGCGTCGGCGCCTGAAGGGAGCGTTCCCAACGTGTGGCCCCAATCGTCTCCAAGGCGGGTTGCGGCGAAGATTTCGCCAGCAATGGATGTGGGGCCGCGCAGCAGCAGGCTGGCCTGGAGCAACAGTGCCATGGTTTCGGTGACGCGGCGGGCCTGCGATTCATCGAATGGATGGGCGAGGGTGGTTTTCAGGCTGGCGAGCGCGCTATCGAAAGCGGTGTGCATCCCGCGAGCGCCGTTCAATTCGGCCATCAGCGCCTTGATGGCGCCGGGCGAGCGGGCGATGGTGCGCATGACATCGAGGGCGATGATGTTGCCCGAACCTTCCCAGATCGCATTGAGCGGGGCTTCGCGATAGAGCCAGGGCATGGGCGTGTCTTCGATATATCCCATGCCGCCAAGCGCTTCCATGGCTTCGGCGGTGACCAGCGGGCAGCGCTTGTTGTTCCAATATTTGGCGAGCGCGACGGCGAGGCGGGCAAATTCGGTTTCCTGATCATCAAAGGCGGTGGCGACGCGCATGGCCAGGGTCAGCGCTCCGAGCCATTCGAGGGTCAGATCGGCAAGAACCGAAGCCATGAGCGGCTGATCGATCAGCGTTTTTCCGAAGGTCTTGCGGTGTCTGGTCCAGTAGAGGGCTCCGATCAACGCGCGGCGCATCAGGCCCGCCGGAGCGACGGCGGTGTCCAGGCGGGTGTGGTGGACCATTTCCAGAATTGTGCGGACCCCATCGCCGGGCGCGCCGAGCGGTTCGGCATAGGCGCCATGATACTCGATCTCGGCGGAGGCGTTGGCGCGGTTGCCGAGCTTGGCCTTCAACCGCATCAGGTGGATGGCGTTGAGCGTACCATCGGGCAGGCGGCGCGGCACGAGAAAGCAGGAAAGGCCCTCCGGCCCTTGCGCGAGGGTGAGGAAGGCATCGGACATGGGCGCCGAACAGAACCATTTGTGTCCGGTCAACCGGTAAACGCCGTTGGCCGGTTCGGCGATGGTCCGGTTGGCGCGAACGTCCGAGCCGCCCTGCTTTTCCGTCATCGCCATTCCCACAGTGGCTGCGGATTTCTGTCCGAAGGGAACATCGGCAGGATCATATGCCGGGATGCTCGCGAGGCGCGTGAGCTCGGCCGCCAACCCGTCATGCCGGCGCAGGACCGGAAGGGCGGCATAGGTCATGGTCATGGGGCAGCAGGTGCCCGGCTCGATCTGGCTGGCCAGATAGACCATGGCGGCGTGGGCCGCGTGACTTCCCGGCCGGGCCTCCGTCCAGGGCAGAGCGGCGTAGCCGGCCTCAAGGCCCAGTGTCATCAGACGATGATAGGCTTCGGGATAGATTATGGTGTCGATGCGCCGCCCGCCGGTGTCGAAGCGCTCTAGCACCGGGCCGGATCCGGTGGCCAGACGCTGCCCGTCGGTGACCGTGTCGGACCGGCCCAGTTGCTCAGCCAGGTGGCGCGGGGCCGGGTGATCGGTCGGGACGAGCGAGCGCAGTAGCGGATCGTCGTCCCACAAGGGCAGGGCGCCGCGTGGGGGCGGCTGGTTGGTTACCGCGAAGGGATCGACAGGGCTCATATATCCTCTCCACCGGCAATTGGACCTCTGGCGGGGCTTGGCGTCAATCGGGCAGAGGAACCTTTCGTTCGCAATGCCCGTTTTCGAAAGGCGGGGTAGCTGGAGAAAGGACTGGAAAAATGGATGAACGGGATCGGGAAACGGTAGTGGTCACCGATGGCGGCAGTGGAGGGGCCGGAGGGTTGATTTTTGCCGTGATCATCGCGCTGGTGGCGATTATTGGTGTCATCTACTTCGTCAACATCAATTCCGGTGGCGAGGGCGGGACGGTTTCCGTCGATGTCCCGGCGGTGGACGTGACGCAATAGTGGCGCAAATGGAAGCTGTCGAACGACTGGTGCTCGATGACGACGGCCGTTTTCCCAATAGCGCGCTGGCCGTTCTGGTCTATCGCACCGCGGTTTCGGGAGGTGCATCGGTCGAAGCCTTCGAGACCCTGTTTTCAACACATGGCTGGCCGGCCCGGTGGGCCGGCTCGATTTTTCAGTACCATCATTATCATTCAACCGCTCACGAGGCGCTTGGCGTCGCCAGCGGCAACGCGCAAATCACCTTGGGCGGTCCACAGGGGCGCACTGTGGCGGTCCATAAGGGCGATGCAATCGTGATCCCGGCAGGCGTCGCCCACAAGCTCGAAAACGCCAGTGGCGATTTCGAAGTCGTTGGCGCTTACCCGCCGGGCCAGGATTGGGATATCCTTACGGGCAAAGACGGTGAGCGCGAGGCTGCGCTTGCCAATATCGGGCGTGTTCCGCTGCCTCAGTCCGATCCGGTACAGGGCAAAGGGGGAACGCTGCCTGGGGCCTGGAGCGAGAGATAAATCATGAAGTGGCGGGGGCGAAAAAGATCGTCCAATATCGAGGACAGACGCGCTTCGAGTGGCGGAATGTTCCGTCGGTCCTCGGGTACGGGAAGATCAGGGTTTCGCATTCCCACCGGCGGGCGATCCGGCGGTGGACTGGGGATCGGGGTGGTCATTGTTGTCCTGATTATCGGGGTGGCGCTGGGGATCAATCCCATGTCGCTGCTCGATGGCAGTCTGGGCACGGGAACCAGTGGTCCGGGCTCGGTCTCGCGGCCGCTGCCCGAAGCCGGGGAGGACGAACTTGCCGATTTCGTTGCGGTGGTTGTTCAGGACACCGAGGATCTGTGGACCGAGGTGTTTTTCGAGAACGGCATGACCTATGAACCGGCCACCGTGGTGTTATTCACCGACACTGACCGGTCGGCCTGCGGGCTGGCCGATGCACGCACAGGACCTTTCTACTGTCCGGGTGACCGGAATGTTTATATCGACCTCTCTTTCTATGAAACGCTGCGCAGCCAGTTCGGTGCGCCCGGCGACTTCGCCCAGGCCTATGTGATTGCCCATGAGATCGGGCATCACGTCCAGAACCTGGTCGGCGTGCTGCCCGAATATTCGCGCGCCATACAATCGATGAGCGAAGAGGAGGCCAACGCCTATTCAGTGCGGATCGAGCTTCAGGCCGATTGCTATGCCGGCATCTGGGCAAGCTATGTCGGGGAAGAAAACCTGCTTGAAAAAGGCGACATTGAGGAGGCCATTAATGCCGCCGAGCAGATCGGGGACGACGCCATCCAGCGCAGGACACAGGGCATGGTCATTCCCAAAACCTTCACGCACGGCACGTCCGAGCAGCGCCAGGACTGGTTCGAGAGCGGATATTCGTCGGGCAATGTGGGGCAGTGCGACACGTTTTCCAATGAGTTTTAGATCAACCTCATCCTAAGATTCAGGATGAGGCAGGTCGCTGAATCTGATTCCGGTCCAGGCGGTAACCTGCTGCGATATAAGCGGATTTCACCTGGTCCCGTCTGGGGAGCGGGCCATGATGACAAGTGGCTTGACCATAACTAATTGATTATATATCTTCATGGTTAAGTTCACGGAGATAACGATCATGTTCAAGTCTTTTCTTGCCGCCCTTTTCGCTGCTGCGGCGCTATCCACACCATCTATCGCCCAGACCGAAGGAGCATCAGCTGTGAGCACATCCATCTATTCTGACCGAGTCGCGGTCAATGGTGTCGAGCTCTATTACGAAGTCCACGGAGAAGGGGAGCCGCTGGTCATGCTCCATGGCGGAGTCAACCCATCCGACATGTTCGGCGCTCCGCTGGCGCGCATGGCCGAAACGCACAAGGTTTACGCCATTCATCTTCGCGGTCACGGGTTCAGCACCGATAGCGACGCACCGTGGAGCTATGAGCAGATGGCCGACGATCTTGCGGCGCTGCTGGATGAATTGGAGATTGAAACTGTCGATATTATGGGGTGGTCGATGGGTGGCGGTGTCGCGCTGCAAACGGCCATTCGTCACCCCGACCGGGTGGGCAAGCTGGTCGTGATTTCCATGAGCATAAACAATGAAGGTAAATTCCCGGAAATCCAGGATCAGTTTGAAGCGATGCCTGCGATGGCACCGCAGTTCGCGCAACAGCTTTCGCAGTCGCCTCTGGCGACGCTCTACCCCGACGTCGACTGGGAAGCGATGTTTCGCAAGACCGGCGAGATGAACCAGAGCGGATATGACTGGACTGAGGATTTTGCCCAGATCACATCGCCGACCCTACTGATCTTTGCCGACGCCGACATGATGTATCCCGAGCACATGGTGGAGATGTACAGGCTGCTGGGCGGCGGTACGCGCGACGCGGGAATCGACGGATCCCTGCGCCCGACGCCAAACCAGTTGGCCATCATTCCTGACACGACCCATTACGATCTGATGCTCAAGGGAGCCGACGTCGCTACGGATTTCGCCAAAGCATTTCTGGCGAAATAACAGTGCCAAAAGTGCGGGCCCCTGGTTGTCAATCAACCCGGGGCCCGTTTTCGTTTCGATTCCGCAACCCCGTTCAAGCCATTGTTCCGGATCGATTTTTTCTAGAGGATTTCCGCGCTCCTTCGAATCGTGGAAATCCTCCGGTTTTTGTTTTTTCGTGCGTCCGAACCGATAAAGTGGTGCCCACTTTATCTGGACACGCTCTATAGCGTGATGCGGTAGATGCCGAAGCCCGCTTCACTGGTTTCGCCGGTCGGCTCAATGGAGACCGCGGTGACGTCGGCCAAGTGCTGCTCGGCTGCGGGGCCGGTTTCAAACAACACTGTGGTATCGCCAATTTCGGCCAGAGACCAGTTGCTGTCGGCCGCCGGATTGATGGTGCCCTGCTCGACGATGTAGCGAACGATCAGGTCGCGGTTGGTGTCGGGACCCATGAAGATGACCTTGTCGGGGCCGATGCCGGGGAAGCCGCCGCCGCCGCCAGCGCGGTAGTTGTTGGTGGCAACCACGAACTGAGCCTCGGGGTCGATGGGCTGGCCTTCATACATCAGGTCAACAATACGCTGGGCATCGGGGTTCTCCAACGCACCGCCGTCAGCGGCGTATTTCGAGGGCTGTGTCACGTCGATCTTATAGGTCACCCCGTCAATCACATCGAAATTATAAGACGGAAAGGAGGGGTTGATGAGCGGGGCATCGCTGGAACCGGGCTCGACCTGATTGAAGATGCCGGCCGAACGTTCGAGCCATTCCTTGACGTCGGCGCCGGTGAGCAGCACCGCCTGGATGGTGTTGGGGTAGAGATAGAGATCGGCAACGTTGCGGATGGCGACGGGGCCGACGGGAACGTCGGTATAATATTCCGGGCCGCCGCGACCACCGGCCTTGAAGGGAGCAGCGGCCGAGATGATCGGGATGCCTTCCCATTCGGTGCCGGCCATCATCTGTTCGAGATAAGCCTTCTGGGCGATGTTGACGATCTGCACGGACGGATCGTCGGCCACCAGCGCGAAATAGGAGTGCAGTGCAGCGGCGGTTTCACCAACCGGGCGGCGGACGTAGTCGAGGGTTGCCTGGTGCTCCTCGTCGACCGCTTGAGTGACGGTGGCTTCGGATTCAACGGTCGGGGTAACGGCGCCATCGACGCGCTCGTAGATGGGGCGCGCTTCGGAGGTGTGGGAAAGGATCGACCAGGTGCCGGAATCGTCGACTTCGAGCAGCAGGTCGACAAGGCCCATATGGCTGCCCCAGAAGCCGGCCATAACGGCAGGTTTCCCGTTCAGCGTACCGGCTTCGACATCGACGCCTTCGATGCCCTCATAGTCAGGGCCGGGGAAGACGAGATGCTGGTGGCCCGCCAGGATCACATCGATGCCCTCGATGGCGCCGAGCTGGAGGGAAACGTTTTCCATCATCGGAGACGCTTGCCCGCCCTCGATGCCGCCATGGTTCATGGCGACGATGATGTCGGCGCCTTCTTCGCGCATGATGGGCACATAATACCGGGCGGTTTCGATGATGTCGCGCGGGGCGACCTTGCCGGTCAGATGGGCGGAATCCCAGGTCATGATCTGGGGCGGGACGAAGCCGATCAGGCCGATGCGGATGGTCTTGGTTTCGCCAGCGCCATCGGTCAGTTCCTTTTCGACGATCACGTAGGGTTCAAACAGCGTGTCATCATCGGCGATGTTGTCGGGCAGGGTTTCGCCGCGCACGACATTGGCCAGGACGACCGGATACTGGGCTCCGGCCATCGCCGTTTCGAGGAATTCGAGGCCATAGTTGAATTCGTGGTTGCCGATGGTGCCCGCATCGTAGCCGAGTGCGTTCATGGCTGCGATGGTTGGGTGGATATCCTCAGCGTCAACGCCGCGCTCGTAAGCGACATAGTCGCCCATCGGGCTACCCTGGAGCATGTCGCCATTGTCGAGCAGGATCGCATTGCCCGCTTCGGCACGAATGTTCTCGATGATCGAGGCGGTGCGCGCCATGCCCAGCGTGTTGTCTTCACGATCGGCGTAATAGTCGTAAGGCAGCAGGTTGACGTGGATGTCGGTGGTTTCAAGGATACGCAAATGGGCCTGATTGATCTGCGCCATGGCCGCAAAAGGATGCATGACGATGGCGGCGGCGCCGACCGAGGCCGTGCCCGCTAGAAAGGCGCGGCGGCTGATTGAGAGATTATGATGCATGATGTCCCTCCGAAAGGACGCTGGGGTTTGTTGAATCACCAAGAATGATGCGAGGCGCACGTCTCCCCATTGCCGCAGTTTTCTGACGGCCCGATGACGCGCGCGTGATTACCTTCCCGCTTTTTTATCTTTTGGTCAAATATTCGTTGTGACCTGATACGCGTCCTGCCGAAATGCGCAGCGACGCCAAGCGGTCGATGTTCAGGACGCTTGTGGTCCATGCACGCTCGCAGAGGAGCTGCAGCCGATTTGCGAAGAGCCGACCGGAAGACTCACCATCGGTGCGGTAAGTCTCAACCAGATCCGGCATCTCGGGTATGCCGGATCTGGTTTTTTGGCGTTGCGCTTAGCGATTTTGCAGAGCAGCAAGCATTTGCTGGACCTGCGGCAAGGACCGCACGAAGCGGAAATAGTCATGGTCCGGCGCAACGGTCTGCATCAGATCAAGCCATACGCCCATGCCGTTGCCGCCATTGACAAAAACGACCCAGCCGTCGCGGCTGGTGACGTTGTAGACCACGATGGCATTTTCGCCCCAATCCGAGCCGGAGTGAAACACATAGCGTGACTCTTCGAAGTCGGCGACGCTCCAGCCGAGCGACTGGCCCGTTTCAATCGGGCACAGCGAAGTGTCATCCATGGTGCAGGGGGCGTGATCGGAACTGTCGAGCACCGAGGTCGTTCGGGCGTTGGCGGCTTCACCCGTCAGCGGGGTCTCTTCCATCATCGCAACGAACAACCGGGCATAGGCGGGTGCTGTAACAAACAGGTTGTCCGCCGCGCTGGGCGGCATTTCCGCATCTCCGATGGCGTCATAGACCGCCTCGCCGCGCTGCATCGGCGTAGCCAGACGATCCGCCGGCATACCGGCGGCACCAAGACTCACGTCGTTTTCGACGCCAGCGGGCTGGAGCACCCATTCATGAACCAACTCGGCGAAGTCGGCATCCATACGCCGTGCAGCAAATTCTGCGAGAATTTCATACCCAGCGCCGGAATAGGTAAATCCTGTCCCTGGGTCCTGAATGAAGGCCAGGCGGCCGTCTTCATAGTTGTACGGCCAGTTTTTCAAACCCGCCTGATGGGAGAGCAAAATCGCTGGTGTCAGCAACTCGTAGCGTGGATCGTCAGCCAGATCGGGGTGAACATATTCATTTGAGACCGGCTCATGCAGCGAGAGTTTGCCGGCCTCGGCAAGACGCAGAACGAGTTCGGCCGTCACGGTCTTGGCGATGGAGGCAGTGTTGAAAAGGGTGGAGGCGCTGGCGGGAACACCTGGCCCCTGCTCACCGGCATAGCCGCTCCAGGCCACTGCGCCATTCTCGATACGGACGACGGCAAGGCCAGCCGAGGGGTATGCCTGTAAGGCAGCGGACGCAGCATCCGCGAAACCGGCCGGGGCATCCTGGGCTATGGCACCCGTGCTCAAAAAGGCAGCCAAAAGTGCCGTAACCAAACGAATTTTCATGCCGATGTCCCCGAGCTATTGTCTAGTCAGTGCCGGCCGGCCGCCAAGGCGGCGGGCGGCAATTTGCCGAAGGTTTTTCGGCTGCAGGCTCCGAGGTGTCAAGTCACTCGGCGCGGGTGCCGCTTACTCGGCCACGACTTCCATGCCCTTCTGCTCGCGCACCAGATTGATGAAGCGCTTGAAGAGGTAATGGGCGTCGTGCGGGCCGGGGGAGGCCTCAGGGTGATACTGGACCGAAAAGATCGGCTTGCCTTCAACGGCAAGGCCGGCGTTAGAGCCATCGAACAGCGATGTGTGGGTTTCGACCACGCCGGTGGGCAGGCTGTCGCTGTCGACAGCGAAGCCGTGGTTCATCGAGGTGATCTCGACCTTGCCGGTGGTGAGGTCCTTGACCGGATGGTTGGCGCCGTGATGGCCCTGATGCATCTTTGTGGTCTTGCCGCCGAGGGCGAGGCCCAAAAGCTGGTGGCCGAGGCAGATGCCGAACACGGGCTTGCCGGTTTCCATGACCTTCCTGATGGTCGGTACAGCATATTCGCCAGTCGCCGCGGGATCGCCGGGGCCATTGGAGAGAAATATCCCGTCGGGATTGTGCGCCATGATGTCTTCGACCGTCGCGGTGGCCGGAACGACCGTTACGCGGGCACCCTGATCGGCGATACAACGCAGGATGTTGCGCTTGGCACCGTAATCGATGGCTACAATGTGAAAATCGGGGTTTTCGACGCGGCCATAGCCCTCTCCCAGCCGCCAGCGGGTCTCGTCCCATTTGTAGGTCTGGGTGGTCGAGACTTCTTTGGCGAGATCGAGACCTTCGAGACCGGGGAACTGGTCGAGTTCGACCTTGAGCGCGGCGTCGTTGAAATTGCCGTCCGGAGAATGGGCGATCACGGCGTCGGCCATGCCCTTTTCGCGGATCAGGGCGGTCAGCGCGCGGGTATCGAGCCCGGCGATGCCGATGATGCCGCGCTTTTTGAGCCAGGCGTCGAGCCGTTCGGCGGCGCGGTAGTTGGACGGACTGGTGACGTCGGCCTTGATGACGGCACCGCGGATGCCAGAGGCGGCCGCCATGTTAACGGTCTCGATGTCTTCGTCGTTGGCGCCGACATTGCCGATATGGGGGAAGGTGAAGGTGATGATCTGGCCGGCGTAGGAGGGATCGGTCAGGATTTCCTGATAACCGGTCATGGCGGTGTTGAAGCACACTTCGCCGACGGCCGTACCGATAGCGCCGATGCCTTGGCCCTCAAGGCGCGTCCCATCGCGCAGGATAAGGACTGCGGTGGGGGCGGATTCTTTCCAACCGGACACGGGGCTTCTCCATTTTCATGCATCAGAGCCATGTGGCTCTACGACTTTGTTTTGTCGTGCTTCCGGACCGAATGAGTGGTGTCCACTTATTCTGGAAGCGCTCCAGTTCAGGCGCGCGGAACCTCCGGCGATGGTCGCCGTCTGGTGGTTCTGCTCCGCCCTATATTGAATTTGCGCGAACCTATTTGAAGGGCACGGCGCGGTCAACCGAGTCGTTGGGAATTGAAAGTGTTCAAAATCAAAAGCTTAGCATGAATCGGGCAAGCGATTGGCTTTGCGGACACGCTTGGGCTATAGGAACGGCACCAAAACAGGACAACGAACCTCAAGGGAAACCGATCATGCGCGATCAGATCAGTGCTGCCATGAAGGACGCCATGAAGGCGCGCGACGGCCGCCGGACGACGACGCTGCGACTCATCAATGCCGCCATCAAGGACCGTGAAATCGCGGCGCGGGGCGAGGGCAAGGATGGCATCGGAGATGAGGATATCCTTGCCATCCTGCAAAAGATGGTCAAGCAGCGCGAGGAGTCGGCGGCACTTTACGGCCAGAACGGGCGGCCCGAACTCGAAGCGCAGGAGCGCGAGGAAATCGAGATCATCAAGGAATTCCTGCCAAAACCCCTGACCGAGGCCGAGGTCGATGCGGCGATCAAGGCGGCCATTGCCGAAACCGGAGCCGAAGGGCTGCGCGACATGGGCAAGGTCGTGGGCGTGCTCAAGGCCAAATACCCCGGACAGATCGATTTCGGCCAGGCCTCCAAGCAGGTCAAGGCACAGCTCGGCGCCTGATCTTTTCTCACGCAAATATCAGGCGTAAGGTTCCCGGGTTGTTGCGGCTTAGGGGACTATCATGGCTGACGAAAACAAGTCGTCGCGCTTTCCATCCATTCTCACCGGGCTTCGCGGGGTGCTGATGCTGCTCGCGGGGATTTATGCCGTACTGTTTCCCGGAGCGGCCCTTCTCGTGCTAACGACCCTGGCGGCGGCGCTGTTCGTCATCGACGGGGTGCTGGGTTTGTGGGCCATCACATTCGGAGGCGGTAAAACCGGCAATTTTTGGTTCGACGTGGTGCGCAATGCCCTCTCGATCGTCGTGGGCATCCTGATTCTCATCTCGCCGCTGCTGGGTACGCTGATTACCGCGGCATTCCTCGTTTATCTGGTTGCCTTTCAGGCGATTTTTGTCGGGGCCATGGAGATTGTCGTTGTCGTGCGCGAACGCGAACTCTACGCCAAGATCTGGCCGGTGCTGCTCAGCGGCGTGCTTTACGTCCTGTTCGGGCTCTTGCTTGCCTTCTGGCCGCTCGAGGCCGCCGTGGCCCTGGTCATGGTTGGCGGCGTGCTGATGATGGTCTTTGCCTTCGGCCTGCTTGGCCTTGCCTGGCGGCTTTGGCAAGCGGGCCACTGAGGCTGTGAATAAGGAGGAAAAGCGCGGGAACAGGTGACAAAGCGCCGGCTAGCGCTTACCTAACGTCCATGCGCTTTTCCGATCATTTTCTGGACGAGATTCGAAATCGCCTGCCGATAACGCAGGTGGTGGGCGAGCATGTGGTTTGGGACAAGCGCAAATCCCAGCCCGGCAAAGGCGATATGTGGGCCTGCTGCCCGTTCCACGGTGAAAAGAGCCCCAGCTTTCATGCCGACGACCGGCGGGGGCGCTACCACTGTTTCGGATGTGGGGCGAGCGGAGACCATTTCCGCTTTCTGACCGACAAGACAGGAATGAGCTTTCCCGAAGCGGTGGAGCTGCTGGCGGGGCGAGCAGGTGTGCCAATGCCCGCGCGGGATGAAAAGGCGGAAAAACGCGCTGAGGCAAGACGGTCGCTCTACGACGTCATGGATCTGGCGACGGCGTATTTCGTAGAAGCGCTGGCTCACAATGTGGGCGCGCGGGCCCGGGGCTATCTGCTTGAGCGTGGTGTGTCGGGCGCCATGCAGCAGCGGTTCAAGATCGGATTTGCGCCCGATAGCCGCAACGGACTGAAGGAGTTTCTGGCGGCCAACGGTGTTTCGGCCAAGGAAATGATCGATACGGGGCTGGTCGTCCATGGCGACGAGATTCCCGTGCCCTATGACCGGTTTCGCAACCGACTGATGTTTCCCATTACAGACTTCCGCGGGCGGGTGATCGCCTTCGGCGGCCGGGCGCTGAGCGCCGATGTCGCGGCCAAATATCTCAATTCCCCGGAAACCGAGCTCTTTCACAAGCGCCAGACGCTCTACAACGGGCAAGCGGCGCGGCAGGCAGGATATGACGGCAAGCCGCTGATCGTTGTCGAAGGTTATCTAGATGTTATCGCCGCGGTGGCCGCTGGCTTTGAAGGCGCGGTGGCGCCGCTCGGGACGGCGCTGACCGAAGATCATCTCAATCTTCTCTGGCGCATGACCGATATCCCGGTTTTGTGTTTCGATGGCGACAGCGCCGGGATGCGGGCCGCCGAGCGCTCTGTCGATATAGCGCTACCCATGCTCAAACCGGGCAAGAGCGTTTCGATCGTCACGCTGCCCGGCGGGCTCGATCCGGACGACCTCATCAAACAGCAGGGGCGGCAGGCCTTTGCCGAGCTGATCGCAGGTGGTCGGTCGCTGGCAGATGCGGTTTGGGCCATGGAGACGGCGGGGGGCATTCCCGAAGCGCCCGAGCAGCGCGCGGCGCTGGAGGCGCGGCTGCGTGAACGCGCTGCGCGGATCGCCGATGTTTCAGTGCGGCGCCATTACAGTCAGGCGTTCGACGAAAAAATCTCGTCGCTGTTTATCTCGACGCGGGGGCAGTACCGGCGCGAGGGGCGAAATAATGGATATGATCAACGGCGCACCGGACAGCGCGGTAACCCCAAGATGCTGGTTTCCGATACCTTGCGCAATTCGCGGCTGTTGAAAGGCGCTGCGACGCCGGGCGTCATTCCGCGGGAAGCCGTGATTTTGATGAGTCTCGTCAATCACCCAGAACTGGCGCAGGCCCGGCTGGAAGCGTTGGCGGAAATCGAATTCCAGTCATTGCCGGCGCGACAGGTGTTGGCGGCATTTCTCGATCTTGTGACCGTCCATCCCGATCTTGGACCCAACGGGATCGTCGAAGCGCTGATCGCGCGTGGGCACGGGCCCGTGCTGGACCAAATGCGCAGCCAATTGGCGCGGCAAGGGATATGGCAGGCCGATGCGGATACCGCGCAGTCGGACGCAGAAACAGGATTAAAGCACTCGCTGGCCTTGCATTACAAATCCGTTCAACTAAATAGGGAACTCAAAGCAGCCGAACTGGCGCTAGGCGAAGACCTGAGCGAAAACGCATTCGAGCGGCTGCGTGACATCCAGAATCAGATTTCCAGTGTCGACGGTACTGAGGCATTGATCGAGGGATTTGGTTCGCTATCCGGGCGTGCGACGCGGAGTCTTTGAAAAAAGATGATTCGTGTCTGTGCGCTTTTGCGTGTATGGAGCGCTCCTACAGCAAATGGATTCGAACCAGAATCAGGGTTGTTTCGCATCAAAGAAGCGATTTGTTAACCCTGTGATGTCTTTCAATCCCAGTTCATGTGCGATCATCGGGTGATGACACCAGTGCCGCAAACCATGGTGCGGCTCAGGAGAGCGAACTATATGGCCACCAAGGCAGCCAACCAGACCAAGACCGAGACCGACAGCAAGCCGGAATCGCAGACCGAAGCACCCGATGGGCCGCTTCTCGATCTTTCCGATGCCGCCGTCAAGAAGCTCATAAAGACCGCCAAAAAGCGCGGCTATGTGACCTATGAAGAGATCAATGCGGTTCTGCCTTCGGAAGAAGTGACCTCCGAGCAGATCGAAGACATCATGGCCATGTTCTCGGACATGGGCATCAATGTCGTCGATGAGGACGAGGTCGAAGAGGCCGAGGCTGACAACAGCAGTGACGAGGAAGGTGGCGAGATCGCGACGACGGGGACCACGGCGGTCGCCAATACGTCCAATGCCAAGTCCGGTTCCGACAGGACCGACGATCCGGTGCGCATGTATCTGCGCGAAATGGGATCGGTCGAACTGCTCAGCCGCGAGGGCGAAATCGCCATCGCCAAGCGCATCGAAGCCGGTCGCGAAACCATGATCGCCGGGCTGTGCGAAAGCCCGCTGACCTTCCAGGCCATTATCATCTGGCGTGACCAGCTTGCCGAGGGCGAAATCCTTCTGCGCGACATCATCGATCTTGAGGCGACCTATGCCGGACCCGACGCCAAGATGGCGGACGCGACGGCGGGCAATGATGACGAGGACGAAGACGAGGATGCGCCGGCTCCGGCAGGTGTATCGTCGGGCGCCCCTGCGTCGCGTGCCGAGCGGCCCGCAAAAGCCGAAGGCGGTGAGGAAGAGGGCGCGAGCGAAGGCGGCCAGCCCGACGACGACGATGATGACGATGAGTACGAGAACAATCTCTCGCTTTCAGCCATGGAGGCGGAGCTCAAGCCACAGGTCGTGGAGACGTTCGATCGGATTGCCGAGACCTATGGGCGCATGCGCAAGGTCCAGGACCAGCACGTCGAAGACCAGCTTGCCGCCAAGTCTCTGGACGCCAGCGAGGTCAAGGAACTGGATGCCTGGCGCAATCAGGTGATCCTGGACGTCAAGTCCCTCTCGCTCAACGCCAGCCGTATCGAAAGCCTCGTTGAACAGCTCTATGACATCAACAAGCGCCTCGTTCGTAACGAGGGTCGCCTGTTGCGTCTGGCCGAGAGCTATAAGATCAAGCGCGACGATTTTCTCAACGCCTATTACGGGTCGGAACTCGATCCCGATTGGGCCGACAAGGTGTTTCAGCGCCCCGAAAAGGGTTGGGCGGACTTCGTATCGCGCGAACGGGCGACGATTGACGAGCTGCGCGCTGAAATTCAGACGCTGGCGACCGAAACCGGTCTCGATATCGCCGAATACCGCCGCATCGTTTCCAAGGTGCAAAAGGGTGAGCGCGAAGCCGCCATTGCCAAAAAGGAAATGGTCGAGGCCAACCTTCGCCTGGTGATCTCGATTGCCAAGAAGTACACCAACCGCGGGTTGCAGTTCCTCGATCTGATCCAGGAAGGCAATATCGGGCTCATGAAGGCCGTCGACAAGTTCGAATATCGCCGCGGCTACAAGTTCTCGACCTATGCGACCTGGTGGATTCGGCAGGCGATAACCCGTTCGATTGCCGATCAGGCACGCACGATCCGCATTCCGGTGCACATGATCGAAACGATCAACAAGATCGTTCGGACGTCGCGCCAGATGCTCCATGAAATCGGCCGTGAGCCGACGCCGGAAGAGCTCAGCGAAAAGTTGCAGATGCCGCTCGACAAGGTGCGCAAGGTATTGAAGATCGCCAAGGAGCCGATCTCGCTCGAAACGCCGATTGGCGACGAGGAGGATTCAAACCTCGGGGATTTCATTCCCGATACCAATGCGATCCAGCCGATCGATGCGGCGATCCAGTCGAACCTGCGCGAGACCACGACGCGGGTTCTCGCCTCGCTGACGCCGCGTGAAGAGCGCGTGTTGCGCATGCGGTTCGGTATCGGCATGAATACCGACCATACGCTCGAGGAAGTGGGCCAGCAGTTCTCGGTCACGCGCGAGCGTATCCGCCAGATCGAGGCCAAGGCTCTTCGCAAACTCAAGCATCCCAGCCGCAGCCGCAAGTTGCGGAGCTTTTTGGACAACTAGTCCAGCTGGCGTTAAGCTGGTGACAAATCGGGGCGGCCAATGGCCGCCTCGTGCATATGGAGGGTTTGCGATGTCGTTTTGGAAAAATCTGTTCGGTGGTGGCGAAAAGCAGCCAGCAGCGCCCAGTGTCGACGCCCAGGAAGAGTTCGAGGGCTATCTCATCAAGGCGAGTTTGATGAAAGCGGGCGGTGAATATCAGATCGCCGGAACCATCGAGAAAGAGATCGATGGGGAGACCAAGACCTATTCCTTCATCCGGGCCGACAAATTTTCCAACAAGGATGACTGCGTCGCCGCGACCCTAGGCAAAGGCCGGCAAATCATCAAAGAGCAGGGCCGCTTCCTGTTCGACTAGAGAATTCCTACATTTTCCGGACGCGCTCCAGGTTTGTCGCTCTGCAAAAATCAAAGATGGGCTGTCGCGCTGGCGACAGCCCTGTTCAATTTCAAGATTGGAAACCCTATGGCCAGAAAGCCAACCATGCGCACGGAGTTCGTGCTTTTCGACATCGTCTATGAGGATGGCAGCCAACGATCCAACCGCAAGGTGGATGCCGGGTTGCTTGGCGGGCTCGATGGCGATGAACCGGCGCTGACCGCGATTATGGATCAGGACCGGGCAATTTCGGAAAAATCGGGTGTGCCGCCGCTCAAGATCACGTCGATCAAGCGCAGCGGCAAGAAGTAGGGTGGACGTCAGGACGTGCTGACTGTCGGTTCGGGAACGATTTCGGGACGCCCCGTTGAGTTCTCGCTACCGACAGTGAGGGCAAACCAGGCAAAAGCCAGGACGGCGAGGATCGCGACAACTCGCAGGACGATGTGGCCAAAGCCTGCATGGCGCGTCTGATCCGGGTCGAGATAGGTCATGCCAACCTCCCGCTTCCACGTTCGATCAATGTTAAGCGCAAAACCCGCGATTCGTTCCCGAAAATTCTAACGAGCCGCAGCCTTGTGAATTTCGGCCACCAGCGCGTCGGGCAGGCCGAGACGGCTGGCCAGGGCTTCAAGATAGGCGCGTTCGGTTGCCGTGTCGGCGTCGATAGCAACGAGTGAGGCCGCGTATATCTCGGCGGCGTGTTCGGGCGTATCGGCACCGCGCACCACCGCTTCGATATCGAGCGGGGTCGAAAGCTCATCAAACACAAATGCCTTTTCCTGGGCAGACAGGCTCATGTCCTCGAGCCGTTGGAATATGCGCTCCTTTTCGTCCCCGTCGATACGCCCATCAGCCTTGGCGGCCGAAATCATGGCGCGCACCAATGCCTTACCCAGCGCCTCCTGTCCGATCTCGTCGGACGGCGCGGGCATGAACGGGCCCGGGGGAGGGGTTTCGACATCCGGGGCGGTGTTGTCCTGCCGGCTTTTCTGCCAGGCGTTGTAGGCGAGACCACCGATCGCAGCGAGGGCGCCATATTTGGCAATCTTCTTGATGCTTCCACCGCCCAGCAGCATGCCCGCAGCGAGGCCTGCGGCGCCTGCACCGGCTGTGCGCTGCATGTTTGGATCGGTCTTGAGGGCCGTTACGATCTTGTCGATGTCGAACATTGCGTAAAAAGAATCTCCGATATTTTCCTGAAGCACACAAATGGGGATTGCGGGCAAACTGCGCAAGAAATCTTTCCAATCTTTAAGGAGGCTCCTTATCCTTGCGTCCAAGCGGGTGGAGAATTGGTATTGGAAAAGGTCGACTTCAAAAAGCAGCTCAAATCGCTATACGGCCCGACAAAGTCGAAAGGTTTCCACGTCGTCGACGTGCCCACCATGCGGTTTCTGATGATCGACGGGCACGGGGATCCCAATGTCGAGCGGTCCTATCGTGAGGCGGTCGAGACACTCTATGGCGTCGCCTATGCGCTAAAATTCGCCTCCAAGGCCCAATTGAACAGGGATTACACCGTCCCGCCGCTCGAAGGGCTGTGGTGGGCAAAGAATATGCGGAGTTTTGTTGCCCGTGAGAAGGACAAATGGGACTGGACGATGATGATCATGGTGCCAGACTGGATCGGTCCGGCGATGATTGCGTCAACCATCGAGGCGGTCCGCAAAAAGAAGCAACCGCCGGCGTTGGATCTGTTGCGGGTCGAGGCGCTGGAGGAAGGCAGGGCCGTGCAGGTGCTTCACATCGGCTCGTATGATGAGGAAGGGCCCGTTCTGGCCCGGATGCACGATCACTATCTGCCCGAAAATGGATGGGTGCCCACCGGCAAACATCACGAAATCTATCTTGGCGATCCGCGCAAGACAGCGCCTGAAAAACTCAAAACGGTCTTGCGGCAACCGGTAAAGGAAAGGCCGGAGCGCTAGCCCCGGCCTTTGGTCTTTGTGCGTTGTACGTCCGTATTTATCCGGCGGCGCCGTTCATCGGGGTGATGAGCGGGGTGATGCGGCGGATCGTGACGCGGCGGTTGGTGCGTTCAGCGGCCTGCGTGTTGACCTTGAGATAGCGCTCGCCATAGCCCTGCGTCGCAAGGTTTTCGGCGGGGACGCCATAAACGCGGGTCAGTGCGTAGGCAACAGCTTCGGCACGACGGTCGGACAGGGCCAGATTGGAGATGTCCGATCCCACGGCGTCAGTATGGCCCTCGATGAGGAAGGTCTCCGCCGGATTGTCCCGGATCAGCGCAAGCATGGCGTTGGCCGTCGCCGAGAGCGTACCGATCTCGCTTTGCGAGATGTTGGCGCTGCCCGTTTCGAAGGTCAGGTCGGCGATCTCAAGACGGCGAACCATGTCGCGCAGACGGGACGAGCGTTTGACTTCGTCGATCGTGTAGTAGCGCTGAATGGTTTCCACCGGCGGCTGGTCCAGGAAGGTTGCGACCTGCTGTTCATTGGCGACCGACGCGTTAAGGACATATTCGCTGGGCGGAATATTGAGCACCAGCGGCGGGAGTTGGCGGCCCGGATCGATCCAGCGGCCCTGATCGTCATAGCGGCGATAGCTGGGATCGACGTAAACGAGCAGGATTTCACGCCCGTCCGGCTCGATCCGCGAGCGGCGGATAACGTCACCGTACCGATCGCGGATCGTCACGATGCGGCTGCCATCGGCGCGCAGGATGGTTTCGCGGGTGCGCCCATCCGACAGGTTCTCGACGTAATACTGCTGATCGTCGGGATAGACGATACGTGGGGTATCGGGAGTGTTGATGAACTGGTTGGCGCCGATCGCAAAGATCGTGGCCAGGCCGATGGTGGCGATGATTTCTGCGTTGGAGGGACCTTCGCGGACCGGACCGACGAGAACGCCGCCCTGTTGGTTGGCTTGCTGCTGGCCCGAACGTTCCTGAAGGGTGGCCGCAGACGATGCCGATGCAGCCTCCTCGATCTCCTGGATCGAGACTTCCTGACGGTCCTGGCCCTCCTCGGTTTCAATCGACGGAATTTCGGTCACATCGATCTGTTCGGGGGCAGGGGCGGGTTCTGTGGCGGGCTCGCCCTGAGCTTCCGCCTCAGCTTCAACCTCAGCCTCAGCCTCAGCCTCAGCCTCAGCTTCAACCTCAGCGCCGGCTTCGCCTTCCGGCTGGGCGGCAGCGTCGTCCTGTTCTTCTTCCATTACACCCGAAGCTGCGTCTTTCTGGCTGTCGAGAAGCGGAGCAACTTCGCTTTCACTGGTGCCTTCAGGAACGATTTCGCCCTGAACGTCACCTTCGAGAAGGATGCTGTCGTCCATTTCCAGGGCCGGCGCTTCATCCTCTGGCGCGGCTTCCTCGACCGGCGCCTCGCCTTCCTCGGTGGCAGGAGCTTCAGCCATGCCATCGAGCTCCGCCTCGACATCGATAATATCGAGTTCGATATCAAAGCCCGCCAGGCAGGCGTCGAGATCGGTTTGGCCAAGGGCCTCACAGATGCCCTGAAGCTCGGCTTCGGCATCGATCACAGCCTGGGCCGCGGCACTCGTATCGCCACCAGCGGCAACGACCGCTTCGAATTCGGCAACTGCAGCTTCATAGGCGGCTACCGCATCGAGCAGGGAGGCGGGAGCTGAGGATTCTGCATCGGCCGCAGGTTGTTCGACGGGGGCGGCGGTTTCATCTGCCGGAGTTTCGGAGGCAGGTTCGGCATCTTCCATAGTTTCTGGAGCGGGAGCTGGGGCGGGCTCTTCAACCGGAGCAGGTTCAGGCTCAGGGGTAGGCTCTTCCGCCGGGGCGGGCGCTGCCTCCTCAACCGGCGCTGCCTCTTGTTCTGGTTCTGGCGCTGCTTCCTCGAGCGGAGCAGGTTCTTCAGCAGGCGCTGGAGCAGGTTCTTCAGCAGGCGCTGGAGCAGGCTCTTCCGCCTCTACGGGAGCAGGTTCTTCGGCAGGGGCGGCTTGGGGGGCCTCCGCTTCTGGTTCAACAGCTGCTTCGCCTTCAGCTTCAACCGACATTTCGGCTTCCGGTGCCGGGGCAACGGGAGCTATCTCACCACCCTCGAACATGGCGATGCAGGCGTCGATATCGGGTTGTCCGATGGCGGCACACAGGGCACCGAGTTCATCGCGCGCAGCGGCCAGGGTCTCCTGGGCAGCAGCTACGTCGCCACCGCCAGCCTCGGCTGCTTCCACAGCGGCCTGAGCTTCAAGATAGGTTTGAATGGCGCCGGCCAGAGCAGGGGGCGCGGCTTGGGCGACCGTGAATGAGGCATTGCCGCTTTGCGCAAAAAGAGGCGCCACGGGGGTACCGAGCATGAGCATGGCGGTACTGGTCAAGAGCAATTGTTTGAGCTTCATGGGATTTTCTCCTCTGCCCCCCGGCAAATGATGTGGCCGCGCAAAGCGGTCACATGAAAGGGATGGATAACATTGTCAAAATGACGCCAAGCTGAACGAAAGCGGGGCGTAGACGGAATGACACGCCCCGCATCCAAAAAAGTTATTGCGCGGGGGCCGCCTCGACGGGAGCCGCCTCTGCAGGAGCCGTTTCAGCTTCAGCGGGAGCCGTTTCCACCGGGGCCGCCGCCTCAGGCGCCGCTTCGACGGTCGGAGCCGGTTCGGTCACCGGGGCAGTTTCGGTCATTGGGGCGGGCTCGGTCGTCGGAGGCGTTGTTTCAACGGCCGTGGGTACCGTATCCACAGGGGCCGGTTCGCCGCCGCTCAGGGCAATAAAGCCAATAATCAGCACCGCGAGAACAAGCACGCCGCCGATCCACCAGCCGGCGCTCCCGCCGGAATTGACTGCATAGACGCGCTCGCGCTCGGTGCGATTGCGATCCGTGTAGTCGCGATCAATATCAGCCATTTTCAGTCTCCATTCTGTTACACATCGGCGAGCGGACGTCCGCCAGTCGGTGTCAGGTGTCGAGCGCGCGCCGCGTGCGACACCGTGAAAGGGCGGTGCGATGCCGCATCGATAGCGCGCGCTCGAGATGTCACAAAAACGCGATCAACCCGTTTGGGTTCCGCGCCAGGTTTCGGATAGGGTGGCAGCACATGAGAAAAACAGGTGCTGGCATGCAGCAATGGAGCGAGACACTGGAAATCACCACGCGCGGACAGGGGCTTTACGAGTTCACGCCCGAGCTGGGGCGCTTTATGGCCTCGAGCCGTATTCGCGATGGCCTTCTGACAATCTATTGTCGGCACACATCCTGTTCTCTTCTCATCCAGGAAAATGCCGATCCCGACGTTCAGGCTGACCTAAAGACTTTCTTTTCCCGCTTGGTGCCGCGCAACATGGACTGGATCACCCATACCACCGAAGGGCCCGACGATATGCCCGCTCATATCAAGGCGGCGCTGACTCAGACCTCGGTTTGCATTCCGGTCAATGATGGCCGTCCGGCGTTGGGGACGTGGCAGGGTTTGTATCTTTTTGAGCATCGTGACGCGCCACATCGGCGCCAGGTCGTTCTCCACGTTCTGGGTGAGGAGTAACCCGGGGGGGCCTCGACAGAGAGCAATAAGTGCTCGATATTCCCGGGATCACCCGCCTGTAAAAGAGTCGGGCTTTCGTTATTCTTACGCAGGGCGCACGACTTCCCCGCGCTCAGGAACAGATTTCCGTGTCCGAACTCATCACCCAATTTCTTCCCTTTGCCATCGGTCTGGCGCTGACCGGGGCCCTGTCCGGCGTCATGGCCGGCCTGCTCGGCATCGGAGGCGGGATCATCATGGTTCCCGCCATGGTCTTTGCCTATCAACTGCTGGGCTACAATCCCGAAATCATCATGCATGTGGCCGTCGGCACCTCGCTTGCAGTCATTATTCCCACCGGTTTGCGCAGTGCGCGCGCCCATGACAAGCGGGGCGCTGTGGACCACAAGGTCGTCAAACTCTGGGCGCCCTGGATTGTTGGTGCGTCGCTGCTGGGCGGGCTGATGGCGGGGCTGTACAGTGCCGCCGCGCTCAAGATCATCTTCGGTGTGATGGCGCTGTTCATTGCCCTCAACATGGCGCTTCCGGTTCAACGCCGGATGATGGAGGCGCTGGCCGGGGTGCCGATGGTCAACCGCATTTCAGCGGCGGTGATCGGCTATGTCTCGGCACTCATGGGCATTGGCGGCGGATCGCTGACCGTACCGACGCTGGCCGCTTTCGGAGTGTCAATTCATACTGCCGTGGGAACCAGCTCGGCGCTGGGTGTTCTGCTCGCCGTTCCTGCGGTTGTCGGGTTCGTTATCTCGGGGTGGAGTGCCGTGGGAGCGCCGCCGTTGAGCATCGGCTTCATCAACATCCCCTCATTTGTGCTCATCGGCGGCCTTGCGACGCTGACCGCGCCCATTGGCGTGGCGCTGGCTCACAAACTCGACGCCAGGCTACTCAAGATCGTGTTCGCGATCTTTCTCATTGTCGTGGGCGCCCGAATGATCCTGCAGGCGGTCGGCATATAAAAAAGGCCAGATCCTGTGAGACCCGGCCCTCCTGAGGTGACGTTCGACTAGTCGCGATCGTCCTCGATTTCCCACGCGATGGTTGCGGTGATCGAATAGGACATTTCGCCCGCTTCCACGGGGACCGAAGCGTCGGCCGCCATTTCCATGGCCTGGGCGCGGTACATGGGCATGGGCGGTTGCTGCATGTCGACTTCCTGAATCGACTCGATCGAACCCAGACGCAACCCGGCAGCGCCGGCATAGGTCTCGGCCTTGGCCAAGGCATCGGCGAAGGCAAGCTTGCGGGCTTCTTCTTCGAGCTTGGTGACATCGTCAACGGCGAAAACGATGCCGTTGATGGTGTTGGCGCCGACGGTCACTGCCTGATCGAGCACGGAGCCGAGCGCTTCGAGGTCGCGGACCACAATGGTGACGGTGTTGGACACCTGATAGCCCTGAATTTCCGGCGGGAGGCTGTAGCCATTGTCGTCCCGACGGTCCGAATAGACATATTGTGGGCTGACACTGAAATCCGATGTCTGGATGTCGCGGCCTTCGAGTCCGGCCTCGCGCAGTGCGGCGACCAAATCGGCCATGGCGGCCGAATTGGCGTCGAGCGCTTCGCGCGCCGTCTCGGCCTGCGTGGTTACACCGGTATTGATGGTGGCCATGTCCGGCGCGGCACGCACAGTGCCCGTTCCACTCAGGGTCATGGTGTCGGCAAGTGCCGGGCTGGCTATCAGGGCGGCCATCGCGATGGGTGCGAGCGTCAGGGGAATGCGCATGAATTGTCTCCTGGAATTCTCAATTGCTGGAAATTGGTTGTGCCCCTCGCAGAACAATCAAGTTTTCCTAATGCATTGAGACGGATTTGCGGCAGCCGGGCCGACCGCTGGAAAAAACGGTAAACAGACGCAAAACCCCATGGACCTCAACGCCCTGACCCGCTAGGAGAACGAAGCGTGGGCCTGTAGCTCAACTGGTTAGAGCCGACCGCTCATAACGGTCTGGTTGGGGGTTCGAGTCCCTCCGGGCCCACCAGTAAATCCGGGCGTTTGATGCGACCAAAAAATGTTGAGTCGATTTAAGCCCGGAAATCCGGGAAGCGACCAAAAGTTTTGAGTCGATCCGACCGGGCAACATGAATCTCGTTGCGAGATGGTTGGCCACAGGATCTCGGCAGCATGGGCTGGTAGCTTGCCAGATGCTATGCCATCTTCAGGAGGGAGGCGGCGCTGTGACCCCTAGGGCGTTCTCTTGGATCAGTTAGCGTGAAGTGACGCATGGTAGGATGAGATGGGCGGCAAGCTCACATATAGAGATGATATTCTGCTGCTCTCCGCCAAGGGGCTGGAGCGCTTCGTTCACCGCTGGGTCGCAACGCGCCTGACCGACTATGTCGACCATCACGAATTCGGTGATGCGTCGGACATGGGCCGTGACGTCGGCGGATTCATCAGCAGCGCCAAGCACGAAGGCCCTTGGGACAATTTCCAGTGCAAGATGCTGGCCAAGCCCCTCGATGGCCCCACCATGTTTGAAGAAGTCGGCAAGATTCTCCACTTCGCGTCGGAAGGCCATTTCACCGCACCGCGGAAATATGTGTTCGTCGCCCCCAAGGGCTTCAATCGTGGGGCCGAGCAGCTGCTGCACAATCCCGAGCGCTTTCGGTCGACGATGCTCGCCGAATGGGACGCGCGCTGCTCCCGCAAGATTAGGAGCAACGGGGATCCGGTCCCGATGACGCCAGCACTGCGGCAGTTGATCGAGGAGTTCTCGTTCGCCGACATCGAAGGCTGGGACGTTGACAAGATGCTCGCGCTGCCCGGTATGAACCTCGTTCTGGCCGACACGTTCGGCGATGACCCCGGCGACGCGCCCAAGGGCATCTTACCTGGCGCCGTGGCTGACGAGGAATCGGTATATGTCGGGCAACTGGTCGTCATTTATTCGGAGTGCGCCGGCGTGCCGTTCGCCGATGCAGATGCGGTACTGGCCGATGCCGAGCATGGCATTCATCTGACAATGCAACGCCGGCGGTACTACGACACCGACGCCTTCCGCCGTCACTTCCGGGACAACCTCGAGCCTGAGCATCTGCAGCTTTTCAACGAAGAGGTGCATGCTGGGGTTTTCGAGACCTATGCCAGTACGAGCGGATTCGAACGGCTGACAAGGGTGATGGACCGTGCAGGCACGGTTGAGGTCACCGGCATTTTTGGACGGCATCGGCGAGCGTCTGTCCAGGTTCGCCAGGGCACATGCCATCACTTCGCCAACGAGGGGATCATGCCGTGGACGAAGATGTGACCGCCGCACCACGCCTCTTCAACGGCAGCGTCGAGACTGGCGTGCGATCGCTGTTGATCCTCGAGGCTTGTTATCCGGCTGCCCTCGATCTCGACACCATGTCACTGTTCGACTTCTTCGTGGTCCACACGGCCGATATCGGCGGCCCGGTCAGCCTGCATCCAGCCATCGGATCGCGGGTGGGCGAATATCATGTGCGCAGGCGCGTCATCCAGGACGGCTTGGGTCTAATGCGGCGCGCCAGTCTCGTGGACGTGGTCGAGGCCAACGACGGCGTTCGCTTTGCCGCGTCCGAGGACGCGCCGGCCTTCGTCAGGCTCATGGGCACCGATTATAACCGCGACCTCTTAGATCGCTCCAAGTGGTTAGCCGAACAATGGAGAGAAATTGGCGACGAGTTCCTGACGCGGCTGCGCGCAAGTATCGAACGCTGGAGTCTTGAGTTCCGGGAAGAAGGCGGTTCTGCGGATGCCTGAGCCTATGCTTGCCAAGCTCCGGCTGGAGCATCTCACGTTCGTCGGCGACGGTCTGGAACCGGCTGGAATCGAGTTCGCGGAAGGTTTGACCCTCATCTACGGCGGATCCAACGCGGGCAAGTCGTATTCCCTTAAGGTGATCGACTTCATGTTGGGCGGAAAACCCCCCGACATCCTGAAGAACCATGGCTCGGAATATACAAAAGTGCTGCTCGGGCTGACGCTCGGAAACGGCCAACAGGTGACCCTCGAGCGCGCGCGCAAGGGCGGCGGCTTTAAGGTCTACGAGGGTCTGGCAAAAGATGGTAAGCTCGCCGACCGGACTGGCGTGGTGCTGTCGGCCGATCACGGCAAGGGTAAGACGGGCAGCGTCTCCGAATTGCTGCTCGAAAGCATCGGTATCAAGAATGCCAGGATCGCCTCGACCGAGGCGGCGCAGCTCGTCCCGTTCTCCATCCGTCATTTCATGCCTTACGTCGCTGTAGACGAAGACCGGATGTTTTCCGAGGACAGCCCGACCATCGTGAGCCCAAAGAATGGGCCCACGCTGAACAAGAACGTCTTTCGATTCATCCTGACTGGGCAGGATGACGGCGACGTTATCGAAGTGCCCAATGAAAAGGCAATCAAGGCCAGTAACAATGGCAAGGTCGAACTTCTGGATGAAATGATCGGGGAGATAGACCGCGAACTCGGCGAAGTCGATCTGGCCAGCCTCGATGTCGAAGTCGAACGGCTGACAGCACAGCTAGAGGATTTTGGAGGCTCGCTGGCGGAACTTCAACAGGACCTCGACACCGCTACGCGGGAGCGCCGCGGCCTTATGGACACGATGGATGCCGACCGCTCGAAGCTCGGTCAGTTGATAGCGATGAAGGCTCGCTTCCTCGAGCTTCAGGACACTTACCGCATCGATATTCGTCGGCTCGAGGCCATCGAGGAAGGCGGATTCCTGCTGCAGCGCTTCGAGGACCAGCCCTGCCCGATGTGTGGTGCGCTGCCCGGCGACCAGCACCTGCCGCACGAGCTCGGGGACCTTGATCGTCAACACGCGACAGCCCAAGCCGAGATCACCAAAATTCGCCGCGACATGCGCGGTCTCGAAGCCGCCTTGGCCGGTATCGACTTTGAGCAGGCTGCCCTCGACTTGCGGCTGGAGTTCACGTCAAAAGAGCTTCGCGCCCGCGAGGCGGCTATTTCCCGCCTGAGACCGCAGGAGGCGTCGGGACGCCGGGACTACCAGGCGGCGGCCGAACGACTCGCCCGATTCGAGAGCATATCGGAGATGCGCTCCCGGCGATCCGCGATGCAGGTCAAGCGGGATGCAATATCCGCCTCAACGGTGGGACGCCAGAAGGCCGACGGTCTGATTATCGGCATCGACGGGCCGACGGGTCACGATTTCGCGCAGGTCGTTTGGAACGTTCTCAAGGCATGGGAGTATCCCGGCGTGGAGGCGGTCACGTGGGACGAGAAGCGCCAGGACATCGCTATCAACGGCCAGCCGCGAGGCCATAACGGCAAGGGCGTCAAGGCCGTGTTCCACTCTGCTTTCGTGGTGGCGGTAATGATCTATTGCCGCACCAACCGTCTGCCGCATCCGGGTTTCGTGGTCCTGGATTCCCCGCTCGTGACCTATCGCAAGCCGGTCCACTACGAGCGTCATGGCGAACTGGAGGCAGACGAGAAGGCCATCGCTAGCACAACGCTGGACCAAGCGTTCTACAAGCACCTCGCCGGTTTGCGCGAAATCGGGCAGGTCTACGTGATTGAAAACAACGATCCGCCAGGCGCGATGCCGGACGGCGTCAAGATCGAGCTGTTCTCTGGTGAATCCGGTGATGGCCGGCAAGGATTGTTCCCCGTTCGCCGACGTTTGGCGTCGACCTGAAGTCGAAACTTGGCGAGCCATTTCTCCATTTGCGCGATCTCAACTCTTTGCCAGGAGATGGTTGGAACGCCGGAAAGGGGCTTGGCTGCAGGTTAGCAGCCACGTGGCAACGGGGTGGTCGTTTAGCAGCCGTCGTCGCCGCCTCCGCGACGTCACCGAACTGAACGTGCTGCCACATGGATATGCCGCTTCTGGTAGTCTGATGATGTAAGGCGAGGGCCAATGTCACCGCCGACCAGGTAAGCCAACCGGAAAGAGTCACCGAAAACAACAATTGCGACTTCCGTTATTAAGGGTTATCGTTAAAGCCATTCATAACGAAAGCTTCTGCTATGGTTTTTGGGTCTTTCTTCCTCGATGAGAACCGTGCCTGCTATCGACCCGGTGTGCCGGTCGTGCCTGCCCTCGAAGACGTGGTGGACGGTCTGCAGACGACCACCATTGCATTGGCTGAATTTGACCGTCGGGTATCGAAACTTGGAGTACAGGGTTCCATCGGCCGACTCTTCGCGCGCCTCGATGCCGTACATTCCTCAGGGGCTGAGGGCAGCACGACGACCTTCACCGACCTCATGGAATACGAGAGCATTCCCGACGCCGCGTCAGATCCGGAAGATGCCAAGGTCGTGGCTGCATGCGCCTACGCATTCGAGGCATCGCTTGACACCCCAGACCCGCTGCAGGCCGTTCTTGCAATCCATCGGCGCCTGTTCGAGAGGGATACGAATGCGTTCAAAAAAGGTGGCGCCGGCGCATTCAAGTCGTTGCCCAATTCCACCTATGACCCTGAATCCATCGGCGGACTGTTCTTTTATACCCATCCTTCCCAACTGCCAGATGCGCTCCAAGAGTGGCTCGGATTCACCATGAAAGTCGACTCCCGCACGCCCGAGCTCATCCGGCAGCTCTGCTCGCACTGGATGTTCGAGAGTATACATCCCGTTACGGACGGCAACGGCCGCATCGGCAGACTGCTCCTGCCGTTGGTGATGAAATGGAAAGGGGCGACCCGTTCGGGTTCCACATTCATTGGCGAAGCCGTCCATGCCGACAAGGATATCTACATCGATGCCTTAAAAGATGTGCGCCGGACTGGGGATTTCACTCGGTGGTGCAACATCGGGTTATCGTTCGTTCGCCAAACGGCCGAAAGCAATATCGAGCGGCTGGACCGATTGTCTGAAATCACCAGCGAATGGAATGGTCAGTTAGAGGGCATTCGCAAGGACAGCGTCCTCCACCGTATGGTTCCGTGGATGCTCACCAAGCCGGCCTTTACGGTCAAGGATGCGAGTAGCGAACTCGGTGTATCGTTCCCGGTGGCAAACAACGCTATCCAGATGCTTGTGGAAAAGAAGATCGTCACCCTAGCGGGGGAGGGGCGTCGAAACCGCTTATTCCTCGCCGGTGACGTGCTCGATGCATTTGATCGGTTCCGAGCTCCTGAGCCCAATAACACTTCCTTTTACCGGTGATTTTGGCAGTCCGAGAGAAAGGGCTTCCAATCTGATATTGCCGAAGCAAGGTAAACGAGACGGCATAGTCTATTCAAAACCGCGTCGGCCCTGCCAATGTCTTGAACGCGCCCTTGCTATATTGGCGCTCAAGCTCCATCAGGAAGTGGTTCAACTTGAAGCGCAGGGCATCTTGATCCGTTTCATCGTCGGTTGCGATGGTCAAAATTGCCTCGGCGATGACACCGGCGGCGCCGACATTTCGTCCTCGAGCACTGGGAATCTGGGTCCGCCTAGACTTACCCTCTATCTCTACTGGTCCAACAGCATGCCCAATCCGCATCATGGCATTGCGGATTCTGGTGGCAGAGACCTTGGATTCCTCGCTCAGTGCCGTGCCAGGGTTCGCCTGACCCGCGTCCCAATACAATGCGGACAGTCGCGCGAGCACGAGAAGATCCCCGATCGATACATCGGGCTCGAATATGGTCTGCCTTGCCATGCTTCACCTCAAAGGCAGAATGGCAGCTTCCTGATAACAAATCCCTAAATTGAAGTTGTGTGACCACGGCGCAATGGCGATTTAACATCAGCGAGAATTGGCAAGCCATTGGCTAATGGCTTATAAGCGCTTCATTCGAAGAGATTTGCGGCTTAGCATACTGTCTGATGGCTACATCGCAACTTCTGATGGCGTGAGCGTAACGGCTGATGGTGTCACGCCATCAGCTTGTGTGTTAAAAAAGATGGGTAATGGCTTGAAGCCACCAGGAGTCGGCGGTAGCGCGCTAGGCGTTGACAGCTCAGGCGAGCAGGTTTTTGTGCTTTGGGAGGCACGGCGATGATGGGAAAATCGGATCGCAACCATCCAAGCGCCGGTCGCTGCAGCGGCATCATTTCTTTTCAGATTCGTTCGGATCGACACTTCGCAAACTGTGCCGTCCGTCAAAATCAACAACGTCCTGTGCCTCGCTACGCCAATCGCTTGCTTCGGTTATGGAAAAGTTATTAGGCGGCACCTGTATTGCTGGCCCAAAATGCAACGTATTTGGCCCTCCGTGCCCCCGCGCTCAGGTTTGTCCGAGACGATAGAAGCGGGAGAACGTCCTTGCCCATCCGGCCGCGCGATCAAGGGCATAGACTTCGGATGTTACAATCGGGCCAGCATCCAAATGGGGATGTGCTTGAACGGTCCCGACGAGTGCAGGGACCGGACGGAGTCTTACTCCCCACTCCTCAAGCATAGGAGCATTTGAAAGCTCAACTGAGCCGGGCTGAAATATAGTCATCTTCTCGAGGTCGTCGGCGAGGGCTCGCAGTTTCGAGATCGTGGCGAGGACATCGGCACGCATGAAGTCGATTTGGGCCATTTCGCTTACTCAGGGTTTGGATAGAGAAGAACAACGCGAAGGAAAAGCCCCGCTCATCTATGGCGTGGTGCCGTTCCGCTCGAGAATGGACAGAAAGTTGGACCCATTGAGGAAGCGCTTGTCGATGAGAGCGTCGGCGACTGCGCGGACATCCCCTTTGTGGATGACGATCAAGTCCTTGCTTTGGGAGTAGAGTTCTCGAAGATGCTTGTCGACCGCAGCGGAGTGGCGCTCACTTCGCGCCAGGATCAACGGCACGCTCTCCTTGTCTGCACGAAAAATCATTTCTTCGCCGAGACCGGTGCCAAGGTGGAGCAGGCCCACGTGCATTGTTGCCCGTGCGAGGTCACTGGAGGCGCTTCCGCCCGAGCCAGTCCCCGGTTCCCCGAGCAAAACTTCTTCCGCGGCCCGTCCTGCGAGAGCTTGCACGACGTAGCGTTCGAGGTCGGACCGCGTGGACAGATAGGGATCGGTGTCTGTCTGAGTGTATCCGCCGTAGCTGGTTCCCGAGATGATCGAAATCGCTTTGACTTCGCCAAGGCCGAGCTTGTGACATACAACGGCATGCCCGGCCTCGTGCACCGCAACCCGTTCGACGTGGGCATCTCTGCGGTGCTCCTCGGGAACGAGGACGTCCAAAAGGTCGGTCATCTCTATGGCACGCGTTGCGCGCCGCGCAGTCCGTCGCGCGGACTTTACCCAATCTACGACCTGTGCGCCCGTCGCTCCGTGCGAGAGTTCCGCGATGTAGGTGAGGTCTTCACCAATAAGGTCGCTACCGAGGTGTTGCCTGAATATCCCCGCAAGGGCAGTCGTGTCAGGATAGTCGATTTCGATAATCTTTGACAAACGACCGGGTCTGATCAGGGCACGGTCGATACGGTCTCCATGGTTGGTTGCACCAAGGATGATCAAATTGTTGGTGGCGTTCGAAACCGCGCCGTCCAGCGTGATCAGCAGATGGGTGATCACCGGCAACCACCAGTCTGCTCCGCGAGGAGAGATGGTGGCACGATCAGGGACCGCGTCCAGTTCATCGAGCAGCAGAATGGCAGGAGACATCGCGCGAGCCGCCGCAAAGGTTTGGTCGATCTGCTTGATGATGCTGTCGAGATACCCAGGCGAATTTGCGAACCAGGCTCCGACGCTGGTGGCAATCAGGGGCAACCCCGCACTCTTGGCCAGACTGCGCGCGAATGTGGTCTTGCCCATGCCCGGGGGTGAGACCAGGACTGCGTTGCGGTCGATGGCTTCAAATGGGATCTCACCCCGGCGCCAACTTTCCAGGTCCTCCAGAAGATTGACTGCCCATTCTTTCGCTACACCGTATCCGTGGAGGTCGGCGATTTCGGGAACGTCCGCCGAGGTCGTATCGATGCGGCGTTTGGAGTCCACAGCGCGTCGCAAGCGATTCAGACACTCCTCGGAAGTGGACCCTTGGCGAATACAGGCCGCAATTTCCTCAAACTCGAGACCTGCGATATCCTTGTTCTGCAGCCCCTCCTGGACAGTGCCGGTCACAGCCTTGATGACGGCCGAGATGACGCGTGCATCCGGAGGTGGGAGTTTAAGCACTTGATCGGCTGAGGCCAACATCGCGGGCGGCAACATTTGCGACGGGTGGTGCGAAATACCGAAAGCACGACCGCCTGTGCCGAGGACGGCGACAAGTTGCTGTGAGGTGACGTCATCTCGCGAGGGTTTCTTGATGGCGGGCGGGCAATGGTGAAGGTCCCACGAACCCATCGTCTTGAGCGCACGATGCAGAGGTTCACACCAATCGAATGACGGCGCCTCCACCACAAGGCAGAACCCCTCACGCGTGCTGATATCGCGGATGCCTTCTATCCCGATAACACTCTCGATCAATGCCCGCGGAAGCAGGTTCTCCACCGTGTGGCCGCGCTTGCGTGGAAACCTTGCGGTGGATGGTTCCAGTTCGAGATCAAGATCGTCCAAATAATCGTCGTTATCGGCCATGATGTCTCCAGAGCGCCTCACCTACCGGCAGGCGCGGATTTTGATGGATGCCTTGCGATGCGCGGCACCAGGAATGCGGTCGGTCTGTTGGTGAGGCAGGAGACCGACGCACTCGGCTGAGGCTTGGGATCAATCCTGAATGCTGATGAGATCAATTCGCGAATGCGGAAGGATAGGTTTGTCGAGATCGATCATCAGCGTGCCGTCGCTGATCATTTGAAAAACGGCGGCCACGGGTGGGGCGGACTTGACCTCACGGGCACAATCGATGACCGTTGAGTAGCCATTCTCGATGAGGTGCAGCAGGACGGCCATGCGATCTTCGGGAGGCACCCAGACCTGGGCGGCATTGCTGATATATTGGCTGTTCGAGAGTCGGGGCTGTCGATGAACGACCGATTCCGGTATGATGCAAACACGACGCGTGGCGGCACTACGTTCACGTTTGATCGCGCGGATTCGGAGCATAGGAAGTTTTTCGTGCCAAATGCCGCCCGGAACGACGATAATGGTCATCACGTTGGCTTTGTAGCTCACGCGATGCGCAATCACAGAAGTCAGACCTGCCGCATCGAGTGCCTTGCGAATGACGGCATCATCTCCCAAAGAGTGGGAGCAGGGACAGGCTTTGATGAGCGAGAGAAAGTTTCGCAGCAGACGAGGGGGCGGGGGGCCAGCGGAAAAGTTGCCAAGTTGAATCGGGGTCATCTCGGGGTCGTGGAAGGCGCAGGACATCGAATACACTCGCAATGACGGGACGGAAGGACGCGAGAAAGCACGCGCCGACCAGATTGGCCGCCGCAACGCTCGATTGATGATGTTTGGAAGACGGTGGTGCAGTCACCGTGGATGAGCTTGTCGCACAAAAAGGACGAGAGATCAAGTAAAATGTCGGAAAACGATACTTTTGCCGGTGATTTGGTTAATCAATCTTCCACTGCGCCATTATCCGCAGGCGATCGGCAACGTATGCCCAGTGCTGCTCAGGTGCGCGCTGCGAGGGCTCTTCTTGACTGGACTCAAGATGATCTCGCTGGCGCGGCGGGGATCACGCCACAGACCGTCCGGCTCCTCGAAACCGGTCAAAGAGTCCCGTTTGATCGCACTTTGCGCGCCATGAAGAGCGCCTTCGAGGGCGCTGGTGTTATCTTCGTCCTCGAGGGTAAGGGGGAGGGCGTGATCCTGTATCGGGACGATTCCGAAGATGGGTGAATAGGGCGCTATACCGGGATATTTGAAGATATTAATGTCTGAAGGGGGTGGCAGCTCATGGTTTGGCGACGGTCCGCAATCCTTTCACTTCCTCGGTTGGCATGGTGTCGGAGCAAGCGGCACGCAATACACGATGCCAATTCCGATCACATCGTTTAGTCGATGCCATAAGGAACGCCATCGAGTCCATCGGAGGCGCACTTTCCACCAGGACTGACCCCAATACTGCGATCGCGGCGCAGGAAGAGGACCAAGAAATGAAACCCAAGCATCGGCTTCTTGGAAGCCAGTTCGCATCTGTCGATTCATCGTCTCGCGCTACCGACCCGCGAAGATGCTTTACTAGTTTGAGCCCACAGCCTCGAAATGGGCGGGGTAGCTGTGTTCCGTCTCGCAATGATCGTGGTCGGCCAGAACCTCGATGATGCGGCAGTCGCAGATGCGACCATGATCACATTCATTGACCATGCGCTGCAATTCATGACGCAAGGTCTCAAGTTGCTCGATGCGGCGTTCAACCTTTACCAGGTGACCGCGCGCGATACTGTCGGCCTGATGACAGGAATCCTGTGGCCGTTCCGCCATGGCAAGCAGTTCGCGAATATCGGAAACTTCAAACCCCAGGGATCGTGCGTGCCGGATGAAACTCAACCGGTCAAGATGGCCCCGATCGTAACGCCGCTGATTTCCCTCGGTTCGCAACGGTTCTGGCAGTAAGCCAATTGATTCATAATATCTAATGGTTGGCACCTTGGTGCCCGTGCGTTTGGACAACTCACCAATTGGGAAGCTCATCGAGGTCTCCTTGATGCTACTGCACTTCTCGCGGGCAAACAGGATGACTGCGGCAGCAACCAGCAATTTCCGCGATCGCAGCCATCAGATAGATACCAGCGGTCGCCACCATTTGCGGCATGAGTCGAAAACCCGTTCCAAGAATAAAATACTTCTCTTGACCCTATAGCGGCTAGAGCATTTAAACAAGACGCGGTCCCCAGCGAAAGGAATGGCCATGACCGCGAAAACTGAACCCCTCAAGCTCCGCGTCGATGGTATGGATTGTGGCTCGTGCGCGCTCAAGATCGAGACTGCGCTCAGCCGGCTGCCCGGGACCGAAGAGATTTCGGTCAAGCACACCGCAGGTTCCGTGACGCTCCAACTCGATGAGCGGCAGACCACGCGTCGCAAAGTCGAGAATACCATTCGCTCTCTGGGCTATGTTCCGCACGCAAGGGACGATGGCGCCACCGTTGCCATCGAGGACCGGGCAGCGGAAAAGCCTTGGTGGAGGGCGCGCAACGCCAGATTTGCTGCAGTAACCGGTCTTCTTCTGGCTCTGGCATTCGCCATAGCGTTTTTGGTCCCCGCCATTGGGGAATGGGCTTTTGCGATTGCTGCCGTTGTTGGTCTGGTGCCGATCGGCAGCCGCGCATTTTCCGGTGCACGCCACGGAACGCCGTTTTCAATCGAGACCTTGATGACCGTCGCGGCCCTGGGGGCCTTGGTAATCGGTGAGGGCGCCGAGGCGCTGGTGGTCATCTTCCTGTTTTCGGTCGGTGAGCTTTTGGAGTCCTTTGCGGCACAACGGGCTCGGGCCGGCATCAAATCGTTGATCGATCTCATACCGCGCCGTGCCCGTGTCGAGCGGGATGGCTCTGTTCTGGAGATCTCTGCCTCGGATCTTGAGATTGGCGACATCGCCATCGTGCGGCCCGGTGATCGCATTCCATCCGATGGCGAGGTCATTGATGGAGTATCCGAAGTCGATGAATCGCCCGTCACCGGTGAATCGGTGCCCGTGCTCAAAGAGGAAGGCGCCGCTGTATTCGCAGGCAGTGTGAATGCGAACACGCTTCTCCGCGTCAGGATCACTCGCACCGCTCAGGACAACACGATCGCTCGCATCGTGCATCTTGTGGAGGAGGCGCAGGGTGCCAAGGCGCCAACAGCGAGATTCATCGATCGTTTCAGCCGCTACTACACCCCTGCGGCCATGGTGGTGTCTGCTCTGATAATGGTGATCCCACCTCTCCTGTTCGGGGCGGAATGGTCAACATGGATCTATCGCGGCCTGGCCGTCCTGCTCATCGCCTGCCCATGCGCATTGGTGATCTCGACCCCTGCCGCAATTGCCTCGGGCTTGGCGGCAGGGGCCCGCCGGGGACTGCTCATCAAAGGTGGTGCGGCACTCGAAGAGCTTGGGCGCGTCAAGACCATTGCCTTTGACAAAACCGGCACCCTTACAGAGGGCCGCCCCAAGGTTACCGATATCGTGGCCATCTCGGGAGATGACGCGGACCTACTGGCCCGCGCCGCTGCTGTCGAAGCCGGCTCCAGTCACCCACTAGGTAGCGCCATCACCGCAGCGGCCGAACAAAAATCGCTGGACATTCCCCGTGTATTCGGCGGCAGCCAGGCCATCCCGGGCAAGGCCGTAACCGCGCGGCTCAAGGAAGGTTTTGTCTCTGTTGGCTCGCCCCGGTACGCCGCTGAACAGATGACAATCCCCGTCGATATCGCGAAAAGGATGAAATCTCTGGAGGACGAGGGTAAGACGGTCGTTGTCGTTCTTGCAGCAAAAGCACTGCTTGGCTTTATCGCCTTGCGTGACGAACCACGCGAGGATGCCGTTTCCGGCATTGCGTCGCTATCGGCGATGGGCTTGCGCAGTGTCATGTTGACGGGGGACAATGCGCGCACGGCTGCGGCCATCGCCGGAACGCTCGGCATTACGGCGAAATCCGAGCTCATGCCCGACGCCAAGCTGGATGAGATCGGCAATCTGCGAAAGGCAGGCGGGGTCGCCATGGTGGGCGACGGCATCAACGATGCGCCGGCACTTGCCGCAGCGTCGGTAGGCATTGCCATGGGCGGCGGCACCGACGTCGCGCTCGAAACCGCCGATGTCGCGCTGTTGAAGAACCGGGTCTCGGGCGTGGCGGAAACCATCGCCCTGTCACGGTCCACGATTGGCAACATCTGGCAAAATATTGTAATCGCGCTCGGCCTGAAGGCGATCTTCTTGGTAACCACCCTGACGGGCACGACAACACTCTGGATGGCAATACTGGCTGATACCGGCGCGACGGTTCTGGTGACCGCCAACGCGCTGCGATTGTTGCGGTTCTCGTCCAACCAAACCGTGCGTCGGGAACAGCAGCCGCGGCCACCGAGGACGGCGTGGGGCAACGTGGCACACTGTCAATCGACCGATGACCGCGATAGCGGAAAGAAGTGGTCCGGGTATTTTCCCGGGGTATGCGAACTGCCCGGTGGGGGATGCCGGCGTTGGGCTAAACGTCGATGTTGAACTCGGAGAGGATGACGTAGGACTCCTCCGTTGTCCTCAGACCGATCAGCTGCTTCGTTTCGATGGAAGTTTCGCGCCCACTTGGTCGGGGCCGGGCGGATCCGTCTGGATCAGCAGGATCAAAACCTCCCCGCCACGGGCTGTGAAATCGACGCTGGTCTATCCGGAGACCTCATCGAGGATGTTGGCGCCTTCGATGAGTTTGCCGGGTTCGAGCTCGAGAAGAACGCACGCAGGTCGTTCCTTGCCATTCTCGAGTCCCGCGGAGGCCTCATGTGATCGGAGATAGTCGTATCGAAAGACGAGACCGGGCACCGGGTCAGGTATTACAGCCACTACCTGGCCTCGTCAGCCAGACCGCCTTCAAGCTCAAGTTCGATAGGCTCGTTTTGGTCTGCCAGCACCTGAAGGCGTTCGACAACACTTTCGGGCAGTGACTCAGGAGTGGCCTTGATGGTGATGCCACCTAAAGCGGCGAAATCTTCTACGGACAGCAGAACGAACCTCGGCTTGTCATGATAGGTAAGATAGACCGGTGAGCGCATAGCTGCCTTCTGGACATCTGCGGTCTTGCGCTGCAGATCGGCTGCGGTGAAAGAAACCATGATCATCTCCTGCTATGGGCAAAATACATAAATTACATATTTTGTCAACCCAGGTATCTCAGGCCGAGACCGTACTCAGCCAAACGGTCGCATGATCGAGATTACTATAATCCAGAATATGCTAATCTGCAGAAACGATCGCCGTCAGGTGCTGTGCCATCGAGTTCGGTGACATCGCGGCGTGGGGACACGGGTATTGCCGCTGCTGCAGGTGGTCGACATCGGCCATGCCGATGCCAATGCCGAACTTTGGGTAAGAAGGTGACCGGGATCGCTCCCGGTCACTGCCATTTATCGGGCGTCGAGCCACTCAAGCATTTCGGCGATCTCACGTTCCTGGGCGTCGACGATTTCCTCGGCGAGCTCCTTTACCCACTCGTCCTCGCTATGCTCCAGGGCCGCGTTGGCCATCGCGAGCGCGCCCTGATGGTGTGGGATCATGCCGCAAATGAAGGCGACATCGAAGTCTTCGGCCATCATGGCCGCCATCATATCGTTATGCATGGCGCCCATATCGGCCATCATGGCCTGGTGGCCCTCGCTCATCCCTTCCATCATTGCACCCATGTCCATCGACATGCCGGCCATGTGGTCGGCGTTCTCGAGACAGATTTCGGGCAAATCCGAGCTTTCATTGGCATCGGCATCCATGCTCATTCCGTCCATGGACATGCCATCCATGTTGGAATGATCCATGCCCTGCGCCATCGCAATTGACGTTGTGCTGGTCAAGAGGATGGCGAGGCCGAGGGTTTTGAACGTCTTCATTGGTATTCTCCGGTTTGAAATTGATCGTTATCGCGGTTCAAACCAGTGGCTTTGGAGGAGGGGCAGGAACCTTGGGATCTTCGCCGCTTCTGTGCAGGACAGGATAGGCATCAACCAGAACAGCCGTTCGTTCCAAAAGTATCGGGCGAGCTGTGTTGGCAGGCATCAGGCAGCAGGCAATCGCTGCACACTCCTCGTGGCCACTTAAATCGTGCTCCACGTCGTTGTGGTGCGCAGCCGTCTGCTGCCCATCTTGCGGAGGCGAACTCATGGCGCTCGGCGCAGCCAGAAGGCTGAACACGACCAATAACGGAAGAAGAATCAATTTCGCAAATTCGGGCATCAGTCTGATGAGAAATCTTCCATGGTCGGCGCTTCAGCAGGGGAACGTCTTTGGGTGGACCTGATCGATTCGGTTCCCTATGGTGACAAGGTAGTCATCGTATTGGGGCAAATTGCGGCAGTGACCGGTCCAACGGCGAACGCCTCTTCGTGGAAAACGTTCTTGCGCCTGATCGTTGTGGCGTGGGTAATCGTTGTTGCGCTGCCTCTACAGGCGAGCCACGCCCCGCTGCATGGCCCCACTGCGGAAACTCATTTGACGGCGATTGAGTGGAGTGCAGACCCGCAGATTGAAAAGGCGGGCACATTTGGCGCTGGCCAGCACGACAACACCGACCACGTCCATGAAACGCCCATAATCGTGAACGCCCGCTGGGCGAGTCCACCCGACTGGCCGCGGTCGTGGAAACATTCTCATGTCAGGACTCAGATAGCAGATCGTCCTGCACCAATTGATCAGCCCCCGAGACCGGAACAGAGCGCATAACTCTGTTTTCTGACCCGCCGAACATCGGTTTCAGCGGTGACGAGATGTAATCCAACATCAGATTCCGGTATAACCAATGAACCGACCCGTCAATGGGCCGGCGTCAGCTTCTGGCGCGGGCACGCCCATGATGCTTTCGACCGCCTTCGGAAACCCCGACAACAGTTACAATGCCGTGCGCTTGATCGCTGCGTTGAGTGTGGTGCTCTCCCATTCGCTACTTCTGGGCTTGAACTCACCGAGTTACGATCCCTTGAGCTGGGCCGCTTACGATCTGGGGGCAACAGCAGTAAACGTGTTCTTTGTCATATCGGGCGCGATGCTCACCCACAGCGTGTTGCAGCGAGGACTCGGGCCGTTTGTCCGAAATCGATTCTTGCGGATCTACCCGGCGCTGATCGTCAGCGCTGCACTCATTGCCCTCATTATCGGTCCTTTTGGAACAGGTGCACGCCTTTGGGAGTATTATTCCAGCCCACAGACCTGGCTCTACCCTCTCAACGTCGCATGGAACTTCGAGGGGGCCGTCCTGCCGTCCATGTTCGAGCACGGCCGATACCCCGGCGATGTAAACGTACCGCTCTGGACCATAAAATACGAAATCCTGAGTTACATTGTCTTCGGGATTGCTGCGGCTTTGGGACTTCTGCGCCATCCATCCATTGCGTTTGCTGCGTGGGCGGCGTTCGGCTTTGCCCTTCTGGCCGACGTTGGCGTCGATCCCACCGGTGAAACGCCAGTCGAGAGCCTCTTCCGCTTTGGATTTGCCTTTCTCACCGGGGCGGTGGCGCGACGATTCGGCGAAGTAATTCCCCTGCGGTTTGGTTGGGCAATGGCGGCGCTTGCCTTGGCGGTGGCCGGCACGGGAACCCGGTTTGGGGAGGTGACCTGGATCATTGGGATAGGGTATGCAGCGCTCTACGTGGGCGCCAAGAACTGGGGTCGGATCGCCGAGTTCGCGCGGCGGCACGATCTTTCCTACGGCATCTACCTCATGGCATGGCCAATCCAACAGGTCCTGACGCGGGAGCCCATCTGGTTTGGGCCGCAGGTTGCTGTGCTTTTCTTGCTGTCCAGCACCATTTCCGGAAGCCTGGCGTATCTCTCTTGGAAATTCGTCGAGAAGCCAGCCCTTCGCCGCAAAGCGCCAGCCTCGGAGAAGGAACCGTGAAAGCGAAAGGAAAGAGCCGACGCCGGAAAGCGAGCGGAATCTCTTTGGTGATGATCTGGACAGTCGGGACCTTGTTTTTTGGCCTTGTCCTGATCCTTGCAAGCATTCCACTCGTTTCTAAGCCCGCTCAGCGTGCGACCGGTGAGGACACCGTGGATACGTCGGGCATCACGGTCAATGTCAGTGCCAGCTTGGCGGACGATAGAACCCTCACCGTATTCATCAGGTCGCCCGTGGATCGAGCCGATATCATCGATCCACGGGTTAAAATTGAGATGCCTGGACATCAGATGACTGTAGATGCCGACGTCTTGTCAGCAGGTCCCGGAGCCTTTCAAGCCAGTGCGATGCTGCCGATGGCCGGGCAGTGGGAGGTGCAGGTCAGTATCGGCGACGACGTCATAAGATTGCCAGTAGATGCGAACCCGGCTGGGCTGTAACCACTAAAACCAACACCGACCCTCACTGATCCATCAAAAATTCAGCCATGTCCTCGATATGCTGATCCAACAAATAACTGGTAGAGAGGTGAACGACTTCAGCCATCGCACCTCCAAAAGCATCGCCAGTCGGGGTGAGCCCGGTGCGCAGCGCCGCAATCAGGCTTTCCTCGGTCCAGCCCGCCTCGGCAAGCGCCACGGTGGTGATCGGGGGTGCGGTCCAACCCGCAGTGCCGCCTGACGCGCCAGCGAACTGAGCGTCAGTCTCCAAGCCGCCAGCAAAGTTTCTCGGTGTGTGACAGGCAGCGCAATGGGCCGGTCCCTCCACCATAAACCGTCCACGGTTCCACGATGTCGATTTGGTCTCGTCGACCACATAGTCCACAGGCTCGTAGAAAAAGGTGCGCCAGAGCTTCACGCCCTGGCGAATGCTGAATGGCAGTGGGACCTCGTTCTCTTCAGGCACGAAGTTGGATGGAGGAACCTCTTGGACAGCGGCCCACATGTCGGCCAGATCGCGATCGGTAAGAGTGGCATAAAATTCGAACGGGAATGCCGGGTAATATGGAGATCCATCGGGCGCAACCCCGTGCCTTACGGCCCGAACGAAGTCTTGGAAGCTCCAGTCGCCGATGCCAAATTCTGGATCTGGGGTAATGTTTGGGGATACGAAGGCGCCGAAGTCAGATGCCAATGCAACTCCCCCAGCCCATGGGGCGCCGTCTTCGCTCGTGTGGCAGGTGACACAACCCGACAGGCGGGCCAGATAGGCACCACGCTTGGCGTCACCGGTGATTTGCTGCGGCAAATCGGGAGTGGAGGTAGGCATGAGCACCCAGGTCACCAAGCCCAAGCCCAAGCCGCCCAAGAGCACCGCGGTTACAACGGGCCATTTGCGATCGATTCTTGGCCAGGTCACTTGCGAAACACCGTGTGGCAGGCTGAGCAGGTGCCGGCGATATCGGTTGCAACCGCGGCAGCGCTTCTGATCGATTGTGTTTCCGGGTCAGAGCGTGAATTTTCGGGGTCAGATTTCGGCGCCAGTCCGAGCAGCACCGAGGTATCCATGCTTGTCCAGTCATTGCGCGGCACCCGAGCGGTCTCCTGCGTCGGTTGGTCAGTGGTCCTTCCTAACTCTTGGGCCAGGCTCTCCAGTTGCTGGGCATACTGAGCAAAAAGTGCCCAGTCCTCCCATATTTCCGGACGTGCTTCCGAAGGGAATTCCGTAGTGCCTTGGGGGAACAACTCGGTCATTGCGTTGCCGGAGTGAGCCGCAATCATCGCTGCGGCCTCCTCAATCACCGCAGGGCCTGGATCGGAAGAGCCGTTGATGATTGGCGTCAGGACCTGCATCTGCTCGCCCAACATCATCATGCCCATCATCCTGTCGGCGACTATGCCGGTGGCGCCGTTATGCGCAAATGCGGACGCACAGCCTGTTGCTGCGCCGGCAAAAGCCAGCGCATAAAAACATGTTCGTTTCATAAGATATCTCTCGGTTGGAACTCGAAATTGCTGTCAATCAGACAGCCAAGGAGTCCTTCCGAGGAGGAGGGGGATCGACCACGAATAAATGAACCGTTAGCTCCAGCGCCGCACTGGTCCAAACCGTTGTCGTCGTATCGAGACGGAGCGCTGACGCTAGTGGGTGCGACAGCAGCAGAGGTCCGCAGTGTTTCGATCCGTGGCCCGAATGGGTATCGTCGGCTGCCGATCGGTCAAGAGACGAGGACGTGTGGACGTGGTCACTGATCTCGACATTTTGTGCTGCATGGAGGTGAGCAGTCGAGGCCACCATCAACGCAAGTGCCAAAAAAATGGTTCCCAGCGCCTTCAAACCCGAGCCTTCACGAATCGCCAACCTAATGGCCCATTGATACCGATGATGATGGTTTGATTAGGGCCGTCGGCCCCAATCGTGGCTCATTTACGGAACCGAAATATCGACTGACCCATCCGACGAAAGGAGAACAAGTCCACCTCCATCGGTTGCCGCTACATACCCGCCTTCAGGCATGGATGTGAGATGAAGTAGATAGGTATCATCGAAATCGTCGGCGACAACGGCGAAGTCGAGTTCAGTCTCAGGTGAATGCACCACGCCAACCCCAAGAACGAAGGCATGAACCCCGTTTGCGTCTACATGGACAGAAGAAACCGGCGCGCTTGTTTCATATATCCTGACCCAGGTTCTGCCCGCGTCCTCACTTTTGAAAAGACCTGAATTGGTCGCGGCATAGAGGGCATCCGGAGAGATGCCCGATGCGGCAAGATCGATAATGCCGTCCGGCAGCAGACCAATCTCCTCCCAACTGCGGCCGGCGTCTGTGCTCGTTTGAAGGGAGGCGCCGTGATGTACGCCATAAAGGACTTCCGGATTGGCGCCGCTGACCGTCATCTGGTGGAAATCGACCGGCCCACCGACGCCTTCAGCGATCTTGGACCAGGTCTCGCCTCCGTCGACGCTCTCGATGACACCTATATTGCCGCCCGCGATCGGATGACCGCTGGCCCAGTATCGTTCGTTTTCAGTTGGGTGGGTCGAGAACCCCATGAAGTCGTCGCGGCTGTCTCCTAAAAGCTGGGCAGTCTCGTTGTCGAGATTTACACTCCACAGTCCATGGTGGGTTGCCATAAGGACTTCGGCGGTATTCTCCTGCGACGCCAAGCCGTGGACGTGCGTGGTTTCCAGAACTTCGCTCAGCGGCTGAAGCTCCTGTCCTAGTGCGGCCTGAGAGAGCGTTGCGGAAGCAGCTATCAGAAGTGCGGCCATGCTGCGGTTCGTGATCATGAATATCTCCAAAAATAGTGGACCAGCCCCGCTCGACGGGGTCGGTCGGTTCTGGTTTAGGCCTGGACCCGGAATTCGGTCATCATGCCGGTCGACAGGTGCGGCATGTGATGGCAGTGCAGCATCCATCGAGCCGCCTCGCCTGCGTCCATGGCAATTGTTACGCTGGCCATCGGGGGGACATAGACAGTGTCGCGGACGGCTCCGGAAATCCGGCGAGCGTTAAGGCCGACGACCTGGAAGGCGTGCCCGTGCAGATGCATCGGGTGGCCCATCATCGACATGTTGTGGAACATCAGCTCAACCCGTTCGCCGCTCTTGGCCGTGATAGGCCTATGTTCGCCCCAGCCGCGACCATCGATTGTCCAGACATAGGGCGACATCGACCCGTCCAGCATAATCATCTGGCTGTTGCTCACCTCCCTGTCGGAGAGAGGATTGATCGCGCGGAACCGCCCTTCCTGGGAGAGATCGATGTCGAAAGCGGGTGACGACGTCTCCCCCAAGTCTGACATTTTCGATACTGCCGCCCCTGCCGGTGCAAGCATCAGACCGGTGCGCTCGCGCTCGCCTTCGCGGAGCGCCAGGATGGGGAAGGTGCGCGTCTCGGAAGGGAGGTCGAGGTCGATATCGAGACGCTGTCCCATCGCAAGTCCGAACCGGTTGCCGTTGAGGGGCGAAATCCTGTGGCCATCGACCGCTACTAAACGCCCCCCGATGCCGGTGTCGATCCAGAAGGTGGTCGCCGACGAGGCGTTGATGATGCGCAACTTGACGCGCCCGCCGCGTTCGACCTGAACGACTTCCGGGTCGTCGAGCGTGCGGTCGTTGGTGAGATACGCATCGAAGTTGAAGTCATTGAGATCCATGGCCATGGTCGACATGTTTGCCATATCGCTCATATTCATCTGCCCCATGTCCATGTCGCCATGGTCCATCTGCATCGAACCTTGTGGCGTCGCAACGGAAGAACCGTGATCCATGTCCGCATGCCCGGCGCCCTGGGTAATCTCATCAAGGACCGCTTGTGGATCCTTGAACGAGAAATCGTGCAGGAACATCACCACTTCCTGGCGGTCCTCAATAACGTCTTCTGTGCTGCGCACGATGAGCGGTGCAGCAAGGAGGTTCATTTCCTGGGTCGGCACGTGGCTGTGCATCCAGTGGGTGCCCGCCAGCGGCTCGAAATCATAGTCCCGGGTTTCGCCAGGCACGAGCTTGGGGCGTGGCAGATCCGGAACGCCGTCCTGGATATTGGGCGGTATCTGCCCGTGCCAGTGAACGATGGTTTCAACGTCGAGGGTATTCTCCAAGGTGAGCTTAAATCGTTCGCCGGGATCGAGGATAAGTCCCTGACCGCCGCCAGGGCCGGCGATACCGTAGACGGAGGCGGCCCTTCCGTTGACCTCGATGGTGCGAGTAGCGACCGTGAGTTGGCGAGACGATTCCTGAGCCCGACCTATGCGAGGAAGGACAGTGGTTGCCGCAAGCGCGGCAGTTGCCGTGAGAAAGCCACGGCGGGTCAGCACGTTTGTCATTTGAATAGTCCGATCGATGCGCTCAAAAGGCGCGACTGTACGTTACCGCTTGTGAGGCGGCGCGTTAGACGAGGATCGGATTGTGTTTCGGAGGGCGCCGGCCAGGTTCGGGAACAAAAGAGATTGGACCCAAGCCATGAGGCGGGGCAGATCTCAGGGTCAGAGCCAGAGGCGAATGCAAGCTCACCGGCTCAGACAGCGGACCGGCCACTGCACATGCGGTCGCGCACAGCGTATCGTGGTGCCGCTCGGACTTGTGGTGATCGGTTCCATGATTGGTCACGGACATCCCCAAGTCGGCGCTGACCTGGTGACCTTTGTGGAGTTGCAAACGGCCGATGTCGCTTGACGTCTGTGCCCATGACATCGCCGTTGCCGACACCATCAGCGCGAGGATGGTAACGAGCCGCAATATACGTGACGCGAACATGGACATGAAAAAAACTAACCCCGAACGAAAGCGACATCAAGGCGGGTAAGGCTCCCCCGGCGCGACATATCGCGCCGGGGGCATTTCTTACATGGACTCAGGAGAATATCCTGCTTCCGCGATAACGCGTTTTAAGGCGTCGCTCGGCTGCGCACTTTCGATGCGCACGGAGTGCGTGGTGAGATCGACATCCACCTTTGCCGCCGGGTCCGCGCTCTTGACGGCCTTCTCGATTGTTCCTGCGCAGTGGCCGCAGGTCATGTCCTGAACTTTGAACTCATGCATGGGTGTATCCCTTCCGGTTCGACTGCGCCAATCATGGAGCTTCCCACCGTTGGAAGGTCAAGCGCGAATTTGCACTTGACCTTACCATGATTGGAAGGATTAGATCATTGTGCAGTTGTCGAACAAGGACTGCAGAAAATGAACCAGGTGAAACAATTAAACGGCATGAAATCCCTCGATTTTACCATCGAGGGGATGACTTGCGCCTCCTGCGTATCACGCGTTGAAAAAGCTATTCGGGCGGTCCCCGGCGTAGCTTCGGCTTCGGTCAACCTCGCCACCGAGCGTGCGCGAATTGAACTTTCGGGTCCGACAGATGTTCGGCAGATCGCCGAGGCGGTGCATAAAGCCGGGTACACCCCAGAGGCCTCGGAGACTATTACACTCGATATCGAGGGCATGACCTGCGCCTCGTGCGTGGGTAGGGTGGAAAAGGCGCTCAAGCGCGTTGAGGGTGTCGTGGACGCCGCCGTCAATCTTGCGACCGAACGTGCAACAGTCGAGGTGCTTGGGGCAACGGCCACAAAAGACGATTTGGCACGCGCCGTCGCGACGGCTGGCTACAGTGTCCGAAGTGTCGCGGCTGAAGCCAAGTCCAACGGACCCAGTCGCGAACAGATCAAGGAAGCCGAAGCCATCTCGCTTCGCAACGCGATGCTTCTTGCAGCGCTGCTCACCGCTCCGCTTTTCGTCATCGAGATGGGCTCGCACTTCATTCCTGCAGTGCACATGTTCATCATGGACACGATTGGCATGCAGACCAATCGCTACGTGCAGTTCATCCTCGCCACGATCGTCCTGTTTGGCCCCGGGCGCCGGTTTCTCGTCAAAGGCTTTCCCAACCTCTGGCGCCGGACACCGGACATGAATTCCCTTGTGGCACTTGGGGCATCCGCTGCGTGGGGGTATTCGGTGGTAGCGACCTTCCTACCAGATTTGCTGCCGGCAGGGACGAGCAATGTCTATTATGAAGCCGCGGCGGTGATCGTCACCCTGATCCTGCTCGGCCGTTATCTCGAGGCGCGGGCCAAGGGACGCACCGGACAGGCAATCAAACGCCTTGTCGGACTGCAGGCGAAGACGGCGCGGATCGAACGCGATGGTGCGATCGTTGAGATCGATCTGGGTGAGGTCGTGGCGGGGAATGTCGTTCACATTCGACCCGGCGACAAAATTCCGGTGGACGGGCGCGTGCTCTCAGGATCCTCCTATGTCGATGAGGCGATGATCACTGGCGAACCGGTCCCCGTTCAAAAGACGGCAGGTGCCGAAGTGGTTGGCGGGACAATCAACAAAACGGGTGCCTTCACGTTTGAGGCGACCCGGGTCGGGCGCGACACGGTGCTGGCCCAGATCATTGCCATGGTCGAGGCAGCACAAGGGGCAAAGCTGCCGATCCAGGCGTTGGTCGACCGGGTTACCGGGGTCTTTGTGCCAATCGTCATCGGTTTGGCCGCTTTAACATTTCTGGTCTGGCTGATGTTCGGCCCCTCTCCACAGCTGAGCTTTGCGCTGGTCAACGCCGTCGCCGTGCTCATCATTGCATGTCCATGTGCCATGGGGCTGGCGACGCCCACATCCATTATGGTTGGCACCGGGCGGGCGGCCGAGCTAGGCATCCTGTTCCGCAAGGGCGAAGCGCTGCAAACGCTGCGATCGGCCGAAGTCGTCGCGCTCGACAAGACCGGAACTTTGACATTGGGCCAGCCCGAGTTGACCGATCTGATCGTCGCTCCTGGGTTCGAGGAAGATGACGTTCTCAGGCTCGTGGCAAGCCTCGAGCAGCACTCCGAACACCCGATAGCCGAGGCGATCGTTCGCGGTGCGCATGCCAGGTCTGTGGACCTTTTGGCCGCCGATGATTTTCTGGCCGATCCGGGTTTTGGCGTCACCGGTGACGTGGATGGGCGCAAAGTGCTGGTTGGGGCCGATCGTGCTTTGAGACGCAGCGGAATTGAGGTCGATTCATTTGCAAACCAGGCGGTTGAATTTGCCGAAATGGGAAAGTCGCCACTCTATGCAGCAATTGATGGACGGCTGGCCGCCATCATTTCGGTGGCCGATCCTATCAAGCCCACGTCACGCAAAGCGATCGAGCGCCTTCACGCCCTTGGGCTTAAGGTGGCGATGATCACAGGCGATAACGAAAAAACCGCCCAGGCTGTAGCCAAACAACTCGGTATCGACGAGGTAGTCGCCGAGGTGCTGCCGAGCGGTAAGGTCGACGCCATCAAAGCGCTTCGCGGGGCAGGCCGCCACCTCGCCTTTGTGGGCGATGGTATCAATGATGCGCCCGCGCTTGCCGAAGCCGATGTCGGCATTGCCGTGGGAACGGGAACGGACATCGCGATCGAAAGTGCCGATGTGGTTTTGATGTCGGGCGACCTCACCGCCGTCGGCGACGCCATCGCCTTGAGCAAGGCGACCATCCGCAATATCAAGCAAAACCTCTTTTGGGCATTTGCATACAACACTGTCTTGATCCCGGTGGCAGCCGGTTTGCTCTATCCCGTTTGGGGAATTCTGCTCTCGCCGGCCCTCGCTGCGGGGGCCATGGCCCTTTCGAGCGTGTTTGTGCTGGGGAACGCCCTGCGGCTGAGGCGGTTTTCGCCTCGGCCCATCAATCCTCATTCCGTACCTCAGCAACTTTCCCAGATGAATCTGGAGCCCGCACAATGAATATCGGACAGGCAGCCAAAGCTTCAGGCGTATCGGCAAAAATGATCCGCTACTATGAATCCATAGGGCTCATAGCGCCGGTGCACCGAACAGATGCAGGGTATCGCATCTACGATGATCAGGACGTCCACACATTGCGGTTCATCAGCAGGGCGCGGGATTTGGGGTTTTCGGTGGACGACATGCGCGAACTTCTGGCGCTGTGGCGGGATCGCGAACGGGCCAGCGCGGATGTCAAAGCGATCGCATTGGCCCATGTAGAAATACTGGAGGAAAAAGCCAGGGCCCTGCAGCAAATGAGCGAGACGCTAAAGCATCTCGCCTCCCACTGTCATGGAGACGGTCGCCCAGACTGTCCCATCATCGAGGATTTCGCCAAACCTGAATTGGCCAAACAAAGGTTGAAACGCAAGCCTCGCTTTGAGGCAGGAGTTTTGGTTTCCGCGAAACCGGGATAACTGCCTTCTGACTATCAGTTTTGCTCGGACATTTGTTCTTGGTAAGCGCGTGCGCGTTCTGGCCAAGTGCTTTTGATGTAGTCGAGAATTGCCTCGATCTCGTCGTCAGTGAGCAGGTCCCCGAACGCCGGCATGTCGCTTTCATAATTTCCACCAACAATTGCTGCCACGCCATCATGAGTGATGCGAAAAAGTTGCTCGTCGCTGTGATGCCAGGTGTGACCTGTCTCATCATGGGGAGGAGCCGGCATGCGACCGTTAGGCAGACGCTCGCGCCATTGGGGCTGGCCCTCGAGCGTTTCACCGTGACAAGCAGCGCAATTGTCGAGATACAGCTGCCGACCTTCGGTCGAATTCTCGACGGCATGCGAGAGGGTTCCGCCGGTCGCGATGGAGACCGCAAGAATGGCCAAGAGAATACTCACCGATGCGGTTATGACCGCTATTGGAGCCATGGTGGAATTTTTCATTTCTAGGGTTGTGCGCCGGAAAGCATGGCGATGTCGACCAATCTATCCGCAATTTTAGTCATCTTAGGGCGTGCATGAATTTTTGGCGACCTTCTTGATGTTTTCCGTAACTTACGTATAATTCCCGTGGGAGAGGAAGGCGTCATGCAAAAAGTTCCGGCAGCCGAGATCGCGAAGAACTTCGGAGAGTGGCACGATCGTGCCTTGAACGAGCCGGTCTTCGTAACTCGATATGGACGCGAAAGCGTAGTGATCGTTTCTGCACAATTGTATGGTGACCTCGTCTCGACAAACGATATTGCCAAGAGAGACGAGAGGAAGCGCACGCCTCTCTTTTCGCCTCATCAGATTCTCCAAGCTTACTCTCGTGGCCACATCGGGTCTGATGAGGCTGCCACGCGACTTGGCCTGGGCGGGTATCGAGACCTTGCTGTCGCCTTGGCGGATGCCGGTCTTCCCCTTCCGGGCACCGACGAAAATCGCATTCAAAGGGAAGCAATCGGCGCGGCGAAACTTTTGGCCCCTTATCTTCTAAGGGACAACGATGCTTAGGCTGGTCCTTCCCGACGCAGGGCCCCTAATCAGTTTGGGGCTGATTGACCGACTGGATCTTCTTGATCGCTTCGACTGTGCAATCGTGGTCACCGATATGGTTCGGTACGAACTTGAGCGTGGTGGTGAAGGTGCTCCGGACAAGCCAGCACTGGATCGGTGGTTCTCAAAGGCGGGCAATCGCATCCAGTCCATCGAAACAACGTATGGGCTCATGTATCAGGCTTTGCCACCGGATGTTCAGCGTCGCATCCGGCTGACGACCGACGCCGGTGAAAACTCCATCAGGGAATTTTCCGATCACGTCCGACACACTTTGTCTCGGGAGGATCAGATATTGATCCTCTACGAGGACGGCAAAGTGCCGACCAAAGATTTCGGTCCACAAGCCCACCTCGTTCACACCTTCGCCTTCTTATCGGCGCTGGAGAATATGGGTGTCATACAGTCTGCCGACGCGTTGCGCGAAGCAATCCATCGTAAACGCCGAAGTCTTGCACGCGATCTCTTTGATCGACCAGCAGTGGATGCTGGAGATGAGAGTTGGACGCAGAACTACGATACGCAGCCAGGTGGTTCTGGAATGTGAACCGATGCTGCAACCATGCAAGGCTCAGTCTCAATCCCGCGGCGATGGAAAAATCTCGTCAGTGAACCCTGCCAGGCGATAACCCAAAAGACCGATCCATTCATGGGCCGCCAGATCAGTCGCCGCCAGGCCGCTCGATGCTGTTCCTGGCCAATACGAGCCAGCAGATCCGGTCCGATAGTCGACCGGATAGGGCAGGACCGAAAGATCCGTGTTCCTGAAGCAAGCAACGGCGCGGGGCATGTGACTGGCCGATGTCACCAGGATCCAGGTGCCTTCCGCCCGCTCACCAAGAGCGGCCGCCGTTTCTCGAGCGTTTTCGCAGGTGTTGCGGGACAGTTCTTCCAGGGCAAGGCGTTCGGCGGCAACACCAGCATCCACTAGGGCGCGTCGCGCCAGCTCGGACTCAGTGAGGCTGCCATCATTTGAAAGATGTCCGCCGCCGCCTGAAAGAAAAATCTCGGCCTCGGGATAACGCGCTGCGAGCATGCGTGTCTCAACAATGCGCTCGCCGGCTTCATTAAGAACGATTGTGTCCCGGTCGAAAGAAATGTGCGTGTCGACAGCACCACCGAGCATGATGATGCCCGCAACATCTTCGGGCAGTGCTGTCCTGGGAAATCTGTTTTCCAATACGCCCAACGCGAACGGGCCAAGAGGTGACCAAGCCGCAAGGGCCAAACCCAAAATCGAAACGATCCCGAGTGCGGCAGCCAGTTTCCGGATCTTCATGACCCAAAACGCCAGCGCCGCCAAAAGGGCCAGCAACAAAACGTTGGACGGCGTGAGAAAGAAGTCGAGAATTTGCGAAAGGGCAAAGAACACCGGAAACCTCCCTTGGTTTCGCCACCTAACACTGGCGGCATCAACAAAGGATTGACGTGAATAGGACTTGACCTTCCCAGCATTGGAAGGAGCACCATACCGTTCGTTTGTCTCACCCGCGATCAGTGCTCGTGGCCGAAAACATGTAGGGCTTTTGCAAGAGCGAAGAGGAATTGGAATGGATCAGCATCAACAACACCGTCATGCCCATGGCACTGCCGCGACCGAAGACACCACGGGACGCGACAAGCATGCGGGGCATTCGGTGGCAATGTTTCGTGACAAATTCTGGCTCTCACTGGCCCTAACAGTTCCGACGGTGTTTTGGGAGCCGATGATCCAGGAATGGTTCGGGTATACGGCGCCACGGTTTCCAGGATCCGAATTCATTCCCGCCCTTTTTGGGACGGTTGTCTTCATCTACGGGGGGTGGGTGTTTCTGAACAGTGCAATCGGTGAGCTCAAGGCGCGGCTCCCGGGCATGATGACGCTGATCTCGCTGGCCATCTCCGTTGCGTTTGTCTACAGCGTTGCCGTCTTGCTCGGGTTCGACGGTCACCCGCTGTGGTGGGAGCTGGCCACATTGGTGACCATCATGCTGCTGGGACACTGGATCGAGATGCGCTCGATTTCCCAGGCGCAAGGCGCACTCAACGAACTGGCGAAGTTATTGCCCGATTTGGCTGTACGGGTAATTGAAGGAGATAGGACCGAAGAGGTGCCCGTGTCGGGCCTCAGGACGGATGACGTCGTTCTTGTGCGACCAGGGGCCTCGATTCCGGCCGATGGCGTCGTCATGTCGGGCAAAAGCGCTGTCAACGAATCCATGATTACCGGGGAATCTCAACTGGTCGACAAGACAGATGGATCCGAAGTGCTCGGCGGCACCGTGAACGGGCAGGGCTCCCTTCGAGTGCGCGTGCTTCAAACAGGTCAAGAGACGGCCTTGGCCGGCATCATGAGGCTGGTTTCTCAAGCACAGTCATCCCGCTCGCGCGCCCAGGCGCTGGCCGACCGGGCCGCCTTTCTGCTCACCGTCGTTGCCATTGTTGCCGGTGTCGCGACCCTTGCCGCATGGTCACTGCTCGGTGCCGAGATCGATTTTACGGTTACCCGGGTTGTGACTGTGCTCGTCATCGCCTGTCCTCACGCCCTAGGGCTTGCCGTTCCACTGGTCACGGCCATTTCAACCACCCTGGGTGCCCGAAATGGTTTGCTCATTCGGGACCGTCGCGGTCTTGAGGAAGCGCGAAATCTCGACACGGTCGTATTCGACAAGACCGGAACATTGACGCTTGGTTCCCACCGTGTGGTCGAGATTGTCGCCGCAAAGGAAAATGATCCGGATACGGTATTGTCGCTCGCAGCAGCAGTCGAACGGGACTCCGAACACCCAATCGCACAGGCATTGCTCAAGAGCGCAGAAGACAAAGGGCTCGCGCTCCCGCGGTCATCGAGTTTCGAGTCGGCAGCTGGCAAGGGCGTCGAGGCTGTTGTCGAGGCACGCCGCTTGTCCGTTGGGGGGCCGGCGTTGTTGCGGGAACGCAATGTCGAGCTCGACAATGACGTGGAGAGCGCAAGCCGTCGCTTTGGTGACAACGGGCAGGCCGCGATCTACCTTCTGGAGGGCGAGAACGTTTTGGCGGTGTTCGCGATCGCCGATCAGGTGCGCCCGGAGTCCAAGGAGGCCGTAGCCAAGCTGCAGTCGATGGGCATCGAGGTCGTTATCCTGACGGGGGACTCCGAGGCCGTGGCGCGATCGGTGGGTCGTGAACTCGGGATCAACACAGTCTTTTCCGGCGTGCTGCCCGATCAGAAGTCCGACAAGATCAAAGAGCTGCAGGCCCAGAGCAAGCGCGTTGCCATGGTGGGCGATGGCGTCAACGACGCGCCCGCTCTCGTCACCGCCGATGTCGGAGTGGCCGTAGGTGCGGGAACCGATGTGGCTGTCGAAGCCGGTGATGTGGTGCTGGTGCGTTCTGATCCCCGGGACATCGCCCGCATCGTAACCCTCAGCCGCGCGACCTATCGCAAGATGATCCAGAACCTGTGGTGGGCCGCCGGATACAATATTGTTGCGATCCCGCTCGCTGCCGGGGTGCTCTATTGGGCCGGTATCGTCCTGGCGCCCGCGGTGGGGGCGGTGCTAATGTCTGCCAGCACGGTCATCGTTGCGATCAACGCTCAGTTGCTACGGCGGCTCGACATGGCGCGATAGACAGATCTTACTCGGACGAGCCCGTCGGAGATGGGTTGCGCGGCCGAGGCAAAGCGGTGTCGGCTATCAATGCACGCGGCAGACGAGGAAGGGCGCGCTGGCTTGCCGGCCCTTCCTCTACCCTTAAGCAGAACAGGCGACGTAGCCGCCATAGCCTACGCGGAGTTCGGATCCGATTTCGAACACCATGGTGGCTTCATTCTGATCAGCATCCCAGCCCTGTGCCTGTTGCTCCGACGTCAGGCTGATCCGAATGTCGCCCGCTTCATACCCAAGGGCTCCCTCGGAATTGCTGGCCAGCGCCAAGCGAACCAATGCTCCGTTGACTTTGATGAGGGCAGCATCTTCCCCGTCAGCGCCCGGGTTAAAAGCGAAAACAGGGTTTCCCTCGCTGGTGTAGCGAAACACGCAGCGACGATCTCCATCCAGACCCTCTTCGATCTGGGCATCATCGAGCGTCGCGGGATCCAGACCGGCGATCTGCGCACCCTCCAGTGCGGCTCCTGCCGTCATGAATTCTGCGGGCTCGTCGCCGAGCGCGGGATCGATTGCATCGTCAGGCGCACCACTATCGTCGCGATCCGCAAGGTCACCGATGAGAAACTTCATTTCTGAAATTTCCCGCTCCTGGGCCTCGATGATTTCGTCGGCGAGCTTGCGGACGCGCGGATCGGTAATCTGGGAGCGTTCAGATGTCATGATGGCAATTGAGTGATGTGGGATCATTGCCTGCATGTATTCGCTGTCGTCAACGCTGACTTGACTACGCACTAACCAGAGCGCCCCCGAAAACACGACGATTGAACCAGCGAAAATGGCGATGTTGAGCTTGGTGTTCTTGTACATCGAGAGCATGTACGCCAGCATGATGACGGCCATGGTGGCACCCATGACCAGCGCCATCCAGGCGCGGGTTTCGCTCCAGAATACGTGCTCGAAAGCATAGGTGTTGAGATACATCAGGCCGAACATGACCAGCGTAGACGTGGCGATCATGGCGGCAAAGCGCCAATACATTTTCATGAAACTTCTCCGATCGAAATGGATCCAAATGATTTGCGGACCTGCTTAGGTCCGGTTCATCTGGGCGGAGGTGGATCAATGCCTGCATTGTTAGCTGGTGGCGCTGGGAAAGCCCAATGATCGACCAATGTCTGCTTTTCGTCGGTATTTATGTTGATACCGGCGGGCAGCACAGCGGAGGTGGCGCAATGGAGATCGAAGGCGTTGCCGGACCCGGCGTGATGGGCCTGGCTTAGTTCACCTGGCGTATTTTGACCGAGCGACTCAGCATCTTGCGTGGGGGCGAGAAGGAATGTGTGTTCGCTTTGGCAAACTGCCCCAATCGCGGGTAGGGCCGTCAAGACCATCATGAGAAAGCCCAGCGATATGGCCCTGCGGAAGCGCATGAGGGTCATAGCATCCTCATCATCCACAGCGCCATGGCGACCATCATCACGTTCTCGGTCAGGGACACGAAGCCCAAGGGGACGTTGCTGTTTCCGCCGACGCAAGCGCATTTGAGATCGCGCTTGTCGATATAGACGGCTTTGAATACTGAAATGGCACCAATGGTGCCGATGACGAGGGCGACGGGGATCGCGATCCAGAGCAGAGCGCCTGCGATCATCAGAACGCCGGCTAGCGCTTCCCCGAAAGGATAGAAGTAGGCGTAAGGGACGTAGCGTTGCGCTACGAGATCGTATCCGAGGAACGTGTTTGAAAACGATGAGATGTCACGGAGCTTGAGGACCGCGAGGATGCACATGGAGATGGCGATGAACCACTCCACGGACCGAATGGTCACAACGGTGCCGAATGCTGCCCAGGTCGCGGCCAACGCCATTGCTGCAGCCATGGCAAAGACCGCGACTACCGGCGTGTAGCTTGTCTCGCCTTCATTTTTGCCTTTGCCAAAGTGCCTTTTGAGGTCGTCGTAACCGCCGACGCGCCTGCCACCAAGAAAGGTTTGCGGCGTGGTATCGACCTGATGCTCGCGCTTGAAAGCGTCGGTTTGCTCCCGAGTTGTCAGCCAGTTGTCCTCAACCTCGTAACCTTCGGACTTCAGCAGATGTCTCGATTTGAGGCCGAACGGACAGATATGGTCGTCCATCACCATCCGATAGAGTACAGCTTTTTCGGCACTTTTACTCATAGGTGAAATGTAAACGGCCGGGCGGCGGCATGGTTCACGACTTCATCAAGGATAACTCGACGATTTCCGCGTCGACGGCGCTGCGGCCCGCGCCCTGAACGAGGATCGGCCAAACGGGTGATCTTCCCCAGCTTGTGAGTTCAGCAGGGGGAGTGGGGTTCTCTTCCCCACGTTGACGAACACCGGTGTGCCTTGCGTTTCCTGCTTGCCAGATTGAAACTTTGCGGTCGGGGAAACGTGGCTTCTCCCAGCGGAGACATTTGTTTCTCTCCGTGGCCCTGTCCGGGCATCTTGAATTCATCAAGGAGAAGAACACCATGCTGAAACAATCGATAGTCGCGTTGGCGCTTGGTTCGAGTGCATTGATCGCGGGTCCTGCACTGGCCGATCATCTCAATATTGCAACGGACGGCATTCAGGTCGATGGCGATACGGTGACCATACCCTCGGTCCTCATCGATGAACCTGGTTTCGTGGTCATTCACGAGGTTCTCGATGGTCAACCGGTGGTGCCGGCCTCGATCGGCAATGCATATGTGGAAGGCGGAACAACGGACAGCGTAGAGATTACTACGGAGTATCCGCTTGAAGATGGCGCCGACTACATCGCCATGCTGCATTATGATACTGACGGAGACGGGAAATATTCGTTCGGTGACGGAATGACCGATGTCGACACCCCGGCGCTCAACACGGAAGACGCTCCGTATGTTCAGCCGTTCACCGCCGGCGACTCCATGATGTAACGTTCGGCAACCGAATGATGGAGGCTCCATCATAGAACCAACATCAGGGTCCGTAGCACCACGCTGCGGGCCTTTTTATCTTTGGGCCGTTTAGTGGTGGGATGGGGACAAAGGTGATTGGCGACAACCGGGATCGTGATTTATGGCCATACGATTACGTTCGGCTCGTCGGCCTCAACGCATGGAAAAGATTCAGACGTGTGGTCGGGTCTCAACCGGCGGCCAATCGTCACCGAAAGGAGCGGGCCTGCGAATGGTGGGCAGGTGAACGCGGCGTTGCTCCAATCAGGCTTGGTCGACGTCAGTCTTAAGTGTCGTTTTTCGACATTCTAATTGACTTTCCGGTCCAATTCAGGCATAAGAGGCAATCTGACTTGTCGGCACTGAACCTGCCAGTCACCTCCCGATGCGAATCGATCACCGCTTTAGAGACATCGATTCGGAGGGAACGAGCGGTTATCGATATCCCTCCCCAAGAGAGAAATGTTTTTTTGCACTCACGATGACGTGATCGCACGCGCTTCTGCATGCGTCACTTTTCCTCATCGAGACATGCTCCCTTTCTTCTGGAAAATTCATGCTCAAGGGAATTGGACTGCGGCGATCCAACCCCGCCAGAATCGATGCGCGCGTCGATTTTACCCGCAACAACAAGCGCCGTCGATTAGTTAATGTAAAACATTAGGAAATGCCGATAGTGGACTCTTTTGACTCCACCAATTCAAAGGCCGGATGGCAAAAAGTTGGTCGCCACCCGTCACTTAGGGCTTTCAATCCCGACTGATTCGGAAAATCATGACATAGAGATTCGCAGCTGCCCTTCGGCGACACATTGCGGGTCAATAGGAAAGGAAAGGTAAAGGGGATAGGGAGCGCCAAGTGCAAGCTACCCCATAAAAGAAAGCGCCCAGGAAATCCTGAGCGCCTCTTTATCAGCATCAACCGTCTTTGCGCCCAAGACGTCGAAATCGAAGCGCAAAGACACAACCAAGTGCCCGAGGAGCATTGCGTACACGTGCGCACATGTCAACCCTCGGGCGCTGGAAGGACTGCCATGTCCAGCGTTATCTCAAGAGAGAGCCTCGGTCGCTTCGACCACCGTTCTGACCACAATGCCCTCGAAGGCACCTATCTCGTTCGTAGCGGTATCGATCCCGCTATCCTGAGCTTCAGCTACGCGAGTGGGGAACACATCTTCTTCCGCGACGGGGCGGGCAGGTTGGTCCATATTGCGGCGCATCAATTCCAGGTCGCTCGCGATGCCGGCGACGTTCTCGATGTGCACTTAAGTTCCCCACCTGTCATGCTTTTCGATGACTGCGGCACGGAGTGGATCGCCTACCTACTGAACTGCGATGATCAGTCTTGGCACTTCATGGTGGAGGCGTCGGGAGAGGTCGTTTCGTTTTCCGACGACGAGTATGAGGCGCTCCTTGACGCGGACCGCATTGTGCCCCTTGCCGATCTGGACGCCTGCTGCTGTTCTGGACCCGGGGGTGCAGCATGACGATGGCGAGCCTGGAGCGTTCTGATGCGGCTTGGGCCGAGATGGCTGCTCCGCCGGGCGAGTTCGTCCCGGAAGCCGTCGCACGGCAGCCGCGTGCACGCGAACGCCTCGACATTCGCCGGCAGCTTGAGCTCGATCGCGAACTCATCTTCGCACACATCTTCGTTTCGCTCGATGGCGGACCAGTGCGCACGATCATCAACGGGCTGCACAACAAGCCGACCGGACGCGAATATATGATCAAGTCCGCGTTTCGCGCTGCACCGTGGGAAAGCATGCGCGGCGAGCGCAGCTTCATGCGCTTGTGCGAAGTTGCGTCTCCTGTTCGCAGTTACCTCGCCCAACCTCATCGCCTCGAAATGCAGATCATCGGCGACATCGACCGGTGGGTCTATTTCCCCGACGCCCGCATCGAAGTCGATGAAGGTTTTGCCGATATGCTGAAGCGCGGCGTCCCGTTCGCGGAGGCTGTCGCCGATTGGCATCCAGACATGACTTTGGGCCGCGATGCCGTTCTGTTGGTCGAGATCAAGACTGACAAGGATCGACGGGCCCAGGATGATCTCTATCGTGCCAAGCTCGGGTTGGCGCGGGAAGTATATGAGAGGCTCGGCTGGCAATTTGCTGAGGTTCTCACGTCGCGAGATCTCGCAGTGCCCAAGATCGAGAGGGCGGTGCATGAGATCTGTCTTGATCACGATACTTCCATTACGGCTGAGGACGTTCGAGTAGCGCGTGAATGCACCGGAAGCGGTGTCGACCTCGGCCAGTTGATTACCGAATTGGGGGGACGACCCCTTGGCATGGCAAAGGCCGCCGCCCTTCATGTTCGGCGTGTGATTTCTCTCGGCCTTGAAGAAGGATTGGCTGAGCATACAGCGGTTCATCTGGTTCCGGCAGGCCAGGATTTGTTCGGAGTCATGCGCAAATGACATTCGATGCAATGACACTCCCGAAGCTCGATTTCGACCTTCGAAAGGATGATCTCTATTGGGTCAAAACAAGCCCTGACGAAAAGCGTGCCCTTCGCTTCCTCCGTATGGATATGAAGGGTCTGTTGGTTTTTCAGGGGGACGACGGGCCGGATATCAAGATTGCCGTGCCGCTGTTCAAAACCATGCGTTCGGACGGGCGCGCGGCACGCGTCCCCAACAAGGTGCGAACCAAGAAGTCTCCATTGGAACTCGGCGACGTCAATCCGACCAATCTCCTCGATCCCGAGGAGCCGGGGATCACCACAACCGAACAGGCCCGTCGGCTCAAGCAAATCCGAATCTTCCAGAAGGCTCGCGACCTCCGCTGGTTCGTCGTTGAGGCAGATTTGGCCCCTCTGACGACCCGCGGGCACGTTGGTGTCGATCGTTTCATTAGTTCGAAACGGGCCGACGCGAAACGGGCGGGTATCAGGTGGACACCTTCCGCGCCCACGCTTTTGCGCGCCATCGACCAATGCGGCGAATTCCAGTCGCGGCCTTTGTCCGCCTTCTTTTACGACTACGGCAAGCACGAAAAGTTGCGTCGCTGGCATCCCTTCGTCATCAGCGAAGCCCAGAAGATGATCGAGGCGTTCTGGCACCCGGACAGAAAGCCCCATCACGAAGTCCGCAACGACTTCTACAACGCGATACTCAATGAGATCGCCCGTCTCAAGGGTGAGGGCCTGGCTATTCCGCCTTCCTTGCGCAAACCGGCCAAGGAGACAACGCGGCAATGGATTAATCTTGCGGAGAGCTGGTATCGCTGGCGGGACCGTTATGGGCAGCCGGCAGCCGATGCCCGCTACCTCGGCCGGGGCAGGTCCATCGAGGCAACGCGTCCGCTCGAATACGTGGTCTTCGACCACACTGTCGTAGACTGTTGGGCCCTCGTTGAAGATGAAGGCGGCAATATTCTGCTCGTCGAGAAGCCGACTCTGACACTTGCCGTCGATCTCAAGACCCGAATGCGTCTTGCGGCTTTTCTCTCTTACGAACCTCCGTCGCTGTATTCCGTAATGGCCTGCCTCAAGCAGGTTGTGCGGGTGAAAGACTGGCTCGTGGAGGAATTCGGCGCTGTCAAAGGGGCGTGTGACGGTTGGGGCAAGCCGAGGACGATTGTGGTCGATAACGGGTGGGAGTTCGCGGGTATGAGCTTTCAGGCCACGTGCGAGGCAGCGGGTATCAGTGTGATTTGGGCCCCGGTTCGCTGCCCGCAGTTCAAGGCAGTTGTCGAGCAGGCGTTTGATGATCTCAATGAGCACGTCTGGCATCGCATGAAGGGTGGCATCCCATTGACACCCCAGCTTCGGTCCAAGTTCAGGATCGATAACAGCACCAAAGCCGCACACACCATCCGTCAGATGGAATATTTGATGTGGCACCATTTCGTCCACGTCCGGCATCTCGAGCCCAACGAGGAGATCGGATGTGCACCGGCGTTGGCTTGGGCGAAGGGGCTTCAAGCCCACGGCAGGCGAACGGTTGATGATGTGACGGTGTTTGATGGCCTTCTGGGTGAGGGTGTGCGTTGCACGCTTACGCCGCAGGGCGTCGCCATCGATGGTCAACGTTTTCATGATCCCTCCATCACCTCGGATCTGCTGAACCGCCTTCTGAGATTCGCGCGAAAGGGAAACCGCACAAAGGATTTTGCACGCGCCGGCTCGATGGACGTCTATGCGACCCGCGATCGCGTTGATGCGAGTTATGTGATGGTTTGGGATTTCGAAGCCAAGAAGTCCATTCGGATGCCCAACGTCCGGAGCAGATACAGTCACGGCATCAGCTGGAAAGTCCTGAAAGAGGTCGAAAGGTTCGCCGCCGAGGAGAATCTCGCGTTCCACAGTGAGGACGAAATGATTGCTGCGCGAGCCGCGTTCAACGCCATGGTCCGCTCGGAATTGCCCCATCAAGGGTTCCGGGCAGCGCGCAAGCGGGCCGCGTTGATCGACAAGGCTCCGAGCCTGGTTCCGGGCGACCGAGTCAAGGAAGTGGCAATCCCTGCCAATCCCACCGGCGCTGTCAACATAGCACACGACACTGCCGCCGTGCATCGCACCGACGACCGCATCCCGCCTGCGGGACCAGACCGGAGCAGGCAGAAGAGAAAAAAGACGTCCAAGGGAACGCAAGGAGCGCGGACGCGGGATGCACCCCTGTCCGGAACTCAGCCACCAGATACCGAGGTTACGGTGATGGAGCCCAGCGCCTTCGCACTCGATGACCCGGCATCGTTCCTTCGACATCTTGCACAAACCGATGAGGACTAACATTCATGGCCAAAAACATCGCCCCGTCCACGACTTGTTGATTGTCGCTGAGATCTGACCCGGGATTGGGGGATTTTTCCACTGAGATTTGACCCATGTTTGAACGCTATCCTGCTCGTTTTGGGCGGGAGATTGAGGAGTGTTGGACATGGCGTTTTTGAGCGTTATCCGGCGCTGGCATTTCCGGGATGGTTTTTCGATCCGGGAGATTTCGCGGCGAACCGGTCTGTCCCGGAATACCATTCGCAAATATCTTCGGTCCGATACGGTTGAGCCGAAGTTCAAGGTGCCTGAGCGACCGAGCAAGATTGATCCTTTTGCCGAGAAGCTGTCAGGCTGGCTGAAGGCTGAGAGCCGCAAGCCCCGCAAGCAGCGGCGCACGGTCAAGCAGATCCATGCCGATCTGGTCAGTCTTGGCTTTGAAGGCTCCTATGGTCGGGTGGCGGTTTTTGCCCGGCGCTGGAAAGAGGATCTCCAGCGCCATCAGAATACCACCGGCCGTGGCGTGTTCGTTCCCCTGGCTTTTGAGCCTGGAGAAGCTTTCCAGTTCGATTGGAGTGAGGACTGGGCGCTGATCGGGGGCGAGCGGATCAAACTGCAAGCAGCCCATACCAAGCTCTGCTACAGCCGGGCCTTTGTGGTCAGGGCCTATCTGCTCCAGACCCACGAGATGCTGTTCGACGCCCACAATCATGCCTTCCGCGTGCTGGGCGGCGTGCCCCGGCGCGGCATCTACGACAATATGCGCACGGCGGTCGACAAGGTTGGCCGTGGCAAGGCCCGGCAGGTCAATGCCCGGTTCTCGGCCATGGCCAGTCACTTTGTGTTCGAGCCCGAGTTCTGCAATCCCGCCGCCGGTTGGGAGAAGGGGTTGGTGGAAAAGAACGTGCTCGATATGCGGCACCGGCTTTTCCAGCCCTTGCCACGTGCAAACTCGCTCGATGAGTTGAACGTCTGGCTCGAGCAGCGGTGCCAGAGCTTGTGGGAGGAGACCTCTCATGGCGTGGAACCGGGCACCATTGCTGATGCGTGGCGGGTCGAGACCCAGTTCCTGATGGCTGTGCCAAGGCCCTTTGACGGGTTCGTCGAACACACCAAGCGTGTTTCCCCAACGTGCCTGATCCACCTGGAACGCAATCGCTACAGCGTGCCGGCCTCTTTCGCCAACAGACCGGTCAGCGTCAGGGTCTATCCGGATCGCATTGTCGTTGTCGCCGAAGGACAGACGATCTGTGAGCACTTGCGGATCATCGACCGCCATCATGGAACCGGCCATACCGTTTATGACTGGCGCCATTACTTGGCCGTGCTCCAGCGCAAGCCCGGCGCCCTGCGCAATGGTGCGCCCTTTGCCGACATGCCCGATGGATTCCGGCAGTTGCAGCGCCATCTTCTGAGCAAACCCGGCGGCGATCGCGAGATGGTCGACATCCTGGCCCTGGTTCTCCACCATGACGAACAGGCCGTGCTCGCCGCGGTCGAGATGGCCCTTGAGGCCGGGGTGCCCACCAAGACCCATATCCTGAACCTGCTGCACAGGCTGGTGGATGGCAAATCGACCGCGATCGCGCCCGTCGAGGCACCACAAGCCCTTGTCCTGGGCAAGGAACCTCAGGCCAATGTGGAACGCTACGATACCCTGCGCGGGGACAAGGAGGTGCGCCATGCGTCATGATCCAGCAAGCGCAGCTTTGGTCATCATGCTCAAAAGCCTCAAGATGACAGGCATGGCCCAGGCGATCAGCGAGCTCACCGAACAGGGGTCTCCGGCCTTCCAGGCAGCCGTTCCGGTTCTCTCCCAATTGCTCAAGGCCGAGATGGCCGAACGCGAGACACGATCGATCGCCTATCAGCTCAAGGTGGCGCGCTTTCCAACCTATAAGGACCTGGCTGGCTTCGATTTTGCCAGCAGCGAGATCAATGAGGCCCTGGTGCGCCAGCTCCATTCCGGTGCCTTCATCGAAAAGAGCGACAATGTCGTTTTGGTAGGGGGACCGGGAACCGGCAAAACCCACATCGCCACAGCGCTGGGCATCCAGGCCATTCAGCATCACCGCAAGAGAGTTCGCTTCTTCTCGACCGTCGAACTGGTCAATGCGCTGGAACAGGAAAAAGCTCAGGGCAAGGCCGGACAGATTGCCAACCGGCTGATCCATTCCGACCTGGTCATTCTCGACGAGCTTGGATACCTGCCCTTCAGCGCATCAGGAGGGGCATTGCTGTTCCATCTGCTGAGCAAACTCTACGAGCGCACCAGCGTCATCATCACCACCAACCTCAGCTTTGCCGAATGGGCCAGCGTGTTTGGCGACGCAAAAATGACGACTGCGCTCCTCGATCGCCTGACCCACCACTGCCATATCCTCGAAACCGGAAACGACAGCTTCCGGTTCAGGAACAGCTCGGCCCAAGCCACCAAAGCCAAAAAGGAGAAAGCACCGACTTGACCATCTGATCAAACCCAAATCATATCCATGAGGCGGGTCAATTCTCGGTGAAAATCCCGGGTCACTTCTCAGCGACAATCAACATGCTGCGTTCCGAGAGTCTTCAGGAAAGCGTAAACCTCCTTACCTTTGATGGCATTCTCGCGATGTACCGTGCAGAGAAGGTTGAAATCGATCTCGTGTCGGCGTAGCACGTCCAGCCCGTGCATCACTTTGTCAAATGTTCCGCGACCGGCCCGATCCTTGCGGTAGCGATCATGGATCCGGCGAGGGCCATCAACGCTTATGCCCACTAGAAAGTTTTCCTGCGACAGAAAACGCCCCCACTCGTCATCGAGTAGGGTGCCGTTGGTCTGGATTGCATTGGTGATGTTCAAGCCGGGCCTTGAATACGTCCGTTGAAATGCAACAACGCGCTCGAAGAACTCGACGCCCAACATCGTGGGTTCGCCGCCCTGCCAAGCAAATGCTACCTCGCGGCTGCCAGCATCGGCTTGAGAGGAGATGAGGTCGTGCACGTATTTCTCAAGCAGAGCATCGGACATGCGAAAACGTTTCTCATCGGGATATAGACGCTCTTTCTCAAGGTAGTAGCAATAGCTGCAATCAATGTTGCACTTGGGCCCCATGGGCTTGGTCATGACGTGAAAGGGCTTGGGGGCGCTCATATTGAAGCCTGCAGTTGACTGGATTACCGGGGCCGTTCGAGAATGGCACGACTTATGGAGACAACCGCTGACTAGCCCAGACGTTTTCTTCCGCTTTGCGCGTAAACAAGAGCCTGTCGTGCAGACGGTCTGTTCCATCTTCCCAGAACTCGATTTCATCTGGAGTCAAATGTAGGCCGGACCAATGTTCTGGACGAGGGATTAGACCACCTCCAGATTGCTCCTCAAACTCCCGGATACGCTCCAGGAGGGCGGCACGGCCAGGTATGACAGACGACTGCGCTGAAATATGTGCACCGATCTGGGCGCCTCTTGGGCGGCTCGCGAAGTACGCGTCAGCGTAGCCGTTGGCTACGCGCCCTACCGACCCACGCACACGCACCTGCTGACCACAGGACGGCCAATGAAAACATACGGCAGCGTTGTTGTTGATCTTTAGGTGTTGGCCCTTAGTGCTGTCGAGGTTGGTAAAAAAGATCAGCCTACCGGAGGAAACTGCTTGTAGCAGGACCATCCGCACATCAGGTGCGCCATTATTATTGACAGTGGCCAGCGACATTGCCGTGGCCAAGAACCCCGCCTGCTTTCTGGCCCCACTCAGCCAGCGTTCAAAGATGGCGAGCGGATCGAGGGTTTCAGTATCGGTGGACGGATCGAAAATGCTATCGGGGGCTTTGGTTATCGTCATGTTTTTGCTTCTCTTTCGATCTTGATATTGCTGCGGCGTGGACGATCGGAGCATGTCTTCACGCCACGCCACGCCACGCCACGCCACGCCACTTCGAACAGCAGTGCCTTGTAATCGGATCATGTTGGCCGGATACTGCTCTGTTTCCCCGGGCCACGGTGAGGCAACAACAGGGACCTGGCTCCGCGGCAGAAGCAAAACCTGATTGGGAATGCTGTCTTTATGAGTGCGAGCACGGTCACATAAGCCTCAATGCACCGACCTGCGTCCTGAACGCGAGGGCAAGCTGCCACGGGAAAAGCAACATCTGGACGCGAGCATTACGCTCTCGGAGCCTAAATGCCGACGACCGAGTTTTCGCACCGGCTCGACCTTCCGTCTTTGCGAAGGCGCAAACTTTGATCAAATTAGGTTTGTACGGCTGTGCGGAAAAGCCAGTAGAGTGAGCATACGCGCACACCACTGCGGAGCGCTTCGTCTGCCACAGCTAGCCACGCGGCAGAACGCTTCTCTCATGCTCTTGCCCAAGGCCAAGGCCACGACCCTGTTGGCACCTTAAGGAGCTCAGCCATGACAGCCTTAAAAAACGCCGTATTGTTCCCATCCCCGATCGCCTTGGACCAACCAGCACGCTATCGCGGTGTAGTGGCCCCAAGCAACTCCAGTCACGACTGCGTTTGGTTAGCGAAACCCGATGGTAACTTGCTGTCAAGACATGAGAAATGACTGGGCCAGCGGCTGTCCAGCCCCACTCCAGCGCTGCTGTTGCTGAACGCCGCCGACCGAAAACGAGATCGTTGCGCCCGACGCACGCCAGCTGGGAAACCGCCGCCGTACGGGCCGTGTCTCCAATGCCGAGGTGAAAAACAGCAGGTTAGGAGCCAGCGCTGGATGGGCGGCATCGCCCGAATGTTCCAGCCACATGCGGTTTGCGGAGGTCAGAACGTTTGGTCTTGCTCATGGTAAAACACTCCTGAAGTCTCGGACCTCTGATTGGAGAGGCGGCAAGGCGTCAAACACAGCCTTGTTCGCGCAGAATTGGGGAACTGCTGTCACCCGTTCACTGCTCTCAAGCAACTTTCTGCAGGCGTCGCTGTGATCGCAGCGGATGCAACGGAAAGCACTACTTCGCAACTGAAGCCCGCTGAGTTTTCCGCGTGCCAGTGCGAGAAACAAATCTCGACCAGAAGCTTCTGCCATCCGCTTCATCAATTCAATACGATTGTCCCAGTGTCTCAAGTCCATTTCATCCTCCGTTGCATTCGATAATTATATCCGCGGCGCAGAACATTATCCTTGATCGGGATCAAACTGCTTCATGAGGGCCGCCGCCGCGACAAGTTCAATATGGCGTGCCATCTCGTATGAGTTCGGGCGTCCATCGAGGATCGTAAGTCAGTTCAACGTTTACCGCGTGGCGTCCCGCAACCGATTCTGCTGCGGCGCGAACGCCATCGACCAGGTAAGTGGTGGCGGGACAGCCGATGGTTGTCGTCGTCATCGTGATCAGAACCTGGCCAGCTTTACCCAGCTGCAGGGCATAAATGAGCCCTAGGTCCATAACGTTCAGCCCCAGCTCTGGATCGATCACTTGACGCAGTGCCGCCTCAATATCAGCCAGAAGAATCTCATCCTCGCTTCGCAATGCGCACGATCGGAAATGCTCGGTAATTGCTGCCAGGATGGCCGGTTTCAACTGTGACCAGGCCGCCCCTGATTTCTCGACTGTGACAGAATCTGTATGCAGTGTGACGGACGAGACGCCTCGAATTTCTAGCAACTTTCGTGCGAGCCGGTGATCGGCGATCCTGTGGGAACGCAGGAAGTGAACGGGAGCATCGGAACAGACTTCAGTGCCTGGCCAGAAAAGCATGGCCTCGGAATCCGGTAGCTCTTCGGTTTGGATGAACATGCGGCGCTCAGGTTCGAGACCTGTCCCTGAGAGTTGCTCGAACCTCAAGCACATAGCTGTTCGACCCGTTTGATGACCCCTTCCAAATATGGCCGCGCTTAGCTAGCTCCGGGAACAAAAACAGGGGTTCCCGCAGCAGAACTGCCCGAAGAACGGCACCGTCCTCGAGCGTTTCCAGCACCTCCAGAACTCTCTTCATTGGCTCGGGAGGTTCCAGCTCGCGAAGATCTAACACGGTCGCTGGAACGGACCAATCTATATCGGTGACCGAAGCCGGATCGGTACTTGACCGACTAAAAGTCACATGCCAGTCGCCCGTTTCATCCTGAATGGCTTCATACTCGAAGCCCTGCTGTTGCAACACCTGAAAGAGCGGAACAGGCTTGAAGTTCACCAGAAGCCGCAATTGCTGATGGGGTCCAAGCGCGGCAATGGCAGTCATGATCTCGCCGAACGGCTCGCCGCCCGCTTCCAGGATGGGCCTGACATCAAGTTCAACAATGTCATTCATCATAGCACTCCTTGCCTCTGTTGCCTGTTGATGGAGGTGGACAAAAGGTGCGGGCTCTCGACGGCAAGCATCCGCCACTTCCCGCGCAGGTCTTTCAACTTTCTGATCCGCCAGATCTCGACGGCGATCGCCATCGTCGCTAACAGGGCCGCGGCGCACGCCAATCGGAAAAGCCGGTGTTCAGCAGCAATAAGGGAGAGGCCGGCGATCCAGGTTCCGGTGACATAGATTGCAAACCACCAACGGGCCCTATGCTCATGGACGAGATCCTGGACGCGCGGAGTTTCGCCCATGCCCAGTTTCGGGCCGAACACTTCTAGCCAAGTCAGAAAGCTGACGATTTTGTATAGCTTCCCTAATCCAAGCGTCGTGAGCCAACTCATCGCATACAGGAACACCAGTGCCCCCAGCCAGTCACCAAGAGTGCCGGAGACAATGGCAACCATCGCGAACAGCGTGGTGAAGGCCAGGGATGCGAGACCTGCTGCAGCGACCTGATTGTTAAGCTCCAGCATCCGTCTTTTGCGGGTTCTGTAAATTTCGAACATGTCACCGGCGTAGCAAATGACTGCCGCAACCGTTAGAGCACCGGCTGACCAAAAGAGTGCAGTTGCGTCGGCGCCACCGAACAGGACGAGGGCACCAGCCATTGTCGCGGCCAGTGCAATTGCCCCAAGAGTTAGCACGTTTTTCTGGCGGCGCTGGCTCACCTCGGGAGCGAGCATGAACATCGAAAGCAGGCGATAGCTGACTCCGGCCGCCGTCAGAGTTAGCCAACCGACAAGACCCAGCGCGGCATGGATCGGAACACCGACGGCGGTTATCCTTGCAACCGGTTCGGCCAGTCTCATTCCGGACAGGCCAAGGGTGAACGCTACGCCCAGAGTTGCAGTCATTGCCAAGCCGGCGAGTCCCCCAACAACAAACCCGGCCGACACCGGAACCGAGGAAGCTCGGAGAATGGTGAGAACGATGCCATAGATTCCCAAGCTAAACCCGGAGCAGAGCAAAAATGCCCCGGCAGGCAGCAACACCGGGGAAAGGTAATCGGTCCCCGCCATGTGCGCAAAGCCGGACACAAGCAGCACAGTTCCGACGACGAGTAAGCCCAGCACGGCAAGTGACGTGTTCTCGCCCTGCAGGGGAGCGTTCACTAGGACAGGAACGAACTGGAACAAGGCGCCCCACATGAGCATGCTGAGCCATCCCAAAGCCAGCATATGCACGACGACCAGCGTTTGGGGTGCCCGCAGAGGAGCAAATGGGTAACCGTAGCCGGCAGTGAGTAAACCCAGGCCGGCGATGAGAAAGGCGACAGAGGTTGCAAAGAACCCCATTGACCATCTTGAAAGCGTAGAACCGGGCATGGATCGAACCGTAAAAAGGGGGGCGCCGGTTAATCCGGCGCCGAAAGATCAGGCGGCTGCGGTGATCCGGCGAATCTGAACCCGCCAAACTTCAGGGCCCTGCTGAAGGTAGGTCCAGGAGCAATAGCCCGGATATTCGGCCTCCAACTGATATCTTAGGGGTTTGGGGTCGTGATCGTTGATCAGCTCAAATCCGTCGCCCGGTGCCAGCGAATCGATGACCGCGAAAATCGTTTGATGCCGTTGGGCCGGCACCAGTGTCCTCACGTCGATCTCCCGATCGGCTGCAGCTTCGTTCGTCATGTTTATGTTCTCCGGATTAAAGTATACGAAGCCGAAACATAGGCGAGCCGATAGAGATCGACTTTGTCGGGGAACAAACAGAACACTGCTCGTGCGGCGGATTGGCCCAAGGCGCGTTTTCGATTGCGCTGTCCTTCCCTTCCAGCTAGCGTTCGACTACCGATGCATCCGAAGTCCACCGAAATGAGCCTTTTATCCCGCGAGCAGATGCGGCAGTTTTCGCTGTTCGAACGGCTCAGCGAAGAGGCTTTTGACGAAATCCTTTCGGCCGCGAGCGCACGAAACTATTCAACGGGGCGCTCAGTCTTTGAGCAAGGCGGCGAGGCGCGGGAATTTTATGTGCTCGTCCAGGGAAAGCTGAAGGTTTCACAAGTCACTGAAGATGGCCAGCAGGTCATCATCAGGATCGTGGTGCCCGGCGATCTGTTCGGTATTGCGCGGGCTCTTCAGAGAGTCGACTATCCCGGAACAGCGACTGCTGTTGTCGACAGTAGTGTTCTGGCTTGGCCAATGTCCTACTGGGACCGGTTCGTGGAAAAGGATGCTGCACTGGCCGTCAGCGCAATGCAGACAGTGGGGCAGCGCCTGCAGGAGTCACATGCCCGTCTCAGGGAAATGGCGACGGAGGAAGTGGAGCGCCGCGTTGCACACACGGTGCTGCGGCTGATTGAACAATCCGGTAAGCCGGAGTCCGGGGGTATCCGAATTGACTTCCCGATCTCCAAGCAGGATCTGGCGGAAATGTCGGGTACGACACTGCATACGGTCTCGCGAATCATGAGCGGATGGCAGGAGCGGGGGCTGGTTTCGACCGGTCGGCAAAAGCTGCTGGTGTGCGATCATGACCGGCTTCTGGATCTGGCGGAAAGCGGGCCGGAGCGTTAGGGGTTTGGGGCGAGCAAGGTCTCCGTTAGCAGCCTCGCACCTCTCAACGCAGCAGTTTCGATATCCTTAAATAGCAGCCCCAGTTCGTCGAATGCGGTCTTGTCAGGTTCATCGGCATCGATCTCATCAAGTTCGGCGAGGAGTTCGACAAGTCCTCGGATGAGGTCGCGTGCATCACGAGCCTGAGCCAGGCGGCGTTTCAGATCGTCGGTTCGTTCGCTTTGCGTGAATCTTACCAGAGCGGCATCCAGCTCGTCATGGCAGGCACACTGCGGTGCCAAGTCCGCCAGAATGCTGCGTAGTCTTGATGTGATGTCTTTGGAAGCTTCTGTATCGATATTTTGGCTAAGCACCAGCATTGATCCACTTTGCTCCTTCGCGACCGTAGAGAAACCCGTTCGAAAACGGGACGTTTGGATAGACCGCTTCCAGTTGGCTCTTTGCTTCCGCTGAGGTTGTCTCGCCGTCCAGCAACGACCGGAAAATGCGCGTGACACCAACCATGTCGCAGTTCTGCGGCGAGAGCCGGAAATGCAGCACGCCGGCCTGCCTGAGCCGTGGGAGCTCGCTTGTCACCAGATGACAGGTGTGTGACATGGTCTGCACCCCATTCAAGGTGAGAAAGTCCTGACCGTCCAGAGTTCTGACGGGCATGCCATCGGGATCTTCCCCACAGACAAACCGACAGTCGTCCTTGGTGTGACCTTTGGCACGGGCGTGAGCGCAACGGGCTGATATCGCCAGGGGCGTACGACCGAACACCAGCACTTCGATCTCGACATCCGCTGCGTGCCTGGCGATTTCCTCGATCGATGCAAGGGGCAGCTCAGGGGGAAGACAGATCAGCTTTGCTCCACGTGCTGCATAGACGCCTGCCGTGGCTGCGCTGTAAGTGTTCATCATCGGGCCGATAATGTGCGGGCGGCCTGAAACCCCTAGCAATGTTGAGATATCTGCCGCCTCAATCGGATCGACTGCGTTCTCGAGAAGCTTTGCCTGGTGCTGGCGTTCGCGCTTGAGCGTTGTCAGCCCCAATCCGGCACGCCGGACTGACTTGCCGGCGTCCTTCAACCGATTGACGACTACTTCCTCGTGCGGGGCGTGGAAATGGAGCCGCTTGGAGCACACGACCTCGCCCACGACAACGGTATCGACTGGTGCTTCGTCGGCGATCCTGAAGTAGAAATCACGCCAAACGCTTGGCTCCCAAAGATATGGAATTGGCCCAAGGACCAATTGGCCGTTCCCGGACATATCCTACCTCCACCGCTTTTCATAAGCACCCGAGGTGGTCTTCTGGCCCTCGCTCTGGCGTCTTAGTTTTTCCACCAGTCGAGCGCGGTCATCCGCTGGCGTTGCCAGAGCTTCCTTGATCGTTGCCACGACACTGGTCACATACGCTTTTCCGCGCTGTCGGCCTTCGATCTTCAGTGCTTTGACCCCGGCTCGCTCCAGGCGATCGACTTCGTGGAGGATGTCGAGGCTGACCGGGTCCTCAAACGCGTAACCGGGATCCGCCGAGACGTTGAAGCGCCCTTTGCAGAGCGTAGGGTACCCCGCCGGCTCGTCCGCCGAAAACCGGTTGATGGTGAACTCGCCAAGCTTGGAAACCAATTCCTTGCCCGAATCGCGATAACTAACGTGGCTTGCTGGAGAGCAGACGCCATGCATGTTGGGTGACTTTCCCGTGGCATAGGAAGAAAGTGAGCATCGTCCCTCAGCCATTACACACAGCCCGCCAAAAACAAAAACCTCGGTCTCGCATGCGGCGTCCTGAGCTATGGCTTCGACCTCGTCGAGGGTCAGCACTCTCGGCAGCACCACACGTTTGGCGTTGAAGGACTGGACCAGGAAATCGATAGCCTCGGCGTTGGAGGCGCCGGCTTGGACCGAGACGTGGAGACGTTGATCCGGATGATTCTGGGCCGCATAGGCCATCAGACCTATATCGGCGAGAATGAGGGCATCGGCGCCAAGGCTGGCCGCATCGTTGACAGCCAGGTGCCAAAGTCGCTCGTCACCGGCTCTCATGAACGTATTGATCGCCACGAATGTGCGGCAACCTCGCTGCTTGCCAAATGAGATTGCCTCGGCCATTTCCTCGCGGGAGAAATTGAGGCCGGGGAAATTGCGGGCATTCGTCTCGTCGGCGAACCCGCAGTATACCGCGTCGGCGCCAGCAGAGACCGCGTCCCGAAATGAGGCCGGCGTTCCGGCCGGACATATCAGCTCCATTGGCCCAGGTCCGATTTAAGCAGATATCCGCGAAGATGCGTGCCCATGTGGGCGAAGATTGGTGAGGCCGGCCCCGCCATCGGTGACAGTTCGCGGACCAGATCGATCTGAGCATCGTCGAGCACGTTGCGCAGCGCCAGGATCGCCTCGGTATCTCCTCGAATCGATATCTGCCTGGCAAAAAATGCGGTATCGCCGTCGACGCGGCCCTCCAACAATGCCAGCAGGACCACGATCGGCCCCGATATAGTCGCATGAGCCGACTTCAGCATGTGAGAACGCCGGACCGATATCCGCCTGTCGGCGGGAGAAACCAGAAAGCCGAAGGGGATATCGGTCGGCGCAATGGCATAGCGGCGGTGGGCGTACTCGCCCAAGCGCCTTACAATGCCGGGGTGTCGATCCAAGACAGTCGCAAAGGCCCATTGAGCGATCCGCTCGATAAGCGCTATGGAAGGTGCGGCCATCAGGCGCTGGGCGAGAGGAGGAATAGTCATTGTCCAGGTCCCTTTCAGAGCATCGACTTGGCGAACCTATTCCAAAGCTCGGCAGAGTTACTTGCGCTGCGTCAAAGACGCGTCCACCGGTAGGCTGAAGATCCGCGGAAAACGAAAGCGGTCGCATGCCAAACCTTCCCATTGCACGAGACTTGAAGCAGTTCCTGGCATTGCTGGAGGCCCGTGGAGACCTGGTAAGAGTTAACCAACCCGTTTCCGTCGTGCATGAAATCACAGAAATTCATCGCCGTGTGTTGGAGAAAGACGGGCCTGCCCTGCTGTTCGAACGGCCGACCGATCAGGAGGGCAGGGAATACTCGATCCCGCTGGTGACGAACGTCTTTGGCACAGTGGACAGGGTCGCCCTTGCGCTTGGGTGCACTGTCGATGGCCTTGATGGTCTGGGCCAGAACCTTGCTGCCCTCAATCGACCGAAGCCACCTGAATCGTTCGATGACGCTGTTGCCAAAATCCCTCTCGCGCGTGCCGCGCTTACGATGGGTATTCGCCCCGCAACCTGGCCGAGAGGCAGGCACAAAGTGCTTCGCGGTAACGATATAGATTTGTCGCTGCTGCCGATTCAGTGGTGCTGGTCTGGGGAACCCGCGCCTCTCATCACCTGGCCCCTGGTAATCACCCGAGATCCCCACGACGCTTCCGACATCAACGTCGGTGTTTATAGGATGCAGGTGGTTTCGGCAGATTCGCTCATCGTTCGCTGGTTGGGAAACCGGGGAGGAGCCAGACACTTCAGAGCCTGGCAGGCATTGGGTGAAAATATGCCCATTGCCATTGTCGTCGGAGCCGATCCCGCCGTCATGTTGTCTGCGGTGATGCCAATCCCGGATGGCATGAACGAGTTGCGATTTTCGGGGCTTCTAAGACGGCGGCGCTGCGGCGTCATGAAAGGCAAGACACAGGACCTCCCGATTCCACAATCCGCAGAAATTGTCCTTGAAGGTCGGGTCTCGATTTCCGAAGAACTGGACGAAGGGCCATTTGGCGACCATACCGGCTACTATAACTCGGTTGCGCGGTTTCCCAAAGTGGTGTTGTCGTCGATGGCGCTGCCTGAGAAGCCGATCTATATGTCCACTTTTACGGGGCGTCCGCCCGATGAACCTTCGCGCATCGGGGTTGCACTCAACGCGCTTTTCGTTCCGCTGATCAAGACGTCCTTCCCGGAAATCGAAGACCTGTGGCTGCCGCCGGAAGCCTGTTCCTACCGGGCAATGATCGTGTCGGTCAAAAAACGCTACGCGGGGCAGGCGCGTCGCGTCATGATGGGACTCTGGTCTGTTTTGCCACAGTTCAGTTACTGCAAACTGATGGTGGTTGTCGATGACGACATCGATGTGCGGTCCTGGGAGGACGTGATCTGGGCCATTTCCACCAGATTCGAAGCCCCAAGAGACTTGTTCCTGACCGAGAACACGCCCATGGACTACTTGGATTTCTCTACCGCTCGGCAGGGACTGGGCACCAAGGTCGGCTTCGACGCGACCAACAAGATCGGGTCTGAGACCGATCGAGAGTGGGGCAAGCCCTTGAAGATGAGCGAGTCGGTCCGTAAGCGAGTGGATGACATCTGGATGGACCTGGGAATCCCCCGATGAGCCAGTGTGATTTTGCACGAAAGCTGCTCAGGCCCATCCGCGTCGTGGTGGGAGTTTCTGGAGCATCGGGTTCGGCATTGGCGCATGCGGTCGTCGAACGGCTACACAGTGAAGGCAACGTCGAAATCCATCTCGTCGTCTCGAGGGCCGCGGAAATCAATTTTGCCCATGAGCTGGGCGCAAATGGGTTGGCCGAGACTGTGGCTATGGCTGACCACATCTATGAAATCCATGATATCGGCGCCGCGATAGCAAGTGGTTCGTTCGATACGGACGGCATGCTGGTCGTGCCGTGCTCCATTCGAACGTTGTCGGCAATCGCCAACTGCTTCAATGACAATCTTCTGGTCCGAGCCGCCGACGTCCATTTGAAGGAAAGACGTACACTGATATTGGCCGTTAGGGAAACGCCCCTTCACCTTGGCCATATCGAGTTGATGCGAACGGCGACACTGAGTGGCGCGGTAATTTTTCCGCCCTCGCCGCCCTTCTACCTCGCAAGGACCATGAACGAGGCAATAGACCAGCTCGCGTGCAGAATGATCGATGGGCTCCGACTGCCGGTGGCTAAGCTCGCTCGAGGCTGGGAGGGCTTATCCGCCTGAAATGAGTCAAAGAAGGCCAGCAAGCGAAAGTTCGAGCCGTGCCAGGATGGAGCATAATGACTGTCGCGTTGGAAGAATTGGCCGTAATCGTGGCTGGCGCCGCTGCTTTTGCAACCGTTTCCAATCGCACCAACACTGCCATGGCTGAGCGGCCCATCGCCGACTTTGTCGGGCATGCCAATCCTGCTCGCTCTGTATTTGAGCCGTTGGAGATCACCTTGGGACAGGACGGAAAGCGCTTGTAGTAAGCGCCATGCGATAGAGCAATGAAAACAAATCAAGGCAGTGTCGCTGCAGCCCTTTGCGGGACGGCGGAAGCTGAGGGAATGTTCCATGGCTCTATCATCCCCAAGATTGTGGGAATGGCAAGCCCTCTGGAACCGTCCACCCCATTCCCCTTTTTTTCCAAGCCGAGATCACGGACGCAGCTTTTCTTTGAGCAGCCTTGCGGACGAGGAATCTAGATGGCCGACGAATGTCTGGAGGTTTGGCGGGCAAGATAGCTATCGAACGCCGCCGCAAAGTGCCTGACAAAAGGGCGGGCTTGCTCGGCCAGGCCAAATGTCTTTCCGTTCCAACTCAGCAAAGTTCTGGCCTCGCTGTTTGTCAGAACATCGATATCCCTCAAGAATGCCCTCAGAAGGTCCGGGTTGCCATCAGCTGCGGCGTCGATATCGACCTGAAACCGACACAGGAGCTCTTCGATCAGCCAGGCGCGGCGAAGATCTTCGGTGCTGAGGCAGTGACCCTTTGAAGTGGCCGCGCGCCCGCCAAGAACCTGGGCCTCGTAGACAGATGTCGCCGTCACGTTCTGAACGTAACCTTGCGGAAAACGGCCGATCGCCGATGCGCCCAGGCCAATAAGGGCACTGGCCCGATCGTCGGTGTAACCTTGAAAGTTCCGGCGGAGCTTGCCCGTCCTTGCAGCTAATGCCAATTTGTCGTGGGGTCGGGCAAAGTGGTCGAAACCGACACTCTCATATCCCGACCTCGAGATGAGCCGGGCCGCCGCCGCTTGCTGTTCGAAACGCTCGAGCACACCAGGAAGCACACGTTCCTCGATCATCGTCTGGTGTTTCTTCATCCACGGAACGTGGGCGTACCCGAACAACGCGATCCGGTCAGGAGCAAGTGAAAGAACCTGCGCGACTGTATCGAGAACCGTCTCTGTCGTCTGGTGGGGCAGACCGTACAGCACATCTAGATTGATCGAACCGATGCCTCGCTCCCGCACCGCGTGGATGCAATTGGCTGTCTGTTCGAAAGTCTGTATTCGATTGATGGTGGCCTGAACCTGCGGGTTGAAATCCTGAATGCCGAAGCTCGCACGGGTCATCCCGAACGCGGCCATGCCGTCCAATTGTTCACCCGTGAGGTCGTTTGGGTCCATCTCGATGCTGACTTCCACGTCCGGATCGATGCGGAATCCGGACTGCAGCGCCACCCTCAACTCTTCGAGATCTTCCGGCTTGAGCAGGCTCGGCGATCCGCCCCCC
>SWCF01001079.1_pt1 | contig 114956 bp, 92 predicted proteins | sample 4690081 | NCBI WGS metagenome assembly SWCF01 (sample SAMN10267280, study PRJNA491770) | bioreactor metagenome | isolation source: DHS bioreactor inoculated with | place: Japan: off Shimokita Peninsula
ATAAATCCCAGCTACGAACATGTCGAAAACAATCACCGCCCGCTGGTACCTGTTCAGATTGAGGAAATATCGCGACTTAACGGGGAAATTTCATTTCTGCTGGATGAAGCTATAGAGATGTTGAAAAACAAGGATTATGATGATTTTGACCGTATCATTTCCCGCCATCAGAATGTGATGAGGGTAGTGGAAGATACCCGGAAAAAACAGGTTAAAAGGATAAAAAGCAACGAAACAGGCACCCGGAATTCTATCCTCTATTTAAATATGCTGGCTGAAATTAAAAACCTCTCCTTGTTTACGGTCAATCTGCTCAAATCGAGCCGGGAATTTTTTCAAACCAGTCATGGCGCACATCCCAACTAATTCTTTTTCCAGCTCAATAGGAAATTAAAGCTCACAGGCTTTCAGTCAATTCTTTAAAAATGCAGTTTCCGGGTTAGAAATGAATCAATTGCTTACCGGGGAATGAAAATATTTAGTATTTTTAACCATCATTTAAACTCATTCTGTCATGAAAAGCTCACTCATCATTTCCTTAATTGGTATGGTTCTGGTTGTAATCCTTGCTGTTCAGAATTCAGCCGTCGCCTCGCTGCGGCTATTCTTCTGGAACATTGAAATGTCATTGTCCCTTATGTTGTTGATCATATTCCTGCTGGGTGCACTCAGCGGTTATATATTGAACTTCTCCATGGAATTAAGACGAAGACGGGGCAATAAAGTTCAGTGATGGGCAAGCGGTGGTGCAGCAATTAAACTATACTTTAACAGAAAGCGCGGACACTGCGTCACAGCCCGCTTTGAAAATGGGTGTAAAATTTTCCTCTGCTGTTAGCCGCAAATGCAGTCGGGAACTGCTGCAAAAAAGCGGGAACAAACCGGCAGCTTCAAACAACACCTCGTCTAAAACTTCAAAATTGCCGGCATTTAATCTATTCAACAGCTGGTTTAGTTGCTGCCATGATGCCATTTCGGGTGCCATACCAGGAGTCAAACTTTGTATTTTATCTGAATTTTGAAGCACTTTTTGAGTATTGGTATAGGTGCCACCGTTTTCCCATGGCCAGGAGGCAGGCAAAATAAGGTGAGCCAAAGCAGCGGTTGGCGTAAGAAAATAATCCTGCACCACCGTAAAGTCAGCATTTCCAATGGGTTCAGAGAACCTTTCAGGCTCAAAAGCACAACCCACCGGATCCTCGCCAAAAATAAACAGCTTTTTGTAATACCCTCTCTCCAGTTTTTCCAGGCTAATGCCCTCACCATCTGGCAGTTCGCCCGATTGCCAGGCCTGCTGAAATCGCTGTCTTACCAAAGGATCATGCCAGTTGTCTGTACCTGGGCTGAATGAAGGCATGACTCCCATATCATACAACCCATGGGCATTATTTTTTTCCTTCAACAGCATCAGCCCGCTACCTGTTTTCCCATGTTTACCACTTATACAAGCCAGATTAAACAGTTCACTACAGGTAGAAGCACCGGAATTATTTTCTGCAAACAAAAGTACTGCCGATTTATCTCCGAGATAAGAAGTTGCGAAAGCGCTTACCACCTCTGCCCCTACCCCTGCCAGTTGGACCAATGATTCAAAAGAATTACTGAGCAGATGTTTCCGGTATTCTTCAAAATTTCCAATGAGCGGTTCCAGAAAAAGGTGATCTTCGAGATGTTCAGTAAGAATGTAATGATTCACCGCTTTTATGAAATTATAGATGGAAGTAACCCTGATGGTTTTCTGTTGAAAAGATCCTGAGATATCTCCTTCTGCACTTATTGCGGTTACCCGGCATCCATGGTCAAGTTGTTGTTTAAAAATAAAATCAGCAAGCACTGGATGCGTAATGGTTACATCTGCACCTATCAGATACACATGGGTGGTCAGTTCCATTTCGGGAAAGGGCAAATTTGCTTTTGAAAGCCCGGCATAAGCCAATTCGCGTCCCAAATAATGGAATGTATTGATATTATTGGTTCTGGCCCCTGCCCTGGCCAGTTTCTGAATTAGATATTGTTCTTCATTACCTATACGGGCACCGGCAAAAAAAGCCATATCGCTGGGATCGCAGGTTTTAATTTCGTCGGTTATAAGTGCAAAGGCATCCTGCCATGCAATGGGCTTAAATCCACCATTATCACGTAGTAATGGTTGGATTATTCTGGGTAGTTTCTTCAGCTCTTTGACAGCGGCCAAAGGTAAAGCACAGTACTCTCCTTCTGGATTGATGAGTCCACCAATCCCCTGTATATTAGCAATTTGTCCATTTTGTACAACAACCTCCAGGCTGCATCCAACCGAACACACAGGGCAAATAGTCCTTACGTTGACCGGGGTTACATTGTCGTTTACCTGCATAATTCAGCTTTTTGATCCATTATTTATCAAACAAAAGTACCGCATATATATGGAAGGGAATGAGAAATACATCAAAAAAAGGTTGTTGTGCAACCGGAGTCACAGCAACAACCTGTTAAAATAACTTGTAAATGCTGACTATTTTACAACAATAAGCTTTTGGGGAGCAGATTTCTGTTTGTCTTTACTCAGGAAATAGAGATATATGCCAGGTGAATAATTGTCCAGATCAATCCTGATCAAAGATGATTTACCAACCAACTGCTCTGACATTTTTCGGCCATTGATATCATATATTTCAAGCAAACTTCCCTGGCCGGCTGCTGACACGTTAATCCAGGTATAATCGCTAGCCGGATTGGGATAATTCTGACCCGTCATTAATGAACTCATAGCCTCATCAAATGACACATTTACCAGTTTGTCAATAAGCCAATCATGGCTGAGTTGCACAATCTGGTTTGTAATATCAGTATTGGAGATCATTTCTAATCCAATACCAAAATATATACTGCGGAAATTATCCCCATCATACCTGATGGCTGCGATTTTGGATTCTACCGGATAATGAAAAATGGCATTGGCTCCCGGGCCGGGATTGATGACATCGGGATACAAGTAACCACCAAAAACATCCACAATAGCTGACTGAGCTACCTGTCCAAACACCGGGTCACCCGCTACTGCGATTAATTTATTGTTGGCAGAATTTCCATCATCCACAAAAACGGCATTAAGATAATTGGTGTAGAAATTCCGGGTCACCGGTGTTCCATTCGAATTGGCGTCACCACTCATAATATCCCAACCAATATCCTGGCCGCCCATAAAAACGCTATGTCCTGCATCCATAAATTGCATTACTGCTGTGGCCTGTTCATCGGTGATAGCCGGAAAGGTCCATGAAACATTGAGCCACAGGGTCAATACCTCACTCCAAACATTTGCATTAATAATATCTACCATTACGTTGGCATTGGTGAGGGCGAAAGTGTTATTACCGGCGGCGGCGAGTGCATCGGTATAAACATGGGCAAACTGGGCTGCTTCGGGGCCACCGGTGGCATTAACCACCAGGTCGGTTACGCCCGAAATTATTCTTAGATAAACCACTTTATCCGGTGCAGAAGGGAAGGCAACAGATTTCATGTGCACCGCGTAGGTGGCAAATCCGGCAGAAGCGCCTGGATTGACATTTACGATAATTGATTCAGGACTATCTTCAGGAAGCTGTACGGTAGCTGTTCCGGGATATTCCACGCCATCAATCAAGAATGAACTTACCCAGTCAGCAGGGGCATCTCCGGATTCAATGCAAAACTCCATAGTTGCACCATCCACAAGGTTACTTAAAGCTTCTATTTCGAATGTAGTAGTTGAATCAGGAGAACCGGTTTTAATGTTTGCATCCTGCACGGCGAGTGATCCAATGCAGAGATTGGTTCCATCTATTGCAGGAACAGCATATCCGGTATATATTTCCTGGTGGCTTTCGGTAACAAAAGCAAGTACTTCCATATGTTCCACAATGGCCGGTATATTGGTATAACTTTCAGGAACTACATAGGTATATATTCTATTTACGAGCGATCCCTGGGTGGTGGTGGTTATTTCATCACCCCACTGGCCAGTAATGAAATGGCGAAGCATATGCATGTGGCAATAGTTATTCCCTGCACCACCCCCTGATTGCGGGCCAAAGATGCTGTCCTGTATCAGAGCCAGATGGATAAAATTGGATGAAGCGGGTGCATCGGAAGTATAATAAAGTTCAACTTCAATGGTTAAAGTACGGGTATCAGCTTCATACTCTGAAATAACTCCGACATTTACCGGAGAGATTTGCTGCATAATGGTGTGCGCTGATACTGCCCAGGATCCACGGCCCATGCCGGTAGCTGAACCACTGAATACATGACGGTTTACAGTGCCCATTGGGTAACCGTTGATGGCTGCCTGAGAAGCAAGAGGATTACCGAAAGGGGTACGATAATCAGGAGCATTACCTGAAGGAACGGCGTAACTACCCTGATGTATGGCAATGGTAAAAGCCCTTCCCGGATTGTCATTCAGCAAGGCGGCAGCTATGGCATGACCATCGGGACAATTGGGGCAATACATGCCGGTAAACTCTTCGAGTATAGCATTCTTAGGCAATGGATCGGTACACACAATACTTTGCGATAACAAGCTGCCTGAAATAAGAAGGAGAGCAATGATTAAGGTAAAAATGTTTTTCATGATTTAGTGGATGAGTTAAGATTATTTGAGGATGCAAATATGTATATAAATAAGTTAATTCACACGTTTTTCCGTATAAAAAGCAAAGGTGCAATCCATATTCATGGTTCAGGCAAGCGCCCGATGAAGCATGGCCAGCGCTGCCAGAGCGGTGCGCCGGATATTCCTGTCCCGTTGATCACCAAAAATAAATTTTCTGGTTTGGGTTTTTTCAGGAGTAATCAAACAAATCCAGATGGTACCCACCGGTTTTTCGGGGCTTCCACCTCCAGGCCCGGCAATACCCGACACAGCTATTATGCAGTCTGCATTTAATAATTGTTTGGCCCCCATTGCCATTTCAAGTACTACCTCTTCACTTACTGCGCCCTTATTTTGCAGTGACCCGGCGGAAACACCCAGTACCTTTTCTTTCACCTCATTGGAATAGGAAACCACTGAGCCTTTAAAATAATCAGAACTCCCGGCTATGCTGGTAATCAGATGAGCTATATAACCACCGGTGCAACTTTCGGCAGTTGCCAGGGTAAGGTTTTGATTGCGAAGCAGGTTTCCACACAAACCTTCAAGAGTATCGGTACCTTCACCAAAAATATAGTCCGGTATTATTTTATACAGGGCATCTATTCTGTTATTGAGTTCCTGTTGTAACACTTCTTTGTCCTTTCCCCTGCCCGACAGACGCAAACGAACAATGCCGGGTTGTGGCAAATAGGCAAGTTTTATGTATGACGGGAGTGCGTCCTCCCAGTCGCTGATTTTGTCGGCAAGAAAGGACTCACCTACACCCTGAGTAAGCACGGTACGATGCAATACAACCTTATTGTTTCTGGCAGCCAGACGAGGAATTACAAAATTCTGCATCAATCCTTTCATTTCGAAAGGGACGCCAGGCATACTGACATAAATTTTGTTTTCTTTTTCAAACCACATGCCCGAAGCCGTACCCTGAGCATTGATCAGCGGATCACAGGCTTCAGGAAGTTCAGCCTGAGCCCTGTTAACAGGCGTAAGTGCATATCCTCTGGAAACAAAAATCCTTTCTATATTTCTGAGTGCATCCTCATTCAATACCAGTCTGGTGTCGAAATATTCACAAAGGGTTTGCTTGGTAATATCATCACGGGTGGGCCCCAGACCGCCGGTAATGAGCACTATATCAGCATGTGTGGCAGCTTGTTTCAAGGTGCCCAGAATTTGTTCCCTGTCGTCAGAGATACTGGTTATCTGAGTAACGTTAACACCAATAATATTCAGTTGTTCGGCCATCCAGGCTGAATTGGTATCAATAACCTGACCTATAAGGATTTCATCCCCTATGGTAACAATTTCGGCAAGCATAGTATAGGATTTTATTTTCCGGCACTGGCCGGAAATGGCAAAATTAGAAAAATTAGCTGCGCTCGGCTGAAGTTATTGCCTGATCCCATGTATTCATTTACCTAACCAATTAAAAATATTGTATCTTTACTTTCAATATTCAAAATATATCAGAATCAAATACGGTTAATAGTGAAATTACTCATTAATGCCTCGAACATACACATTGCGGGGCCTTTACAAGTGGCAATATCAGTCATTCATGAGTTAAAACACTTCCCCGAACATGAGTACCATTTGTATTTATCGGCGGAGGTTGAAAATCAAATTGATCTAACACAACTGCCGGCTAATTTTCACACTTACCGTTTTTCAGGATATTCACGGGGCAAAAACTGGATTAGCCGTGCATGGTTGCTGATTCGACGCATACAACGCAGTGCTATGTTGGAAAAAGTAATCAATCCGGATGTGGTTTTTACCATATTTGGTCCCATTTTCTGGAAACCCAGGTCACTCCATCTGGCAGGGTTTGCTATTCCTTTTTGCATCTATAAGGAATCTCCTTATTTTACAGAAGCACCCAGGTTTGAGCTTTTTAAACGAAAACTAATCAATCGGATGCGTACAAAGCTCTTTCTGCAAAATACCGATTATCTGGTAGTAGAAACTGAGGAGGTAAAAGAAAGAATGATTCAGTCATTTGGGATAAATTCCGATCGCATTGCCGTGGTTTCAAATACAGTGAGCAATATCTATCATCAGCCTTCGGCCTGGTCAGATAAGATTAAGCTTCCGCCCCGGATTCCGGGAGAGTTCCGGTTAATTACCCTTTCGGCAAATCATCTTTATAAGAATCTTCGCATTATAGATCCGGTTATTACCCGGCTAAGGATGCTCAAGCCAGAGCTGAACATAAAATTTATTCTGAGCATACAGCCGCATCAAATTAAAATCAGTAAAGAGAATCTTAAATATGTTCATTTCACAGGGCCGGTAAAAGTGAATGAATGTCCCCATCTATACCAGCAATGTGATTTTATGTTTCTACCCTCGTTGCTCGATTGCTTTTCAGCCAGCTATCCCGAAGCCATGAAAATGGGGTTGCCCATACTTACTTCCGACATGCCTTTTGCACATAATGTTTGTAAGGATGCAGCGATCTATTTCGATCCGGTTAACCCTAAAGATATTGCCCTGAAAATTCTTTCGTTGGTTAATGATCCGGTTATGGGTGCTAAAATGGTTGCTTATGAGAAAAGACAACTTTCCAGCTTCGAAACTGCAACTTCCAGGGTTGAGAAATACCTGAAGCTGGTTGAAAAACTCATGATGTCGGCCAGTTCGGATGAACGCGGATTGCGAAACTAATCACCTCACCACCTTTAGTGTTACTCCGTGAAAATGACTATTCTCCAGTCTAACCAGATAAAAGCCCGGTGAAAAACCATTTATTGGAACGGTATACTCATTTATACCCGGAGAAAGGTAAACAGAAGTTTCATATAATATCATTCCGGTAACCCCGATTATCCGTAATCGGTAATGGTCTGCTTCATTTAACCTAATTCTCAATACCGGAAAATTATCCGGGACATATACCAACTGAACCTGTCCCTTCCAGGCGTCATCGCACAAAGCATTGGGCAGGGAGGAACTCAAACTCAGTTTCATCATTACCGGCAGGTGATCAGAATTATTTCCAAGGGCGGTAAGAACATTTGAGGGCACAGAGGTATTGGCCGGTGCATCGGTAATTGATTTATTATAATGGCGTCCATCCTGCCCGAGGGCATAATATGAATCAGTTACATATTTAACTCCCTGATTTCCATTCATAATGCTGGCAGAAGCAAGGATAAAATCAAAGCGGTCGTCCATGCCTCCTCCAGCCTGGCAACCATTACCGTCAGCGGAAACCGACTGGGTATGCCAATATCGGAAGTCGTAATTATTGTTCCAGGCGCCCGGCATGTTTATGGGATCAAAAAAACGGAAAGAAGCATTCACAGGTAAGGGATTGATCAGATTTTGATAGGCAGTTTCATCAGAGGTGTATATATTAAAGTCACCCATAAACAAAAAGTTACCTGGTTTGGCATTCAATCTGAGCCATTCCATTGCATTCCGGGTCATTGTAGTTCGAACCGCCGCATTACTATTCCCGCTACCTGCCTTCAGATGGGCCACTATACAATTGATAAATATCGTATCTCCACGTGCAAGTCCGTCATTTCTGGCATACAAAGTATATAGATTAACGTCGCGGACATTGTACTGAATCACCTTTTGGCTATATAATACCAATTTTCGGGAATCATAGTAAAGCTGATTGAGCAGGTATGACCCGGCAAGATTGGTGAGTTCCGCTCTCCGGTAGTAATTCCGGCCACTCGAATTGAGTACTTCGGTGAGAATCCGGTCATGATAAAATTCATATTGACTCAGTTCATTCACCGTAAATACATCAGGCTTAGTATAATTGATTATCGCCCTGAGGTAAATGTCTTTCTGCTCATGGGAATTATTGTTAGCAGTACAATAAGAGGTGTAGTTTCCGTAGTTCAGCAGGTTATATTGCAATAGCGTAAGGGTATCCTGACTCCAGGCGGTGGTGACAATAAAAAGCAATAATAAGGTAAAGCGTATTTTCATGAGCAGATTCAAGATGATGTAGTATTTAACCGGACCTGAGATATGTTACCCGTAAAGCATATGCAATCTCTTTTATATGAGCTTGTTGGCATCTGGAGAAATTGTGTAATACCTGAGGGGATGAACAAATCAAACTTTTTTCCATAGCTTTTATGACTGGGTTTTTCCCGAATCGGGCAAAATGGAATAATTTGCAAATATAGCGTAATTATGGCCTTCGCTTCATTTTCTTACCTTTCGGATAAAATCCTCTACTTCGGGAACTCCTCCCTGATAGATGAGATAACCATTATAGGGTTCTCGGGCTGTTATCTCATCATTTACAGGCGCAAGCATCATTCTTTTAACTTCCTCATGATCAGTGGTTTGTCCCAGTGCCCAGCCCAGCTTAATATAAGCTACTTCAGGAAGCATGTTGGCTGCAGGAATTATACCTTTCGCCATCAAATCTCTACCTGTATCATAAACAAACATATGCGCGTAACCCCATAGTGTTTGCACAGTCATATACATATGGACACCGGCTGCATGGGCACGTTCAATGGCTGGATAAAGTGGCTTATTAACATGACCCAGCCCCGTTCCTGCAATTATAATTCCTTTGTAATTGTTGCTTACAAGCGCATCAATAATATCAGGCTGCATATTGGGATAATAATAAACGATGGCTACCTTTTCTTCAAAAAAGGGTAAAATGTTAACATTCCGGTCTTTCCGCCGGTGGTTATATACCTTTTTAATTGGTTCTACTCCTTTCCGGGTGACTTTGGCCAGGGGTATATCTCCCAATGTTCTGAAAGTTGAACGGTAAGAGGAATGCATTTTACGCACTCTGGTTCCACGGTGGAGGAATCCGTATTCATCACTGGTTGGGCCGAACATGCAGACCATTACCTCAGCAATATCACCATGACCGGCAGCCGTAGTAGCATGCATCAGGTTAAGGGCAGCATCAGAACTTGGTCGGTCGGAAGAACGCTGGGAGCCTACAAGCACAATAGGAACCGGTGGGTTTTGAACCATGAAGGTGAGGGCGGCAGCGGTATGGTGCAAGGTGTCCGTTCCATGTCCGATAACTATTCCATCTACCCCACTTTCAATTTCTTTTCCAATAGCTATTGCAAGCTTGCGGTAGTTGTCAGGTGCCATATTTTCGCTGAATACAGCAAATACTTTTTCTGTAGTGAGATTGCATATCCGTGCCAGTTCGGGTACCGCACCGTAAAGTTCGCCAGGAGAAAAAGCCGGTATCACTGCTCCGGTGCGGTAATCGAGCCGTGAAGCAATGGTACCCCCTGTACCAATAAGTTTCACCTTTGGCAAACCTTCCGTATAAGGGAATTCCTTCTCCGGAATCTTGTAATTGGCTTTTTTATAACCTGTTTCTTTCATATCGGTGATGCTGGCAACATCAATACCTACATTGTAACCGGTTATAATCTTCAATACAATATGCCTATCGTCATCATTCTCGGCCCTGGGTAACACAATACCCGAAAACATTCCCCGGCTGGTTTTAACCTCCGCCTGCCCCCATACCCTTACATTAAATTTTTTGAGTATTTCAAGCGCTGTTCCTTTGTATCCCTGAAAAAAATCGTCAGCCATTTGGTATATTTTTATTGTTGGAATTAAAAATCCCGACCTGCGGGAGCATTACTTGTCATTAGTTAAAGAAATTTTACCAGATCTGTCAGGGGTATGTTTCCCAGGGCCGGGCGCCTCAACTGACCCATAATCCAATCCCTTTCATTCAGGGTGTCCATAGAATGTCTTATTTCAGCAAATTTAGTCCTGAGAAAAGGCACCTGAGCAAGCAATGCTTCTCTGCTGATACGTTGAAATTTAATTTGAATGAGGACCGATTCAAAATCAAGTTTTGGATGCTCAAATACAATGGGTAACATGGCCCAGGCAAGCTCAGGAGTAAGATTATTATCTTTTAAAAATTTAAGCAGACTAAATATTATCCGGGGCTTGAAGGGAGCTACCGGGATGATATGACCCTCTATAAATTTTAATTTGTGTCCCAAAAGCTTACCCACAAATGCAGGATCATAATCCAATTGTTCAACAATATCCTCTATTAATGAAAAAAAATCGTTCTTGAAGATATATGTATATGTATCTTCGGGAATACGCCATTTTTGCAGGATACTATAGAGACCGGCAATTTCGCGTGGCAGGTGTTGCCTCAGTTTTTCTATGGTTTCATCTTTTAGTGGAATGGGTGCACTGTCGGTATCCGGATACATGCGGTCAGCACCGGGCAATACGCGCTCGAAAATGGTGGTACCATCTTCAAAAGACTTGCGGGTTTCTGTGGGAATTCCTTTAAAGGCCATTAAACAACGTTCTTCAATTGTTTCCAGTGCGGTTGGAATATCATCGGCATGTCCCCAAATAATAAGCTGTGCATCATCTTGTGATGAACCGAGCAATTGTTGCACTGCCAGCCACTGCTTTTCTACAACCACCTGATTCAATTGAGCCGTGTGCACCATATTCGGTTTTTCAAGGCAGGCAATTACTTTTAAGCGGTCAGACAGTTCATCGGCAAACATTTTGCCAGGCTGTGTAAAATGAGACAAAGCCTGGCCAAATCCCGGAAGATTAACGGCCACTATTTTTTGCTCCGTATGTCGTGCCTGCGACAATGGCAAATAGCTAAAGCGATAATCATGATAATCAAGATCAACATAACTGCACTTCCAGGCATGATGTTCGGGAATAGATTTGCAAAGTTTATCGCGCAATAACAGTAGCGACCACTGCCTGAAACATTCAATATGCGTAAGCTGTGGAATCCATTTGGTATGTGCTACACCTTTTATCTCTACTCTTGATCCACCCCGGCAGCTAACATTTACGTCCTGACGTGCTGCTCCAATCCCTGTCCTTACCTTGCCGGTACTACGATTTAAAAACCGGATATAATCACATGCTTCTTTTACTTCTGCAGGGGTAACCATATCCGGATATGTCACTGTTTCAATAAGTGGCATTCCCAGGCGATCAGTACGGTAAATCCGGGTATGTCCTATATCAGACACTTCACGGCAGGAATCTTCTTCGAGGCTAAGCTGTATAAGCCGGATTTTTTTATTTTTTAGTGAAATTTCGCCCTCTACACCAATGATTGCAGTACGCTGAAACCCGGTAGGAATACTGCCATCCAGATACTGCTTACGCGTGATGTGTACCTCACCCACAATATTTAACTTTGAAAGCAATGAAATCTCAATAGCGATATTTAAAGCTTCCCTGTTAAGCGCAAAAGGTGGTGTGTCGTCCACTTCATAAGTGCAGGTGGTTTCATTTTTTAGCCGGTAAATGATGTTTTTACGGGTTTTAAACTCCATAAGTGCAGTGCCGTCGTACTCGCCCAACTCACTGAGTGTGGGCCTCATATGGCGAATAACTTCAGCATCAAAAACATCCGGTTTATTATAAATACCAGCCGGACAATGGCAAAATAGTTTTTCTTTGGTTTTCAATTGTTGATGCACTTCAAGGCCCGACATAAAACCTATTCGATCATAAGTTTCATGTGTGGCTTCATGTAAGGGCACATATCCGGCCTCCAGGCAGGTATGATCATAATTTTCCCTGGGACTTAACGTTTTCTTCATCTGGCTGAATCATAAGGTTTAGAGCAGTGTAAACCTACATCATTTTTACGAAAAAATATAAGTTGACAGTGTTTTTTTTTACTTAAAAAGCACCAATGCCCGCTGCGTTTTGTTCCGTGTCAGGCAGCTATTACCATGGCCCAGCCCGCCGCTCAGTATTTTAATCCCGGCTAAAGGTGGAATAAATACTTTTCGGATTTTCCATTTCCCCATTACATCCGCCTCTAAACTTGACTTTCTGCTTACGATTATTGACTTTAGCCCTGGCTGGTAAGGTCTTTTTGAACCATTGGCCTTCCCTCGTCAGAACCATCGAAGTTCAATTCATCGATCTTCTCATAAATCAAACAGGTTTGAACAGAAACTGTTAGATTCTTCCGATCATTCATTGCCTGTCATTCGATCAAAAGCTTCCCTGTTGTCAGTTGCTGACCATCCGAAAGCATTACCATATACATGCCACTCCTCAAAAATGACACATCAATGCGCTGTTCCTGTCCGGTGGTCATGGATAGAGATTGCTCAAACAACAATCTTCCGGAAAGATCATATATCCTTAACTGAGCGCTGGAAATATTGATTTCAGGCATAAATCTCACCTCTTCTCTTGCAGGATTAGGATATAATCCGAGCAGCCCCTTCCCTGCACTGCGGTATGCAATGCCCGTATTCAGCAAAGCCCTGTTCCCGTCACGGGCATTTGAACCTTTGTATGTATTATAATGGATCTCTCCTTCATTGTAATAATATTGGAGATCATACACATAAAGGTAAGCGCTGTCGATGCCGGCGCCAAAAGTAGCAGTATAGGTGGGCACGGTAAGATCCATATATCCATCATTGTTTACATCTCCTACATGGGCGGCGCCTAAAAAAGTAAATCCACGTGGACGCAGGGGGAAACCGGGCAATTCACCACTACCATCAAGGCTGTATGCATGAACGTATCCATAACCCTCGCTATCGGTGGTATTACTGGTAAATATTATATCAGGAACAAAATCAGCATTGACATCAGCCACAGTAATTACGCCTTCATTACCGCCATATTTTTTTATGGGGAAACCCGGAAGCATACTTCCGTCTTCATGAAAACCAAAAATCACATCCAGGGGTTCAGTATCCGAAGTCTGAGGATGCCCAAAATACAACTCATAGGCTCCGTCAAGGTCACTATCTACAACTGTTGGTGGCGAATAAGTCCATCCCGGCAAGGCATAGGGCCAACCTGGAGCGTAGGTTCCATCATGGCGCGCCACATAATAATCCGGTGCATCCCCATGCCGGCTGCCAACAATTTCCAGGAAGCCATCGTGCGTAATATCAGCCAGTAAAGGCGACTGATAACTGAACTTACTGCCATTCTGGACCATGGGAAAACCATTGAGCACCAAACCATTGGTATCAAGAACATACAACTCTCCGGACGATATGCTTATAACGATATCAGGTATCCCATCACGGTCAATATCACCAACTGACGGAGTAAATGCAGGTGTACCCGGCAATTCAACCGGCCAGTTTTCATTAAATGGTTCGCCGTTAACCTTTACTGCATGAATAAACCCCTGAGTTGAATTTACCCGTTCATCAAAGAGGATTTCCACCTTTTTGTCTCCATTAATATCAGCTATTACAGGCGCATTAATCATCCAGTGGTTATTGAAATTCAGCGGCCATCCAGGCAAGTCATTGCCCAGTTCATCCAGTAGGTATACTCTGCCAGCGGCTGGTATTCCGCCCGTAGTTACCACGATCTCCGGTATATTGTCGTTATTCACATCAGCCACGGTTGGGGGCAGAATGGTAGTTCCACTAAGCTTTTTCTTCCAGAGGAGGTTACCGTTTCCATTATACACAAACAACGTATCCCAGGCTCCTACCAATATTTCCTGAATACCATCATTGTTAATGTCGGCCAGTGTAGCGCCTCTGGTATTTTTAAAGCTAGGATTTGCAAGCATTCTTTTAGGAAAACCGGGCAAAACATCATAAACGATCGCAGGCTGTCTTTCCTTATCGGCCACAATGGCTCCGGTACAGTTGAAGGTTCCATCTTCATTCAAACTAAGCTTAAGGCCTGAAGAGCTCTGGGCCGATACTATGATGGCCGGAAGCAACAGATTAAGCAGAATAAAAATTGAAAAATAGATCTGTTTCATTTTTGCTTTTTTTAAGTTAGTAATTTCAACTCTTTGAGAATATACTATCAAAATTAGCGTTTTTTAAGCAAACCCGTAACATCCTGATACATTTTTCGTTGTTTTGTTTTAATTTTATTTTCAGGCAGCTTTGGTTTAAATAAACTTTCCACAATATTATCTTTACTTTTGCATCATAAGGTGAACTCAATGTATGACATAAATTTTAAATTTATTTATCTGGCGTTATTGATGTGGCTACCGGTTACATTGTCAGGCCAGCAGTCGCGCAAGATAAAGTTGATTCAGGCTGATATAATGACCTACAATAAAGCATTGGGCGCTGACGTTCAACGCATTAAAGGAAATGCAATTTTCGAGCATGAGGGTGCTTTATTGTATTGTGACTCAGCCCATCTCAACAATGCCAGCAATAGCATGAAAGCCTATGGCAATGTACACATTGAGGCAAGTGACACCTTAAACCTTTTTGGCGACTCCATATACTACAGTGGCGAAACCCGGATAGCAGAGGTATTCGATAATGTCAGACTTATTGATAAGCAGACAGTACTTACAACCGACAAACTTATTTATGACAGGAATACTGACATTGCTTTTTATCTCACGGGTGGACACATAGTGAATGGTCAGAACACCCTTGACAGTGAAAGAGGATATTATCATACCCATACTAAGGATTTTTTCTTCAAAGATCAGGTTGTGCTGGTCAATCCCGATTATGTTATAAACTCCGACACGCTACAGTACAATACACGAAGCAAAATTTCATGGTTTAAGGGGCCAACTACAATTAAGGGGGTGGAAACAGATATCTATGCCGAAAATGGATGGTATAATACGGTTACTGACATTGCCGAATTCAATGAAAATGCCCGGGTGAGAAATGGAGATCAGATACTGACCGGCGACAGTTTATATTATGAACGTACCAATGGATATGGACAAGCCTTTCGCAATATTCAGGTTATTGACACTGTCCAGAATATGCTGGTAAACGGACATTATGCTCTTTATCAGAAATCAGTAGGATATACGATGATTACGCAACGGGCTGAGGCCTTGCTCATTGACAAAAACGACACTCTTTTCCTCCATGCAGACACCCTGAGGGCTACTTTCGATTCAACCCAAACAACCCGGGAGATTTTTGCATTTTATCACGTAAAATTTTACCGTTCAGACCTTCAGGGATTGTGTGATTCACTTACTTATGCTTTCAGCGATTCCACTATGCGGATGACAGGCTCACCCATTGTCTGGGCTGATGACAACCAACTTACTGCCGATACCATACATGTACTCACTGGTGAAGAATCCATTAAACAAATATTTTTATTTCAGAATTCTTTTATCGTTTCACGTGACACCTTAGGTAATGGCTACAATCAGATTAAGGGACGAGATATGACCGGATTTGTCAGCGATGATGAGCTTAGGCTGATCAAAGTAAAAGGCAATTCAGAAACATTATACTGGGTAAGAGAAGAAGACGGCACACTAACCGGAATTAATAAAGCATTTTCGAGTAATATACAAATCAGGCTAAAGGACCGCAAAATGAAGCAAATTGTATATATTGAAAAGCCAAATGCCGAACTTCTGCCCGAAGATGATATCAGTCCATCCGAATTGCTGCTGCGCAATTTTCAATGGCACGCCGACAGACGACCTTTGGAAAGAGCAGATATTTTTGAATGGTAGGATAGTGTGGTGGGAGACGGGGGAACAAGGAGAAGGAGAAATGGAGATAAAGAGATAAGGAGACATGGGGATGTTATTCAGGGGTTCTAATTTCCAACCTCTAACCTCCAACCTCTAACTTCCAAAGACCAAAGACCAAAGACCAAAAGGGACAAACCTCCAACCTCTAACTTCTAACCTCCAACCTCTAACTTCTAACCTCCAACTTCCAACCTCCAACCTCTAACCTCTAACATCTAACCTCTAACCTCTAACCTCTAATCGCTAACTTCTAAAACCCTGAGAACTCTGATCATATTATGGTACAGCCGGAAATGGCAGGTTACCCGGATTTGCAGGCTTTTCGCGCATAGATACAATATTTGTGACCACATAGGTACTCATTCCCCGCCAGGGCAAGGCATGTAAATATTCCTTATATCTAAGTTCTACAAATTTACCTCCCTGCAATTCAAGTATTTTTGCGATGCTGTCATTTACTACGCTAAACTCAAATTCATTGCTTTGCAAAGCACCGGCAGTTTCTGTTTTAAAACCTTCCTGTATCAAACGGCCTTCCCAGGTTTTAAAAATATAACCTTTTCGTACAAAAAAATTGAGTGTGCCGGCTTTAACCCCTTCACCAAATACGAAATAATAACGCCACCACATAAGTATTCCCAATAATACTGTAATCACCAGAAGGCTGATTACCCAAATTTTTCTTTTCATGACTGGACAAATTATGTGTATTGTAAAATTAACAGAAATACTAAATTACTTATTTTCGGGACATTTCTCCACGAAAATTAGTCTTCTTTTCCGGGAATAATAGTCATAACAGGAATACCCGAACAACGAATAAATTCTTGTGCCTGTGAATCTACAAAAAAATCGACAAAAGATGGGCCGCGCTGAGTCATAATAATAATCAGGTCGATATCGCCTACCGATGTTGCATATTTCAACAGATCATTTACCAGGGTTTTATCTTCGGCAACAGGTTCAATTTTTGTTTTTTCGCATGAAATGCCTGCGTTCCTGATTTTCGCTTCCGCTTTGGCCATATGATTGGCAGTTTCTTTTTTCTCATGGGCTGTGGCTGAATGAGGAAGTGCAGAAACCAACCGAATGCCCGAGCCATATATTTTCGCCAGTTTTATGGCCCAGTTGATCTTTTGTGTTGTTTCAGCATGCTGATCAAAAGGAAGCATAATTTGTCGCAGGCCTTCATAGTGAGCTTGCCCGCTGATACTGATAACCGGACAGGGTGCCAGGCGGATTACCCGCGAAGTATTGGCACCAATTTCCAGCATTTCATCTCCCGCAAAGTTGCTGCTGCGGGTACCCATTACTACCAGATCAGCGTTAGTTTCTTTGGCTACGGCAGCTATTTCATGACCGATACGTCCCTGTTCAAGACGTATATTTACATCGATCCCGGTTTTTAGTGAAAGGTTTACAGCCAAAGCTTCCAGCTTGTCGGCCAGCATACCAAACATCTCCTTTTTACGGTCATTACCAAATATTGTACTTAATATACTTTGATTTTCAAATACATACAACAAAGTAATGCGACCTTTCGATCGGGAAGCCAGGTGTACTGCCTGTTGTAATGCCCGATCGGTTTGAGCATCAAAATCATATGGAACAAGAATATGCATAAAAAAGGATTTGTCTATCTTTGCAAGCTAAGGCCGGAAAAAATCGTGCTCTTAGTATAACAAACGAATTATCATTATGATTAGTATTGGAACTTCAGAACTCATATTAAATTCCGATGGAAGTATTTATCACCTGCATCTCAAGCCTGGAGAACTGGCAAATGACATTATAGTAGTTGGAGACCCGGGAAGGGTGCCGGTGATATCTGCCTACTTCGATAGCATCGAGATAAAACGTCAAAACCGGGAGATATTTACGCATACAGGTTACATTGGAAAAAAACGGATCTCAGTGCTTTCTACCGGCATGGGAACCGATAATATTGATATTGTGCTCAATGAAATTGATGCACTTTTTAATATTGATCTACAAAAGCGCCTGCCTAAAGAAGAACATACATCGCTCAACATTATAAGATTGGGCACATCAGGTTCGCTACAGGCCGACATAGAGGCAGATAGCATGGTAGCTTCTACACATGGCATCGGGCTGGATGGCATGCTTTATTATTACCGCGATGCTCCATCAGTGATAGACGCAGAACTGACCAAAGCCTTTGTAGATCAGACTTCCTGGAATCACGAATTTCCCCGCCCTTATGTTGTGGCTGCTTCTGAAGAATTACTTAACATGATTGCCCCTGGTTTTGCTTTAGGAATGACAGCAACTGCTCCTGGTTTCTATGGGCCTCAGGGACGCACCCTGCGTTTGCCTGCCAGGCATTCTGACCTCAATCTGGCACTAACCAACTTCAATGCTTCAGGAAAACGAATCATCAACTTTGAGATGGAAACCTCCGCATTGTATGGGCTGGGTAAACTGCTCGGACATCAAACATTGACCATATGTGCCATTATTGCCAACCGCATTACGCAAACATATAGTAAGGACTATCAGATAACCATTAAAAAATTGATTGAAACCTTACTCGAAAGGATGGAAAGACTTTAAATTAGCGCCCGATTACTGTCAGTCAGCCTTAATATGTTGATTACTTTTGAAGGTCAGCAGCGACAATTCCGTTTTTTTGCATCAAACACTTAAGCATGAGCCAACCCTCAGACTTCAATACCGAATTGCAGGCACTTATCAGCCTGTTGGATGAGCCCGATCAGCAGGCCTTTGCCAAGGTACGGGAGCACATATGTGTATATGGCCCGGGAGCAGTGCCGCTGCTGGAGCAGGCCTGGGAGAACTCATTTGACGAGCTGATGCAACAACGCATCGAAAACATTATTCATGACATACAGTTCGAGAAATTGTATCAGGATCTGCATGCATGGTCTCACTTATCATATAAAGACCCTCTGGAAGGTTTCATTCTGTTTACCAGATATCATTATCCACACCTGGATGAAGAAGAAATAAAAGGTCTGGTGTTTAAGCTTAACCGGGATGCCTGGCTGGAATTAAACGATAACCTTACGCCCTTAGAAAAAATCAAAGTACTCAATCATATCTTTTTCGACATTTACAAATTTAAATGCGTTCCATATCAAAATGTGGAAATGCGTCATCTTTTTCTAAATAACTTACTGGAAACCAGAACCGGAAACTCTCATTCTCTGGGTATGCTATACAGCCTTATAGCCAGGCAACTAAATTTACCGGTTTATGGATTGATATTGCCGGGTGAAAAATTTGTAATGGCCTGGGTAAATGAAACTTTACCGGCATCTGATGGCCAAAAGCAAATATCATTTTATATAAATCCGCAAAACAAAGGCGGGGTATTCACTAAAAACGAAATCAAATCTTTGTTTCGGCGGGTCAAAATTAAAATTGAAGATTCCGTTTTTCAACCCATGAATGATGTCGCTATCATTGATCGCTTTTTTGCTTTACTTGGATTTTTGTATCTTCAATCAGGGGATCCGGAGAAAAATAATGAAATTGATCTTCTAAGGTCAGCCTTATTATAACATTTTCGCTTCCAAAGGGTTATTCCTGCTGTTTTTATCCTCAAGCATTACCATCAGCTCCCGGATATATGCATCATTCACAGGTGCATCATATCGGGGAATCTTTGGAAGCTGTCCTTTTAATGCCACATGAGCTTTTACCAAAGAAAACTTATTTTGTGGCTGATAGATGTAACCTTCATACGCATGCAGTTTCCGGGCCAGATACTCTTGTTCTGTTTGACCAGGAGTCGGAATCAACAGGGCAGGATTTCCTGTAACTTCAATATCCATAAGTGTAGAATACCCCGCGCGGCAGACAACCAATGGTTTTGTTGCCAGCAAATTAAAAAGTGCTTCAGCAGGAAGGTGACCAATTTCATACAGACCATCAGCCAGGTGTACCATTTGGTTATTTCCAGGAACGCCACTTACAATCAAACTTTTGATTTCTTTAAGTGGCAATTGATCAATCAATAATTGTCTGAAAATTCCTCTCTGAGGTTCAGGACCTGAAACTATGGCTACAAGGTCAAACTTTTGCACGGGTTCGGTGGGAAATGGCAGTGTTCTAAAGCGGCTCAGTGGCCCAATAAATAGTGCATTTTCAGGCAATGGCCGGCCATGAGAAAGTTTTCCCGAAAGATTGTCCTCACTTCCATAATCAGGAATCCAGCATACATCAAATTTATTTACAAAGAATCTAACCAAAGCAGCCAACAATGGGTTAATCAGTTGTGGGAATACAGGTGATATAATATTAAGCTGATGCGTAATGAAAACACTATAAATCTTCGGGTGCCAAAGGCCATAGCGGTTGTCTGAAATAATGGCGTCAATTTTATATTCCTGTACCACTCTCCTGATCGCCTGCTGCTCCCGTATAATAGCCAACACGATACGCCAGGCGCTGAAAATCAACTTAAATCCGGCAGGAATACGGCGATGATAGCGGATATTATATCCTTTGAACGGGATAATGGTCAATTGTGGGAATGATTCATGCAGAATGGTTGCAGTTTCACCTTCGGCGGCAATAATAACCCTGGCTCCCTGTTGTAAAAGCAGGTGGATAACGGGTATGCAACGGGTAGCATGACCCAGTCCCCAGTCTAATGGACTTACAAGAATAAGCGGAGCAGAATTCACCTTATTTTTTTTTGCAAATATAGGCTTATACTTTTGCAGTAAATATTAGAAAAGTATGTAATTTAGCAATGCATGAGTCTGAACAACGAACATACCCTGCTACATCAGATAGCCATTACGCTTATTCCCGGTATTGGAGATATCAACACCCGCAAGCTGATAGCGTTGTCGGGCACTGCTGAATCAGTTTTTAAAGAATCGCGTAAAGCCCTTTCGGCCATTCCCGGCATGTCACGATCGGTGATTGATCCACTGATGCATCCCAAACCCTTTATGGAACGCGCTGAGGAAGAAATTGTATTTATCCGCAAACACAATATAAAAACAACCTTCTTTACCGACGAGGATTATCCGGAACGATTGAGACACTGCACCGATAGTCCGGTAATGATTTACTGGCTGGGAAATGGCAATCTGAATGCCAGACGAATCATTAGCGTAGTGGGTACCCGAAAAGCAACGGATTATGGCAAAACATTCTGTCAAAGTTTAATTACCGATTTAAAAGAACCTGATTTAGTGGTTGTTAGCGGACTGGCTTACGGAATAGACACCTGTGCACATAAGGCAGCACTCGACAATGATTTGAGCACTTTCGGTATTTTGGCTCATGGCCTTGACAGGATATATCCGCCACTCAACCAAATGCTGGCCGGCAGAATGCTGGAACAAGGTGGCCTGGTGACCGAATTTTTGAATGGCACCAAACCTGACCGTGAAAATTTCCCCAAACGCAACCGCATTATTGCCGGACTGTCAGATGCCACAGTGGTGATAGAAGCAGGTAAAAAAGGAGGCGCATTGATTACCGCCGACATTGCCAATTCATACAATCGCGATGTATTTGCTGTGCCCGGACGGGTGGGCGATCCTTTATCAGAGGGATGTAACCAGCTTATAAAAACCAACCGTGCGGCTTTGGTGCAATCGGCGGCCGATATTCGTTATATTATGAACTGGGACAAAGAAAAACCCAGACAGGCTGTTCAGCGCAAGCTTTTTGTTCAACTTAAACCTGAAGAAGAAAAACTGGTTCAATTGCTGGAACAACATGGAGAATGCAGCATGGATAAGCTTTGTAATGAAACTGCCCTGCCGGCCAGTAAATTGGCAGGTGCTTTACTCAACCTTGAATTTGAAGGGCTGGTACGCTGTCTGCCCGGCAAAATCTATCGTTTAGTTTGAATCAACACGTATATAAACGCTTCGCCGGAGCAGAATTAAGGCGATAAGGAGAGAGCCTGCTGCGAAAATAATCAAAAATATATCATCCTGACTCAACAAGGTGAAGCGATAAATCCCATGAAAAAATATGGCAGCACCCAGGCCGGTCATAGAATCAATAAACCTGTTACGCCGCATTTTCCCCATTCCAATAAAAAACCCAAGGATAATAGAAAATATCACATTCATAAGAGGCATGGTAACAAGGAAGATGAGGTCACCATTTACTCCGGTCATCACAAACATGCCGTAAATGGCATATAATGTAGTAAATGCCAGGCTCATAGCGGTGGCCTGAACAATGCCTTCTTCCGCGCCCAAAAATGAACGCGTACGGGTAATGTCAAAGATTAACGGCAAGAACTTAGCCGTCTCAATCACAAAACCAACTACAATAAAAGCATAAAAAAACATTCTTCGTATGCCGTGGCTGCCATCCACCTTATACTCTCTTGCCAGTAAATCCAGCACAATAACGGGTATAATGATAAGCAATCCATACATCGCAGAGCGCATCAATAAACGATAGCCCATGGAAGGATATCTTCGTTTAACCAATAGCAACAACAACAGAAAGAGAGATGGAGAGATCAACAATAAGAGATAGCGAAGGTCCATATTTTGCTTTTTTTAAAAAGAAATTATTTTTTGATTTCTTTTCCGGTGATGTTGCCGGTATCCATTTCCCAAAAGGCCAAACTATTATAAACAAAAATACAAAATTTTATCTCTCTGAAATGGTTTAATGGCTTATTTTGCAAAAATATTTTTCCATTATGACTAAAATAAGCCGGGGTAAACATACAAAAGAAATCCGAAGCGGTACCATAGTACGTTCAACCGGAAGTTGGGTTACCGTAATGGATCAGCATGGTGAAATGGTGGAATGCAAGTTAAAAGGTAATTTCAGGATACAGGGCTATCGTTCTACCAATCCGGTGGCAGTGGGCGATAAGGTGCAATTCATTACTGATGGTCAGTCTGAAACGGGCCTGGTCATTCATATTGAACCCAGGCACAATTTCATAATTCGCAAAGCTACCCGGCTGTCCAGGCAATCACATATTATAGCAGCCAATATCGATCAGGCTGTGATTATGGTCACTCTGGCCCAACCCCGCACTTCCACAGGATTTATTGACCGTTTTCTGACCACTTCCGAAGCTTACCATATACCCGCTGCCATTATTTTCAACAAATGTGATCTGTATGATTCCGATCAGATGGAACAGCTTGGGTGGATGATTGATCTTTACCGGAATCTTGGCTATACCTGCATAAAGACCTCGGCCATTACCGGTCTTGGTGTTGAAGAAGCCAGAACATTGTTCCGCGAAAAAGTGAGTTTACTCAGCGGGCATTCGGGAGTGGGCAAGAGCGCTCTTATCAATGCCATAGAACCCGGATTGATGAGAAAAACCGGCGATATCTCCACTTATCACAATAAGGGAAAACATACTACTACCTTTGCAGAAATGCTTCCATTGCAGGTAGGGGGATTTATTATAGATACGCCGGGAATTAAAGAGTTCGGGCTGGTTCATTTCGACAAGCAAGAGATAGCAGAACGCTTTCCCGAGATGCGTAACCTGATGCATGATTGCCAGTTCAACAATTGCACCCATGTGCATGAACCGGGCTGCGCAGTTAAAATGGCATTGGAACAAGGCGAAATTGATCCGGGCAGGTATAAAAACTACCTGGGTATTCTGAATGATGATTATTTCGAAGAAACTGAATGGGACTAAAATTAATTGGTAATTAAGATAAAATGAGGGTAGTTATACAGAGGGTTAATTCAGCAGTAGTAAGCAGCAGCGGCAAGGTAGAAAATAAAATCGGCAAAGGTTTATTAATTTTGCTCGGAATAGAAACCAATGATGATGAAAGTGATGTGGAATGGCTGGTTTCCAAAATAGTCCGCTTACGGATATTTGACGACGAAACGGGAATCATGAATCTTTCAGTGACAGATGTGGGCGGAGCAATGATGATAGTAAGTCAGTTTACGCTACATGCCAGCACCCGCAAAGGAAACCGTCCAGCTTACATCAAAGCAGCCCGTCCGGAACAAGCCATTCCACTGTATGAGTTGCTTGTAAAACAAATTAAGGAAGCTTCCAAATGTGAGGTCACCACCGGATATTTTGGTGCTCACATGCAGGTTTCGTTAATCAATGACGGCCCGGTAACCATCATCATCGATTCCAAAAGCAGGGAATAATAAAACCGGGAAATGCCTTAAAATGACAAAGTTAACCCAAAGCTGGGCATAATTGGAAGTTGATATACTTTAGCGCTGGTGATGCGGTTCACATAAAAAATATTATCGCGGTTGTAAATATTGGTCACACTGAGATTTAACTCAAGTATACTGTGTTTCCCAAGTTCAAACCGGCGCATCAGGCTCAGGTCAAGACGATGATAATAAGGTAGGCGGGCCTGGTTCAAAGCAGCGTATTGTATGCCAAGATATCCATTATCTGACAGGTAATCAGTGCCCGCGCCTTGTCCAAAAGTGAGTTTTTCATAGTATCCCTGAGTTTGGGTAAATGGAAAGCCGGATCCAAAATTCCAACGGGCATTAAATTCCCACAATTGCTTGTTTCCAAAACGATACGAGCTCACCAGGTTAATATTGTGCCTGCGGTCGTAGTGGGGAACATATTCTATCTGACCATCATAGCGATTGACCCAGGCCAGAGAGTATACCGCCCAAATATAGACCTTACGATCGTCGAATTTAAATGAAACATCGAAACCGGAAGCGTCTCCGTTTTCGATGATATAATTCTTGCGCAGATATTCCGGCTTATCGCTGTAGCTTCCGGTTTCGTCTTCAAATATCTTGTAACGGTTTATGTTGGTCAGTTGCGAAAAATTCTTGTAATAGACTTCCACATTAAGAGTAACATTTTTAAAAGGGTCCACTTCACCACCCAAAATAATATGCTCAGATTTCTGTAATTTGTGTTTCACTTTATTGCCGTCGAATTCCGACTGTAAATTATCGGGTCCCGAAAGGAAACCATAAAAGAGGTTTACCACATCGCGGTCGGTATTTGCACTCATCAGATTCTGAGAATACAATCCCATGGCCATTTTCATTCTAAACCGGTCGGTAAAGTTATATTTCAGGGCCAGCCTGGGTTCAGGAGAAAAGTTAGACAAGGAAGCATAATATTGAACACGCATTCCCGGTTCAAATAAAAGTTTGCCCTGTGTCAATTTATATTTCACAAATCCGGCAAGCTCCGTGGTATTTTCCTGTTGACTGATTTTGCGTCCTATACTGTTAGAAAAATCAAACGAAGTGCGGAACCCAAGCATTTCAATTCCGTATTTTATTTCGTTCTTCCCCAGATAATAAGTAAAACTGAGTCCAAGGTTAAAACCATTAATATCGCTGCTGCGTGAAGGCAGATCCCCTTCATTCATCTCGCTGTGATATGTAGAATAAGCGAAGTTTCCTTCGAGCAATACCGGATTATTACCGGGAATGACCACCCAATTGGCTCCTGCTCCCGATGAGTTCCAAAGGTAGGAAGCCAGATCGGTGTAATCTACTTTATCATTAAAATTAAATCCATAAAAATTCACCTTTGATCCATTGGCACTGTTTACAGAAATTTTTCCATAGAAGTCAGTATAATTGAAAGGCAGTCCGGTGGTATCTATATAGTTGTATAGAAGATCTGAAGTCTGTTTAAGGTAGGAGTTTTTAGCTGAAATGAGGAAAGAAACACTTCCGCCCTTATCGTCCTTTTGTTTCACCAATGGTCCTTCGAGCATCAGCTTTGCCCCAAAAGTGCTGGCACCAAATTTACCTCCTACTCTTTTTTTATTTCCATCACGGGTGGTCAAATCCATCACTGATGAAATACGTCCTCCATATTCTGCACCAAATCCGCCCGTATAGATATCGGCATTACGCAGAATATCAGTATCAAATACCGAAAACAATCCGATTGAATGGAAAGGATTGTAAATGATCATGCCATCGAGCAGCACCTTATTTTGCACCGGCGATCCGCCCCTGATGTAGAGTTGACCTCCCTGATCTCCAGAGAATATAACTCCCGGAAGCACCTGAAGATACTGAGCCAAATCGGCCTGCCCTCCAAGTGTTGGAATTCGGCTTATTACTTTAGGAGTAAGCTTAACAACGGAAGTACGAGTTTCACTTCGGGCCTCAGACCGGTCGGCGGTAATTTGAACTTCGCCAAGGTCAAAAGCTGCTTTGGTAAGATAAAGTTTGCGGGTAATTACTGTATTACCCTTTATGGCGATGGGTTCCTGTAGGGTGTCATAACCCAGATAGGTAACCATGAGCGTGTAATTTCCGTCAGGAATGCGTGAAATGGTGAAATAACCATTTACATCGGTAGCCGCTCCAAAATTGGTTTTGTATAGATATACATTGGTAAAGATGACCGGTTCTCCAGTCTCTTTTTCATAAACAAAACCACGAACAATACCATCCTGGGCATATAAAAAAGTAAGTGTAGTAAAAAACAGGAAAAGAGCAATGAGTGCAGTACGGATATTTTTCTTCATAAAAGGCAGTTAATCGGTCTCTGAAACAACAGACAGGCAAAAGTAAGCAATTTTGCAAAATCAGGCTAAATAAAACGCTGCATGTGTTCAGTTCCCGGAAAAAAGCAGGAGTTACGTTTGCCAAACCAGCGGAAACGGTGACGGGCCACCCATCCATAAATTTTATCGCGTAAATTTGGCGGTATTATATTTATCATAGCCCCCATAATTTTCCAAACTCCCCCAATGTCTTTCAGCAATGCGACCACAGCATCGGATCGATTGAAAATTGTGCCCTTGCTATAATACATAATAGTGCCAGTTTCACCATCATCAAATATCTGCAAACCATTTCCGGCAGAAAAAAGTAATTTCTTATTCCGATCAATAAATAGCAGAAAACGTACACTATTGCTGCACAATTTACAATATCCATCAAATATAACCAATCCCTTTCCGGCAGGTATACTGTCAGTCAGATTTACTGGGAGTGTATTATAATCCGGAAAAATCATGGTTCTAATATAGGGTATTTGATGCCCTTCAAACAAAATAATTTCAGGTTTGTTAGTTCAATCGGCTTCAATATAGGTATTATATTGAGTATATTTGTATTTTTACATTCCAAATTTAAATTTTGACATGCGGATGAATGATCAAGTGATTACGATAAAAGACAATGTGCTGCAAGTTCCGGATCAACCTATAATTCCTTTTATAGAAGGTGATGGTACAGGTGTAGATATCTGGGCAGCTTCGGTAAGGGTTTTTGATGCGGCTGTGGCAAAAGCTTATGGCAATAAACGTAAAATAAGATGGAAAGAAGTGCTGGCCGGGGAAAAAGCCTTTAATAAAACGGGCAACTGGTTGCCCGAAGAAACCCTGGAGGATTTCCGAAAGTATATTGTGGGTATTAAGGGGCCGCTTACGACTCCGGTGGGAGGAGGTATCCGCTCACTGAATGTTGCACTGAGGCAACAGCTTGATTTGTACGTTTGCCTGAGGCCGGTGCGCTGGTTTAAGGGCGTTCCCAGCCCGGTAAAGGAGCCATCGAAAGTGGATATGCATATCTTTCGTGAAAACACTGAAGATATTTATGCCGGAATTGAATATATGTATGGTACGCCTGAAGCAGAAAAAATGCGGGCATTTCTTCAGAATGAAATGGGCGTTACCAAAATTCGCTTTCCCCAATCCAGTTCATTTGGTATAAAACCGGTGTCAAAAGAAGGTTCGGAGCGATTGATCCGTGCAGCTCTCAATTATACCATACAACGGAAATTACCTTCACTCACCCTGGTACACAAAGGCAACATCATGAAGTTTACCGAAGGTGCTTTCAAAAACTGGGGCTATGATCTGGCACGCCGAGAATTCGCAGACCAGACTTTTACCTGGGCTGAGTATGACGAAATAGCTGAAGTTAAAGGCAAAGAAGCTGCTGATGCTGCTCAGAATGCCGCAATTAAATCGGGGAAAGTCGTGGTTAAAGATGTAATTGCGGATGCTTTTCTTCAGCAAATATTGCTTCGTCCGGCTGAATATTCGGTTATTGCTACGCTCAATCTTAATGGCGATTATATATCAGATGCACTTGCTGCCATTGTTGGGGGCATTGGCATAGCTCCCGGTGCCAACATCAACTATGTAACAGGCCATGCCATATTTGAAGCTACTCATGGTACTGCGCCCAAATATGCAGGGCTGGATAAGGTAAACCCCGGCTCAGTAATTTTATCGGGCGCCATGATGTTTGAGTACATGGGCTGGCAGGAAGCTGCTGACCTGATTTATGCTGCTATTGCTGAAACCATCCAGGCCGGAAAAGTGACCTATGACTTTCACCGTATGATGGACAATGCTACCAAGCTCAGCACCTCCGGCTTTGCCACCGAGATGGTAAAAGTAATTAATGGAACTTCAAATCAATAATTTTATATCACCTCAAAAAACACCCCATGGCAAGAAAACTTAAGGATACCCTTTATGAAAAAATAATGGAATGGCGACCGCGCACAGAGCGCTTGCTCAAAGAATACGGTGATGTTGTGATTGACAAAGTGACTATAGGCCAGGTTATTGGCGGTATGCGTGGCATTAAATCGCTGGTTTCCGACATTTCCTATCTTGACCCTATGGAAGGGATCCGCTATCGTGGATATACCCTTCCTGAAGTTTTTGAAAAGTTGCCTAAAATCAAGGGCGCAGAAATGCCCCTGGTTGAAGGGTTGTTTTTTTTACTTCTAACCGGAGAAATGCCCACTGAAGAAGAAGCATTAGAAGTTGCCGATGAGTTTAGTAAGCGCCGGATTTTGCCCAGATATGTATATGAAGTGATCGATGGTATGCCTTGCTGCAGTCATCCAATGACGATTTTCTCAACGGCTATTCTCACCATGCACCGAGAATCATTTTTCACTAAAAAATACCACACCGGACTCAATAAAATGGATTATTGGGATTCTACCTATGAGGATGCAGTAAACCTGTTGGCCAAACTACCCGAAATAGCTACTTACATTTACGCCAAGCTATATCGCGATGGCAAGCGCATACAGTCAAATCCCAATCTTGATTTTGGTGCGAATTTCGCACACATGATGGGTATTCCCAGGCCTTACGATGATGTAGCGCGTATGCACTTCATCATTCATGCCGATCATGAGGCAGGCAATGTGAGTGCTCATACTGGTCATTTGGTAGCAAGCTCATTATCTGATGTTTATCTTTCTATTTCAGCTATGGTTAATGGCCTTGCCGGCCCGCTTCACGGACTGGCCAACCAGGAGGTATTACGCTGGCTTCAGGAACTGATGGACAAAATGAATGGTGAGGTGCCAACAAAGGATGAACTGAAACAATTCGTCTGGGATACCCTCAATTCCGGGCAGATCATTCCGGGATATGGCCATGCCGTTCTGCGTAAAACTGATCCCCGCTATACACTGCAACGAGAATTCAGCCAGGCCAATATGAAGGATGATCCCTTATTTCGCATTGTTGATATGCTGTATGAAATAGTTCCTCCAATCCTGCTCGAGCAGGGTAAGGCTAAAAATCCCTGGCCAAACGTAGATGCACAATCCGGTATCATTCAATGGTATTATGGCGTGAAAGAGTATGACTTCTATACCGTATTGTTTGGAATAGGCAGGGCCATAGGTATATGTGCCAACATCATCTGGGACCGTGCCCTTGGTTATCCGCTTGAACGCCCCAAATCCCTGACCACCGCCATGCTCGAAGACCTGGTGGAAGGTAAAGAGATTCAGGCCGACGATTGAACCTGAATGCACCCGGAAAGCAGGTTTTCAAACCTAATTTAACTTTAAATTTATAGAATAATTTTAACTTCATACCGGGTGTAAACAATTTTGCACCCGGTATTATCATAAAAAGCAGCTATGATAAAACAGATTAACATACTATTGCCCGAGCATAAGCGTGGATTTCATCTTATTACCGACCTTATACTTGAGCGGCTCCCCACTCTCCCTGAAACAGGCTTGCTCCATCTGTTTATCCGGCACACCTCAGCCGGCATTTGCATTAACGAAAATGCCGACCCCACGGTCCTTTATGATTTTGAAACGGTATTTAACAAACTGATTCCTGAAGACAAACCCTGGTATCAGCATACGATGGAGGGCAGTGATGATATGCCGGCCCACATCAAATCGGTACTTACCGGTTGTGAACTTACCATACCCATCTCTCATGGACAACTTAATATGGGCACCTGGCAGGGCATCTATCTTTGTGAATTCCGAAACCACGGAGGGCGCCGGAATCTGGTAGCCACCATTTATGGTTAGTTGTTGATTCGTTGATTCGTTGCCTGCCCGCCTCTGGCGGAATTTGCTGTCAATCACCCCTTCATTACGCATCGCGCACTAATCATCACTGATTACAGATTACAGATCACAGATTACAGATCACTGATTACAGATCACAGATTACAGATCACAGATCACAGATGCCTCTCCCCTACCCTGTTCGGCTACTTTCTGCAAACTGCTAAACTTTAAATTATTTCAAATGCTCATAATACCAGGGAATGGCTTCGGCCAGACCCTGACCAAGATTATAGGCGGGTTGATAACCAAGAAGTTTCCGGGCTTTATCAATGGATGCAAGTGAATGCTTTACATCACCGGTACGTGGAGGGCCATTCACCGGTTTTAATTGTTTAATGTCAGGCACTAACACACTTAAATGATGCAATAAATGTTCATACAATTGGTTTAGCGTGGTATTTTCACCCACTGCAACATTATAAACGGTATTTAAGGCCTCAGGATGATCTACCAGCAATGCCAACTGGTTTATGGCTACCACATTCTCAATATAGGTAAAATCACGTGATTGGGTTCCATCACCATGAATTACAGGAGCCTGGTGATGGATAAGTGCCTTGATGAATCTGGGAATTACGGCAGCATAGTCCCCATCGGGATCCTGACGTTTCCCGAAAACATTAAAATAACGCAACCCTATGGTTTGCATACCAAATAATCTGGCAAATACATCGGCATACAATTCATTTACATATTTGGTAATGGCATAAGGTGAAAGTGGTTTGCCGATAATGTCTTCCTGCTTAGGCAATGCCGGATGATCACCATAGGTGGATGAACTGGCTGCATACACAAAACGCCTAATACCGGCATCACGTGCAGCTATCAGCATATTAACAAATCCGGTAATGTTCACCTCAGTAGTTGTTACCGGATCGTTAATGGAGCGTGGAACCGAGCCCAGTGCAGCCTCATGAAGCACAAAATCCATTCCGGCAACGGCTTTCCGGCAATCTTGTCCATTGCGGATATCGCCTTCCATAAGCGTAAATTCGGGATGTACCAGGAAAGCTTCTATATTTTCGCGTTTCCCTGTACTAAAGTTATCCATACAGCATACCCTGTTTTTTTGTGAGAGCAAGGCTTCGATCAAATTTGATCCAATAAACCCGGCCCCTCCGGTAACCAGTATGTTAGCTCCTGATATTTTGCGCATACTACTCAGCTTTTTATTGTTTTATTGAAAATCTTCCGGTGATGATGGAGTGGTAAACCATGAAAGCGGTCTGAGAATTTTATCAAATACGAAATACTGTATCAGTACAAAATCTTTATCGTCATTAATGAGTGCATACATCCGGTCACGGTCAAAAATAATGGTTGTGTCATCGAAAACATCCAGTTCGGGCACCGGAAGCTTGCGGGCAAATGTTTTAACCTTCATGGTTTGACCATCTGTAGTGTTTAGGGTAATGATATAAATGGGTGACTGAGATGTGATTGAATCGCGTCTTTCCGGCTCCATGTCATTCAGCAATGTCTCAAAACGGATATTGCGGTAAGCATTGATATAGTTCATCAATTTTAAGGTATCGTAATCCGTAACCTGCATGTTTGATTCCAACTGAAACAGCGATATACTCTTATTGTCATTGTTTACCAATCTGAAAGATTCTGAGGGCTGAAGCGGAAAATTAACTTCTATGGAAGCAATTTCAGGCAGTTTGTGCGCAAATATGGTATGCATTCTCCAGTCGTTTTCAAGCGTTGTAAAGCGGCTGGATATATATCCGCGCAAACCAGGAAGGTAAACGACTACCGGCTTACCGGCTCCTTCAATAAGGGCATAACTTCCATTGTTGTCCATAGTAGCATCACCAATATAAAAGGTTCTGGCCTTTTTTTCATATGGGAACAGCCTGATTGATCCTAATTTTATGCGGTAACTGTTTTTATACACTTCCACCTTTACCGACCTGGCAGCCAATAACTTAAGTATGTTATCATGTGCAGCCCTGGCAACCGGTTGCCGCACGGCGATGTTTGCTATGGTATTGAGTAAAATTCCCATGTTTTCCTGATGGGCCTTATATTGGCCATTCAGCATCCAGGTGCCATCGGGTTGTCTTTCAAGCAATACAGTTCGGTCTGACTTGTCGGCCATAAAAATCCGGGTAATGGCAGCCGTATCGGGCACAGCAAAATCTCCTGTCCTGGAATCAAGGGTAGTTCCTGACCGGCCTAAAATAAGTACTGCGGCCAAAACCCCCAGTATCAAAACAATGATAAACAGAACAATTCTATTTTTTCGCATATTGGTTTATTGTTAATATCGGTTAAAATTACCGCTGAGCATCAACGCTTATTTTGCATACCTGCGCCGACGAATCAGTGCAAGAATAACTCCTGTGATTACAACCACCAATACCGGAGCTATGGTATTGAGTAATTGCCAGAACAACAGGTTGCCCTGAGCACGTTTCATATCCAGTGACCGCAGTTTGAGTTCGCGTGCACGTACTGACATAAGCCCGGTATCATCACACAGATAATTTATCGCGTTAAGCATAAGCTCTCTGTTTCCAAATGTCTGGTTCGTGTAGCGATCAAAACCCAGAGGAAGCGGCACAAAGGTACCATTTGTAAACTGTACCTGATTGCGGATAAGATCTCCATCTGACATAACTATCATCCTGTTTTCAGGACTACGTTCTTCAAATGATATTTCAGGTGCTTGTTGAATTTCGGCAGGAACCCTGTTTTTGAAGAGCGATTCAAATTCACCTTCCAGAAGCACCGCTACCGGCTGAGGTGGTTGAGCATAATCTTTTGGATCGGGTTCATTACGCACTATTTCAAGAGATATCATTACCGGAGTCATGGCAATGTGGGTATATTTTGAAGTGGAAAGCAGTATCGTTTTCCTGATGGCAGGATTTTCCACAGTATCTATACTACTGATGAATTCAGTTTTAATGGCATTCAGGTTTTTTACCACCGGATGATCACTGGTTGAAGTGAGTACCGGAAAATAATACCAGGGGAAAAAGCTAAACTGCGGCTGGTTTCCAATACGACCGGTAAATATCGGAATAGGTAGTGCATTCAGATCAAGTAACAGGTTACTGTTGAGCCTTACGCCATATTTAAAAAGCTGATCATTGAGGTTAATATCCTGAGTTATTCCCAGCGTATGATCATTGGTTTGAATGCTGTCCATGCTTGCCGATACCGGGTCAACGAGCCAAAGTACCTTACCCCCTTTCATGATATATTGGTCAATGATAAACTTATCCTTTTCGCTGAATATTGAGTCCGGCTTTGCAATGATAATGGCTTTGTATTTATTTATGGTGCGATACTGGCCATCCTCCCCCTCTTTTCTATCAGTCAGCGCATTGATCTTGCCTTGTATCTTAATTCTTTCTACCGCATAATAATCGCTCAAAGCCCGTGAAATATCACCCGTTTCCATGGCTGAAAGTTCGCCATGACCCTCTATAAAGGCAATTTTTGGTTTATTTGATGTACTGAGTTTTCTTATGGCATTGCTAAGGTTGTATTCCAGTGCCTGTATAGAATTATTGATCATAACTCCAGGATCTACGCCCATTTGTTCTTCCAGCAAATTGAGCGGAATTTCACGCCCTTTATATGAAACGATGATACCGGGGAAGATGCGTTGTTGCTCCTGCCCTTTCCGGGTGCGTACATTCAGATCAGTAGGTTGTAAACCCTGTTGTTGCAGACGGTCGAACACATCTTTCCGGGTTTTGGCATCTGTAGAAGAATACGGGTCAACAAATTCGTATTGAATATTGTCGTTCACTGCTCTGAACTCATCCAGCATTTCGCGGGTGGAACGGCTGAGCATTTTAAAACCGGCCGGAAAATCTCCTTCAAGGTAAACGCGGTAGAAAATAATATCATCGGTTTCACGCAGCAGTTTTTTTGTGGAAGGGGAAAGGGTAAACCGCTTTTCAGAAGTCAGATCGAAACGGGTGAATATATACGAACCAATCACATTCAGCAAAAGTACAATCAATAATCCCAACAATAACTGGATTAAGCTGTTGCGACGATTGTTAAATGGACCTGATAATTTGTTCACAGGAACTGTGTTTTCTGATTTCATCTTACTGTTCCTTATTTTTAGAAATCGACAAACGAATGCTATTCTCCCATTTCCTACTTTCGAGGGCAGTTTTCGTAAACAAGAGAAACAAGGCAATAACACTCAAAAAATAGAGTACATCCCGCGTATCGATCACCCCTCTGCTTATAGAAGTATAATGTGACTGAATGCCCAACGAAAGCAGCAAAAGGTCAATACTTCCAAATAAGGATAAAGAAGCAATAAAATCGAATCCGATATAGGCGAAACCACTGATCACCAGGGCCAGCATGAATGCCACAATCTGATTGTCGGTTATGGATGAAACAAAGACACCAATAGCTACAAAACCTGAAGCCAGGAAAAGCAAACCTATATAGGAGCCCCACAATCCTCCCACATCCAGGTTGCCTTTTGGCGCACCCAACAGATATACAGAAATTGCATAAATCAAGGTGGGTAATAATGAAAGCACCACAACCGATACTCCAGCCAGATATTTTGCAAAGATAATTTGCATATCGGTCAGCGGTTTGGTAAGCAGCAGTTCAATGGTGCCGGCACGGTTTTCATCAGCAAAAGTGCGCATGGTGATGGCCGGGATCAGAAACAGAAAAACATAAGGCGCCAGCATAAAAAAGTTTTCGAGGCTGGCATAACCATAATCAATAATGTTGAAACCCAAAGGAAAAACCCAAAGGAACAACCCATTGATGGTCAAAAAGATCACTACGGCAATATAACCAATGAGTGAACTGAAAAAAGAGAGGATTTCCTTTTTAAAAAGAATATACATGATGTTAGATAATTCCCTGTTGTGATGTTTGAGGGCGCTAAATTACTTAAAAAAGATGAACCTGCTTAAAGTGATTATTGATCCAGGCCAACTGTTTAGGTGTTGCAACGTGGATATCTCAGTATTATGGATCAGTCTGCTATAAAAAATCACCACTTTTATTCAAACTCAACAATAACTACATCATCAATTTTAAGACCGAGTAAACCTGCAGCGTTACCGCGATTTATGCCAATTTCGAGGTGACCGGTAGTACTGAACAACACCACAATTTCACCGGGAATAACGTCGCTAAAAGCCTCACAAACCTGCCTGATCTTGTGACGTTTTCCCCGGATGTTCAGGTTAAAACGACGCCTGGTACCAAAGTCTTCAAATTCCTTAATTGTGATATTGAGTAGCACATTTTCATAATGATCAATATAAATCACCCTGCCATTCAGACTATTCCCGTTCACTTGTGGTTTCATGGCAATTAAAGCCGTAAGTTCCTGTCGGGAATGACCCAGGCCGGTGATACTGCCACCGTTGGCCAGATGTACTGCGGCTTTCACAAATCTGTCGCGGGTTGAAAAAATGAAAAAACCCGTTTCCTGAGGCAGGGTAATTTCTACAACCGCATCCGGCCTTTCATCAAAGAGCAGGGTGAAAATGCCATTATCGGCACCAATAAAATACTGACCTTTGTACTCCATGGCCACATGAGGTGTTTTCTCTGACTCCTCAGTATTGATGCCTACAATATGAATGGTTCCTTTAGGAAAATAAGGAAAAGCATTACGTAAAATAAAGGAAGCCTGTTTCACATTGAAAGGGTCAACCTGATGTGTAATATCCACCACATTTGCATCAGGCAAGCGGCTTAAGAGCATACCCTTAACAATGCCTGCGTAATGATCGCGGGCACCCCAGTCGGTGGTTAGGGTAACTATTACAGCCATAGTGGATTTTAAATATTTCTTAAATTATTATTAGCAGAAAGAACCCGGTTCTTGTACACAAGGGATAAAAGCAGGATAAGCATTACCGCCAAAGCAGTGGCAGGCTGCATAAAGCTTACCAGTCCGATTATACTTACCTGAACAATCAGCCAGGCAAAAATAACCAAACAAAGCACCAGGTTCCATAGAAAGGCTTTTTTATGTCCGGCAAATACTAAAATTGCCGTTATCAATGATCCTCCTCCAATTATCGTCATCAAAAATAATCCCGGAATAAAATAGCTGTGAAACGGGCTGCCGCGCAACCATTCAACAGGCACTCCTTCGGCGCCGGCCAATGCATAATAACCTCCTCCAAAAGCATTTAAGGCAAGAATAACCAGCAATATCCCCCACGCGACCCTAATTCCTTTTGACGAAGGATGACTGGGTTGAACTGGCTTTAAAACTGTTTCCATACTACTTCAGAGATTTGTTTCCCACTATTTGTGCAAAGGTAAAAATCCTTTAGTCAAAACAGGAATTTTTCTGGTGATTTTTAATACTTGCTGCTGCTTAAAAAGATGGCAAAGTTTTTGTTTCAGTTATGAGATAAATTTAAAGAGAACCATGCATGAAAAAGTTATATTTCGTTGGATTGATGCTGTTATTTCTAACATCGTGTAAGCTTGAAAATGATAGTTATTCCCACTTTTATGATTATGTGGATATAGCACAAACGTTAATACCTGCTACCGCCTATGTAGGTGATTCAGTGCTAATTCATACGACAGCTGTGGCCAATAACGGCTGTTGGAAAAACCTGAAGTTGTTTTATGGAAGGATAAATGATACCCTTTACGCTATAAATGCACAGGGAGAATATGAATCATACAATAACCTCTGCCCTGAAGTAGTGGTAATGGCTGACAGTATTTTTACCTTTATACCTGATACCACCGGAACCTTCATCTTTGTTTCCCAATCACGAAATCGTTCCAATGTTTACGACACCCTGCAAGTGAGCCTGCCTCAGTTTGAGCCGGATTTCGGTGATTAATCCATATAGTTATACCTTTGCGGTTTGAACTAATCGCCAAAAACTCCTATGCAATATAATTTTGATGAAATCATCTCCCGTAAAAATACCCGGTCGGTAAAATACGACCTTAGAACAGAAATTTTTGGAAAGAGCGATGTGCTTCCTATGTGGGTGGCCGATATGGATTTTCGCACACCCGATGTAATTATAGAGGCCATTAAACAACGGTTAGATCATGAAATTCTTGGTTATTCCATCAGGGATGATGCCTATGACAATGCATTGATCAATTGGCTGGAACGCCGGCATCAGTGGAATATTCAAAAAGAGTGGATTGCTTTTGCTCCCGGCATTGTACCTGGCTTCAACCTGGCGGTAATGGCCTTTACCGAGCCTGGAGACGGCATTATTGTGCAACCTCCGGTCTATTTTCCTTTTTTCGGAGCCGTTAAAGACCATCAGAGGCAACTCATGCTTAATCCGCTTATCCGGCAGAACGGAAATTATTTTATGGATTATGATAATTTGGAACAATGTTGCCGTGATGGAGCGCGCATGCTTATACTATGCAACCCACACAACCCCGTTGGGCGGGCCTGGACACCGGAAGAACTCAAACGCATGGGCGACATTTGTTTGAAATACAATGTTTTAATTATTTCTGATGAAATACACGCCGACCTTGTAAATCGCGGTTACAAGCATACGGTACTGGCAGGGTTATCACCCGGAATAGCAGCCCTTACCATTACAATGGTGGCGGCTAGTAAAACGTTTAACCTGGCCGGACTGGGTACTGCCTCAGTTATAGCTTCAAACCCCGAATTGCTGGAGGGTTATAACCGGATGTTGAATGCCGTACATGTGGGCATGGGTAATATTTTTGGCAACGTAGCTACCGAAGCTGCCTACAATAAAGGTGAACCCTGGCTGGAGCAATTGCTCGATTATATTGATGGAAACGTCCAATTCTTAATGTCCTACCAACAGCGACTTCAACCCTGGGTAAATTATGAGGCACCCGAAGCCACTTATATGGCCTGGCTTAATTTCAGCAAACTGGGTCTGGACGATGAATCACTCAACAGTTTCATTATTCATGAGGCCGGATTGGGATTAAATGCAGGCATTCAATTTGGCAACGGCGGTGAAGGCTTCATGCGCATGAATCTGGCCTGCCCCCGGGCAACGCTGCGGAAAGCATTGGATCAGCTTGAAAAAGCACTCTATATAAATTTCTAATGCAGCCACCACAGATATACAGCATGAATAATCTGCCCGATTTGAGCAAAACCTGAAGTTAAATCATTCATAAATAATACAATATATTTACAATATACATCGCCCAGGTCAGTCCTTTATTTTTTTGATGCATAACTTCTGAAGTGAGCCAGAGTCGCCTTTATACACATTCAGGTCTACATAACCCCGGATTCCATTCACTGAGGCTTTATCAGTATGTTGCCAGAAATGCCATTTGTGTTTCCCTGTGCGCGGTTTTTCGGAATGATAATGGGCAATCCAAAGGAGATAATCATCAAATTCGCCTGCAAGGTAACTGGTAAAGTAGCCCGGACTGGTATAAATTAAAGGCTTTACCCCATAATACTCTTCTACAAGCCTGCACCACTCCCTGGCACCAGAAACAATTTCGCTTTTCGATTTGCGGTTGGTCACCTCGATGTCAAGTACCGGAGGCAAATCTCCGGGTTGTAATTTAACATTATTGATAAAATTCCTGGCCTGTTTTGCTGCATCTCTGCTGGGATGAAAATAATGATATGCCCCACGCATCAGTCCGGCCTCACCTGCCTTTTTCCAGTTGCGATCATAATGATTATCCTTACGGGTGATGCCTTCCGTGGCTTTAATAAAAACAAAACTTATTCGTTTACCGCCTACATCCATAGCAACCACCTCACTCCAGTTGATCTTACCCTGATGATGGGATACATCAATACCATAAGTGGTATAGGAACGCGGAATGGAGACACCGAAGCCGTGATTAGCGGATCCCGGCAACCAGGGCAGTGCCTGAGCAGCTCTGGAATAAGCCTTATTTGCGTATTTATATAGAGAAGAACCAAAAGCAAGAGTAAAAATAAAGGTAAGTCCGGTTAACAAAACCAACACCGGGAAAAATTTCCTGTAATGCTTCTTACGTTTTGGTGAGTGTGATAACTGTCGGGCCAATAGCGCCATAATCATGAAGAATAATTATTTCAATTCAAATATCCTGGCTGATCGGGGTGAGAGGGCCACATTATTTTTCAGCAACACCGCTTCACCACTCATGACATCGTTTGCCTGTATAAATCCGGAGGTAATCTCTGAGAAACGATTTATGTCAATATCCCTTTTTTCTTTACTGTTATTGATCATCACCATTACAACCTCTTTATCAAGGATCCGGAAATAAGTATATACTCCGTTTTCGGGGAGAAAATGCAACAATCTGCCATAATGTACTGCCCGATTAGTTTTTCGCCAGAGAAGCAATTGCTGCAGATGGTTAAAGACTTCATTTTGCGCTTCAGAACGTCCGGAGGCAGTAAATGCGTTCAGGGAATCTTCCTTCCATCCGCCGGGAAAATCTTTGCGGATGTCGCCATGGCCGAGGTGTTCCTGCCCATCCATAAGCAGTTCGGTACCATAATATAATTGAGGAATACCACGGGTAGTGAACAAAAATGTCAATGCCATTTTCAGGGCATCCAAATCATTGCCAATGGTATTAAAATAGCGGTTTAAATCATGATTGTCCAGAAATATCAGCGTATTGTAAGGGTTATCATAAACAAAATCCTGCGCAAGCACCATATATATTCGCGCCATGCCCTCGCTCCAGCCTTCCTGCTCAGTAAATGCCCGTGAAACGGCACCCTGAAGTGGAAAATCAGTAACTACCGGCATGCCTGAATTAAAATAAGCACAAGGTGAGCTTTGCTTCTGGAAGTAGGCTGTCATGGCTTCGCGCTGCAGCCAGGATTCACCCACTATATTAAATCCGGGGTATTCATTCAGGATCCGGGCGGTCCATTCCGATGTCATTTCAGCATAGGGATAGGGTTGTGTGTCAAGACGTATACCATCAAGATTCGCATATTCTATCCACCAGATGCTGTTTTGAATGAGATAATTACGCAGGTAAGGATTGCGCTGATCCAGATCGGGCATGTGTTTATCAAACCAGCCCTGAAGCATGCGATTTTGATCGGATTTAGCAGCATGCGGATCTGTAAGGGTTTCTGCCCTGAAATTGCTTCTGGTAAATTCGGGGAACTGATGAATCCATCCGGGCATAGGCAGATCTTTGATAAACCAGTGATTGATGCCGCAATGGTTCAATATCATATCCATCACTATTTTTAAGCCTTTTTTATGGGCTGCATCCACCAGGTCAACATAATCTGCATTGCTTCCAAACCGCGGATCAATACGATAAAAATCTGTGATGGCGTAGCCATGATAGGAAAACTCCGGGTGATTATTTTCGAGCAAAGGATTTATCCACAAAGTAGTTACCCCCAGCTCATTGAAATAATCCAAATGATCATTTATTCCTTGAATATCACCACCATGTCTGCCCGAAGGATTCAGACGGTTGGCTTTTTCGATCATTTCAGGATGATTGTCGTTCAGCGGGTTGCCATTGGCAAAGCGGTCGGGCATAAGCAGGTAAAGTACATCAGATTGATCAAAACCCTTACGGAAAGCTGATTCTGGTTCCCTTTGTCTGAGTTCATAAGTGTAATGGTATTTTAATTTTTTATCAATTAAAAAATTGAGTGTGAACTTACCGTGCTGAATATCCGGCTTTAAGGCCAGATCAATAAACAGATAATTTGGATTATCCACCCGGGTAATGCCGATCAGGCTTACGCCCGGATAATCAAGTTGCACTTTCGACTGCGCGATATTTTCACCATAAACCAGCAATTGAAGCTGGCTTTCGTGCATGCCAGCCCACCAGAATGGAGGTTCCACCCGCACCTGCTTTTGAGCGACAGTCGTTGAAAGTCCGAAGAGAGCGGATGATAATCCGACAAATATCATAAGATATAATCGGGAAAGCCAGGTAGCAGGTTTCATAATTCAAATCATTTTTTTAGAGATGCAAAAGTAATCAAACTGTATTCAGATAAGGCGACGCAGCCTGATTTTAAAATTAATATGGCGGCCGTTTCTCGAAATTCCAAGCTTCAGGACTTTGCCGGCCCTGTCAGATAAGAGGTTGTTCAGTTCTCCCATGTTTAAGTAAAAAGTATACTTTTCATCCACGCTCACCAGGATATCGCCGGGCAATATTCCTGCTTCATCAGCCGGTGAACCGGGAATGACTTCACTTACTTCAAAGATATTAAAACCGGTTCCCGAAGCCCGTAAATTAAGGCCACTCATATTATATTCAAATGGCTGGCTAAATTTGCTGCCTTTCCGGAGCAGTATCCGGCTATTGGTATAATCAAAAGTAACCAGGAAGCGGGCTAATGCGCCTGCACCCAAAGTACCATGTCGCTTTTGACGGTTAAAAAAATTATTGGGCATGTACTGATCAGTAAAGGAGGTAACGATATCATCCAGCCGGAAATTGCCCAGCATCATCCACCCTACCCGGGCGAAGCTCCCAGGAATATTGCCAGCCAGCCCTTTGCCAATAATTCCATTTAAACTCACTTTTGGTTCGAAACCATCGAGACTATCCTTTTCAAGCAGCAGCGGATGATTGGCTCCCGAATCAACCATGAGCCACAAATCCATAATGTGCTGATCATCCAATGCCACCCGAACGGGCATATATGGCTTGCCCTGGGTAATAATTACAGGAATAATCTGAGTATGATTTTTGATTTTAAACTCCCGGGGCCTTTCAAATCTCAGGGTGTTGCGATCATAACTGGTGGTGACCATCAGATTTCTAAACTTCTCCATACCTATTAATCCATGCACCTTTGCCCCTATGTATTGATCGAGTGAAAAAAAATCATCTTTGAGCAGTACCATATTGGTTACAATAGGTTCCAGGGGTTCAAAGCTCAACTTTAAACTTTTGGTGATGCTTGCATCTATTTCTTCGGAGGAGCCAGGTGCAGAAATTTTAAAATCCCTAAGCCAACTGTCGCGCAATCGCAATGATATGGCCCTATCGGTGATGATAACCCCCTCCACACCGCTGTCAATCATTAAACGTAAGGGTAATGTATCATTTATCACAAATTCAGTCACTATCAGGTTATCGTAATTGTTAAAATGTACCGTTTCATTTTTGCGTCCGGGTGCTATACTAAAGTAATGATGCTGTGCGCAGGCAGTAACTGAGATGCCGAAAATCAACATAAGAGAAAACCCAAAACGGAGAACAGGCATCATTGCTAACAGAGATTTAGAATTTACGAAGATAAAAAAAACCACGATGCAAGGTTTTGTCAGCCAATAAAATTAAATTTGCAGCCACATACAATTGTTTGCCAACCTGCGATGAATTATCATTGATCTTCATTGGGCAGTTTCTGCGCTATTTAATTGCTAAAATATCCATCATGACAAAACCTATCGAAATAAAAAACCGGCTCCAGACACTTTGGCACCAACTTTATCCGGAACCTGAACATCAGCCGGTATTAAGTAAGCTAATGGTTGAGATGGAAGACACCCTTTCTGAACTGCATTTTAAGCCTCAGGCTGAAGGATGGTATAAGGATGCTGTAGTCTACTCTCTGTATATTGACCTTTTCAATCATACCTTTGATGGCCTTATCGAAAAGCTGGATATGTTGAAGGAACTTGGCATCAATTGTTTGTGGTTGCTTCCCCTGCTTGAATCACCCATGCGCGATGCCGGTTTCGACATAAAGGATTACCGCAATATCAGGGCTTCATTGCTGGGTTTGCCCGACACCACTTCTCAGGAAGTGAAACAACAGGAATTCAGAAAATTTTTAACAGAGGCTCATGACCGGGGCATACGGGTAATTTTTGATGTAGCCATGAATCATACCTCTGAAGAGCATCCCTGGTTTGTGGAATCCCGTAAAGGACCTGACAATCCTTACAGAGATTATTACATCTGGAACAAAGACACCAACAAATACCAGGAGACGCGGCTATTGTTTAAAGGCATGTGCCCCAGCAACTGGGAAAAATCAGGAGATTGGTACTTTTTCCATCGCTTTTTCGAATTTCAGCCCGATCTGAATTACAAAAACCCCCAGGTGATGCTTGAAATTTGCCGGGTATTGCTTTTCTGGCTGCGTCAGGGGCTGGATGGCTTCCGGGCTGATGCCATCCCTTATTTATGGAAAGAAGAAGGCACCGATTGTGAAAATTTACCACAAACCCATGTTATCCTTAAAATTTTCAGAGCCTTGCTGGATTATGTAAGGCCAAATACATTGCTGTTGGCTGAAGCCTGCCAGCCTCCCGTTGAAGTAGTCCGCTATTTCGGAAACAATGATGAATGTCATGCCGGCTATCATTTCCCTTTGATGCCCATGATCTTCAAGTCGCTGGCCGTTGCCGATGCGACCTCAGTAATGGAAGTTCTGAGCCCGGAAGTTACCCCTGAAATTCCTGCGGACAATCAATGGTTTTTATTCCTGCGCCTGCACGATGAACTTACCCTGGAAATGGTTACTCCCGAAGATCGCAAAATTATTCACGACCACTATTGTAAGCAGCCACACTGGGATTTCAGGGTAGGCGAAGGCATATCTGCGAGGCTGGCTGAACTGCTCGACCGCGATGAACGTAAAATTGCACTTGCTTACAGCATAATGTTTACCTTACCCGGAACGCCGGTGATTTATTACGGAGACGAATTTGCCCGATTGAATGATGATGCATTTTATCATGCCTTTAAAAAGGAGACCGGCAAAGACGATTCCCGCTATCTGGTGAGGGGCCCACTCAACTGGGATGAAACAGAGGAAAAGCTTTCGGATAAAAACAGCCTTGCTTCAAAAGTAAATAAACGCATGCGCGAGATGCTGGCCATCAGGAATCAAACAAAAACCTTCGGCAGGGGACAATTGAAATGGGTAAACATCACACTTTTTACCAGCAACCCTCCGCATCAACCGATACTCGGCTATTACCGGATCCATGGAAAAGAGCAGCTACTGATACTGCAAAACCTTTCAGACACCATGCACACCATTACCAGGATCGATGACCAAACAATTAGTGGTGAAAATTTGTTTACCGGCCTGAAAGTGCATTCACCATTTACCTTAAAACCCTTTGAGTATGTATGGATCAAAGTATCCTGAACACTTTCTATAAATCAAACAATTTTAGTTAATAAAAACTCTTCCTTATTATGTCAAACGCCATTACCAAGACCAACTTCAAACTTCCCGGCTTAACCCATTTGTACATAGGTAAAGTTCGCGATGTATATCACATCAAAGATGAATTAATGGTAATGGTAACTACCGACAGAATTTCAGCCTTTGATGTGGTTTTACCGCGGGGCATACCCTATAAAGGGCAGGTGCTCAACCAGATAGCATCCCGCTTTCTGGATGAAACCAGCGACATTGTTCCCAACTGGAAAATAGCTACCCCTGACCCCATGGTGACCGTTGGCCGGTTATGCGAACCTTTTAAAGTAGAAATGGTCATCCGGGGCTACCTGTCGGGCCATGCCTGGAGAGAATATAAAGACGGCAAACGCAGTCTTTGCGGCGTGGAAATGCCCGAAGGGATGAAAGAAAATGACCGCTTCCCTCAACCCATTATTACCCCAACTACCAAAGCAGAAGTTGGCCATGATGAAGACATTTCGAGGAAGGAAATTTTGAGTACTGGCCTGGTAAGCGAAGAAGACTACCTTAAACTGGAAGAATACAGCCGCAAGCTGTTTCAAAGGGGTACCGAAATCGCTCAGAAAATGGGACTTATCCTCGTTGATACCAAATATGAATTTGGGAAAGACGGGGATGACATCTTCCTTATTGATGAAATTCACACCCCTGACTCTTCCCGGTATTTTTATCTGGAAGGCTACCAAAAACGCCAGGACACCGGCGAACCGCAGAAACAACTTTCTAAGGAATTTGTCAGGGAGTGGCTCATTGAGAATAACTTCCAGGGCAAAGAAGGACAAACCATGCCCGAAATGTCGGATATGTTCGTAAATCAGGTTTCGGAACGCTACATAGAATTGTACGAATCCATTACGGGAAGCAAATTTGAACGTGCAGACATCACATCAGTGCTCTCCCGCGTTGAAAAGAATATCCTGAAATTTCTTACTGCCTACTATCGTTAATACCTTTAAATTATGACCTCTTTATTTATTCGCTGGGATGTAAACCCGGTACTGGTTCATCTGGGCAGCATGCAAATCAGGTGGTATGGATTGCTTTTTGCCCTTTCGTTTATTTTGGGCTATCTGGTGCTCGAAAAAATCGTGTTCAAGCGGGAAGGATTGCCTGTTGCATTGCTCGACAAGCTGGCTACCTATGTAATCTTAGGCACTATCATTGGTGCACGCCTGGGTCATGTGCTTTTTTACGAACCGGCTTCCTATCTGAGCGATCCTTTAAGCATCTTAAAAATATGGGAAGGCGGGCTTGCCAGTCACGGGGCCGCCATCGGCATATTGATTGCCCTCTGGCTCTTTGTCCGAAAATCTGGAAAGACCTATCTCTGGGCACTCGACCGTGTGGTAATTGTAGTGGCCCTCGGGGGCGCCTTTGTGCGCATGGGCAACCTGATGAATAGTGAAATATACGGTCACATCACCAACCTGCCCTGGGGATTTATTTTCGAACGCAATGGTGAAACCCTGCCCCGACATCCCACACAGATATACGAAGCGTTGTCCTACCTCATTCTGTTCTTTGCCCTGATAACTCTTTATATGCGGAAATTTAAAACCCTTAAAGACGGCAAAATATTTGGCATTTTTCTGATTGTGCTCTTCGGCGTGAGGTTTCTTATTGAATTCCTGAAACAACCTCAGGTAGACTTTGAGCAAAACATGACCCTTAATATGGGCCAATGGCTCAGCATACCCTTTATCATTGCCGGAATTGGATTGCTGTGGTGGGTGAATAAGCAATCTGAAAAAGTGAATAAATAGGTGAAACTCCGGGTATTTAATGATTAAGCCCAGCCTAAACAGGTAAAAATAAAAAATGTCACTAAAGCCTGCCTTCACTACATTACGTCAGGCAGAACACTAAGCAACATAAGGGGCCAGCCAAAGTGACACCTGTTTGCACATAAGCTGTCCAAAGAATGAGGAGTACTTTAAATATAGTAACTAAAGTAGCCATGAACAAAATATTGATCTTATCTTTTTGCGTGCTTCAACTTTCGACTGTAATAAAATCTCAGGAAATTCCGGCGTCCAATAAGCTTAGCTTTGAATTTGGATTGGGATACAATACACTAAGTTGGAAATATGTCTCGGTATATGAAAATGTTGAAAACAACAGAAATCAGTTTAGCCTGTCTCCTTCTCTCAAATTAAAGTATTCCATACCATTGAGAAAATTTAACAATAGTGCAAGTTTTGAAATAACTCCTTTTGCAGGCTATAATATGTTTGGAGGAAAATCCAAAACAGAATCAAATGGCTATAAAGATATCATTCGTATGCAGTCAGTGGAGATCGGATTCTTGCCAAGCTATTCCTTAAATGATAAGTTTAATTTTTATGGAGGCTTAAAAGGCCAATACATTTTTAGTGCAAAAAATAAATCTTATGGTTCGATCCTAGATCCTGATGACTCGAAAAGAGAATGGAAAACCAGTGATACGGGTATATTAATTAAAGACATATCTTTTAGCGCAGGTACCGGCTTCAATTATGGAATAAAAAGATTTTTCTTTGGGATAGAGGCCTGGTTTGGCATTACCAATTTAAGTGATATTGAAGGCCTTAGAGTTTATGAAAACAATTACAGGGCAATCATCGGATATAGGATTATATAAAAACTGACAGCTAATATTATACACCTGAATATATTATGAAGGAATTAAATATAACTGGCGGAGCAAGGATTGGAGTGGCTAATGCAACATGGCCATTTGCCAGTTTAAAAGTAACTGAAGAACGATTAGAATTAAATGCTACTATCCTGGGAAATTTCGTATTTAAACCAGAGGATATTATTTCCATTGAGCCTTATTTTATGATCCCATTCCTTGGTCAGGGAATAAAAATAAATCATAAATTACCGAAATACAATCAAAAAATAATTTTCTGGGCTTTTAAAAATCCTAATCAGGTAATCAGACAAATTAAACAAACTGGTTTCCTTGATAATTTAACAACAACAAAGATACAGGATAAATCAGATAGGATAGAAGAGATGCAAAAACAAGGAGGATTCCCGGTCAGGATTTCTTTTGCCATAGGGATTGTGCTGATGTGGAATTTTTTGTTTGTACTGGATTTCATAAATTTTTATAAGGGGGGTTCTGAAGGTGTCCCCATAGGCATTGGGGCCATTGTCGCATTGGGATTGGTTTTCATTTCTTGCTTATTAACTTTGGTTTCCGGGAATTTCCGTAAAATTGTTTTAAAGAAAGGTCGCGATGTAAAAGACATAAGCAGATTCTTGTATTTTATTATGTTTATTAGTGGAGTAATGATGATTTCTATACTGACTTTCCCGAAATGATCATTTATTGTACCTGAATCACCTTATCCCTACAAAACACAATACAAATAATTTGAGGATCAGCGGTTTGCGATACTGTATATCAGTGAATAAATCCTGGTGAAGCTAATTGTCTACGTGCCCTGGTGGCAAAAAAAGAATTTTTATGCTGAGATCAAAATTTTAAACCACCATTTTCCGATTTGCAAAGAATTATATTTTACATTTGACAAAGGAAACAGATATGACCTTCATCATTCTAATCCACCCAAAACAATAGAAGCCGCTGAACAAAACAACAAAAACATATGAAGACAATTTCTATTTTAATAGTTACACTCTTAATTTCACATGTTCTGACTGCTCAGGACATTACAGGACAGTGGAATGGCATCTTAAATGTACCAGGAATACAACTAAGACTGGTTTTTAATGTATCAAAATCTGATAAAGGATATAGTTCAACGATGGACAGCCCTGATCAGGGCGCTAATGACATCCCTGTAACAAATACAACTTTCGAAAACTCAAATATTAAATTTGAAGTTGCAAATTTAAGAATAGAGTACATTGGCGAATTAAAGGGAAATGAAATTATTGGAACTTTTAAACAAGCCGGTCAGGAATTCCCCATGAATTTATCAAGAAAAGCCATAGAAAAAGAAGTCATTAAAAGACCACAAGAACCATCAAAACCATATAACTATTATTCTGAAGAGGTAACTTTTCAAAATACCAAAGCAAATATCTTATTAGCAGGCACATTAACACTTCCGGAAAAAGAAGGAAATTTTCCGGTTGTAATTTTAATAACAGGCAGTGGTCCGCAAAACAGAGATGAAGAACTATTGGGTCATAAGCCTTTTTTAGTAATTGCTGATTATTTAACCAAAAACGGAATTGGCGTATTAAGATATGATGACAGGGGTGTTGGACAATCAACAGGAGATTTTAAAGCTGCAACTACTGCTGACTTTGCGACAGATGTTGAAAGTGCCATTGAGTATTTGAAAACACGCAAAGAAGTTAATGTGCATAAAATTGGCCTGATCGGACATAGTGAAGGCGGTATTATTGCACCTATGGTAGCCTCCGCATCAAATGACGTTAGCTTTATTGTGTTACTTGCAGGCACGGGAATTCGGGGAGACAAACTATTGCTACTTCAACAGGAACTCATTGCAAAAGCTAATGGTGTGTCCGAAACGGAAATAGAAAAATCTATTAAAACAAATGCCAGATTATTTGAGATGGTGGTCAAATCTAATGATAATGAAAAGTTGAAAGCAGACCTGACAAACGAAATAAATGACATTTTCAAAAATGACACAACTGCCGAAATTCCGGGTGGAATGACAAAAGATGAATTTGTTGCTATGCAGGTAGATCAAATTACAGTTCCCTGGATGCAATACTTTATAAAATATGATCCGGCCATTACATTAGAGAAAGTTAAGTGTCCGGTATTGGCGGTTAATGGAGAGAAAGATTTGCAGGTTCCGCCAGAGGAAAATTTAACTGCCATAAATAAGGCTTTGGAAAAAGGAGGGAATAAAAATATCACAACAATAGAGTTTCCATGCTTGAACCATCTGTTTCAGGAATGTGAAACAGGCTCACCCACAGAATATGCTGCAATTGAACAAACCTTTTCACCCATAGCATTGGAAGAAATTACACGTTGGATAAAAAAACAGACGAAATAAAAAATTGTTGCTAACCTCTTAAAAATTGCAACATCAACAAAAAAAGAGCCTCCATAAAACCCTGTAATATCAGGTGCACAGTGTCACACAGTAAAAAATTAAAAAAACTCTGTGAAACTATGCGCCAAACAATGTGAAACTCTGTAAAAAAATTACTGTGAGACTATGGCCAAACTCTGTAATACTTTGTTAAACAAATAGTTAATCACTTCCGTTAGAGGCAACCTGCAAGTGATGGCAGGCCGAGAGCTACTCCAAAAACGGTTCAGCTTTAAGCTGTAAAAAACTATATATCATAATCATTTCCCGAATTTATACTTTTGCATCCAAATTGAATTTAGAATTTATGAAAGCCAATCCTCCAAAGGCATTGCGCAGAAACTGGATATTGGTGGCACTCATGATGTCGATGATGCTGGCGGCCATGGACAATACCATCGTGGCCACAGCCATACCTCAGATTGTTGGCGATCTTGGCGGGTTTTCCCTGTTTGGCTGGTTATTCTCCATTTATCTGTTAATTCAAACAATTACCATTCCCGTGTATGGTAAATTGGCTGACCTCTATGGCCGCCGGCCCATCTTAATATTCGGTATTGTCGTTTTTCTGGCAGGTTCTGTTGCCTGTGGTGGTGCCTGGAATATGCATTCATTAATTTTCGCCAGGGGATTGCAGGCGATTGGTGCCGGTGCCATAATGGGTACTGTAAATACCATTGCCGGTGACATTTATACCATTCAGGAGCGGGCCAGAGTTCAGGGCTGGCTATCCAGCATCTGGGGCATTTCCGCCATATTAGGACCGGCATTGGGAGGTGCGTTGGCTCAATATGCCTCCTGGCGATGGATATTCTTTATCAATATCCCCATTGGAATTGCTTCCATCCTACTCATCATGCTTTTCCTGCATGAAAATAAACCTGAGAAAACAACCAAAGTAGACTGGCGTGGTGCTGCAGCCATGATGGCCACAGGCACAATAATTATGTTTACTTTATTGCAGAGTGGACAATCCTGGCCCTGGTTTTCGTTACCTACCTTAGGATTGATCGTTCTGAGTGTACTGATGTTTAAACTAACCCTGCGCATCGAAAGCAGATCAAAAGAACCCATTTTACCACGCTGGGTTTGGGGTAAACGTGTATTGCTCGGTGCCAATCTGGCCACCATTGGCATGGGGATAATAATGATGGGACCAAATATGTACCTGCCGGTATTTGCACAGTCGGTTACAGGCGTGGGCGCCATAGCTGCCGGTTTTATATTGGCCAGCATGAGCATCACCTGGCCACTCTCGTCTTCTTTATCAGGAAAATTTTACCTTCGCATTGGGTTCAGAAATACCGCCCTTTGGGGGATTAGTATCGTTATTATTGGCTCCACTGCTTTCATGTTTATCCGATTTCCCGGGCCTGTATGGGCATTGTTGACCACTCAACTGATGCTTGGAGCAGGCTTTGGACTCATCTCAACCTCGATGATGGTGGGGGTTCAATCTACTGTAGTTTGGGGACAACGTGGATTGGTTACAGGTACAAATATGTTTTCCAGATATTTCGGCCAAAGCATCGGCGCAGCTTTATTTGCGGCAGTATTTAATGCCATACTGACCAGCAGGCTTGAACAGGCTCCTGCCCTGCTTCAATCTCAACTGCCCGGCGTAAATAAAGTAATAGAAGTACTACAATCCCATAACGCAACAACAGAAGTGAGCATATATTTGAAAGAAGCATTCTTTAGTGCTACCCATTATGTATATCTGAGCATGACGATTACGGGATTGATTACGTTAATTATTCTGCTAAGAACACCCTCCCGTTTTCCAACCATTGCAGATTAGATACTTCCGGCATTATACCCGCGAATTGACTTCAACTATTTACATACCAGGAATATATTTCTTAACTTTGAAGCCAGGCAACTTTATTCAGGCTATTTTTGATTGGATAAGCACTAAAACGACAAGATGGGAACCTATGTAATATTCATTTATTTTGCCATTGTCGTTGTAGTATGCACTGCCATATTATTTTATACCGAAACGCCAAGTAAAGCACTGGGTTATATGCTTCTGGTCATTTCATTCCCGGTAGGCGGTATCCTTTTATACCTTAGTGTAGGCTTAAATTACAGAAAAAGGGAACTATATCGCAAAAAACTTCTTATTGACGAACTCGAATTTCCAAAACTGGAACAAAGAATTGCTGACCAATCCTATGAAACCCTGCTGCATAACAGAGATAAAATTGGAAATTTTTATCAAATGGCCAGCTTCTCCAGAAACACCAACCTCACTTCCAGTAACAACAGGGCAAAGCTTCTGATTAACGGGGAACAGAAATTTCCCGATGTTTTTGAAGCCTTAAAACAGGCAGAACATCACATTCATATTGAATATTATATTTATGAAAATGATGCAGTCGGGAATCAACTGGCACACATATTAATGGAAAAAGCCAGGAAAGGTGTGCAGGTGCGCTTTATATATGATGATTATGGTTGCAGAGGCATCCGGAAGAACATAGTTAAGCAACTCAGAAAAGCTGGGGTAGAAGTTTATCCATTTTATAAAATCCATCTTATTTTTCTGGCTAACCGGTTAAATTACAGGAATCATCGTAAAATTATTGTCATCGATGGAATTATCGGTTATATTGGTGGAATCAATGTTTCCGACAAATATATCAACCAGCCAACAAATCCTTTATTCTGGAGAGACACCCATTTAAAAATCACAGGGGCTTCAGTGGTCAACCTTCAATTCATCTTCCTGGCTGACTGGAACTTTTGTGCTAACCAGAAAATAAGTTTTTCCGACGACTATTTTCCTTTTAAAGTAAAAACAAACCATTATGGAAACCATCTGGTTCAGATCGTCTCAAGTGGACCGGATTCAAAATACCCAAAAATTAAATATACACTGATTCAGGCCATACTGATGGCAAGAGAAGAAGTTTGCATTACTACGCCCTATTTTATTCCTGACAAATCATTTCTCGAAGCAATCAATATAGCCACCCTGAGTGGCGTTAAAGTTAAAATTCTGTTGCCGGGTGTTTCAGATTCCTTTATTGTAAATACCACCACACGTTCCTATTTCCAGGGTCTGCTGGATGCAGGCGTGGAGATTTACACCTATTCCAAAGGCTTCGTACATGCCAAAACCATGGTTTGTGATCAAACAGTTTCCATTATTGGCACTGCCAACCTGGATAACAGGAGCTTTGACCTGAACTTTGAGATCAATGCCATCATTTATAATCGTGACATTGCACATGACCTCAGAGAGAACTTCAATAAAGACCTTACCTACTCAAAACAGATTATTAGCAGCGAATGGCAGGAGCGCCCCTTTTATTTAAAATTCTTCGAGCGGGTTTTACATCTTTTTTCATCATTGATGTAGGTTGATTAAAGAACACAGTAAAATAACAAACATGCCTCTATCAGGTTTACGATTGTAAGCTATGAAACTATGAGCTTAGTATAAAAAACTCCTTATTTGCCACTAAGGCACAAAGTCCTGCCGCGTGCGTTTGCCCAGGTGCTTAAGCAGGCAGGAAGGCACAAAGCCTCATCAGGTTTTAATCACCGATATACAGATTCTCGTGCAACCTGGAAACTTCATGTTTCAATGGCATTTTATTATTTAGAGCCTGCTGAAAAACTTTATATGTCATTAGATACCCCTTTTGTGTAATACTATATTTTATGTTTAATGCAAGGCTTTTCCCGGCATAAGTCCACATTCCATGCTTTTATATTACGGTGCTCTGCACCTGAAAAAGAGCCACAGATGGCGAAATATTTGTTGAAAATATATGTTTAGTGATTTGGGTAAGTGCAGAGCACCGTAATATAAAAAGGTTGTGAGTTTTTCAGCAGGCCCTATTTATACCTTTTCAGACTGGTTTCAACTATTTTTTTAAAGTAACAAGTCTGGTGAAAGTTCTTATAGTTGTTGATTTTTAAGCTCCTACAACAATCGGAGTTCAGATTCAGAACAGTCCTGTAATCCAATATACAATTAGCATTATCATCCTTATAAAAATACCGGCTCAAAATGGTTTGAAAAGTTTTGCATCCAATGTTTCTGGCATTAGAAATTTTTATGTATATTTGTTAACTTAATTAACTATTCATTCAATGAACATTCATAGTCAGATAAAAAAAACTTAAAATGGGAAAATCAGTGAACATATCCATTAACTGGACGGAAAAATTGCAGTTTATTGCTACTAACGACATTACTGACACACAGGTGATTATTGAAGCACCTTCCGAAGAAGATAAACCCACACAAGGAACCACGTCAAAACAACTTTTTTTACAAGGCCTTGCTTCTTGTACGGCAGGAGTAGTGATTTACTTATTGGAAAAAATGAGGGCCGGATTGCCTACAAAATTTACAATAGAGGCTTCGGGCCAACTCACAAATGATCATCCAATGTTTTTCGAAACCATCAGTATTACTTACACAATTGATGGTGATATAAGTGATGATAAAATCATAAAAGTAATACAAATGAGTGAAGAAAAATACTGCGGACTTACCTATATGCTTCGCGATGTAGCAAAATTCAATGTCAGGGTAATATTTAATGGCAAGGATATTACAATTTAAACCAATAAAAATCATGAAATTAAAAGGTTTTCACATTGCACTCCTATTTTTGAGCATTAACATAGTGGCCTATAGCCAAAAAAAACCGGTCTTAATATTGGAGATATAGCGCCCAATATCCTTGAAGAAGGAATGGATGGAAAATTCTTTGAACTTGACGCACTAAAAGGTAAAATTGTTCTGATTGATTTCTGGGCGTCTTATTGTGGGCCGTGTAGAAAAAAACACCAACTTCTTGTTCCTTTATACGATAAATACAAAGATGCGACATTTACAAACGGAAACGGCTTCACTGTTTTTAGCGTCTCGCTCGATAGAAACAAAGAAAATTGGATTAGAGCTGTTGAGCGGGACGGACTTAAATGGCCCTATCATGTGAGCGACCTGACCGGATTAATATCGGGCAAACATAAGAAAGCATACATGGCTACTTTTATTCCAATCAACTATCTGATTGATGGAAACGGGATCATCACTGGAAAAAACCTTTTTGGTGATGAACTTGAGGAAACATTAAAAAAATCATTGGAATCTGGTAAGATGAAATAAAATGATAAAATGCATGATTTTTCATTAACAAAAATGAACCAAAAACATTTTTCTTCTCAACTATGGATCACACAGAAATAAAAAGAATGTTTATTGATATTCCCACAAAATTATGTCGGACCATGAGTCTTACCATAATAAATGGGATAATCACTGATTTTCCTGATGGGTTTTCAAAGAATCACCTGATCGTTATTCGGCTTTTGGATGAAAATGGACGTATGTACATCACCGAAATTGTGGATATTGTTGGCATTACAAAGCCACAAATGACCGCAACGGCTGATAAGCTAATCAAAATGGGACTCGTAACCCGCGAGAATGACAATTATGACCGAAGAAAAATATTTCTTTCCCTAACTCCGGAAGGAGCGCAATGGGTGGCAAAAGTCAATCAAAATATTGATATCATCGTAGATGAACTCCTCTCTGATTTCACAGAAAAAGAAATTGGCGAGTTGGTCTTAGGCTTAAAGGCATTTAATAAAATTTCTACGATCTGTATCAGTCGATACAATGAAAAATTAAAAAAATGAAATTTGAAATCCCTGAATCGCTTATGCGAACCGAATACAAGAGAAAGTTTAGTTTTTCGGAGCTTTACCTGGCTTATGTATATCTACCGCGGGCAATCATTAAGTTGAGAAACAATAAAAAGAGCCAGCTCGTTGATTTGCACTTTATAGAGCGTTTACAATTGGCGGTAACTGAAGTAAATGGCTGTGCTGCCTGCTCCTACGCCCACACAACCATGGCTTTACGCCAGGGAATGAGCAACGAAGAGATCAGCAGCTTTTTGGGTGGCAGCGATCAACACATCAAGCCTGAGGAAGCTAAGGCAATTATGTTTGCCCAGCATTTTGCCGACACCAGGGGATACCCTCAAAAAGACACCTATGAAGCCATCATTCAAGAATATGGCCCACAAAAGGCAAGGATTATTCTATCCGCTGTTCAAATGATGATTGCCGGCAATATGTTTGGGATTCCTTTTAGTGCATTTCTCTCCCGAAGAAAAGGAAAACCTTTTAAAGAGAGTTCGCTGGGGTATGAACTTGGCATGCTCATTGGCGGCATACTTGTTTTGCCATTAGCCATGATTCATACTCTATTGCGTTGGATTATCGGATTGCCAAACACCCGTTTTGGCAAAAGGGCTGCATAGGAAATCAATTAAAAAGTAACCCCGCCCACTAAAAAGCAGGCGGGGTTACCACATGTTTATTGAAAAATTTTATTTAAAGAGTTCCTTATATTCTTCAGGAATATTCATATCGCTCTTTATTTCGTCGAGCAACTCCCGTTGCCCATACTCAGTAGCTACTTCCCAGATTCGTGATAGCACTGCATATGCCTGCATGGTATTATCTTCGTAATAAGAGCGGAATTTTGGACTTACTGCATTGTAATAATTCAGGTTTTCGATATAGACCCCTGCCAGGGTTTTCAGAAATTTGTTGGCTTTCTCAATGCTTTCAGCCTGGTAATAGATATCGGCCAATGGGAGCATATAAAAGTCGTAAGTAAATTTATCGTTCGGAAACTCGTGTTGGAGCCGGTCAGCCACAGCCACTGCTTCAGTATATTTACCTTTTTTAACAAGAGCCTGAGCCAGCCTGACATAACTATTTTTTGGCATGGGTGAAGTGCGGGCACTTTCACGATCCACATAAACGCCTGGCTGATTAAGGTTTCCCCACTTGGCCTTGTTCATCAGCACGTCATATGTAGCCACTTCGTCAACACCACCCAAACCCTGCATGTAGTTTTCAGCCTCAACCGGAATAAACTTATATACAATACCGGTTTGATGGCAATACTTATCTAAATCGAATACTTTACTCAAACTACCCGGACTGGCAAAGTACAAAGGTCGTTCCCAATTGTTTGAGGCAAGAAAATCGAGCAGCATCAGGTCATTCTTAATCAAATAATTTGTTTTGATATCCCACTCTACCTGCGGTACAATCCGGTCGGCCATGTATGCAGGTACAATACCGCTTTGAACGGCTTTACCACTGTCGACCTTTAGTTTTATTTTTTTGGCAGGTAAAAAATTCACCTGTTCACCGCTTTGCAGAGTTGCTTTGCTTCGGCTTGTTTCATCAGCAATAAACTTTATCACATCAATCAATTCAACCCTTTCACTCACAGACCGCTGCGGGAAATACTGAATATATTCGTTTACACCTTTATTGTACTGATCGGGAGTAAGGATGAAGCGCAAAGGTTCTGAATCGTATATTTTACGGGCCAGTTGATGCACATACCAATCGCCTGAAGAAAGCATATAGTTCACCACCCTTATATCGGTACGGATGCCTTCAACCTCCTGAGCATACCACAACGGAAAGGTGTCATTATCGCCATTGGTAATCAATATGGCATTGGGATCACATGAATTCAGATAGTTGACAGCAAAATCACGGGCGGCGTACCTATTGGCCCGGGTATGATCGTCCCAGTTCTCAGAAGCCATGATGCCTGGAACCAGGCCAAGAGTAATTACAGTGACCAGCCCCGCATTCAATGCCTGTTTATTTTTAAGCACTTTATTGAGGCCTTCCCATAAGGCATATACCCCAATACCAATCCATATGGCAAAGGCATAGAATGACCCGGCGTAGGCATAATCCCTTTCGCGTGGTTGAAAAGGGGTTTGATTCAGATACAATACTATGGCGATGCCGGTCATAAAGAAAAGCAATGCGATTACAATACCATCTTTATAGTTGCGGTTAAAATGGAAAAGCATGCCGATGACGCCCAAAATCAATGGGAGCAGGAAGTAGGTATTTCTGGCTTTGCTTTGTATGCTTTGGGGCAAATCAGTCTGTTTTCCCAAACGGGCTTCATCCAAAAAGTTGATGCCCGACAGCCAGTTTCCATTGGTAATTCCTCCATGTCCTTCAATATCGTTCTGGCGCCCGGCAAAATTCCACATAAAATAACGGAAATACATATGACCGAGCTGGTAGTTGAAAAAGAACCTCAGGTTTTCACCAAAAGTAGGTTTCATGATGGTTTCTCTCTCACCATTGTCGTTTATAATGCTCACCGGAACTCCCTTAATTCTGCCCCAGCTTTTGTAAGCCCTTACATGGTTGTCCTGAGAGCTGTACATGCGTGGAAAAATGGTCATGAAAGCCGGATCGTAATTGGCAATGGTATTTTTTCTGGGATCAGTTATAATATATTTACCCGATTTTTTATCCCGGATATATATAGGTGAGCCATCACTGAACCTGTTGTCCGGATTTAGCGGGGCATTGTAATATTGTCCATAAAAAATAGGCCAGCTTCCATATTGTTCGCGGTTAAGATAACTCAAGAGACTGATCGCATCGTCGGGATTATTTTCGTTGATGGGCGTGTTGGCATTTGCCCTGATAACCAGCATCAGAAAAGATGAATACCCAATCAGGATAAAAACAAGCGAAAGCAGGGCTGTATTAAGTATAAGTCTGCGTTTGCGCCGGGTGTAAAGCAGTCCTGCGACCAAAAGTCCGGTAATCAATAAAAAATAGAATATGATACCCGAATTAAAGGGTAATCTGAAGTTATTTACAAACAAGAGTTCAAACTTGGCTGCCAGATTAACTACCTGTGGTATAACAATATACATTATAAATGCCAACAGGAAAAACGAAATAACGGCAGTTAGAAAGATACCTTTGCGTGAGGGTTGATATTTTTTAAAATAGTAAACAAAAGCAATGGCAGGTATGGCAAGCAGGTTAAGCAGGTGAACCCCAATGCTTAAGCCAACCAGGTAAGCAATAAAAACTATCCATCGTATAGAATGCTTCTCTTCCGCCTGAGCTTCCCATTTAAGTATGGCCCAAAAAACCAGCGCCGTAAAAAAAGATGACATGGCATATACTTCGCCCTCGACAGCCGAAAACCAGAACGAGTCGCTAAAGGTATATGCCAGGGCACCCACCAGTCCGCTACCAAGAACTGCATACATTTGTCCTGTAGTCATTTCACCTGTACCCACCAGCAAACGGCGGGTAAGCCGGGTAATCGTCCAGAACAAAAACAGAATGGTTAAGGCGCTCACAAAGCCGGACATAAAGTTCACCATCATAGCAACATTTTCATTGTTACCCAGGGCAAACAAAGAGAAAAAGCGCCCGATCATTTGAAAAAGGGGCGCTCCCGGCGGGTGACCTACCTGAAGCTTAAATGCTGTGGCAATGTATTCACCACAATCCCACCAACTCGCTGTGGGTTCAATGGTTAGCGTGTAAACCGTAAGTGCTACCGCAAAGCTGAACCATCCAATGATGTTGTTTAGTTTTTTGTATTGTTTCATTATAAAAAAATAAATGTTTGAAGCCTTACTGCGCCCCTTTGCTCTATATATCAGCAGGTTGCTAAGCTAATGTCAGCCAGAAATGCCAGAATTTATCCTGAGCGAATCAGGAGGCGAAGTTAATCATTTTGCCTATAAATGAAATGATAACTTAAAAAACTCATTCATCAGGACATTTTCTTAACAGTATTTAACATAAACAAATGGTTCTACAACAGCCCGTAAGGGTCAAAACCCTCAAGGGCAAAACCTTTTTTAGACATGCTCCCAATCATTAATTTTAAAATTTTATTCAAAAGGTTTTTCATATTAAAAAAAATGTCTATTTTTGCACACCCTTTGATAGGGGAAATTGTCCGATGGTGTAACGGCAGCACAAGAGATTTTGGTTCTCTCGGTCTAGGTTCGAATCCTGGTCGGACAACGGAAAAGCCTTTAACCGGTCTTATCCGTGCTAAAGGCGAGAAAATTTTGAGGGGACGGTTATGTCCCCTCTTTTATTACACTTAATTCAATGATCGATAAAGAGAAGCTGCTCCAAACCATAGAACAACATCTGGAAGACACCGACCGTTTTGTGGTGGATGTCACTGTTAAAGCCGGCAACCGCATTAATGTGTTGATTGATAGCGATACCGGCATCAGTATTGATCATTGTGTGGCCCTGACCCGCTACATAGAAGCAACCTTTCCACGTGAAGAGGAAGATTATGAGTTGATGGTTTCTTCGGCAGGCATTGATCAGCCTTACAAATTTCTTCGTCAATATGTTAAAAATATTGGCCGCGAAGTGGAAGTTCAGCTTACAGATACGACTAAGGTTCAGGGTAAACTCATTAAAGCCGACGCCGAAGGCATCGCCATTCAGCGTCAGGTGAAAATAAAAGGAAGTGGCAATGTGGATGAAACCCTTGAATTTCCTTTTGATCAGATAAAACAAACCAAAGAAATTATTTCTTTCAAATAAATTCAGTTCAACAAAGCAGCTCAATTTAAAAAAATGGAACATATCAATCTTGTTGAAACTTTCTCCGAATTTAAGGAGTTCAAAAACATCGACCGTGAAACAATGATGCGCATCATAGAGGATGTGTTCAGGCATATGTTGAATAAAAAATACGGCTCCGATGAAAATTTCACTGTTATCGTAAACATCGATAAAGGTGACCTTGAAATATGGAGAAACCGTGAAATTGTAGAAGATGGAGCCGTAGAAGATGAGAACAAAGAAATACAGTATTCCGAAGCCATAAAAATAGAGCCTGATTTTGAAGTGGGCGAAGAGGTTTCGGAAGAGATTAAAATGGCTGATTTTGGGCGCCGGGAAATACTGACGATCCGACAGAACCTGATGTCCAAGATTCAGGAATACGAAAAAGACAACATTTACAAAAAATACAAGGAAAAGATCGGTGAAATGATTACCGGTGAGGTATATCAGGTCTGGAAAAAGGAGATACTTGTGCTTGATGATGAGTACATTGAACTCACCCTGCCCAAATCAGAACAAATACCTTCGGATTTTTACCGCAAAGGCGACACAATTCGCGCGGTAGTCTCCAAAGTAGATATGCGAAACAATTCACCTGTAATCATCTTATCACGCACTGCGCCCTCTTTTCTTGAACGCTTGTTTGAGTCAGAAGTACCTGAAGTGTATGACGGGCTTATAACAATCCGCAATATTGTCCGGGTACCGGGAGAGAGAGCCAAAATTGCTGTGGAAAGTTACGATGACCGCATTGATCCGGTAGGCGCATGCGTAGGGATGAAGGGATCGCGAATTCATGGTATTGTGCGTGAACTTCGCAATGAGAATATTGATGTAATTAACTACACCACCAATCCCTCCTTGTATATCAACCGGGCGCTTAGTCCGGCCAAAATTTCATCCATCACCATAAGTGAAGACGGGAAACGGGCTGAAGTATTTATGAAACCCGACCAGGTTTCACTGGCCATTGGCAAGGGTGGATACAATATTAAGCTGGCAAGCCGTCTTACCGGTTACGAAATTGATGTTTATCGCGATAGCGATATTGATAACGAGGACGTTGATCTTCAGGAATTTTCCGATGAAATCGACCAGTGGATTATTGATGAGTTAAAGACCATAGGTTGTGATACCGCCCGAAGTGTATTGGAGCGATCTGTGGATGACCTGGTTCACCTCACTGACCTCGAAGAAGAAACCATTAAAGAAGTGATCCGGATTCTGCGTGCTGAATTCGAATAATTCCACAGTGATTGAAGTACTTTAAGTAGTCACCCGGTTTTATTCCGGAGAACAGCCAGGATTTGATTAAAATAATTAGCGTATTTTTGCGGAAAATCCGCATAAACAGGCAGAAATCAACAGTAAAGGAGAATATGTCAGAACAAACCAAAAGCTCAAGATTGGGAAAAGCAGCACAAGAATTTAATGTTGCTGTTAATACCATTGTTGATTTCCTGAATAAAAAAGGAATCAAGATTGACAACAAGCCCAATACCAAGCTTGCGCCGGAAGTTTATGCCCTGCTGATTAAAGAATTTCAGTCTCAGAAGACCGTAAAGGAAAGTTCACAAAAGATTGAAATTGAATATCATCAGCACAAAACCATTTCACTGGACGATAAAAAAACTGCCGCTCAGCAAGAGAAGGAGGCCGAAATTGAGCCTGAGGTTTTCATCAGAAATATGCCGCTGAAGCAGGATGTCGTTACCAAACCCAAAGAGAAAGAAGAGAAGCCGGTAGAACCTCCAACACCTGAGATACCCGGGCCTGTAATAGAATCGCAGCCTGAACCTGAGGCTGAACCCGAGATAGAGACAGAAAAAGAGTCGGAAACAGCTCCCACACCTGAGCCTGAAATAGTTACCGCTACCCCTGACGAACCTGAAGAAGCACCCGTACCCGCTATTGAGATGGAAACACCTTCCTTAACCGAACAGCAACCCGAAGTAACTGAAGAAGATAAACCTGAAGAGATTACTCCACCGGAAGTAGTTGAAAGCGGTACTGGTCAACTTAAAGTGCTGGGTAAAATAGACCTGGACGAATTCAGGAAACCTTCTAAAAAATCCAAAAGCGGAGGCAAAAAGGATAAGAAGACCGCCCCAAAGAGCACTAAAAAAACGCCCGTAGCGGCTGAACCACCATCGGGTGAGAAGGCAGAGCCTGAAAAGGCTGATGAACTTGTTGCGGAAAAACCACCAATCAGCACTCCGGTTACGGAGCAGACTACTGCTGTAAAAGCTGAGGAAACACCGGTTCCTGATGCTGAAGAAAAAGCACCTGAACAGAAGTCCAACTTCATGAAAACGGAGGTTAGGAAACTCGAAGGCCCTACCATTTTGGGTTCCATGAAATTACCTGAGCCGCGCAGACCCGAAGCCAAAAAGCCTGTTGCTTCTTCTTCCGACGATTCGCTAAAAGCTAAAAAGAAAAAGCGTAAGCGCATCAAGAAACATGACGATACGACTGCCGGTACCGGAAGTACTCCGGCCACCGGGGGTAAAACGCAACACGCTTCTACAGATAAGAAACGTCAACCCCGCGACCGAAAAAGCTCACGTCAGGATACGCCTAAGGTAGAACTTACACCAGAAGATATTCAAAGGCAAATTAAGGAAACCCTGCAACGGCTGAGTTCAGGCGGTAAATCCAAAGCTTCCAAACACCGACGCGAAAAGCGCAGCATCGCCAGCCAACAACAGGCCCAAGAAGCTCAAAAACGCGAAGAAGATATGAAATCAATCATGGTAGCCGAATTTGTGACTGCCAATGAGCTGGCTAATCTTATGGATGTGCCTGTTACCGAAATTATATCCACCTGTCTTTCACTCGGCTTGTTTGTATCAATAAACCAGCGTCTTGATGCAGAAACCATTGTGGTGGTTGCTGATGAATTTGGTTTTTCAGTCAAATTTGTGGGCGTTGAAGATGCAACAGGAGCTGAAGAAGAAGAAATGGCTGATGATCCCGCCGACCTGTTACCCCGTGCTCCTATCGTTACTGTAATGGGTCACGTGGATCATGGTAAAACATCACTACTCGACTATATCCGCAATGCCAATGTAATTGCAGGAGAAGCAGGTGGCATTACCCAGCACATCGGAGCCTATGAAGTAAAACTTGAAAACGATCGCAAGATTACTTTTCTCGATACTCCCGGACACGAAGCATTTACAGCCATGCGTGCACGAGGCGCCAAAATCACGGACATTGTTATTATTGTGATTGCCGCGGATGATACCGTAATGCCTCAAACCATTGAAGCCATCAATCACGCCCAGGCTGCCAATGTACCCATCGTTTTTGCCATTAATAAGATGGATAAGCCAAGTGCCAATGCTGAAAAGATTCGGGAAGAATTGTCAAAACGCAATATTCTTGTCGAGGATTGGGGAGGAAAGTACCAGAGTCAGGAGATCTCAGCCAAAAAGGGAACAAACGTGGACTTATTGCTTGAAAAGGTATTGCTAGAAGCAGAAATGCTCGACTTGAAAGCCAATCCCAAGCGCCCCGCTCATGGCACCATACTTGAGTCGTCACTCGATAAAGGTCGCGGATACGTAGCAAAAATTCTGGTACAAACCGGCACCCTGAAACAGGGCGATTTGGTAATGGCCGGAATTACCATGGGCCGTGTAAAAGCAATGTATAACGAACGCAATCAGGCCATCAAAGAAGCCGGACCCAGTTCGCCACTATTGCTTCTGGGCTTAAATGGAGCTCCTCAGGCAGGCGACACGTTTAAAGTAATGCAGGACGAACGGGAAGCCAAAAACATAGTGGCAAAGCGTCATCAACTGCAACGCGAACAAGGCATACGTACTCAAAAACACATTACCCTGGATGAAATAGGCCGGCGCATTGCTATTGGCGACTTCAAAGAGTTGAATATCATTGTAAAAGGTGATGTAGACGGATCGGTGGAAGCCCTTTCTGATTCGTTGCTGAAACTTTCGAATGAAGAGGTTCAGGTAAACATCATCCACAAATCTGTAGGTGCGGTTACTGAAAGTGATGTATTGCTCGCTTCAGCCTCCAATGCGGTAATTATCGGATTCCAGGTCCGTCCGTCAATGGCAGCACGCAAGCTGGCAGAGCAAGAGCAGATCGATATCCGCTTGTATTCCATTATTTACACTGCCATCAATGAGATTAAAGCGGCCATCGAAGGTATGCTTTCTCCCGATATTGAAGAAAAAATTGTGTGCAATCTTGAGGTACGTGACGTATTCAAAATCACAAAGGTTGGAACAGTGGCCGGATGTATGGTATTAGATGGGAAAATTCATCGCAATACAAAAATCCGTATTATCCGTGATGGTATTGTTATCCATACCGGAGTGCTTGGTTCGCTTAAACGGTTTAAAGACGATGTTAAAGAGGTATCTGCCGGTTACGAATGCGGTCTGAACGTGGAAAATTTCAATGACATCAGGGTACGTGACATTATTGAAGGATACGAAGAAGTAGAAGTAAAACGCAAATTGTAAATTGCTGTAAACCAATTTTCATAAAATGAAAAAGAGGCTGCACAACAGGTACAGCCTCTTTTTTCGTTACCCGACAGGGCAGCCAGCACAATGAGTTATTTTACTTTCTCCATGATGGATTTAAACTGATTATAGCGGGCTTCCACTACTGGCCAGTTTACAACCGACCAGAATGAATTTATATAATCCGTGCGCTTATTTTGATATTTAAGATAATAGGCATGCTCCCAAACATCCAGAGCAAGCAAGGGTATGCCACGACGCTCTGCAATACTCATCAGGGGGTTGTCCTGATTGGCAGTAGAAGTAATAAACAGCTCTCCACTTTTAATATCCACTGCAAGCCATGCCCACCCCGAACCAAAGCGATTGGCTGCTGCTTCATCAAATTTCTTTACAAAGGAATCATAGTTGCCAAATGATTTTTCAATTAATTCAATCATTTGCCGGGAAGGTTCCTGTTTTTTTGGTGTAAGGTTATCCCAATAAAGGGCATGGTTGAAAAAACCGCCGCTATTGTTGCGCACTGCATCAGGAAATTTATCCATATGTGAAAAGATTTCCAGCAGATTCTTTTCAACAGCATCAGTGCCTGAAACGGCTTTTTGCATTTTATCAAAATATCCACGATGATGCCGCTCATAATGAATTTCAACAGTCATTTTATCGATGGCCGGTTCCAGTGCATCATAAGGGTAAGGGAGTGTGTAAAATTCAAGCTTACCCACAGGTTTCATCCATTCACCCCAGATACCTTCTTTTGCACCTTTAAGATCAGAAGCCACAGCTTGAGAGCTGGTTTTGGGTTTGGTAGTTTCCGAGTGGCTGGTCTTGCCTTTCGACACAGGTTTTTTTTCGGTTTGTGCCATAATTTCTGGTGAAGACACCAATAATATGCACATAATGGTAACAATAAGTACTTTAATCGTTTTCATGATAATTGCTTTGAGATTAGAATTAAATGAAACATGCCGGGCAACAAGGCCCGACATGTTGTATAACAAACAAATAGGCTTTTGGTCGCTTACCTGCGTGCATTTTTATAATTTTCATTCACCTGATCCCAGTTTACCAGTTTCCAAAATGCGCTAATATATTCTGGACGACGATTCTGATATTTCAGGTAATAGGCATGTTCCCATACATCGAGACCTAAAATGGGCTGCCCCTGACAATCATGAACATCCATGAGTGGATTGTCCTGGTTGGGAGATGAACAGATGCTCAGACTATTGTCCTTTTTTACACAGAGCCAGGCCCAGCCGCTTCCAAAACGGTTGGCTGCTGCTTCATCAAACTTTTTCTGGAATTCAGCAAAGGAGTTAAATTGTGTATTAATTGCTTCCGCAATCGGTCCGGTGGGGTCTCCCCCGCCATTGGGAGACAATACCTTCCAGAAAAGACTGTGATTGTAATATCCTCCACCATTGTTGCGCACCGCAGCCGGAGCTTTGCTAATGTTACTGAATATTTCTTCCAGGCTTTTTGATTCCAGTTCGGTACCCTGAATGGCAGCAGTAAACTTATCAAAATAGCCCTTATGGTGTTTGGTGTAATGCAACTCCATGGTTTGTTTGTCAATGTGGGGTTCTAATGCATCATATGCATAAGGTAATTCGGGAAATTCAAATTTCATGGTTATCCTCCTTGAGTTATTTTAATGTTATTATTTAGATTCAGTATAAATAACATATAAGAAGCGCGTTTGTTTGAGTGCATTGATTTCCCATCATCTCTCGAAGGCCCGAACGGCAGAACTGGAAGGCAGTTCAGCCATAGAAAGAACACCTGAGCATTGAACATTTAGTCAGTCAGACGACCAAAGACCAAAAGGGACGAGGGACGTAAAAAGAAACGGGGAGACCAACGTCTCAACTCCTCAACAACTCAACTTATCAACAGATTACAGATCACAGATCACAGATCACTAAAAGGAGACGGAGAGACAAGGAGATGGTATTTGAATACCCAATTTAAGTTAAAATGTCCTTCTCATTAAGCAGAAGGTGCCGAAGGCGGATGAGGTAAGAAGGGAAATGGAGATAAGGAGATAATGAGATAAGGAGATAAGGAGATAAAGAGATAGGGAGACAAGGGGGACAAGGGAATATTTCTTACTTCTAACTTCTAACCTCTAACCTCTAACCTCTAATTTCTCACCTCTCACCTCTCACCTCTAATTTCTCACCACTAACCTCCAAAGACCAAAGACCAAAGACCAAAGACCAAAAGTGACGAAGGCCGTAAAAAGAGACGGGGAAACCGGGAGAAAGGAATTCCTAACCTCAAACTTCTAACCTCTAACCTCAAACTTCTAACCTCTAACCTCAAACTTCTAACCTCTAACTTCTAACTTCTAACTTCTAACTTCTAACCTCTAACCTCTACCCTCTAACTTCCAGCCTCTAACCTCTAACAGCAGCCTGCCGGATACCGGAATTTAAAAAATCCAGGGAAGCACTATAAAGCTAAAATTCAACAGACAATTTAATGTTTAACTGCCTGGGAGTAAGGTAATTGGGAACGCCATACTGACGATTGTTTACATCCTTAATCCACATATAAGAAATGGTATTTTTTACTTGCAACAGATTGAGCACCTCTGCACTGATCCAAATGTTCCGGATGTATTTAAGCATGGGAATCTGTGAATGACTTTTACCGGATTCCCCAATAATTTGTTTGGAGAAACCAATGTCCACCCTGCGGAAGGGAGGCATTCGCTGTGCATTACGGGCACGGGCATCGCCGGGTGGGCTGTAAGGCATACCTGTTCCAAACAATAGATTCAGGTGCATTTTATAAGTTGGATTCCGTGGTAGATAGTCCTGAAAGAATAAGCCAAAAGTAATCAACTGATCGGTTGGACGGGGCATGAATCCCCGACCGGTTGAAACCGTATCTACCGCCACCGTATTTGATGTATATCCAAGAATAATGCGTTCGCCTTCATCGTTGTAATAATCAGTGTAGTAATCCCCATCCAGGTTTTCTGCAGTGCGCATTACTGACAGACTTGCCCAGGATTCAACACCTTTTACAAACTCACCATTTACTTTAAAATCCAGACCTGTGGCATATCCTTTGGCCATATTTTTAGCGTAGTACCGAAGACGCACATTATCAACATCATAAGGTACCAGATTGTTAAGAAACTTATAGTAAGCTTCTGCGGTAAATTTAAAGGGTCGTCCCCAGGCTTTGAAATTAAGATCGGTTCCAGCCACCAGATGAGTAGACGACTGTGCCTTAAGGGCAGTATTTACCTGGCCGTCCTTTGCCCGCATTTCGCGATAAAAAGGTGGTTGGAAATATCGTCCTGCCGAAAACCGGTAGATGATGTCGCTGGAAGAGACCGGCTTGTAAGATATCGTTCCCCGGGGACTAAACAACCACTGACGGTTAACATCCCAATAGCTCACCCTTGCCCCTAAAGTAAGGCCAAATTGAGCTTTTTCTCTTTCAAAGGTGAAACTTTGCTGTAAAAATCCGCTAATGCGGTTTGACTCCAGCACGGTTTTACTTCGCACAACATCCTGAACAGTAATAGCTACCTGATTACCTGGCTCACCGGGAATACCTCCGTAATAAGGCAGGGTGAAGCCGGCAGAATCATTCAGGTTCCATTCACTCATCCTGTCGTTTATAATTTCGCGCTGCAGCTTAGCTCCCCATATTAATGTAGATCCATCATTGATAAGTGTGCCACGCTGTTCTATGCTTGTAACGGTGGCATCCAGGTAATTTCGGGCATGATTCAGATAGGTGCCCACATCACGGATTTCCAGAGCCTGACCAAATGTTTTGCTACCCAGATCCGTTTCCAGCTCGCCAATCCAATATTGACCCATAATGTCAAAGGTTTCACTTTCGATGGTCTGAAAAGCTGAAACTATTAATTTGAGCGTTAGTTTGTCGGTAGGCCGGTAAGAAGTGGTGAAAGCTCCCAGGTAATTTTCAAATCTGTCAATCTCGTTTCCATCAAAAAATACTGTTAATTGCAGGGCTTCATTTATGGTTCCAAAGCTGGTATTGCGCACGGTTGGTTCCAGTTTGTAATGATTGAGCGCATAGTTTCCAAACACACTAAACTCAAGCTTTGGATTCACCTCATAAATGAGCATGCCCTGAAAATCGGTAAACGAAGGTTTATAATCTCCTTCGGTTTCCAGACTTTTAAGCACATATTGACTGGTTTTACGCCGAGCACCCATTAAATACATAAAACGCCTGTCCTTAGAACTGCCTTCAAAATGGAGTGATGCACCCAGTAAGCTGCCACTTACTGAACCGGCAAAGGTGGTCGGGCGTTTGTAGCGGATATCAAGCACCGACGACATCTTATCGCCATAACGGGCATCAAATCCACCTGCCGAGAAAAGGATGGAGGAAACAAGGTCGGGGTTGAGAAAACTTAATCCCTCCTGTTGTCCTGAACGCACCAGGAAAGGTTTGTAAATTTCCACATCATTCACATAAACGAGGTTTTCATCATAATTGCCTCCCCTGACTGAATATTGTGAACTCAATTCAGTGTTTGACGATACCCCGGGCAATGTTTTGATCAAGGCTTCGATACCTCCCGAAGTGCTGGGAATTTGAGTGGCCAGCCTGGGATTGATTGGGCTAAGACTGGATGACCTTATTTGTCGGTCTTCTACTACAAAATCCGGCAATTCAACCGCCGTTTGCGTAAGCTTGCGATTCAGCTCACGTCTCTCCCCTTCTTTAAGCACCAACCGAAATTTAAGTGTACTGTATCCTACAGAAGAAATAATGAGGTCTAATTCCGTATTGGGCTCAACTTTAAGTACAAAAGCACCATCAGGGCCGGTTACAGCTCCGCCGGGCCTACCCATAATCGAAATATTTACCAGAGCCAGTGGTTTTCCCTGCTCATCGACAATTTTTCCAAACACCTCAGCCTTACCTAATAGCTGAGCTACAGACTTTTCTGCTGCTGCCAGTGACAAAAGTGAAAATATAAGCACAATGATCATCCAACGGGCAGGATGAATGCCGGGAATTTGCAAAGGCATTAGTCTTTCTTTTTAAAGTCACCCCGTTTCCAGGCTTTTATAAACTGCGCCCAGGCAAAAGGGTTGAATACCGAGATAGGTTGCGTCTGACCATAATAATATAGCCTATCCACTTGCTGATTCATATAATTGCGATAATTCATACTTCCATCCATAGGCATTTGACGGGCCCGTTCACGCATTTCCATTTTATCCAGATTCTTTTGCGCAATGGTCAATTCATCATCAGGAACCTTACTATAAATGAACGCCTGTTTAAACTGCTCGGGAGTGGGCCAGGGATAAATAACGGTTTCACGAAGCAAAATAGTATCATTGGTCATAATTTGTACCATAGAATAATGATTTCCTTTTAAAGTATCCGGGATATGGTACTGACTGCCTTTAAAACCAACAGCAGAAAATTGCACAGTTTCACCTTTGCGTGCAACCAACGAAAAGAAACCGTAATAGTCAGAGATTGTGCCCCGGTTTTGCCCTTTAATGCGAATATTAACATAAGGAACCGGATGAAGACTGTCGCTATTAATGACCAGTCCGGAGAACTGAACCAGATCTGCCTCTACTTGCTGAGCTTTTATCTCAGGCAAAATTATCATGAATAGAAAAAATAATCCCAAAGATACTTTCATCGCAGGGCAAAGATACTATTTATACCTTTTGCGTCAGGTAATACCTCCCGCATTTAGCTCCAAAAAAAATACTGTTGCCGGCAAAGCAACAGTATTTATAATGAATTTTCTCTTTAACCGGATATTTACCGGGCAAGGTAACCCCTGGCACGGGCATCCTTTAGGCAGGCTACAATTCCGCGCTTGTTTATATGCCGGATTCCATCGGCAGAAACCTTAAGCGTAATCCAACGATCCTCTTCGGGGATGTAAAATTTCTTGGTTTGAAGATTAGGATAAAACCTGCGCTTGGTTTTTATATTGGAGTGGGAAACCTTGTTTCCTACCATCATTCCTTTTCCGGTAATTTCGCAAACTCTTGACATGATGAAAGGTGTTCTTTGATTTTTAAATTTCGGTTTGCAAAGAACGGAATAATTTTAGAATTATCCAACCTTTTTAAAATAAAAAATATCCGGATAACCTGCCATATTTTAAATTCAATGAGAAGAATCCTTTTTCATCTACTAAGAAAGGATAACGCCATGCATTGGGTACTGAACAACCCCTTATCTTCTATTATATAATGCATTAACTTGTTTGTTCTAAAATTTACAGTACCGTTATTTGACCGCCTGCATGCCTCAGGCCGACGGGATTTACCAAAATTAACATCATTTAAAGTTTTTTTAACCATAAAATTACAACTCCCGCCTGAATGCATGCAGTCATCCACGCAGCAACTACTCAACAAATCAACCTGCTTTTACGAGCGGATATACAAGATTTACGGGATTTTAAAAAGTATGGAATGTGAAGATATGTTGGGAAAAGTTTTGCATGTAACATAAAATTTATAATCAAACCCTGCTATCATCCAATCCTATTTTGCCTTTCCAGCAAACCTGTTTATGTAATCCTTTTGGCATTTCCTTATGATAAACAGTTGTCAGGTACATACACAACAGAATAAGCCTAAAGTAACATTCAAATCTGATTATATGAGCACAATAATATCATTTCCAGCCCGGATTCATTGCGTATCAAAAATATAGTGGACATTTAAGTCCATTATTCATTTTAAATTGTTATCTTTGTATTAAATTTTTGATTTTATGTTCTCGAAAGCATGTGAATACGGTATCAGGGCTTCGGTTTATCTGGTAGCACAATCCTGTCAGGGTAAAAAAACCGGTCTCAAAGAACTGGCCAAAGCCATTGATTCGCCCGAAGCCTATACCTCAAAAATATTGCAGCAATTGGTGCGGAATAATGTTATTGTTTCCGAAAAAGGGCCCACCGGCGGTTTTTCCATTGGCAAATCAGATATTGACACCTTAAAGCTCAGCAAGGTGGTAATGGCCATTGATGGAGACGAGATTTACCAGGGCTGTGGCCTTGGATTTCATCACTGTGATGAAAATCAGCCCTGCCCCATTCACCATCAGTTCAAAGCAATCAGAAACGATTTGAAAAATATGCTGGAAACCACCACTTTACTCGAATTGTCGAAGGACATAAAAAACGGAATCTCATTCCTGAAACGTTGAATCAACAATCCACTTTTTATGAAAAGCTATAAAAATCCAGTCACCGGTGATAGTGACATAGAAATGAAAAAACACCTCACGCTTGATGATGAGCGCATCCAAAAGATGCTGGATATAAAGCTAAAGGTCTTCAATAAGGAACTCACGCCCGGGCAGGCGCGTATACTGGTAAACGAAACCTTTGATCAGATTTCAGCAGAAGAGTTCGCATATGGCGAACAGCATTTGTACAATGCCGGTATAACCGATGAAATTATGGCCGAAGGCATGGACGACATCATTGATGTTTTCAGGGACGTGCTCACCGTTAATAAATTAAATCTGCCTTCGGGCCATCCCATTCAGACCTATGCCGATGAAGCGGCTGCCATCCAAAAGGTGGTTCATCAGATGGAGGCAAAACTCAAAGGCAAGTTCATTAAAAATGAATGGCTGGAACTGTATGCGAAGCTCAGTCAGATAAACACCCATTTCAGTCGCAAGCAGCACCAGTTGTTTTCAGCTTTGGAACGCAAAGGTTTTGACCGGCCCTCAAAAATTATGTGGACTTTTGACGACAGGGTGCGTGATGCCATTAAGGATGCCTATGAATTGCTTCAGGCTGATAAGGATCAGGCTTTTTTGGAAGCCCAGCCCCACGTTATCCATCTGGTGTACGACATCCTTTCCAAAGAACGCGATGTGCTTTATCCCACTTCACTTAAACTCATAAGTGATGAAGAATTTGTTTCTATGCGTATCAGCGATGATGAAATTGGCTACTGCCTGATTGAAAATCCGCCGTCCTATAAAGGTACAGGGGAAAACACCGCATCAAAATCCGTCCAATCATCCCCGGAAAATGAAAAAGAGCTGTTGAGTGATTTGCAGGCAGTGCTCCGGAAACATGGAATTTCAGGTGGAAACACTCCCCAGACTTTGCTCGATGTAACCACCGGGAAAATAACCCTGGAACAAATTAACCTGATTTACAAACACCTGCAGGTAGATTTATCTTTTGTGGATGAAAACGACGAAGTCAGATTTTACACCGACACCAAACATCGTATATTTCCACGAAGTGCCGGCGTTATTGGCCGCAAGGTACAAAACTGCCATCCCCGCGAAAGCCTCCACATGGTAGAAGCAATAATCAATGCTTTCCGCAAAGGAGAGCAGGATACAGCAGAATTTTGGCTTGATAAGGGTGATAAGTTCATATATATTTTATTCACCGCTTTGCGCGACGAACAGGGCAACTACAGGGGAACGCTTGAATCAATGCAGGAAGTGGCACATATTCGCAGCCTCAAAGGAAGCCGGCGATTGTTACAATGGGATGACGATCATGCTGCTAAAAACAGGGCAAACCAGCCATCACAGGGCAATGGCAACCGGCATGGCATTACTCCGCAGACCATGATTGCCCGGTTGATTGAACAATATCCCGCTTTAAAGGATTATATGGTTACGCTCTCTCCCGAATTTGAAAAACTGAACAATCCTGCCATTTTCAATACAATGAAGGAGATTGCCACCCTGGAAGTTGTGAGCCAGGTTGGTGGATTTGAGGTAGAAGAACTAATGAAAAAAATCATCACTTTTATCGATAACCAATCTTAAATTATCATGGAACAGTACATCTTAAAGGTAAAGTCGGTGGAAAATGCCACCTACGATGTGTTGCGCATCACAATTGAGAAACCAAAACAATTTCATTTTGAGCCTGGTCAGGCAACTGAAATTGCGATAAATAAAAAAGACTGGGAGTTTGAGCTCCGGCCGTTTACTTTTACATGTCTGCCCTCTGATGAATATCTGGAATTCACCATCAAAACCTATCCTGAGCACAAGGGTGTAACCAATGAGCTATTGAATCTAAAGACCGGCGATGAAATGATTGTAGGTGAACCGTGGGGCACCATCGGCTACAAAGGTCCGGGTATTTTTATTGCAGGAGGAGCCGGGGTTACGCCATTTATTGCCATTTTCCGGCATCTGCACAGTAAAAATGAAATAGGTGGCAACAAACTTATCTTTGCCAACAAAACAAGTGCCGACATCATCAATAAAGATGAATTCAGCAGGATGCTGGGCGATAACTTTATCAATATACTGTCACACGAAAGGGATGAAAGATATGCACAAGGCTATATTACTCCCGACTTTCTAAAGAAACACGCAGGCGATCCGGGCCAATACTATTATGTATGTGGACCTGATCCCATGATGGACGCAATGATTGACCATTTACACCAACTGGGAGTGGATGATAAATTCATTGTTAAGGAGGAGTTCTGATGCAATATCGGAGTTTGCTTTTTTGGCATGACGAATTTTAACGGGTTCATTCACACCAGGTGCAGATAACCTAACTCATTGCTTCATGCTGAATTACAGTTTGTGAAGAAACACACCTTTTTCATTTTCAATTATATTATCGAACTATATTTTCAAATTTAAATAAAAGACACAAGCATGCAAAAGGACATTTTCAATATCAGGAAACCATTGACTTTTCAGGGAAAGACCTATCACTACTATAGTCTTCCCGACTTGCAGAAGCAGGGCTATGCCATTGATGAACTGCCCTTTTCCATCCGTATTCTGCTGGAAAATGCCTTGCGCAATTATGATGATTTTTCGATAACCCGCGAAAACATTGACACCCTTTTGCACTGGCAGCCACAGGGCACCGATAAGGACATCCCTTTTAAGCCGGCCCGGGTACTGATGCAGGATTTTACCGGCGTACCTGCCGTGGTAGATATTGCCGCGCTCAGGGCTGAAGTGGCCCGCAAAGGCAGAGACCCTGATTCCATCAATCCCCTGATTCCGGTTGATTTGGTGATTGACCACTCGGTACAGGTGGATTATTTCGGAACTGCCTATTCATACAAACGCAACATTGACGAAGAGTACAATCGCAATCAGGAGCGTTACCAGTTTTTAAAATGGGCGCAGAATTCATTCGATAACTTTAGTGTGGTACCTCCCGGAATGGGTATTTGTCATCAGGTTAATCTTGAGTATCTCTCCAAAGGTGTAATTGAACGCAACGGGGAGGTTTTTCCCGATACTTTGGTGGGGACAGATAGCCATACCCCTATGGTCAATGGAATTGGCGTAGTGGCCTGGGGTGTGGGGGGCATTGAAGCTGAAGCCGCCATACTGGGGCAGCCCATTTACTTTCTCATGCCTGAAGTTATCGGTTTGAAACTCACCGGAAAATTGCCCTTTGGTTCCACGGCCACCGATTTGGTACTGACCATTGCTAATTTACTCAGGAAACAGGGTGTAGTTGGTAAATTTGTAGAAGTGTTCGGGCCGGGACTGGAACATCTTTCGGTGCCCGACCGGGCAACCATTGGCAATATGTCGCCTGAATTCGGCTGTACCGTTACCTATTTCCCCATCGATGATAAAACCCTGGAATATATGGCCAGGAGCAACCGTTCGCAGGAGCAAATTGCTATGGTAGAGCAATATTGCAAAGCCAATATGCTGTGGCGCAAAAATGAAGACAAAATCACCTATACGCATGTACTTGAACTGGATGTTTCTACCATTGAACCCACTGTTGCAGGCCCCAGCCGTCCTCAGGATAAGATATTACTCAAAGACTTTAAGGATAAGTTTATTGAGCTTTTAGAGAAGTCATTTTATCGCAAGTATATCTCGCGTGAAGATCGCGATATTGAAAAGTCCATCACCCGTTTTGAAGGAGAGGGTGGCGACTTACTTCCACCAAAAAAAGAGGATGCTCCGCTCACCTCAGAAGTTGAGTCTCGTGAAATTAATGGCTTAAAAACCATCTGGATTACCCGTGGACAGGAAAAATTCATGCTTTCTGACGGGGCAGTTGTTATTGCAGCCATAACCTCCTGTACCAATACTTCCAATCCTTTTGTTATGGTAGGTGCCGGTTTGGTTGCCCGAAAAGCACGTGAAAGGGGGCTCGACATCAGGCCCTGGGTAAAAACTTCCCTGGCTCCCGGATCCAAAGTGGTAACCGATTACCTGGAAAAAGCCGACCTGATGAAAGACCTTGAAGCCTTACAGTTTCACCTGGTGGGATATGGCTGCACTTCCTGTATTGGAAATTCAGGCCCATTGCCTTCCGACATCTCAAAAGTTATAGAAGAGCATAATCTGGTGGTAACATCAGTGCTTTCAGGCAACCGAAATTTTGAAGCACGCATACATCCGCAGGTAAAAATGAATTTCCTGATGTCGCCTATGCTGGTAGTGGCTTTTGCCATTGCCGGACGGGTGGATATTGATTTGGTGAACGAGCCCATCAGTTTCGATTCCAATCAGGAACCGGTGTTTTTAAAGGAAATCTGGCCCTCAGATGATGAAATCAATGAAATTTTAAGTAAAGTGCTTGCTCCGGGCGACTTTGCCAAAAATTATGGAGAGATTTTTCATGGAAATGAGATATGGAGAAACCTTGAAGTGCCTTCGGGCAAATTGTACGACTGGGATGATAGTTCTACCTATATCAAGGAAATTCCCTTTTTTCATGATATTTCTGAACGACCGGCTCCTATGCAGGATATAAAAAATGCCAGGGCGCTGCTGATGCTTGGCGACAGTGTTACTACCGACCACATTTCGCCGGCCGGGGCCTTTGATGAGCACTCTGCTTCAGGCAAATACCTATCGTCCAGAGGAGTGCAAAGGAAGGATTACAACTCCTATGGCTCGCGCAGGGGAAACGATGAGGTGATGGTGCGTGGCACATTTGCCAATGTGCGTATTAAGAATAAACTGGCCACCAAAGAAGGCGGATATACCACCTATTTGCCCTCGGGTGAAGAAATGAGTGTGTACGATGCAGCCGTAAAATACAGGGAAGCTGAAACGCCGCTTATTGTCCTCACCGGAAAAGAGTACGGTAGCGGGTCTTCACGCGACTGGGCCGCCAAAGGCACCTTTTTACTTGGCATAAAAGCGGTATTGGCCGAAAGCTACGAACGCATCCACCGGAGCAACCTGGTGGGCATGGGCGTACTCCCCCTGCAATATAAACCAGGTGATACCGCTCAAAAACTGGGACTTTCAGGAAAGGAAACATTTTCCATCACAGGCATTTCATTGGATATGGAACCTTTAAAAAAGGTGCAAATTATCGCTACCAGTGATGCCGGTGAAGAAATAAAGTTTGAAGCCATCGCCCGGCTCGACTCAAAAGTAGAAGTAGAATACTACCGTAATGGAGGTATTTTGCAGTATGTATTGAGGCAGTTTCTGAACAAAAAACCCAAATAAAAACCTTGTTGTTATGCACCGCACAAATACATACGCCGAAAGCCAATACTTTTTGACTCCAAATTTGAAACCATCAAAAACAATAAACATAAAAGTTGAAGCCACTCCGAATAAGTAAAAGAAAAAGGAATGCCACTAAGGCCAGCTTTCACTACGTTGTGGCAGGCACGAAACCAGGATTCACAAATAAATGAAATCAGATAATTAAATAAGTGACTCCTGGAGCCTGCCGGCGTAAGCAAGTACAGCAGGGCTTCGGGTCTTGGTGGTAAAAAAGCATTATTCGTAGGGTGCTCAAAGTTTAACTTTAAAAATGCTCATCATGGAAAACAATCTCTATCCAAAAGCAACCAAAGAAATGGCCGATAAAAGGGCTGCACTTGCACCCGAAACACTAGAGGCCTGGAGCAATTTCAGCAAAGCAGCATTCAAGGAAGGAGAACTTCCCGAAAAGACAAAGCAACTGATTGCTGTGGCAGTAGCTCATGTAACCCAATGTCCGTGGTGCATACGTTCGCATACCCGGCAGGCCATGCGCAAGGGCGCCAGTAAGGCTGAAATTATGGAAGCCATCTGGGTGGCGGCAGAAATGCGTTCGGGTGCTGCCATGGCCCATTCGGCCATTGCCCTGGATGAAATGGGATAAACCATTAAAAATTTAGATATTATGAAAAAATCAATGGGTCTGTTTACCGACCATTACGAACTGACAATGGCCGAAGGCTACTTCAGATCGGAAAAGGAAGAAATAATTGCCAATTTTGATTATTTTTTTCGCAAAAACCCCTTCGGCTCAGGATTTACAGTGTTTGCCGGTTTACAGGACCTGCTTGAGATGATTTTGGAATTCAAATACGACACCCAGGCCATTGATTACCTGAACAAGAGGGGATTTGGCACTGATTTTTTGGAATACCTGAAAAATTTTCAGTTCCGGGGAGATTTCTATGCGCCTCGTGAGGGTGAACTAGTGTTCCCTAATGAACCGGTGTTGAGGGTAAAAGGAAAGATTATTGAAACGCAGCTACTGGAAACCCTCATCCTGAATGTACTCAACTTTCAATCACTGATTGCTACCAAAGCCAACCGCATTCGCCATTCAGCCGGCAACAGACTACTGATGGAGTTCGGCATGAGGCGGGCACAGGGCTTTGCAGCCATAGCGGCCAGCCGGGCTGCCGTAATTGGTGGAATGGACAGCACTTCAAACATATACAGTGCTGAACGTTATGGACTCGAATCGTCCGGCACCATGGCTCACTCCTGGATTCAGGGATTTGAAGATGAACTGGTTGCCTTCAGGGAATATGCCATCACGCACCCCAAAAATTGCACCCTGCTGGTGGATACTTATCACACCCTGAAAAGCGGAGTTCCCAATGCCATCATCATTGCCAGAGAGATGGAGCAATCAGGACACCGGCTTTCAGCAATCAGGCTCGACAGCGGCGACCTTGCCTACCTTTCTAAAATGGCCAGAAAACAATTGGATGAAGCCGGATTATCATACGTTAAAATTGTGGCTTCCAATCAGTTGGATGAGTATATTATCAAAAGTCTTATTGAGCAGGACGCTCCGATTGATTGGTTTGGAGTAGGTACCAGCCTGGTAACCGGCAAAAGCGATGCCGCACTCGATGGGGTATATAAGCTCAGCCTGATAAACGGTCGTCCCACCCTAAAACTCTCGGAAGATCTGATTAAAATCACCCTGCCGGGTGAAAAAAAAATAGTGCGGTATTTTAATGGTAACAATAAGTTTTATGCAGATGCCATTGCGCTTGCCACTGAAAATGACCGTGAAATAGACACCATCTTTCACCCTCAGCATCCCGAAAGAAATACTTCCGTCCATGGATTGAAAGGTGAAACCATTGTCTCGAAAGTGGTTGATAAGGGAAAAGTGGTTGTTGAAGAAAAGAGCGTTGACGAAATATCCGGTTACCGGAAGTTCAGGATTTCTCAACTGCCCGATGAGCACAAAAGGTTTGAATACCCTCACTTATACAAGGTGGGCTTAAGCCAAAGCCTGATGAATTTAAGAAATACACTAATTACAGGATTAAAAAAAGGAAATTAAAATGAAAGCATTGCTGATTGTTGATTTACAAAATGATTTTTGCCCCGGTGGCGCCTTGCCTGCACCTGATGCTGACCGCATTGTTCCGGTAATCAACGGATTAATGGATAAATTTGATTTGGTACTGGCTTCCAAAGACTGGCATCCGGCCACCACCGTGCATTTTGAAAAATGGCCTGCACACTGCGTACGTGAAACTCCGGGAGCTGAGTTTCATCCCGGCCTGGATGCAGCTAAAATTCAAAAAGTTTTTTTTAAAGGCACGGATGATAAAGACGACGGCTATTCTGCCTTTGAAGCTACCAACGGAAATCTGGCAGATTATCTGAGGAAAAAGGAGGTGGATGAAGTATATGTTACCGGTCTGGTAACTGAATATTGCGTAAAGCAAACCGTGCTGGAATCGTTACGCCAGGGTTTCAAAACCTTTGTAATTGAAGATGCAGTGCAGGGGATCAGTGCCCATCCAAATGATGTGCCTCTGGCTAAAGCCGAGATGGAAAAAGCCGGCGCTCTCATTATTAAGGCAGCTAAAATCAAAACAGCGTCATAGACCATTTCACGTTCTTCATTTTGCATCACTTGTTGAGAAAAGTAACCTTAAAAACCAAGCAATGAAAGAGAGACTAAATTATGCGGCAGTAGCTCCTGATGCTTTCAAAGCCATGCTTGAACTGGAGAAGTATGTAGAAGGCTCAGGCCTGGAACGTTCGCTATATGAACTGGTGAAAACCCGGGCATCGCAAATCAATGGTTGCGCGTACTGCCTGGATATGCACACCAAAGATGCACGCCTTGCCGGCGAAACAGAGCAGCGGCTCTATACCCTGAGCGCCTGGCGCGAAACTCCTTTCTACACTGAGCGGGAGCGGGCTGCCCTGGCCTGGACCGAAACGCTTACGCTGATTTCGCAGCATGAAGTATCTGATGAATTGTATCAGGCTACACGAAATCATTTCAGCGAGAAAGAGATCATGGCATTAACTATGGCCATAATTGCCATCAACGGCTGGAACCGCCTGGCCATAAGTTTCAGGAAACTGCCCGGGAGTTATCAGTCACAAAAACATTAAAAATTAATCTAAAATTATGTTTTATGAAAAAATCGCTTTTTATCGTAATAACATTCTTTTTGCTTTCCGGCTGCACCGAACCAGCCAAAAAACTTCCTGTTTTCGGAACAACCACCATAGAAGGGAAAGACACCCTTTATTCCACCATCCATCCCTTTTCATTTATTAATCAGGATGGCCTGAGGATTACCGAAGAAACATTCAACAATAAAATATATATTACCGATTTCATTTTCCTCTCCTGCCCTACCATTTGCCCCATTATGACACAACAGTTAAAACGGGTATATGATGTTTACCATTCCAATCCGCACATTTACTTCCTTTCTCATTCCATTGATCCGGCTAACGACAGTATCCCCCGGCTAAAAGCATACACCGATGATTTGGGGATTGACAACTCAAAATGGTTTTTTGTAACAGGCAATAAAGACAGCATATTCTCAATAGCAAATGAAAGTTATTTTGCCACTGCTTTTGCTGACAGCACTGCCCCAGGCGGATTTATACATAGTGGAGCTTTCTTACTGATTGACACGGACAGGCATATTCGCGGAGCTTACGATGGCACCAATCCCAAAGAAACCGACCGGCTGATAGAAGACATTAAAATATTGCTTGCGGAAAAGTTCCCCGGCGAGGGTAAAAATAAATAAAATTGTCTTAACTTTAAAACTGGCACACATGCAACAGAGCTCCATACTACTTCTATTCTTGTTCCTGATGGGCATTGCCCTGATAGTATTTATATACATTTTTATGTCTTCAAAAAGGGCAGATCAGGGCATGTCCAATCCTTTAAAGAAACGATTCTGGTTCTTTCTGATCTTAACCATAATCATGGGCATATTTGCCTCTGTTACCATTCCCAAATCACCCTACTTCGCATTTGCAGATAAAACACCAGCCAAAGTAATTCATGTGGCTGCCATGCAGTTTTCATTCTTTCTATCTGAAAAGGCAATTGATCGTGATAAACCTTCGGGACAAAAAATTGAACTACCGGCGAATGAGGTGATTGAATTCCGGGTAACCAGTTTCGATGTAAATCACGGCTTTGCCATTTATGACAAATCCAACCGGCTGATTACACAAACCCAGGCCATGCCCGGATATGTTAACCGGCTGCGCTATAAGTTTAAGGAACCCGGTGAGTACAATATTTTGTGTCTGGAATATTGTGGTGTTGCCCATCAACTTATGCGTTCTTCATTTATAGTTAAGTAAAACCTATAAAACAGAAAAGTCATGGAATCTATCAAGCTGAAAAAAATCACTTCTGTTTGGATCATAGCTGTACTCACCCTTTTTGTAGCCTCCATTGTACTGGGTATTCTTATGCGGCTCAATCAGGGCGGGGTTTTGCACCAGGCGCCCATTACCTTTTATTCCAATATGACCATTCATGGCATTACCATGATTGGGATATGGTTTGTAGCAGGCATGGCCGGCATCAATTACCTGATGGAGCGCTATGTTAAAACCAGTTATACTGCCAATCTGATTGCGCTCATTCTCACCGTTTCTGGGGTTTTGATGCTGTGGGCAGTTACCCTGATAGGAAAATTTCATACAGCCTGGACATTTCTCTATCCATTACCCCTTAGGGTGATGTGGGCACAATGGGCCACCCCAACATTTCTGGTAGCTATGTCCATTCTCGCCACTGGCTGGCTCATCTGGGGAATTAGTATGATGACACAGGTACTAAAGGTGTATTCGATACCTCAGGTTTTTGCCTGGCAGCATTTTAAAAAAGACCCGGCTGTTAAAACGCCGCCATTCATTTTAATATCCATGATTACCCTGGTGGGGGTAGTTACCTGCCTGTTGGTGGCAGTATTGCTGATGGCATTGTATTTTGCTGAATATTTTTCAAAAGGCAACTTTGTCAATGATGCATTACTGATGAAGAACCTCACCTATTTTTTTGGTCATACCATTGCCAATGAAATGCTCTATCTGGGTCTGGCGGTTATTTATGAGTTATTTTCGGAAGTGGGCGGAAAGCCTAAATGGAAAACTACCTGGTATGTTGCACTTGCCTGGAACTTCACACTGATATTTATTCTCACTGCCTTTTTCCATCATTTATATATGGACTTTGTGCAGCCCGAAGGCTTTCAGATTGCCGGACAAATTGCCTCGTATCTGGCCAGCCTGCCGGCAGCAGCGGTTACCGTATTTAGTGTATGGGTGGCCGTTTACCGGGTGAAAATAAAGTGGACCCTCACCAATTTGTTGTTTTTTGTCGGTGTAGCCGGATGGGTGATTGGCGGATTCGGAGCTGTTATTGATGCCACCATCAGCAACAACATAGTGTTGCACAACACTCAATGGGTTCCCGCGCATTTTCACACCTACAATATATTGGGAAATGTGCTGTTTAGCCTGGGCTTTTTCTATTGGTTTTCCATTCAGTTTACCGATAAGAGAGTGAGCGAAAAACTATCCAGGCTGATACTTTCGCTGCTCATTATTGGCGGGGCCGGCTTCCTGCTGGCATTTTATATTGGCGGTGCCGATTCAATTCCACGCCGGTTCAGCAACTATCCGGCTGAATTTACCACGGCCAGACCCTTAGCCAATATAGGAGCTGTCTTTGCTACAGTTTACCTGATCCCAATTTTGATTCTCTTCTACAATATCTCAAAAAGATGTTTAAAAATATTGTTCTCCTCCTCCTGATTTTTGGCTTTTGCAACTTTGCGGATGCTCAAACCACTTCAACTGCATTGAAGGAGGAGACAAACATTTATGAAAGAGTTTATGATGCACCTTTGCAGGTGGTTGGGCAAGAGTCCGCCACTTTTGATGAGCTTTACGCACAGCGACCGGTAATTTTAGCGCTTATTTTTACCCGCTGCACCGGGATTTGTAACCCGTTTTTAGTGAAGTTAAAGGAAAGTCTGCAATTCAAGGACGGGGATGATTCATTCCGGGTGATGGTATTAAGTTTTGATCCCCGGGATAATCTGAGCGATATGCACCGCCTTGCCCAAAATCTGGGGCTGGAAGAGAACGAACAATGGGCCTTTGCCATAACAGACAGCATTTCAGAACTCACCCAATCCGTTGGTTTTGATCCGGTCTGGGACAGTGCAAGACGGCAATTTGATCATGATGCGCTGCTGGTGGGTATCAATAGAGAAGGATATATTACTAAAAAGCTGATCGGATTAAGGGAGCGGGGTGATCTGGATCTCTTGACAGGAAGTATAAACAACGTTTTTGTACCTACCTATCGTCTACAAAATCAGAATATGTTGTTTTCTTGCTTTAACTACGATCCGGTAACCGGCAAAAATAAACCTGGACTGGGATTGATTTTTCTGGCCTTACCTGCCGTATTGACTGCCTCTTTGCTAATTTCCATCAGTATTCTGGTGCGCAGAAGCCGGCGATGAAAAGCACATTTGAATTGACATTTTTTAAAGAAACCCGCCATGAAAGCAATTAAAATCAAGCGAATTTACGAAGATGCCGACAGCAGTGATGGCTACAGAATATTGATAGACCGACTTTGGCCGCGAGGCATTTCAAAAGGCGATGCCAAACTTGACGAATGGAACAAGGAACTTGCTCCTTCCACAGAACTCAGAAAGTGGTTTGATCACACCCCTGAACGGTTTGAAGAATTCAAAAAGCGCTACCGCGAAGAATTGAAATCACAGGAAGATGAATTGAAGCGGCTTCATTCGCTCGCAAAATCAAAGACCGTTACTTTGCTTTATGCTGCAAAAGATGAAAATATGAACAATGCAGTGGTGCTGAGAGAGATTTTAACGCAAAGTAACGAATAGAAAAAGACGTAACCGGGAGTGGTCAGGAATTGTTTCCCATTTCGCCTGGTTTATTCTTAAATACCAATGTACGATGAGGATAAGGTATTTCAATCCCAGCCTCCTTATAATGTTTTTTAAGGATTTCAAACACATCGCATTTTAACACAAACCCATCTCCTGAGGTTGATGCCCAGGCATAGGCCCGCAGTTGCACCGCTGATTCGCCATATCCCAATACCCGCACCACTACTTTTGGAACTCCTTCCTCCACTTCCTGAGGATTACGCTGATCAATGCAATTTGGATGGGTAGATGCTGTTTCGCGCAATATGGCCATCGCTTTATCCAGATCGCTCTCATAACTCACACCCAATTCTATAAATACACAAACCTTTTCTTCACCAATAGTCGAATTAATGATGGTTTGAGCACTGATAACCGTATTTGGAATAATGATGCGCCGGTTTTCAAAGTTATTGATGATGGTATGCCTAAGGGTGATATCTTCCACCCTCCCCTGATGCATTTCGCCTATTTTTATACTGTCTCCTACCCTGAAAGGTTTGAATATAACGATAAATATGCCACTGATAATATTTGAAAAAGCCTCCTGTGAAGCAAAACCAATAATGGCCGCGAAAATTCCGGCACCTGCAAACAAGGTAATGCCCACAGAACGCAACTCAGGGATAATGGCGAATATTAAGGTTGTCGCAAGCATAAAAACGGTGAAACTAACCGTGTTGCGCAGGAATTTATAGCGGGTAGGATCAACTTTAAGCACCCTACTGGAATGCTCAAAATACACTTTCATCAATCTTCGCAAAACGCGGGAAACAATTGTAGCCAGAATACCAATAATTATGGCTAAAATCAGGTATTTTAAGAAGCGGTTATTGGCATCAATAAACCTGGAGAAATCAAATTCGAGAAGCAACATAATTTGTTTTTTTACAAAGATATGCAATAGGAGGTGAAAAAATTCAGGGTCAGTTGCGAAAGAGTGTTATCTCTCAGAAATTAATTTATTCAAAAATATGCCGCCGGCGCGCTCCCTTAGGCACACTGGGATACTTATTGTATACTTTGCATAGCTGGGTGCTTCTCCCTGACAAGGACAGGCTGCCCATCTGATGTCTGGAGGTATCAAATGCTAATTCGGTTAGTAGATGCGGCTTTCACCGTCATCCCTCCACACCACCCGACATACGCTGAAACGTGCCAGGGCGGTTTCTGTTAACATGCAATAAATTAGTGAAGTGATAAAAGACCCAGATTTCTAAACCATAACAAATCCATGGCTATAATAGGTAAACCCCCTGGGGTTAATATTCGTTTCGTATCAAAAATTAACCATTGAAACATGTTTGATGCTTACACCCTACAGCCATACAATGCCCGAAATGAAACACAAAAAGAGGTTGTCCTGCTATTGAGACAACCTCTTTTACTACTTCAAATGAATGTATCCTTACTTCTTAACCAGTGTAAAGGCTTGCAATCCAAATGAACCCTGATCAACAGTAATGGTGAAATTCATACTATAGGTTCCATCACAGGTATTGAGAAGGCCGGTTCCTTCGTATGCAATATTTGTGTAATCAAATGCTATAGATGCCAAAACCGTTTTTACTGCTGTAACATTAAAGGTCTTGGAATCAATAATCATCTTCAGTGGTCCTTTATCTTCAGTTAAGCCATCAAGTTCGGCCAATCCCGATACATAAACAATGTATTCATTTTCTGGATCAACGGTGATGGTAACAGGCCCATCCACTGCCCAGTCAGAACTTACCGCCTGATAGGCACCGGTAACCATTTCCGGATCATACAAACAAACCGCCGGAGCATTAATTACAGCGCTGGAACGGTAGGTCTTGTCACCCTGAATGGTTAAAGCTTCAAAAGTAAACATATCACCTGGATTAATATCGCTGAGTTTGATTCCCAAAGCAGATGCAACATCACGCATATAGACTTTGACGTTTTCTGCGGGGAAAGCAGGAATATTTGTTAGATTGACTCTACGCATATCTCCATTAAAAGAGGCCACAAAAACAACCTCATTTACTTCCGAGGTGGCATCTATGTCAAACTCAATGAAGGTATTTTCGAGATCATTTATATCGAAAACTGCAGGGTCGATGTTGGTAATTGCGGGTATAACCCCTACGCTTCTCAGCCCTGAAGGATCATCAACCTCGGTTTCGCATGCCGAAAAGGTTAAGACCATTGCTGCCATAAAGGCAAGAATCTTGTATTTTTTCATGTTTTATGAATTTACTTGTTAAAAAAATAAGAATTTACCTTGAACCGCCGGCCCACCAAACTTTCTCAGTGTACACATAACTTCCATTACCATAAGCCTCAAGTATGTTGAGATTAGTAGTAACATCGTCGGCACCGTACGAATATCTGTGAGGGAATTTTGTGGTATTGTTCGGGTTTTCCAGATTAATAAAATCGTTACCCATAGCTTTCAAACGACGGATATCGTTATAGGCTTCAACGGCTTCTGATTCAAAGAATGCAAAGTATTTTTGCACCATCACCTCTTTAACCGGGTCTGTATTGAAACGTGGGAGAACTTCATCTGCAAAATAGGCTGAATCCATTTCCATATCCACTTTTGCAAAGGCGGCTTCGATACCATTTTTCAATGCAGCTTCGGCATTGGCAGATGCTCCACCCTGACGAGCATAGGCTTCAGCTTTCAGAAATTCTATTTCATGATAGCTCAACAGATAGGTGGGGGCAGTGGGACTCATTATACCAGAAATACCATAGAATCCCTGCTGTTGGCTGGGGGTACCATTAGGTGCAAAGTGAATCTCATCTACGCCAGGATATGGAACGAAAAACACATCGTCGCGCGGATCATTGCGTTCAGTAAGTTTGCTGTGCAAACTACTACTTGCTCCATAATAATCCCTGTCTTTAAAGAAAGTGTAGAAAGGACTGTTGGTTGTAGTTCCATCATAAACAAACTTGGCTTCTTCAGCGTCAGAAGTAAATGAAAGGTTTGCAAAAGTAATCACATCATCCCATTTCCCACCATTACGAAAGGCAAGACGTGCTGAATAACGGGCTTTTAAGCCATAAGCAAACTTGATCCAGTTGTTTATATTGCCACCGTAGATGAAATCCTGGCCACCCAGGCCTGCAACAACGGTTTCTTTTTTAAGATTGGCAATACCTTCATCCAGCAAACGGAAGACTTCCAGATAAAGGTCTTCTTGTTTATCGAGTTTAGGTTGGAAAATTACACCCGGCTGCAAAGCTTCTGAATAAGGCACATCACCAAAAAGATCGGTTAGTATAGCCAGATTATAGGCGGTGAGAACCTGGGCGATACCCCGGATATGAACATCCTTATCTTCAGAGCCCCCTTCAGCGGTTTTGTTGAGGATAATTTTCAGGTTATAAAGGGTTTCATATATACTTCCCCAACTGTTATTGTAGGTGGTAGCCAGTGAAGGTTCACCGGAGCGGATTTCGGCATTGTACATCTGATTGTAAATACCCACATTGTGCTCTACATACACCGAAGCGTAAAAAGCAAGATCACTTCCGGTGATTGAGAATGCTGTTTTGGTCATCACATCAGTGATGATCAATTTTGAGGGCACATCCACCGGGTTGTTTTTGTTTTCGTTAATGTCTTCCAGTGTATCCTGGGAGCATCCGGCCATCACGAGTATTAATGCAGGGATGGTCAGCAGTTTTATTATTTTATTCATTTTCTTTCAGTTTTAGGGTTAGAAATTCAGGTTGATACCAAAACCATAACTGGTGGTTTGAGGCATGGAAAAGCGCTCGAATGAACCGCCCATATTGTTATTCCCTTGTGTTGATTCCGGGTCGAAGTTTGGCAGCTCAGTCCATAATAAAATATTACGTGCATATACCGAAATGCCAAGACTTACATTCTTCATCAGGTTTTTAGGTAACTGATAACTCAGGGTAACTTCCCTCAGTTTTACGAAGGATTTGTCATGAATGTAATATTCATCTATGTTAGTCAGTACATTGGTAATGAGGTCCTGATAGCCATCCGGATCATTGGGTCCACCACGAACGATATCATTGGGAGTTCCGTCCTCTTTAACACCGTCAAAGATAAATGTCTCTTCACGATCGCCGCTTAGGGCTGAAACACCATAGAGGTCAAGCAATCCGTTTGAGCCTGAATACATCTGTCCACCCGAACTCCAATCCAAAGTAGCGGTTAAAGCCAGATTTTTATAGGCAAACTTGTTAGAGAAGCCCAGGGTAAAGTCAGGAGAAACTTCTCCAATAACCTTAGGACCTCCTTCTTGTGGCATACCATGATACCATTTGCCCGGATCATCATAAACGACAATATTTCCATTATCATCCCGCAGGAATGAACTTCCGTAGATAACCGGGAAAGTATTTCCTATACCGGCACGTACCTGAGGTGTTACAAAACCACCAAGGAAAATGCTTTCAACGCCCTCGGCAAGCTCATTTACCTGATTGTCAATCTTTGAGAAGTTAACGGTAAAGTCCCAGGTGAATCCCTGAACTGAAACGGGGTTTGCGTACAATACAACTTCATGAGCATCGGTTTGAATTTCTCCGGCATTGGTTACCAATGCGGCTGCACCTGTTGAGGCAGCTATAGGAACCTGGAAAATTTGCCCGGTGATCAACTGATGTGAAAAACTGTAATCAATTCCTAAGCGATTGTTGAAAAACTTCAGCTCAGTTCCTACTTCGTAGGTTTGTGTATTCTGAGGCTCCAGCCCCGGATCATACTGAACATTGTTTGACAAATAGGAGCTTACACCACCAATGGGATACTGAACCGGAGTGGCTCCCCAGAAACCTCCACCATAATTGGGTGAGGTAAAGAAGTTTTGATAATAACGTTCAGCCTGTCCAACTTCAGCATAGGAAACACGTACCTTACCAAATGACAATAAAGAATTGTCGCGCAATGCTTCCAGTTCAGTAAATACAAAGCCTAATGATGCTGAAGGATAGAAGAAGAAGTTATTGTCGCGTGGCATGATAGAAACATAATCCTGACGTCCGGTAAGGTTCAAATACAACATACCTTTATAGTCAAGGGAAAGGTTTCCAAAGAATCCTACTGTACGATCCTGCAACTGTGTTTCATCGGCTTGCTGGATTTTGGCATTGGACATGTGTGCCCATCCGCCGAAGTTAAATCCGGTGCCATATTCATCATATAACTTCCGGTTTCTGTGATTGAATTCGTTTCCAATCAAAGCCCCAAAGTTCAGGTCTTCAGTTATTTTCCATGTATAGTTTATCGTCAACAATGAGTTGATTGTTTGTGAAGAAATACCATAGTTGTTTATTTCACCCGTGCTACCTCTGTGACCAAATTCAAAAATATCCTGATAGTGTGAGGTATAGGCATCGGCACCAATCTGATAACGGGTCTTTAAGCTCATATTATCTGCAATGTAGGGATCATATTCAACAAATGCATTGCCAAAGAAGCGGTCAGTGGTTTCGGTAAATTTATTATGGTTTGCTCCCCAGTAAGGGTTATCGAAAGTAAGCGAGCGATAATAAATCTGCGCATAAGGATCACCAGGACGATTGTAAGGAGTACCTTTAAGATCGTAGTTGGCCGGAGCCGAGTAAACACCTGCCAATGATGCGTCGTTGGCCGCTGGTAGTTTATCAATGGTGGTTCTGGCATAGTTTGAAGAAAAACCCATGCGCCACTGCTCATTCAGTTTGGTCTCACCGGCAGCCTTGGCATTCCAGCGGTCCATTCCGGTTGAAGGAACAATACCATCCTGAGTCGTATTTCCAACACCAAAGGCAATATTTCCTTTGTCATTGGCCTGGCTGATGTTTAATGAAGTGGTGGTGGTAAAACCTAAATCGAAGAAGTCACCATAATTGTCATAGGTTTGTGGGGTAACCCATGGATCGAGGCCAGCTTGTTTGCGTTGAGGAACATAGTATTTTCCCTCCTGCAAACCATCAATGTCGGTATATTGATTCTTGACATTTCCACCATATTTGGCATCATTGGGAAGTTCTGAGATTTTAGGGCCCCAGGAGAATGATGTGTTAGGAACATTATTTCCATAACTTCCCTGTGCATAAGTAGTTTGATAATCGGGAGTTCTTGAAACACTTTCGAAACTGGTATAGTTACTAAAGGAAATGGCAGGTTTGCCGGTTTTGTTTCCTTTACCACTTTTGGTGGTGATGATGATTACACCATTGGAAGCCCTGATACCATAAAGAGCTGCAGCAGCCTGTCCCTTAAGAATGTTGATGCTTTCAATGTCATTGGGATCAATATCAAGTGCACGGTTGGCAATGTCAGCACCCGTTACACTATTCCCGGTTGAAAAGTCAGCCGTAGAAGAAACCGGCATTCCATCAATAACATATAAGGGTGTGTTATTGCCCGAGAATGAACGTGCACCACGGATGATCACCTGTGATGAAGCCCCCGGCATACCGCTCGATGGTTTGATTTCAACCCCCGAGACTTTTCCCTGGAGGGCCGAAGACAGACTGGAAGAACCCGAACGGGTCAGGTCTTCGCTGCTAACTTCCTGAGCAGAATAACCCAATGCCTTGCGCTCCTTACTGATACCCAATGCGGTTACCACTACGCCCTCGATGTCAAGCACATCAGGATCAAGTGATACATTAATAACGCTTTGGTTGCCAATGGCAACTTCTTTGGTTTTCATTCCCACAAACGAAAACTGGAGCGTTTTAGCAGTTGCAGGAACATTAATTGAATAATTACCATTCATATCGGTGGTTAGTCCGATGGTGGTACCTTTAACCAGCACGGTCGCTCCCGGAATACCCATGCCATCCTCGGCACTGGTAACCTTTCCGGTAATGGTAGTTTGTGCCAGCACTACCTGCACTCCGGCAAATACCAGAAGTACAAGCATCAATGCAATTTTTCTCATAGTGTGTGATTTTGGTGATTAAAATTGTTAAACAATAGATTTTTCTGTGAAAAACGAGTTAATTATGATTGGTTGTGATAATTATTTTTTTCCGAAACCTCCTTCTTATAGTGAATAACGAGTGAAATCAGTTGCAATTATAGTAATATTTAGGCATTAATTAATCACAAACATACGAAAATTATTTTACCGTATATCCAAATTAAATATACAATATTGACAATAAAAAGATACCAACCGCCAGAACAACTTTGTATATGTGTTTAATTTGTCGTAAGAACAAAAACATCTTATAATATGCATATATTTGTTTATCAATTTCTTACATTGATATTTTGGATAATCTTGTGAGATTATTTTTTGTGTGATCACCCAGATTACAGGCCATTAAAATGCATAGCTTTTACTCCTGCATTATTTCAACGAAGCAATATTTAGAATTATTCTAAAGGAATTTAGGGGAATTAAACTCCTTTAAACTTTCATTTCATCACTTTGTGAGACGAAAAAACACGTAAAAGTCGCACATTTATGCAAATTGCAACCTGAATTATGATAAAATTAAATAAATAACTTCGTGTTTTGATAATTTCTACAATTATAAAAAAGCCAAAAAGAGGCTGTCTTTTACAAACAGCCTCTTTTCTTTTCAGCTTACCGATACTTATCGATTTAGCTTAGCCCACCAAACAGGAGTGGCATAGGTGTCAGGGCCCTGTCGCTGGATGGCCTCCATCAGATTGTCTCTATTCAATGTATACTCTGATGTTGCATACTTGAATCGTTGAACGATGTCGTCACCTGAACTATTGATGGGTTCAAAAACAATGGGGGTTCCATCAGCGATATAGGTTACTTCCCCGGGTTTAACAATAGAGAGTGGGTATCCTGTGCGACGGTATTCGCTCCAGGATTCACTTGATTGGGTAAACAGGTGAATGTATTTCTGTGTCAGCACCATTTCTTCTTTATTGGATGCTGCATCAAATTTAGCCATAACAGCAGTAACATAATCCGCTCCATCAGCCACTCCCCAGAATTCCAGAGATGCAGTAACTCCTTTTTGGAACCACGTTCTGTCCCAGTTATTCACTTCACTAATCATGAAACAAGTTGTGGGATAATCCAGCAGGATAGAGGGGAATGTGGGTGAAACGATAACACCATATACGCCACTGGCCGGTTTAAAATTAATGGTATTGGTATTGGCATTGATGAAAGCTTTCATAGCAGCATCATCCAACCCATAAGGGGCGCCAACCGTTTCATCGTCCATTGCCGGACCCCGGTATATGGGTAAACGCGGATCGGAAATTCCGCTGAAAGGGTTATCAAACCCACCCTCGCGAATGTCCGGATCATCCAGGCCTTTCATGAGATTGACAAACTGCTTGGTCATGGTGAAGTCATTTCGATTATCTACAAAATGAGCCGAATAAAAAGGTGCATCTCCGGGCTCTCCACCACCCACAAAACGGAAAAGAGCACTCTGACCATTGTTCTCAAAAACGCCGTCATTGATGGCACTCTTTGCTTCAGTAATGTTCCCCATTCTCAAGGCAACACGCAGGCGAAGGGTATTTGCGAATCTTCTCCAGTTGTCCATATTTCCATCATAAATAATGTCGCCTGATGTCCACCCTTTCATGTTGGGAGTAATCATGCCGGCCGCACTTTTCAGCTTTGCAATCAGGTCATTATAAATGTCCTCTTGTTTGTCATATTTGGGTGTAGCGTAGGTACGCGGTTGCAGCGCCTCAGAATAAGGTACGTCACCCCAGGTATCGGTAATAACCTGAAACGCCCATGCTTTAAGAATCATTGCTGAAGCAATCTGAGCATCATTGTTCCCGAACACGGCCATTTCCTCCCTGGTTTTTTCATCCGTATTTAAGCGGATGACTTCCTCCAGATTGTTCAGGTAGCCATAGAAGTTGCGAAAATAAGTATTGGTAACATTTTCCCTGAAGTCATAACGGTCTTCTGTGGTATAGTTACGCTGACTCATTTGCTGAGAAGCCAGTGTTATCATACGACCGTTAAACCAGCTATTATACATAAAAAACGCAAGGCTCCTTTGTGCATAGGTGAAAAGGTATGGAGTATATCCTTTCTCCGCTGCATTGGGATTAGAGTTGATCTGGTCAAAATCCTTTTCACATCCTGTCAAAAAGATGGATGCCAAAAGTACGATACTTATCGCTTTAAATAATGTTTTCATTGTTATGGTTTCCTTTCTTTTTGGTTAAAAATTGAAACTTAGACTTACGCCAATGGTGCGGGTACTTGGAAGGTAACCACCCTCTGCCCCCTGTGCATTGCTGCCGGCCATCTGCAGGTATTCCGGATCGAAATGCTTATTTTCGTGTCCCCAGGTGGCGAGATTTCGTCCATAAACCGAAGCACGCAATGATTTGATTGGGCCGGTATAGCGTTCGGGTATAGTGTAACCCAGGCGAACTTCACGCAATTTAAAATAATCTGTTTTGAAAACGTTCTGAGCATCGGGGCCATTATAGTGCCGGGCTGCCCATGACAATCCAGAAACATATTTCTCATTGGTAACAGGGCTTTCCACTACCGCTCCGCTGGCATCCGTATAAATATAGGTTCCGTCGGCTGCACTCCACTTTCCAATAACGCCTTCCAGCTTAATACCACCGCCTTCTGACACAGGCTCACGGATGTTGATTCCTTTATCATTCAGCTGAGCAGTTTCTTCAAGCAACCCACTATACATCCCCCATACGTTGGATAAATAGTAAATATGACCGCCCCGCTGCATATCAATCAGGAAGCTGAAATCAAAACCTTTATAGGTAATGGTATTGGTCATACCTCCATTAAAGTCAGGCGTAACTTTACCCAGCGGTTTTATGGGAGAAACTGAATATTGACCATTTGTACCAATCAATTTATTTCCCTGATCATCGTAAACGAAGTCGGTTCCATAAATTATGGGGTAGGTTTCACCCACAAAAGCACCAATCTGAACTCTGAAAGGAGCATTACCCAGGCTCAGGTAATTCAGGTCATATTTATCAGAGAGTTCATCCACCGTATTATTAAGTTGAGCAAAATTCAGCGTAATGTCCCAGCGGAAATCTTTCTTTTTAATCGGGCTGGCAGTTAACATCCCTTCTACACCTGTATTGGTCATTGACCCTGAATTAATTACAAACGAAGCAACCCCTGTGGTACCGGAAACCTGAATGGGCACAATCTGGTTTACGGTCTTTTTGTTATAAACAGAAACCTCAAGGCCAATTCTGTTTTTCAAAAAGGCTAACTCTGTACCTACTTCCCATGATTTGGTTCTTTCTGCCATTAAATCCAGACCGGCAGGCAGTGAAGTAGGAAGATTAAGCATAGGATTGTTGCCAAAAGGAATACCTGTAGTATAATAGGTAACCAACTGATATGGATCAGTATCATTACCAACTTCAGCATAACCGGCACGGAGTTTGGCAAAAGTCAGGTACTGCAGGTCTTTTAAACCTTCGAGTTCTGACAGGATAAAGCTCATACTTACTGAGGGATAATAGTAACTTCTATTGTCTCCGGCCAGCGTAGATGAGTGATCGTTGCGGATGGCAGCATCCAGATAAAGCATGTAGTTATAATCGAATGAAGCATTTGCATACATGCTGTTTACCCGTTTTTTGGAAGTATAATCATAGATATTTGGTGAATTGAGTGAGTTTTGCAAAGTGAAAAGCTCCGGAATAACCATACCTCCATTGGTAATACCTCCCGAACGTTCGGTAAGGCGATCCATGCGGTTTGCTCCAAGAATGGCACTTACACCAAAATGATCGTCGGCAAATCGTTTATTGATGGTAAAGAAGAACTCCATGTTACGTTCATTCACGGTGCGTACATTTTCTTCATAATATGATTGAGCCTGGGAGCCAATGGCCATACGTTCCTGCATACGGAGCACATAAAAATCAATACCGGCTCTTCCGGTCAATTTCAGCCATGGGAAAATGTCGGCATTAAAACCTCCATTGCCATATAACCGATCACGTTGGTCGCTTTGAAAATTTTTATATGCTGACCAGTAGGGATTATCAGTATACATGGGTGTGGGGTCATCCCAGGCAGTGCGGTTCCAGGTACGTTGTGATCCATCTGGCCTCAGATAATTTTCCAATTCCTTGTAATCAAGATTGGAATGTATCCATTGCCACATTTTTTGCACAGGATTCCGGTCTCCATAACCGGTTTCAGGCCGGCCGGTGGCTTCATTTTTTACGTAATTGGCATTGAACCAGGCATCAATGCTCCGGTGTAATTTGCTGTTTCCACTGAAACTTACCGTATTGCGCTGCATTTTGCTGTTGGGATAAATGCCTTTATAATCAAGATTGGTGTAACTCAATCTAAAAGCGTTATTTTCATCTCCTCCGGTAAGCTGGACATTGTTCTGATATCCGACAGCGGTACCAAAATAATAGGTGTAATCATTTTCCGGATATACCCAGGGTTTTTCTTTCAAATAATTATCCGGATCAACCTCAGGATCAAATGCATTCCAGTGAAGCACATTAATGTTAGGGTTAAAGGCAGGCCCCCAGCTCTCATCAGTTGCGTAATCAGCCAGCCGGTATATTTTACCATCAATTTCAGCGGTAAGGAAGCCATCCAGTCCGCCTTCATCATCGTCATAAATCAATCCTCCACCATATAATTTTTGGTACTTGGGATAAATGGCTACATTTTCAAAGGTAACACTGGAGTTAACTGAAACACCCAGGGTTTGTCTTCCAATGGTTGCTTTCTTTGTGGTAATGAGTACAACGCCATTGGCAGCTCTTGAACCATATAAAGCGGTAGCACTTGCCCCTTTTAAGATGGAGATGTTTTCGATATCATCTGCATTAATGTCTGATGCAGCATTTCCCATGTCATAACCTCCGCCTCCGGTTGCTCCATAGGAGAAGTCGGAGTTATCCAGGGGAATACCATCCACTACATAGAGCGGTTGGTTATTTCCGGTAATCGAAGTAGCTCCCCGAATCTGCAGCCGGGCACCTCCACCCATCTGACCTGATGCTGTAGTGATCTGAACCCCCGACACCCTTCCGGAGAGTGAACCCAGCACATTGTTTGACCGGGCTTTTAACAATTCATCTCCGCTTACATTGTCTACAGCATACCCCAGTGATTTTTTATCCCGGCTTATACCCAGGGCAGTCACAACCACCCCTTCGAGGCTCATTACATCCTGTTCGAGGGCAGCATTGATGACCTGCCGACCGCTGATTAGCTCATCTTTAGTTTTCATTCCCACAAACGAAAACTGAAGTGCGCGGGCTCCTTCGGGAACCCTAAGGGAATAGTCGCCGTTAATGTCGGTTATTACCCCATAATTTGTACCTTTTACAAGTACAGTAGCCCCGGGAATACCCAAACCATCCTCCGCATTGGTTACTTTACCTGTAATGGTGGTTTGTGCCAATACTACCTGTACCCCGGCAAACACCAGCAATACAAGCATTAATGCAATTTTTCTCATAGTGTGTGATTTTGGTGGTTTAAAAAATTAACATGGATTGTTGTTTTGCAACATTTATAATTCAGAAAGAAAATGTTCAGACGGTTACCTCCTTCTCAGGTGAATGAAATAAGTGATTGATTCAAAGCCCTTTTTTAACCATGCAACTCGTCCTGAAAACAGAACCATTGCACGATCGATAATTGTAAAAACTATCGCTTCATTATGTTCAGGTTAATGCCAAAAAGCAGCATTACCAAAGCAGTAACGAACAATTCATTCAAAGCAGGCTGCTCCGTAGAGGAGAAAAATAAAGGTAGGTAGTAAAGGAGAACACGAGTAACAAAGAAGAGATAAAATCCTGCTTTGCGTAAGGTCCACATCAGGTATATACCTGCTATGGACACGGTATTCAATAAAATTGCGAGAAATATTTGAGTAGTAGTGTAAGTTATGGTAGTATTCCGGACAGATGAAAAATCAAATTTACCTCCTGCAAGAGCTACTATATATATAATAATAGCAGCAAACGCAAAAAGTGCTGTCAATAAACACATACCTCTCAGCAAATAAAATCTGAAAGGGTATTGTGCTTTTATATGTTGCTCAAGTTTTGTCAATTATTTATTTTTTATTAAAATAAAATGACACTCAACTTTTATGGCCTTAAAGATAGTGCTAATGTAGGCAATAATTATATTAAAAGTCAACAATAGTTGAAAAAAAAGTGAAAATTGTTGATAAATCGCAGTCTACAGGGAGGTCGTCTAACGCATAAACCTCATATTCAGCCTATAAGCTAATATAAAAGAACCGGTTAACAGCAGGTTCGAGATGGGCAATTGATAGTTTGGGAACAAAAAAAGCGGTGTAATAAGCATTAGCAATTGGCTTATGGTGTAGAAATGAAAGCCTTTTTTGCGCAATTTCCACATAAAATACACTCCGATAAGTGATAAAGCATACCAAATTGACATCCAAACAAAGAAAATTCGTCCACCCAACAGCACAAATTCAATCATCTCTTTGGCTTGCGGCAGGGGCGATTGTTCAGCTATGGCAGGCAGCATATTATAGGCAAGCGCCACCACTACCGATGATAAAAGTGAGGCACCACTACCAATAAAGCTCATGATACACAGCAAAGTGAGTGAAGGTGGGCGCTTGCCCGTATATAAAGAGCCGCGGTTCAGCCCGGTTTCATCAGACATAATTATGAGTTAAAAAAACAAGCGATTAAAATCAAAAATTAACTAGAATCACAAAACGAATGGACTTATTCAGTTTCTGTTTCAGGAAAATCAAAGGCAACACGATCTATAAAATCAGAAGAAGCAGACAGATGAGGATACATGACCTGATCTTCTTCAATAAAAGGCACTACCCCACGGTATTCGGAAAGTAAGGCATTTAAAAAAGGTGAGGTTAAATCAGTACCTCTGAATTCAAGGGCCTGGGCAGCAGCAAAAAGTTCTATACCCAGAATCTGCTGTAAATTTTCCACTATCTTCAAAGTTTTGGTAGCTGCATTGGCACCCATACTTACATGATCTTCCTGTTCGTTGGATGAAGTGATGGAATCAACAGAACAAGGTGTGGCGAGCTGTTTATTCTGGCTAACAATACTTGCTGCGGTGTATTGGGGAATCATAAAACCGGAGTTCAGCCCTGGCCGGGCAACCAGAAATTCAGGCAAGCCGCGTTGACCTGAGATGAGCCGGTATACGCGCCGCTCTGAAATGTTTCCCAGTTCAGCAAGGGCTATGGCCAGAAAATCAAGGGCAAAAGCCAGGGGCTCCCCATGAAAATTACCTCCCGAAAGCACTAAATCTTCATCCGGAAAAATGGTTGGGTTGTCGGTAACTGCATTGATCTCAGTAAGCAATACTGACGAAACATAATTAATGGTATCTTTAACCGCACCATGCACCTGGGGAATACAGCGGAATGAATAAGGGTCCTGCACTTTTTTGCCGGGGCTGTCGATCAACTTGCTTCCATGCAATAAATTGCGGAAGTTGCGGGCCGTTTCCACTTGCCCCCGGTGCGGACGAATGGCGTGTAGCTGTGCCATAAACGGATCAATCCGGCCATTATAGGCTTCAAGAGACAAGGCACCGGTAATATCGGCCATCCGGGCAAGTTTTTGAGCTTTCAACAAAATATAAACGCCGTGAGCACTCATAAACTGGGTACCATTCAGCAGTGCCAGTCCTTCTTTTGATTGAAGGGTGATGGGTGACCAGCCAAACTTTTTAAGTACTTTTTTGGTGTGAACGGTCTTTCCTTCCATCCGCATTTCTCCAAGTCCCAGTAAGGGTAAACTCAGATGTGCCAGCGGTGCCAGGTCACCCGATGCACCCAGGGAGCCCTGTTCATAGACAACCGGTAACAAGTCATGATTAAAGAATTCAATCAAACGTTCCACCGTCTGAACCTGAACTCCTGAATTGCCAAGAGAAAGGGCATAAATCTTCAACAACAGCATCAGTTTAACAATTTGACTGTCCACCTCAGTTCCGGTGCCACAGGCATGAGACATCACCAGATTTTCCTGAAGGCGGGTGAGGTCATCTGCCGGAATACTAATGTTGCATAACGAACCAAAACCTGTGGTAATTCCATAAATGGGGTCGCTGTGGTTGGTAAGTTTATCATCCAGGTAATTGCGACAATGCTGGATTTTTTGTCTGGCCTCTTCTGACAAAACTAGTTTCATATCCTGAGCGATGATTTGCCCGATTATATTAAAATCAATGGGTTGGGAACTTATTGAGAAGGTCTTCATGAAAAATTAAATTTTTGTTGTGTGAGAAAAATCAATGAATGGGTGTGTAGTCCGGAACCGGAAGGCCGGCACGATTGATTTTCACCTTAAAATAAAGATTCCAGTTGTTCATAAATTTTTCAATATGCGCGAAAGAATCATTTCCGGATCCGTGGTTTCCTGCTCTCCGGTTTTCATATTTTTAAGAATATAGGCACCCGTTTTGCGTTCGTTCTCTCCTATTATGATTACCCAGGGTATTTGCTTACTGTCAGCATATGAGAATTGTTTTTTTATTTTAGCGTTACCGGGATACATTTCGGTATTCAATCCCATAGCCCTCAGCCTGCCGGCCATTATAATACTAAGTTCTTCCTCTTCACCGCCAAAATTTACAAGAAGTACCTGTGTGGATGAAGCAGTAACTGATGGAAAGAGATTCAATTCAAGCATTACGTCATAGATTCGGTCAGCTCCAAATGAGATGCCTACACCTGAGATTCCCGGCAACCCGAAAATCCCGGTCAGGTTATCATACCGTCCGCCACCACAAATGCTTCCCATAGGAACATCAGCGGCTTTAACTTCGATGATGGCCCCGGTATAATAGTTTAAACCTCTGGCAAGTGTGAGGTCAAATTCAAGGGGGCTTTGAATACCCATAATTTCAGAAAGCCGGAATACTTCCAGGGTTTCGGCTATGCCTTTCATGCCTTCTTCACTTTCAGCAAGCACTTTGCCGATCTTTTCCAGCTTTCCGGCATTGCTGCCACTCAACTGAATGATGGGTTGAAGCCGCTCAATGGCCAATGCATCAATCCCACGTGATGAGAGTTCTTCGTTCACCTTATCAATTCCGATTTTATCCAGCTTGTCGATGGCAACCGTGATATCAGTAATTTTATCGGAATGACCGATAACCTCTGCAATACCACCCAGTATTTTTCGGTTGTTGATCTTAAGCACAACTTCAACACCCAGTTTTGCAAAAACCTGATCAGCAATCTGTAATAGTTCAGCCTCATTAATCAGCGCATCGGAACCAATAACATCGGCATCACACTGATAAAATTCGCGGTAACGCCCTTTTTGAGGCCGATCGGCACGCCAAACCGGCTGAATCTGATAACGGCGGAAAGGGAAGGTAATTTCGTTGCGATGCTGCACTACATAACGGGCAAAAGGAACAGTAAGGTCGTAACGCAATCCTTTCTCGCTGATTTGAGTGGATAAGTAGTTGGCATTGCCTAGGCGCAGATCATCGGGGCTTATCGCACTTAAAAAATCGCCGGAATTTAACACTTTGAATAACAGCTTATCTCCCTCTTCTCCATATTTTCCGAGCAAGGTGTCAAGAGTTTCCATGGCGGGAGTTTCGATGGGCTGATAGCCAAATTGCTCAAAAACATTTTTAATGGTAAAGAAAATATGGTTCCGGCGGTTCATTTCAATTGGTGAAAAATCGCGGGTACCTTTTGGAATTGATGGTTTATTGCTACTCATTAAAAACGGGATACAAGTAAATTATGAATAAGAAAATCCGGTCAAAAGTAACCATTTTTTTACATTTAAGTAATGTTTAGCTTTTGAAGTAGCTGCCGGAGCCAGAAAGCAGCATGCGGCGAATTTTCGGCAGGAGCCCAGGAAGCGAAGTTTTTATCTTCAATGGGAACGTAGGGACCATCTTTAATTTCATAAGCCACAGAACCAGGTTCAAGCGATACGACGGTATGAAAGGTGCGTTCCGGAATTTCCGCTCCACTGCAATGGCCTCCCGGCGTTAACAGGGTATAATCGCGCACACGCCCGTCATCTTCAAACTCCACAATGCACAGGGTGCCTTTCAAAGCAAAAAACACTTCACGTTTATCGGGATTTTCATGCTTGTGAGGTTGGATGTATGTTCCCGGCTCCATAGCATTTAACATGCGTTGAAGGGTGTCTTCCGGCCCTGAGTGAAAATTATGGTTCATCCGCTTGCGGGGTGACTGTTTTGCCTGAAGGCTGATACTTTCAATTAAATTATGGTCTATTTTTATCATGGCTTTACTTTAGCATCAAAAAATCCCACACAAACCAGCCTGCCGGAGGGCGGAGACCTGCCTGCCTGCTCACACAGGCAGGCGCAAAGATACGCAGTGTATCTTGAACTGAAAATACTCAGATAACGATCTTTGACCTAAAAAAAAGTTTATCTCTCCAAACCCCTGTCCTTTAATAAAGACTCATTAACCCTTGCGCCAATATTCCCGTAAAGATAGCGGCAGCAAAACTAATCATAGTACCCAGCAGAATATATTCGGCACCCTTGCGATTGTTACTTTCGCGAATATCGCCAAACCTCAGTATAGATTTGGCTGCTATTAGAAACCCAATGGCGGAAAACTGATTGACAAAGATAAAGGTCAGAATCAATAGCCGTTCAAGCATGCCAATATAGCGACCTGCATCTTTTAATCCTTCTGGTTGGTTACTTTCAGTCTGCCATTGCCGGGTGAGTAGTGCAATAACGATTCCCATGGGCCAAAGTACGGCCAGGTAGGCGGCTGTATAAATCCATAAAGCTATATTTGCGAAGAGCATATCGCAGCAACTGTATCCCTGCCCGATAAACGGTAAATAGAAAATCAGTGCTGCCATAGTAGCTATAAGATGCAGCGCCTGATCAGCCACAAAAACCCTGATGGTATCCGGGGCGTAAGATTTAAACAAATCGGTGAGCAAATGGGCAATAAAAATAAATAATGGAATTATCCAAACAAAATGATAGCCCGATAATACCCACGAAAGCAGTGACACTATTGCTGCATTCAGGTATAAATAGGGTGATCGCCACTTCTTTTCCTGACGATTTATTATCCATGTTTTTTTCTGAAAAACAAAATCACCCGCCATATGCGCAATGGAAAGTCTGATGAATAGCGAGATAATTTCAGGATCGAAAAAGTAAACCGTTTCCATTCTTTAAAACTTCTGGTTAAAGTTATCGTTAATAGCCGCCTAAGGCTATATATTCAAATTATAGCCTTATAAAGCTATATTAATATATTATACCCTCATGAGCCGATAATTATGGTTTATTGTCTTAAAAGACTATATCAGTCGGTCACAACAGAAAAAGCGTAGAATTCTTTTCAATAGTTTCCGTAAAATAAATCATCCAGGCTTCGATGGCATTCCAACCCATGGCATTTATTTTAGCAGCGACTGTAGGTTGCCGGGTTTGTGTTGCCTGAGCTATTTCATTCTGATTGAAAGATTGAAGTAAAAAAGGGACCATCTGCGACTGGGCCGTGGTCCATCGGCGAATAATATCATCGGCAAGTAAAAATTGAACATTAAATTCGCGGTTGATCTGTTGGTTTACTGAGGCAAAACCGGTAAGCCGGGGTGCTTTCAGTTCTTCGAGCAGTCGGCCCGACAGCAGGAATGCTTCCCCGCTGCTTTCGGTGATATTGGCAGCCAAATGACTAACTCCTCCAATGGCAATGCCCGTAATTGCGTCAACCGATTTGCTCAGGGGGCCGGGAAAAGCGGCGCGCAATCCCCCCCGGATAAGCAACCAGGTTTTAATCGCAAGGGTAGGTTCAGCAATAAGCTGAAAACCATCACCTCTAAAAATACTATATTGGGTAGCGAAAGTGTCAGGTTTGCAGATGGCATCTATGGATTGGAAAATCGACTTTAGTACCTGCGGCAGCCTTTTAAGGTCTGCGGAAGCCATGCGTGATGATTTCACTATATCGCCCGTGAGTACAGCGTAGAGTGGCTTTTCCATTGATCAGGCCTTAAGTTTTTTATACCGGATGCGGTGAGGGGTATCGTTTCCGGTACGCTTTTTCCGGTTTTCCTCATATTCAGAGTATCCTCCTTCAAAAAATACTACCTGCGAATCTCCTTCAAAAGCGAGAATGTGTGTGGCAATCCGGTCGAGGAACCATCGGTCATGGGAAATGATTACGGCGCAGCCGGCAAAATTCTCGAGACCTTCCTCAAGGGCACGCAGGGTATTCACGTCAATATCGTTGGTAGGCTCATCGAGCAACAAAACATTGGCTTCTGACCGAAGGGTCAATGCAAGGTGCATGCGGTTGCGTTCTCCTCCCGAAAGCACTCCTGCCTTCTTGCCCTGGTCAGCTCCATTAAAATTGAACCGCGCCACATATGCTCTGGAATTGAACAGCTTACCACCCAGTTGCAGGTTTTCATTTCCTTCGGAAATGACTTCCCACACAGTTTTCTCGGGATCAATTTCAGTATGGGCCTGATCTACATAGCCCAGTTTTACGGTTTCACCCACCGAAAAAGTACCGCTATCAGTGGTTTCCAATCCCATAATCATGCGGAACAGGGTGGTTTTTCCTGCACCATTGGGTCCTATAATACCCACAATTCCGGCCGGAGGAAGGCTAAAGCTCAGATTTTCAAAAAGTAGTTTATCGCCATATGCTTTTGAAATATTGTGTGCCTCAATCACCTTATTACCGAGTCTTGGGCCGTTGGGGATAAAAATCTCAAGTTTTTCTTCCTTCTGTTTTGCATCTTCGCTCATCAGGCGTTCATAGGAAGCCAGCCTTGCCTTTGATTTGGCATGTCGGGCTTTGGGTGCCATGCGCACCCATTCCAGCTCACGTTCCAGAGTTTTGCGCCGTTTACTTTCGGTTTTCTCTTCCATAGCCAGACGATTGCTCTTTTGTTCCAGCCATGAAGTATAGTTGCCTTTCCAGGGGATGCCTTCTCCCCGGTCAAGTTCAAGTATCCAACCGGCCACATTATCCAGAAAGTAGCGATCGTGGGTAACGGCAATCACTGTTCCCTGATACTGTTTCAGGTGTTGCTCCAGCCAGTCGATACTCTCGGCATCCAGGTGATTGGTAGGTTCATCGAGCAACAGAATATCCGGTTCCTGTAAAAGCAACCGGCACAGGGCAACCCTTCGGCGTTCACCTCCGGAGAGGTTTTTAACGTTCTGGTCAGGATCCGGACAACGAAGTGCGTCCATGGCACGTTCCAGTCTGGCATCCAGTTCCCAGGCATTGTGTTGATCGAGTAAATCTGTGAGTCTGCCCTGCTCTTCAATCAATGCATTCATTTCATCGTCATTCATGGGTTCCGTAAAGCGGTTATTCACTGTTTCATACGCCTTAAGTAAGTTCACAGTTTCGGCAACCCCTTCCTCCACCACTTGCTTTACGGTTTTGGTATCGTCAAGCTCAGGTTCCTGTTTCAGTATGCCCACCGAATAACCGGGAGAAAAAACAACTTCACCTTTGTATGACTTATCCAGCCCGGCAATGATTCCGAGCAGTGTTGATTTTCCGGAACCATTTAATCCGATGATGCCAATTTTGGCACCATAATAAAAGGAAAGATAAATATCTTTTAAAATCTGACGGTTTGGGGGAATAACTTTTCCCACGCCCACCATAGAAAAAATAATTTTTTTATCGTCTGCCATATATATTTAAGGTTTTGCGCAAACTTAAGAAAAAATGCGCAATTCTTCAGGCAAAATCTGTGGGAGCCATTTGTTTTTATTCGTCAAGAGCCAGATGACGCGGTTGCATAACCATGGTAAATGTGCTGCTTTCACCCACCACTGTAGAGGCAATGATATTTCCATTATTAAGTTCCATAAACTCCCGGCACAAAGCCAGACCCAGGCCCGTTCCCCTTTCGCCACGTGTTCCGGCGCGCTGCACTTTAGGGTCAAGGGAAAAAAGCCTTTTTTCGACTTCCGGCGAAATGCCATCGCCACTATTGAATACTGAAAGTCGAACCTGGTCGTTGGTTAACAAAGCACTCAGGTGAATTTTTCCACCGGGAGGAGTAAACTTTATGGCATTAGAAAGTAAGTTACGCAGTACGGTCATGATCATGTCAACATCGGCCCAGGCATGCAATAAGGCGGGCAACTCATAAGTGAGGCTAATGTCCTTGGTTTTCATCATGGGTTCAAACACAGGCAGTGTGTTCATAACCATCTCTTTTACATTAAACACCTGTTTGGCTGCCTTAGTGGTGCCTGTTTGCGACCGGCCCCATTCAAGCAAATTTTCTATCAGCCTGAATGTATCTGTAGATACTTTTAAAATGTTATTGGCTGCATCAATGCGCTGACTTTCGGTAAGCTGCCCGTATTCACTGCTGAGTAATTCGGAAAAACCCAGTATAGACTGAAATGGTGATTTTAAATCATGAGCAACGATGCTAAAGAACTTATTCTTGGTCTCGTTAAGCCGGTATTGTTCTTTATAAAGCAAAGTAAGTTCTTCCTTTTGTCGAAAAACCTGTTCGTTACGTTCGGCCAGCAATACATTCTTAATTTTCTTGGATTGATATAACCAAAAAATGAAAGCAGAAAAAACGACAATGATGATAGAAATGATGATGAGCAGGTTACGAATGGTTTGCTGCCGCTTAAGGGCAAGCTGACTGTATATGTTCTGTTGTCTGAGAAGTTGATTATCGCGTTCGGTTTGCTCAGATTCAAAACTAACCCTGAGCCGGCTGAGTTTGTCGGCATAGTCGCTGGTATAAATGCTATCGGCCAACGCCTGATTTAGTCTTGCATAATGCAATGCACGCTCAAATTCGCCTTTTGCCTCCCAGGCCTGGGACAATCCCACATATCCCTGAGTTTTCAGCGTACTGGAACCGATTTTATCTGCCCATAGCATGGCTTCCTTGTAGTTAGCTATAGATGCATCCGGATTGGATGCCTGCAATTCTAACTCACCCAAACCCATTAGCACAAGTGAATAGGCATAGGCATCCTTATTAACCATAACTACCCTCAAAGCCTCATTAAAAAATATCCGTGCCTGATCAATGTGACCTTCTTCCAGTTTTATATTGCCCGAATTTATCAGACTGTGAATAATACCCAGATGATTATTGATGCGCCGGGAGACCTCAAGCGCAAGTTTGTTGTACTCAAGGGCCTTTTCATATTTTTTAATGCTGCCGCTCAGCAGTCCCAGATTACTATAACTGCTGGCCAGACTTATATCCGAGCCTTTACTCTTATTGATTTCCAGCGCCTTCAAATAATACTCTTCGGCCATGGAATAATCCTTAAGCCCGAGATATACATTGCCAATATTATTGTATGCACGCGCCAGTCCAAGGCTATCATTACGCTTTTCCACCAGGCGCATGGCCCGTCTCAGATATTCTATGGCTTTATCGTAGCGGCCAAGGACATAAAAAACGTTTCCAATGTTGTTATATACCAGAGCCAGGTGCTCGGCATTGTTGCTTTGTTCCATTAGTTCCGCTCCATCCTGATAGTTTTTCAAAGCGGTACCGAAATCTCCCTGCGATTGCCGGATAAGGCCGATATTATTTAGCAAGCCTCCGGCAGCATTTTTATCTCCAAGATCCATGTATAGGGAGTAAGATTGTTGGTAATATTCAAGCGACTGCCGGTGATTATTCAGGAAATAATGTGCCTTCCCCAGTAATTTCATGGCCAGGGCCCGGTGAGATTTATCCTCAGGGTTTATCTGTTTAAGTAATGCACCTATGTCAACAATTACCTCATCGGGCGACACATTAACGATACCCTCAGCCTGCTTCAACTTCTGATCGGTTTCATTACCATCGGGGCTGGCATTAGCATTAAGTCCAACAGACCAGAGCGCAATTATGACGCATAATAATGTTTTATAAACCAGCTTGTTGAAACTCATAGGATATATGCTACTTGTTATTTATGTGATTTTAGCGCAAATGTAACTTTCAAAATAACCGCCGGAAGTATTCCGATGGTGTATTTGAACAGCAACACCAGGTCTTACCCGACAAATGTAGAAAATCACAGGCATTTTAAAACAACTTTTCAAAGATTAAAATCATCTGAATTACCAATGAAAAGCTATATTTAAATTCCCTTTTAATGCTTATTGAGACTACCGGCACAGTGTGCCGGAAAATTAATCAATCAGTTTCAGCAACCGGTTGGTGGCACCCTGCCAACTGTAATTACGATGTACGAAATTGAGTCCTGACTTTGCAATGGATTGTTTAAACATTTCATTGTCAAGCAATTTAACAACCTGAGCAGCAACCTCTTCGGGGGTATCTCCAATCAGGATATCTTTATCGGGGATGGCTTTAAGCGCAGCATTACAGAGGGAAGAGGTGATACAGGGGAGTTGCATCGACATGGCTTCAAGCAATTTATTCTGTAAGCCTGTGCCAATTTGCATGGGTGCCAAAAAAATACGGGCACTGGCATAACATTCGCGGATGTCGTCTACCCAGCCAGTAACCATTACCTTTTCTCCGGCAAGAGCCTTTACGCGGGCATGAGGAGATGCTCCTGCCAGCATCAGTGTAAGATCAGGATAAGATTTATGAAGTAAAGGCAGTACCTGCTTTACAAGATATTCGGCACAATTAACATTAGGTGGATAACCCATATTTCCTGTAAATACCAAATCGTGGGTTACCGGCAGCTTCATGGGCCTGAAATAGGTGTGATCCACTCCGTTGGGAACCACCACTATCTGATCTTTACCGGGATGTGGAATGAAATCACGATCGGGTACCGAAATGATGGTTTTGTGATTGAAATGGTCAAAAATATATGCTTCATAGGCACGCAGTCTTTTCATTTCGATGCGCAGTAGTGGCTTCATAAAAAATCCTGATTCCGGTATGCGTCGTTCCACCCCTTTGGAAAATACATCCTGATAGTCCAGGGTTTTATTGATGTGTAAATCTATCGCGTAAGGAGCTGTACGCAATAACTGGCAATAAATATGATCAGGTTGTATGCGGTAGATTTCGTTTTTGATTTTTCGATAAACGGAGCCGGAAAAATAATAGCCTACCTGCAGGGGCCATTTAATAAAAAATGCCCTGATAAGATTAAGAAATGTAGTGAACCAATTGAGCCTGAATACATGCATCTGGCTACAGTATGGTGCCACCATATCACGCTGAGCCTGGCTAACCGGCTGATGGCTAAGGGCAAACAGAAATATTTCGTGGTGACGGGAAAGTATTTTCAATTGATGAAATGCCCTCAATTTATCCCCTTTTTCAGTGGGAAATGGAAATCGGGGAAGTATAACGATTAGTTTCATGTAGGCCACAACAATAATACGAATTTCCCCCTGCAAGCCAGGATAAAAAATAAGGTATCCTTCTGCACGGAACAATTCCGTTCATACGATGCAAAAGTAATAAATTTGTTTATCTGGCAGCCAAACAAAAGCCTTCACAGCAAATCTATCCGGAGATCTGTTGATAAAAATCTGTAAGTATCTGCATGAGCATCTGATTATCATGCTTATATAGCACAAGTTTTCGTCCGGCAATACCCATTTGCCGGGCTGCCAGTGGCTGATTTATACAAAGAGCGATGGCATCTATAAATTCGGCGGCATTTCGGGCTATAATCAAGTGTTCACCATCCACATAATGAATGCCTTCTGCTCCGACAGGAGTGGTAATGACCGGTTTACCCATCAGCATACCTTCAATAATTTTAATGCGTATACCGCTGCCCGAAAACAGAGGCACCACCATGATCTGATGTTCCAGCATATACCTGCGGGCGTCGGCTACTTCGCCATCAATAATTATCCCCGGCTGTTTATTTTGCAACAACCATTGGGGCATAGAACGGCCAGCGAGCGAAAAGGTAAGTTCAGGAAATTGTTCGCGCAAACCTGGCCATACTTCAGTTAGAAACCAGCGTATTCCTTCCTGATTGGGCATCCAGTTCATGGAGCCCAGGTGAAACAATCCTTTTATCTCAGGCTCAATGGTGGTCAGATCTTCTTCTTCATCACCCGCATCAATACCAAAAGGGATAGACACCACCGGAAGGCGTGGAAATGCCTGCCTGAACCACCTGGAATCTACATCAGTTATGGCAACCACACCGTCCAGTTTTTTTAGTGTTTGTTTTTCATAATCACCCAAAGCTTTGGCCAATCTTCGCAAATAGAAGCGTTTCAATGGATTGCGGGTACCATTTGAAATGCGCTCCCAGATAAGGTGCTCGATATTATGCGCCCTTAAAATCAGTTTTGCCTGCGAATATTTTCGAATCAGCTCAATATAAGGTGAGGTAAACAGGGTTTCAAACTGTATTATATCATAATTATCCTTAATGAGAATTTGCTCCAATAAACGGGCAAAATCAGCAGTAATAAAACGCTCCACATGATAAGATGTACCCCTGATCAGGCTGTAAAGAGCAGGTAAAGGTTTGATGCTCAAATCAATATAAACGAACTCAATGCCGGTTTGCTCTCTGAATGCCTTGGGGATATCTTTTAAATCGGTGTGGTATTTATTACTGTTTATGGCCAGAATTTTCACCTGATGTCCTGCTTTCATTAATCCGCTTGCCATGGCCTCCATAGCCATAGGCCCTCCTTCAGAAGGCGGCCAGGGCGATTTATTACATAGCATTAATATTTTCATAATGCACTGAGGTTTATTGTTGTCTATTACGTAAAAATCTACCCGTAACGATCCGCTTCCACACGTCGGGATCAAATATTGGTGAATCAGAGGTGGCTTTAATGGTGAGCAACAATCCCAGAGGCAATAAAATAATGGACGACAACCACATACCGGGGAAAGCGTCCATTTGGCCGGCCCTTACAGACTTTTCGCCTGTCATCGAAATCACATGATAAATAACAAAAAATACCACTGAAATTACCAGGGGTAAACCCAGGCCTCCTTTGCGGATGATGGCTCCAAGAGGTGCACCGATAAAAAACAACACCAGACAAGCAATACTCAGGGTAAATTTCCGGTGATATTCGACTTCATGCTTTCGGATAAGCAACAATCGGGCTTCAATATCAGCTTTACTAAATTCAACATTGCTTCTGGTATTGCGGGTAGTTGTAATTGCCGTTTCGTAGGCCTGAATAAGTTGAGACCCGTTTAGGGAGTCGAGAACAGGTAGATGAAGCCTGACCTTAGGCACCACCCCATTGAGAATAATGGACGCGCTGTCAAGATTTTGATTAAAGGGAAAACTTTGAGCAACCGTTTGTCTGACATTCCGGTAATGGTCTTTTAAGTTATTGCGAAGTGAGTCGCCGGCTAAGCGCAACTGCTCCAGATTGAGCATCTGGTAGTGATTTCTGAACAGTTCTTCGTTGGTTCGCAACATCTTAAAATCACTTAAGTCAAATTTTCTATATTGTTCGGCAAAGAAGGTTCGTTGAAACGGCCGGCCAAGCGCATTGCGGCTGTCCATTTTTTCATCATAATTATAGCCATCATACAGGGTAAGTTCAAGCAATTCCCCATCTTTACTCTGCTTCATTATACCCCAATCGGCATGGGTTACGTTACTGTTTCCCATCCGGCTGGAATGATCATATATCATTACATCACGAATGGTAATGCCATCGTCTTCTTTTTTACCGATACGCATCACATATCCATCAATACCATTATAAAAGACCCCTTCACGTATATTTATGGCCAGTTTCTGCTGCCTGACATCATACAATATGGCTTTAAATTTAAGGTTGGTAATCGGCAACACATTGTTTGAAAAGAAAAAGGCAAAAATACTTATGAAGACAGACAAAACAATCAGCGGTTTCATCACCGTACGCAGAGAAATTCCGGCCGATTTTATGGCCACCAGTTCATAACGCTCACCAAGATTGCCGAAGGTCATTAATGAAGATAGCAATATGGCCAGGGGTAGCGCCAGGGGAACAAAAGTAGTAGAAGCATAAAACAAAAGCTCCGCCACCACCTGCCACTGAAGCCCTTTGCCAACAAGATCGTCAATGTATTTCCATAAAAATTGCATCACCAAAATGAAAAGGGCGATGAAAAAGGTAAGGACTAAGGGCCCCAGATAGGAGCGCAGTATTAGTTTATAGAGTTTTTTCAATTCAACGGAACGATTTGTGCAAAAATAACAATAAAGGTTAAAGCAGAGAAAAAGGAAGACTTTTAAAAAGTTATATAGTTCAAAGAATTTATGGTGACACAAATTTTCTTCAATTGTTACAAACGCACGGGGTGAGGCATTCATTGCCTGTTAAAACAGAAAAAATCCACTATTGTCCGTTAAAAACTAAGAAATTCTTCACTTTGCTCTGAATGATTGTTTGTTACGTCGAATGGTGGAGGTTGAGGATGTGTAGAAAGCTTCGCCTGCTACACACCCTGAACCTTCCAGGCTTATTATACAATTGCCTGTCATTCAGAATCCCGTCCCGTAATCTCATTCTTTAATACACAATTTCCCGGACGATACTGAAAAAACCATATTGCGTCCCTTCAGGATTCCGGAAAACGCATGGCGACAACTATTTTTTTTACACTTCGGGATAATTACCCATTTCTTTCTGTGAATAAGTGCATGAAATCATAATTTTATAAATAGTTCAGGTTAACTTTGCGGTTTTGAAACTTCAACACCATAAATATTATGAAAATAAAAGAAGTAAAGTCCAGAGCCGATGCGAAAGAATTTCTGGAGGTAGCTAAAAGCCTTTACCGGAACGATAAGAATTGGATATGTCCCCCTGATTTTATGATTGAAGGAGTGTTTGATCCAAAGACCAATGTTTTTTTCAGACATGGGGAAGCCATCCGATGGATCTTATATAATGATAATAAAGAAGCCATTGGCCGGGTGGCGGCTTTCATTAACAGGAATAAAGCCTTTAACTTTGAACAGCCCACCGGGGGGATGGGCTTCTTTGAATGCATTGATGACCGGCAAGCCGCCTTTATCTTGTTTGATGCCTGCAGGGATTGGCTTAAGGCAAGAGGTATGGAAGCCATGGACGGACCGATAAACTTTGGTGAAAATGATAATTTCTGGGGCTTGCTGGTTGAGGGGTTTATACCTCCGAGTTTTGGAATGAACTATAACTTCCCATACTATAAGGATTTTTTTGAGGCATATGGTTTTACCACTTATTTTGAACAGGTAACCAGCCATCTTGATCTGCGCAAGCCTTTTCCGGAACGTTTTTGGAAAATTGCCGATTGGGTAAGAAAACGGCCTGGTTACAGGTTTGAACATTTCAGATGGAAGGACAGGGAAAAATTTATCCGTGATTTAAAAGATATCTATGATGATGCCTGGCAGTTTCATGAAAATTTTACCCCCATTGAAACCGATGACCTCCGCAAGTCACTGCGTGAAATGAAACCAATTATGGTGGAGGAGTTTATCTGGTTTGCCTATCATGAGAATGAACCCATTGCCTTCCTGGTTATGACTCCGGATGCCTATGAGATTTTTAAACATTTTAATGGTCGGTTTAATCTTATAGACAAACTCAGGTTTTGGTTTTTGGTGAAACGGGATATTTTTACGCGTTCCCGGATTGGGGTAATGGGTGTTCGACCTAAATTTCAGAAATCGGGGATTGAATCGGCCATATTCTGGCATATGGACAAGGTAATGAAAAAGCGCCCTAATTATAATAAAATAGAGCTGTCGTGGGTAGGTGATTTTAACCCAAAAATGCAACAATTGCACCATGCCGTAGAGTCTGAATTTGCAAAACGACACATAACTTATCGTTATTTATTTAATAAACCTGGCTTTCAACAACGGGCCACTGCCATTCCCAAAGATACAAAACATCTTGTAAAAAACGGGCCAACCCACTGACTTCAAACAGCATAAGCCTTTAACCGGTTAAACTATTTAGAAAAAATACAAACAAAAAGTTATGAAAGTTTGTTTTTCAATTGGTAAATAGGCTAAATTTGCACTTAATAGAACAAAAACATTGTTTCACTTAAAAAAAAATCACTTATGAAAAAAATGTTACTCTTTGTAGCTGCTTTGCTAATTGGCTTTTCGGTCAATGCGCAAAAGCGTAATCTTACGGCTGCCAGGCAGGCTACGCCTGCTACACCTTATCAGCTTTATTTTCAGGACGCAAGCTCTGAAACTGCTTTACCGGAAATAAACAATAGTGGTGTACCGTACAACAGAAGTGGCGACTTATTGAAAGTTGACATGTCGTCGTCTTCAAATATTTATGGCTTTTTCAATATGGGTCAACGGATTCTTTCTGCACAGCCGGAAACCAATACCATTATCTTTGGCAACCGTGCCGGCGGACCATTCGGAGCTACCGGAAACGATATCCGGGTTGCTTATTCCACGGACCTGGGTTATAACTGGACCAATTTTGTTATCAATCCTGAGGAAGGCCTGAATTTCAGGTATCCCAGTGTAGCTACCTATAATCCTGATGGTAACACTGATCCCGCCAATATGCTGGTAGTCTATTCAGGGCCTTATACTGATGCCGGCGGCTGGAAAGGTCAATTTTTTGGAAGCTGCAACATGGACGGCAGCAATGTGCAGACCACATTTGATGTAAATGATCCTTCCATCTTTTTGAATCACCGGAACATTGGACTGACAGCTACTCCTTCAGGCCATGTGCATGTTGCTTCAAGCCGTTTAAATGGCACATCAAGCTCCTATACCAATGAAGGATGGGAAGTATTGAATGGTATATACAATGCTGAAACCAATCAGATAGACTGGCAACTACCTGCAGTTTCTGTGGTTCCCGAATTGCTTGAAGATGGCAGAACTGATGCTGATGCTCTGGTATTTTCACCTGATGGATCCGTAGGTTATCTGCTGGCAACCGGTATTGATGCTGACCTGGCTTACAATCCTTATGGCGTTGAATGGCCCATAGTTTACAAAACTACAGATCATGGTGTCACCTGGGAAAAAATTCCTGAATTTGACTTTTCAGAAATTCCCGTTTTCGAGGAGCACCTGTTCCCCTTGCGTGCAGACAATGATAAATTTATTCCGAAATGGTACAACAAATGGGTTGGTGGCCAGCGTGCCAATGGTGTTACCGTTGATATGCACGGCAACCTTCACATTGCAGGTTTATTAAGAAGCGTTTATTCAATTCATCCCGACTCACTCAACTATTACTATGTGTATGAGCCCGAGCATATGTTTGATGTATTCATGAATGGAGACGGCACCTGGAATGCACAGTACATTGATACTTTGCGTACCGAAGTGGCTGAAGACATTTATCCCGACTACGATCTGGATCAGCGCATGCAAATGAGCCGTACCAGAAATGGTGAAAAGGTGTTTTTCAGCTGGGCTGATACCGATGGAATCAAGTGGCCCGGTAAACCCACCACCAACTTACTCCCTGATGTATTTATCTGGGCACAGGATGTTACCAACCAACTTTACACCGATCCTACTAATGTTACCGGCCCATTTGGTACATACTGGGGTGAAAATAAATGGTTACAGGTAAGCGATATGGTTATCACAGAAGATGATATTTATCACATTCCGGTATCAACATCGGAGGGTGATGAGACCAGCCCTGACCTGCCATTTGTGCATCAATTCCTTACCGCTGTATGGTTTACCGAAGCTGAGTTTGTTAATGTAGAAGCCAATCAGCAACTGGCATCGGTGAACAAGATGTCACAAAACTATCCCAACCCTTCCAACGGGTTCTCGAGAGTTGACATCACACTTGCAAAATCAGCCAATGTAAGCCTTGAAGTTTATAACCTGGTTGGCCAGAAGGTATATGAAATTCCTGCCCGCCGCCTGAGTGAAGGCAATCATACCCTGGAAATTAAAGCCGGAAACCTGACCCCTGGCATATATACCTACTCGGTAATCGCCAATGGTGAGCGCGCTACCCGCAAAATGATGGTAAACTAATTACCTTTCATTATATTTATAAAAAAGGCTGTCCACATGGTGGATGGCCTTTTTTGATTTAAAGGGACGGGGGACACTAAGTAGGGGCGAGGGGACAGAGGGACAGGGAGACAAGGAGACAAAGAGAATACTTTTTGAACAAACAATTA
>SWCF01001114.1_pt1 | contig 114476 bp, 125 predicted proteins | sample 4690081 | NCBI WGS metagenome assembly SWCF01 (sample SAMN10267280, study PRJNA491770) | bioreactor metagenome | isolation source: DHS bioreactor inoculated with | place: Japan: off Shimokita Peninsula
GATAACGTTGCTCTGTTCCCTAGGGTAATCACAGGGGGATGCTCCACTAAAATCAGGGTATCATCAATTTCTCCACGCTGCCTTTTGGAAAGACATTCAAGCTGTACTGCCAGTGCCTTTTCATAATCACAATAGCCTAAGGCTAACACTTGTAATTTCATTCTTGATCCCTCCTCTAGAAGGAAATATGCTTTGAATGCTAAATACCTCCCATTGGAGGTATTTAGCATTGTATTTATTCTTAGAAAAGACCCAGGATTTCTCCATTTTCTAAGATATCCATATGGTTTGCCGCTGGTACCTTTGGTAATCCGGGCATAGTCATTACATCCCCTGTAATGGCCACTAGGAACCCTGCCCCAGCCGATGCTCGAACTGTATTAACGGTGATCTTAAAGCCCTTTGGTCGTCCCAGGAGCTTTGGATTATCCGATAGGGAGTATTGGGTTTTAGCCATACAGATTGGCAGCTTATCAAGGCCAATCTTCTCGTAATTACTAATTTCCTTTAATGCCTTTCCACTGAACTCAACCCCATCGGCTCCATAGATTTCTCTGGCAATGGTTTCAATCTTTGCTTTAATAGAGAGGTCAAGGTCATAAAGGGGCTTAAAGGCATTTTCCCCTTGTTCTGCCAGGGCAACGACCTTTTCAGCCAGCTTCATGCCGCCTTCACCACCCTTAGCCCAAACCTCAGACAGGACCACATCTACACCTTGCTCAAGGCATTTTTCTTTGACAAATTCTAATTCCTTTTCAGTATCGGTAGGGAAGGCATTTAAGGCCACCACTGCAGGAATCCCGAATTTCTTCACATTTTCGATTTGCTTCTCAAGGTTTTCAAAGCCGTCGGCCAGGGCTTGCATATTTTCCTGACCTAAATCGGCCTTCGGTACACCGCCATGATTTTTCAAAGCCCTTACTGTGGCCACCACCACCACTGCATCGGGTTTTAAATTGGCATAGCGACATTTAATATCAAAGAATTTTTCTGCTCCCAAATCGGCACCAAAGCCTGCCTCAGTAACTACATAGTCAGCAATCTTAAGGGCTGTTTTGGTTGCCAGCACGGAATTACAGCCATGAGCAATGTTAGCAAAGGGCCCCCCATGGATAATAGCAGGGGTATTTTCAAGGGTCTGTACTAGATTAGGCTTTAGGGCATCCTTTAACAGTAATGCCAAGGCCCCTGTGGCCTCCAGTGCCCCTGCGGTGACAGGCTCATTGTCATAGGTATAGCCGATAATCATTTTTGATAATCGGTTCTTTAAATCATCCATACTGGTTGCCAGGCAAAGAATTGCCATAATTTCTGAGGCAACACTAATATCAAAGCCATCCTCCCGGGGAATTCCGTTCCCTTTGCCCCCAAGGCCGATAACGATGTCTCTGAGGGCTCGGTCGTTCATGTCCAGGGCCCTTCTCCAGGTGACCCTTCTAGGGTCAATCGTAAGTTTGTTTCCTTGATGAATATGGTTATCGATCAGTGCAGCCAAAAGGTTATTGGCGGCGGTAATGGCATGAATGTCACCTGTAAAGTGTAGATTAATATCCTCCATTGGAACCACCTGGGCATATCCCCCCCCTGCAGCTCCACCCTTGACACCGAAGCAAGGCCCCAAGGAAGGCTCCCTTAGGGTGGTAATTGCTTTTTTCCCAATTTGGTTTAACCCCATGCTAAGGCCCACATTGGTAGTGGTTTTTCCTTCGCCGGCAGCCGTAGGATTAATGGCTGTCACTAGAATCAGCTTTCCATCCCTTTGGTTTTCTAGCCTTTTATATAGGTCCAGGGAAATTTTGGCCTTATATTTACCATATAGGTCTAGATCGTCCTCATTGATATTCAGTTGTTTGGCGATTTCTACGATCGGTAACATTTTAGCCTCTTGGGCAATTTGCACATCGGTCTTCATTTTATCCACCCCTTACAGTTTTTTAGCAGCCATAACGGTATTATATAGAAGCATCGTAATTGTCATTGGCCCTACACCACCCGGAACGGGTGTGATATACCCTGCAACCTCCTTGACCCTTTCAAAGTCCACATCACCCACCAGCTTCTTTTCCAGTCGATTAACCCCTACGTCAATGACAACAGCCCCTGGCTTCACCATGTCTGCTGTAACAAAGTTGGGACTTCCCAGGGCTACCACTAAAATATCAGCCAGTTGGGTTATTTCCTTTAGGTTTTTCGTTTTAGAATGACAGGTTGTTACCGTAGCATTCCTTTGGAGCAGCAAACTTGCAGCGGGCTTACCAACTATATTGCTTCTTCCGATGACCACTGCATGCTTTCCTTCTATTTCGATTCCCTCCAGCTCCAATAGCTTGATGATGCCATGGGGCGTACAGGGAAGGAAGGTCTCTTCACCCACCAAGAGCTTACCTGCGTTAATTGGATGAAAACCGTCGACGTCTTTATCAGGATCAATTTTCTCAATGACCTTTTTCTCACTAATATGACCGGGAAGGGGCAGCTGTACCAATATTCCGTGAATGTCGCCCCTGTGATTCAGCTCATCAATCTTTGACAATAGCTCCCCTTCCTCAATGGTTTCCTCCATAACATAGACCTCAGAGTGGATTCCCAGCTGCTGGCACGCCTTATGCTTTTTATCCACGTAGACCTTGGAGGCAGGGTCATTGCCCACGATAATTACTGCCAAGCCTGGTATGACTCCCTTTTCATCCTTTAAAGCCTTTACCTCAAGCCCTAGTTCAGCGCGAATCTTTTTTGCTGCTGCTTTACCGTCAATTAAATACATATCCTCACCACACGTTTATATTTTTGTATCGTTGCTCCATGTTAGCACCAATTCCCTGGCAGCCTTTACCTCGTCAATTCTTCTTACTGGCGTATGATAGGGTGCTTCCTTTAAAAGCTGAGGATTTTCCTTAGCTTCCTCTGCAATTTTAATCATCGTTTGAATAAAGCCGTCCAGGGTCTCGAGACTCTCGGTCTCTGTAGGCTCTATCATAATTGCCTGGTTTACAATGAGTGGAAAATAGACTGTTGGCGGATGATATCCATAATCCAAAAGCCTTTTAGCAATGTCCAGTGTTGTGATCTCCTTCTCATCTTTGCCCAGGCCGCCTAAAACAAATTCATGCTTGCAAACCTGTTGTATTGGTAAGTAGTAATATTTCTTTAATTCATTCATCATGTAATTGGCATTAAGAACTGCCATTTCACTGACTTCCTTCAATCCCTCGGGCCCCATGGAACGGATATAGGCGTAGGCCTTCACCATCACTCCAAAGTTTCCATAGAAATTTTTAATTTTTCCAATGGATAGGGGACAATCATAGTCTAGGACATAGGCATCTTCCTTCTTTTCAATAATCGGCACCGGCAGGAAGGGCACCAAATCCTCCCGAACTCCCACTGGGCCGCTCCCTGGTCCCCCACCTCCATGGGGTGTAGAGAAGGTCTTGTGCAGATTGAAATGAATTACGTCAAAGCCCATGTCCCCGGGCCGTGAAATACCCATAATGGCATTCATATTGGCTCCATCATAATAGAGTAATCCTCCGGCTTCGTGGACCAAATCAGCAATTTCCTTAATATTGCTTTCAAATAACCCCAGGGTGCTGGGGTTTGTCAGCATTAGCCCTGCCACTTCATCGCTTAAAGCTGCCTTGAGGGCTTCCAGGTCAACGGCACCCATTTCGTCAGATTTGATTTCAATAATGTCAAAGCCTGCAACGGCTGCACTGGAAGGATTAGTTCCATGGGCAGAATCCGGTACTATAATTTTCTTTCGCTTCAGATCACCACGGTTTTCATGGTAGGCTTTAATAATCATTAACCCTGCCAGCTCACCATGGGCCCCTGCCGCAGGCTGTAAAGAAACCCTGGCCATTCCAGAGATTTCTGAGAGCATACTGTCTAGCTGATACATCAATTCCAAGGCCCCTTGAACCGTTTCTTCAGGCTGATAGGGGTGTAGATTAACAAATCCAGCCAAAGCAGCCGCATCTTCGTTAATTTTCGGATTATATTTCATCGTACAGGAGCCCAGGGGATAAAAGCCTGTATCCACGCCATAATTCTTATTGGAAAGGTTGGTAAAATGCCTTATGACATCCACCTCACTTACCTCGGGCAAATCTAGCTCCCCTTCACATAGCAGATGCTTTGGAATAAAGTCTTCCAACTCACTGGCATCGACATCATTGGCAGGTAAGGAGTAGGCCCTTCGCCCTTTTTTTGAAAGCTCAAATATTAGCTTATTATAGTCCTTCATCCAATCACCTCCATTAGGGATGCCAGCTGATCTATATCAGCCTTGCTTCGTTTTTCAGTGACACAAAGCAGTAAACCATTTCTAAACTGCGGGTAATCCTTTTTCAGCTGATAGCCACCTAAAATTTCATGCTTTAACAGCTCCTGATTTATCTGCTGGCTGTCAATGGCACTGGTGACGGCAAATTCCTTAAAGAAGGGTTGATTAAAGAGGGGTTTAAACTTCCCTGTCTTAGTAATCTCCTTCATAGCATAATGGGCTTTTTGAGTGCTTAGGGCAGCCACTTCCCTAAGGCCCTTTCTTCCCATGGTAGTTAAATAGATCGCTGCCATCAGGGCGTTAAGTCCCTGATTAGAGCAGATATTTGATGTGGCTTTGTACCTTCTGATGTGCTGCTCCCTAGCTTGCAAAGTTAGTACGAAGGCTCGCTTGCCATCCACATCAGTAGATTGCCCTACGATTCTTCCAGGCATTTTTCTGACTAGCTTTGACTTTGCTGCTAAAAATCCAAGGTAGGGTCCTCCAAAGTTCAAGGCATTTCCAAAAGCCTGGGCATCGCCTACGGCAATGTCAGCTCCCAATTCCCCTGGGCTTTTTAGAACTCCAAGAGAAATCGGATCTACTACCATAATTAGGCTTCCCTTATTTTGGTGGATTAACGCCTCGGCCTCTGCCACTTCTTCAATAATTCCGAAGAAGTTAGGGCTTTGCAGAATCACCCCTGCGGTATTTTTCCCGATGGATGCCTTCAGGGCCTCCATGTCGGTGACCCCTTCCTTCATGGGGATTTCAACTACTTCTACCTCTCTGAATTTTAAATAGGTATGCAATATTTTTCTAATTTCAGGATGCACTGTTTCCGATACAATGATACTGCTTTTTCTTGCTGCCTCCACTGCCATCATGGCAGCCTCGACGCAGGCTGTTCCCCCATCGTACATGGAGGCATTGGCCACATCCATCCCTGTCAGCTGACTCATCATGGTTTGATATTCAAAAATCACCTGAAGGGTTCCCTGGCTGATTTCAGGCTGATAGGGGGTGTAGGCGGTGTAAAACTCTGATCGCATTGCTAAATGCTTTACAATTGATGGAATATAATGATCATAGGCCCCGGCTCCCAAAAAGGATACCATTTCATTGGCTCCCTTGTTTTTGTCTGCCAGCCGGTTCATGTGCTGTAAAAGTGCCAGCTCTGACAAGGCCTCTGGCAAGTCAAGGCTTCGATTCATTTTAAGGCCCTCTGGAATATCGGAGAATAGGGCCTCTACAGAATCGACTCCTATCCGGCCCAGCATATACGCCTTATCGGCTTCAGTATTGGGTATATACCTGTGCATACTGATCCTCCTTATTGTTCTTCACAGAATTTTTGATAATCTTCGGCACTCATCAGGCTTTCAATTTCAGATTGATTTGACAGCTCTACAACGATCAGCCAGCTGCCAAAGGCATCTTCATTTACCAATTGGGGAGAGCCTACCAATTCCTCATTCACTTCTAACACAGTACCACTAACAGGCATATAAGCATCTGATGCAGCCTTTACAGATTCAATTACACCAAAGGAATCGCCTGTATTTAATTCATCATCTACCTCTGGCAGCTCAACAAATACGATTTCTCCCAATTGATGCTGGGCATAATCGGTTACTCCGATGGTTGCTTTGTTTCCTTCTACCTTTACCCATTCATGGTCACTTGAATAATATAAGCCTTCTACTATTTTCATTTTTCATTTCCTCCTTTTATTTTTGATATTGTCCAACTACCTCAATTATATGGATAAATTAAATAAAGATAAATTATTTTTTATATTTTTTGGTATAAAATTTTTTACTGATCACAACGGCCTTTAGCAAACGTTTTCTGACCTTGATTTCAATCTCTGTTCCCAGCTCGGAATACTCAACGGGTACCATGGCAAGCCCCACGGGTTTTTTCAGGGTTGGTGACATATAGCCTGTGGTGACAAAGCCCACTTCTTTACCCTCGACAACCACCTCATAGCCGTGTCGAGGAACTCCCTTATCTAAAAGCTCAAAGCCAACAATTTTTCTCTTTAAGCCCTCTGCTTTTTGTTTTACTAAAACATCCTTACCAATAAATTGCTCCTTGTTCAGTTTCACGAAGAAGCCAAGACCTGCTTCGAGGGGGGTAATTTCATCAGACAGCTCGTTTCCGTAGAGGGGTAATGAGGCTTCAAACCGTAGGGTATCCCTTGATCCAAGGCCGGCTGCCTTGATCCCTACTTCCTTACCTGTCTCCATGATTAGATCCCAAATTTTTGCTGCACTTTCATGATTCAAATAGATTTCAAAGCCATCTTCTCCGGTGTAGCCAGTTCGTGAGACAAGGCAGCTTACCCCTTGAATCTTGACATCACGGTTACAATAGAAGAACTTAATTTCTGACAGATCTGTATCAGTCAGCTTCTGTAAGATCGCCTGGGCTTCTGGTCCCTGGAGGGCCATTTCTGAATAATTTTCGGATACATTAGTTAAGGTAACATTATAATTCCCTACATTATCAAGCATCCACTGGAAGTCCTTTTCAACATTGCTGGCATTAATGACTAAGAAATAGTGCTCATGATTAAATTTGTAGACCAGCAGGTCATCAACAATGCCCCCATGGGGATAGCACATTAGACTGTAGAGGATTTGATTATCCTCTAATGTTCCAGCATCGTTGGTAATTAGATTTTGTACAAAGTCCAGGGCGTCCTTCCCCTTTACCTCTACCTCTCCCATATGGGATACGTCAAAAAGCCCTGCTGCATTACGAACCGCCTCATGTTCTGCAATGATTCCCTCATACTCCACAGGCAAGGACCACCCTGCAAAATCAATGATTTTACCACCATATTTGTTGTGGATGTCATAAAGTGATGTCTTTTTTGGTTCTGACATGGCTTAACTCCTCCTTTCAATTGTCTAACACTGTCTACTTGTTTTAGCATTACCTCAATGCCCTTGAGCGACCAATTTTTTTTGCTTCGATCTCTTTATGTAAAGCCTAGCAAAGCTTAGGACATTGATAATTTTTATACAGCAAAAAAGGGATATAATGGCACCTATTATTCTGCCCATTATACCCCTCTGTTTTTTAGGCCTGAGAGCTTCTACAGTATGTATTTCTCCTTCGGCGCCGATTGAACGGACTCTTCAGAGTTCCATCAAATAACGATACTGGTGCCTGAAAGTTTCTATAAAAAGGTGGCACTTTTTATATTGCTTCTTCGGCTATCTTTCCCTTGCAATCAAGATATCTCTCGCTATTTTCATCTGGTCTCTTATTCAATTATTTATGAAAATATATATTATCTTCTAAATTATATTACAATTTGGGTGAGAAATGCAATGGTGGTTATTTTTTTAACTTCTCTGTTTGATACCCCTTCCCCTTTCTAATAAAAAGGAAAGCCATTGCTATCATCCCAATCAACAGCAATACAAGCCCTGAAAAAATAGCATAGTTTCTTGGCATTTCACTGGCTGCCATTACCCCCTGGGGTGACATTTGAAAAACCAGATAACTGCCATCAATTTGATAGTCAACCTCTGACCAGCGGTCATTTTCATAGATCCAAATATGGATTTTCCCATTTGCTTCGGGGGGCAGGTAGCGAACTGTAATTTTGTCCTCAGATTCCCGATATAGCCCCTCGGTTTTTATGGCCCAGGATTCCAATAACTGTTGATTTTTCAAAGGAACCCTTGGTATTTTTTCATCCGTTACAGCTAACGTCAACTTGGCTTCCGGTGTAAAGGTCGATTCTGCCAGCATTATAGGAGCAGTTGCTTTTCTTGTTTCAAGACTCCCAATGACTGTGGTTAAGGGGCGATACTGCGCCTCTAGGGTTTCATTGAAGGTCAGCCTGCTATAGTCGTAATCGGGCCACTTGCCAGAATAGCCTTCCTTTGGGGGAATCTTTGGCACCTGATCTATTGGCAAGGCATCTCCATAGCTAAAGGGAACAACGGCAACCTCTTCACCCGCTGCAACAAACCGAAGGTGAAAATTTTTAAATTCCGCTGGTAAGCCCTCAGCCAATATGAAGTCTTCATATTTCTGGGGGATGGTTTTTCCGGCATAGCTAATGCCGTCGATACCATCCAATTTGTCTTTAACAAAAAAATTGCCTTTCACTTCACCCCCAGCTTCCCCTGCAATGGCTCCCAGGTATTCTCCATTACTGTTGATCTTCACATAGGTGTAGCTGCCACTGATGTTTTTACCAGTGCCCGCAATCCCCCCTATATGGCTTGTGCCTCCTAAGGCAGCCATAACATAGCTATATCGTATGCTGGATTTAGAAACCCCTGCAATCCCCCCCACATAGCTTCCATCTGTGCTTTCTACCGCTCCATAGTTCTCAGATGCTATTACGGTGCCTAAATCCATCTGTCCGACAATTCCCCCAGCATTATCTTTTTTAGAAGTAATTTGTCCATGATTGACGGCAGCATGGATAATGGCCTTCGCCTTGTAGATAAAGTTGTGGGAGGGATTGCCGGAGGTAGTGACTTCCCCCTCTGGGTCCAGTACATAGTCCTTTGCCATGGCGCCTGTGATGCCTCCAATGTTTATATCTCCGCTGACGGCTCCACTATTGGTACAATTAAAAACCTTCCCCTGGGAGGTCTTTAAAATATCACTGTCTGAATTGTCCTCAAAAATCCCTTGATCCTGGTCCATGGTTTTGTTTTGCTCTTTTTGTAGAAAGTCAGAAATTGCTGCTATTTGCCCGTTAATGGCTTTAAAATCCTCTGAAATTGTACTATTAGAATTGGCTAAGTCCTTGTTAAGCTCTTTAGCCCCGTCTGATACTTGAGTTAGGGCTTCAAACAAATCATCTATTGTCTGGCTGTAGAAGCTGTCAAGGACCGGCAGCTTAATCAGTGGCTCCTCTGACAGCTCTGAAACGATATTTTTTGTTTTTCTGGAAATGGCCTCCATTCTATCAGTTGCAGCGGTTAAGTCTTTAAAGGCATCCTCAAAACGACCCGAGGCACGGCCCATGGGTCCCACCGCATCCTCCAGGGAGGCCAACGCTGATCCAATCTCCCCAAAGCCTCTATGGATGTATTCGATTCCCCCCCTAAGGCTGGAGAAGGCATCGGCAATTTTATCTATGACACGATTTATGTCGGTGACAATATCCCCATGGCTTCCAATAATAGCCAGGGCTTCATTAACCTTAGACAGGGCTGAGAAGGATTTTCCTATGGCTTCTGATAAGGACTCAAGGGCCGCCTGAATGCTTTTACTGGCTTCAAGCAGCTCTCGATCTTCAATATGATTTATAGCGTTCTCTGCCTTTTTAATGGCAGTATTCATGGCATCCAGGGAACTACTTGCATCGTGAATTGCCTCCTGAAATTTCTCAAGGGCTTTCTTTGTTGCTTCTGAATCTCCAATGGCCTTTTTCAACTCATCAATGGCATCGCCCAGGGCCTTTGATGCCTACTTAAGCTTGGCAGCAGCATCCCGAAAGTCTAAAAAGGCTTCAGACAATGCTCCGATAGCTTCCTCTGATTCATCTGCACTTTCCTCTAGGTATCCAAAGGCCTTTGAAATACTTTCTGAAGCCTCGCCCATATCCTCTGCCATGTACGTCATCTGCTGAAAAATCTCCTCTGACTTGGCTAAAATACCACTTAATCGTTCAGCGTCATTATTAATTGATTCTATCGTTTCATTGGTGAAATCCGTTGTTTGATCTAAAAGAGAATGGGTTGAGGCTCCGGCATCATCCATATGGCCCATAATAGCAGAAAGCTGCTGAGAGACCTTATCAGAGGAATCGTTAAGGCCTGTTACCAGGTTGTCAAAGAGGCCTGACAGGGCTGATAATTGCCGATTCAAGCCCTGCAGGGTATCTTCGGAATATTGAAGCAGTACAAAGGGCTCCATCTGTCCTACGATTCCCCCCACATCCTTTCGCCCATAAATATCTCCTGTATTGCTACAATCTGATAAATAGCCATCCTGTCGCCCAGCGATGCCGCCTATATTATAGCCCACATGGGGATAGCCTATTTCCCCTGTATTTTTACAATGTTGAATAATTCCCGAGGAATATCCCGTAATCCCTCCCACATCGGTGAAAATTTCTGGATCTGTAACCCCCTTGGCAGGAAGCTTGGTATCCCCAGTAATATAATTAGAAACACTGGGATCTATCAGATTACTTAAATCGTCTGAAAATCTCTCAACCTCTGAATCAAGTGAGAAATCAACAAGGGCGGTATTAATATCCCCCCCATTGGAGGAATGATAGATTGAGCCTAGGTTTTTCCCTGCGATTCCCCCTACATAGCGCTCACCAATGATGGTCCCGGTTGAATAACAGTTTTTTATCTTACCCATTGTTTCATTTAATCCAACAATTCCACCTATGTTTTCTGCCCCCGTAATCGCCCCTTCAAAGGTACAATTGCTGATGGTGCCATAATTTACCCCAGCGATGCCGCCTATCTCATTTCTACTTCCCATAGGTGCGATGAAACCCACCACATTGAGATTTACCACTTGTCCCTGGCTTTGAATATAGCGAAATAGCCCCCGCCCCGGGCTGCCCTTTGTAATTTTAAGGCCCCTAATGGTATGGCCGTTGCCGTTAAAGGTGCCGCCGAAGGTGGGGATACCAGTAAAGTCATCATCGGAAAGGATAATATCCTTAGTCAGGTGTATGATCTTTCCCTGGGAGTAGGTATCCAGGCTGCATGCCTCTGCAAGGGCAAGCAAGTCCTCCTGGGAGCTGATGTAAATTACATTCTGATTACTGTAGGCCTCTCCATGGACGATCGGAATGGTACTAAGTATTATTGTTAATATCAGCAGGAATGCTGTTAGCCTTTTTTTTGACCTCACTTTATTCACCCTCCTTTTGAGTTGAGAGGATGCTAGGTTCATCCTCATCTAAATACGCCACCTGGGTTCGCTGACTTTCAAAAATGGCGTTCATGTCTCCCTTCAAGGTACCCTTAATATTGGCATCGATCATCCCAGAAACGTAGCCCTTTATGTGACCATCTAATCTTACACTGCCGCTGCGGAGCTTTTTTTGGGTATCGGCCTTTAAGGTAAAGGCTGTTTTTTCAATCAACACATCACCAAACAGCAGGGTCTGGGGCAGCACGCACATGACAAGGACAATAGAAATCAAGGTTCCCCGACCCAAACAGATTCCAATGGAGGCAATGGTGGGATCAGAAGAAAGCTGTCCGATTAGAATTCCTGCCGATGCCAAGATTGACCCCGAAGTAATAATGGTAGGAAAGGCCTGATTCAGCGCCTCTTGAATTGCCTCCTTAATGGGCATGAATTGTTTCAGCTCCATATATCGGTTGGTAATGACAATGGCGTAATCAATGGTGGCTCCCATTTGAATCGCACTGACAATAAGGTAGCTGAGAAACATTACCGGCGTGTTCATTAAATATTGAAATGTAAAATTGATCCAAATACTGCCCTGGATGGTAAGTACCAAAAGCACCGGCATTCCAGCCGATTTAAAGGTGAACAGCAGTATGACTGCAACAAACAGCACTGTTAGGATACTGATCAAGGTATTGTCGCTGCTAAAGGACTTGGATAAATCATAGTTGTTAACTGAATTACCCACTAGGTACACCTCATCGTAATATTCCAGCACCTCATTCCGTATGCTCGATAAGTAGGCAAAGGTCTCTTCTCCTTCTTCAGGCAGGTCTAAATTCAGTAACAGGCGGGAATAGTTTTCTCCCTTTAATTGCTTCTTTGCAGCATTCAGCTGCTGATACATTTTATCAATATCACTGGTTCGCTTCTTATCCATACTGACATAGCCTTCCTCTTTTTTATCGTACAGGAACATAAACATATCGAGGATAGGCACGCTATAATCATTTAAATCACTGATCAAATAGCCGTATTCTTCCTGATCAACACCGTAGGCGCTGTAAAGAAGCCTGGCTAATTCAATATCCAGGTTAGTAAGTTCGGCAAACTGCCTGGGGCTCAGCTTATCAGTTACCACATGTTCATCGGTTACCTTGACGTTTCCAAGCCCCGTGGCGGCGACCACATGGTCAAGGTCACTGAGCTGTGACAGAAGCTGGCTCTCTGATTCATAATCCCCGGTAGGGACAACAATTGCCAATATATTATCTCTGCCGAAGGTGTCTGCAATTTTCTTATCTGCAATTTGGGCCTCGTTCTGCTTGGCTGTTGTGACACTATAGTTACTAAAGGCATATTCGGTTTGACTGCTTAGCAGAAAAGCTCCCACCAAAAGGACTGCAAAAAGTGGCGGTACAATATATCTTGTTTTGACCACTGCTCTGCCCAGAAAGTTTATCTTTGGTACCAGGTTGCTATGCTTTGTTTTATCCATAGCCCTACTAAACAGCATCAGTAATCCGGGCATCAGGGTAAAAACACTGATTAGACTAAAAATAATGGCTTTTATCAGCACAATTCCCATATCATAGCCCAGTCGAAATTGCATAAACATTAATGCCATCAATCCGGATATGGTAGTCAGGCTGCTAGAGGAAATTTCAATAATAGCCTTGCTTAAGGCAGCAATGGTGGCTTCCCTGGCCTCCTTTGTTTCCCGTTCTTCCACATAGCGATGACAGAGGATGATGGCATAATCGATGGCAAGAGCCAATTGCAATACAACGGCGATTGCATTTGTAACAAAGGATATTTCCTTGAACCAATAGTTTGTTCCCATATTTAAAATAGCTGCAACTCCAAAAGTGATCAATAGTACAGGGATTTCCATATAGGTTTTGGAGGTAAAAATCAACACACTTAAAATAATGACAAAAGCAATGAGAAGCACCACTCCCATTTCTTCTGCTAGGAAATCTGCCATGCTTCTACCCACTTCACTTGATATGTATAGATCGTAACCTGACAGCACCTCTTTAATTTCGATCATGGCATTCTGGCTGATTTCATCTGCGGTTTCCCCTTCAAAGGTGATATCAAACAATGCTGATGCCGATTGATAGTGATCTTTACTGTCATTAAATTCTACTGAGGAAACCCCTTCTATTTTTCCTAACTCCTCAGCCAGCTTTTCTGCATGATGATAGGTAATATTTGTAATCATTATTTTAGCTGTTCCCAGGGTTGTAAATTCCTTATCCATCAGGGCTAAGCCCTGTCTGGTTTCTGAGTCCTTAGGCAAGTAGTCAGTAATGTCATTGTTAATTGAAACCTTAGATATGGAAAACATACAGAAAATAATCGCCACAAGAAAGAGCAGTAAAAACCCTTTACGCTTATCTACAATAAAGGTTGATATTTTTTCCATCACATTGTTGCCTTGAAAATTTTTATCCATAAGACGGACCTCCCAATCTCAGTTTAACATGTTCAAATATGAAAAGTTAAAAATCCCGAAGGGGAAACCCTACTTCGGGATATGTATGCCTTCTATCGAAAAATATTACCTGTTTTCAAGCACTCCGCCATGATTTGCAGCTGGCTTTGAAAATCTGCCAACCGGCCCTTCACCTGTTTAATCTCCTGGGAGGTTATCCCGCACATGGGAAGTGTACAGTCCAGAAACAGCTCTAACCGAACCCAAAGGGGAATGTTTTTCTTCATATAGCGGGCAGTCACCATACCGTGCATGAGTCCTGTTGAGGCAAGGATTTTAACATAATAGTCTTCGATGGTTGATTGGGGATTACGATAAGCAAATAGATTTTGTTTTTTCTTTCTAAAATATTCAACCCAGGAATCTAATATTCCCTCGAAGCTATAGCTTTCATAAAATAATTCACAAATAATATCGTCCATTTCAACAGCTGTCAGTCCTAGGGCAAACAAAGCAGAATACTGAAAAACAGGGTCAACGTCATCCCCATATTCTTCAGCAATGGATTGATCGGCAATATTAATAATCTCAAAGAACAGAGATCGAAAAAGGGATTCTTTATTCTTGTAAAAATGATAAATGCTACCGATTAGTACCCCAGATTCATCAACAATCTGCCGGATAGTGGTTTTTTTGTAGCCCTGCTCTAAAAAAAGCTTTTTTGCTGCTTCTAATATCTTATTTCTCACATCCTCCATCCTAATCCTCCTTGCACTTGAACAGGTTCAAGTACTAGTATATCAACTGATATTGTAGAAGTCAAGCAGCTAGAAATGGACATTGAAAAAGACAAGTATCCTAATAAATCAATAGGCCTATTAACCCAGCCAATGCAATTAAAAGAATTGGATGAATTTTGGACCTTAAGGATAATACTAGAATAAAGGCACTTATGGCTATGGCCCCATAATTGATGGAATCCATTGAAACTATTCCTTCATGAAAATGAGCGGTTTTAGCCACAAAAAAAGCTGCCGATATAATTAGCCCTCCTATGACCGGTCTTATTCCATAGAACAAAAGCTTGGTTAAGGGATTACTTCTGTTTCTAAAGAAAAATCCAGAGACAAGCAGTATGATTAATAATGATGGCATTGCCACGCCTATGGTTGCCACAACGGAGCCTAAAATTCCTGCTGCTCTGGCTCCTACAAAGGTAGCTGAGTTTACAGCAATGGGGCCAGGGGTCATCTCTGCGATTCCAATTATCTCAACAAATTCTGAGGAAGTAAGCCAACCATGACCTGCTATTTCCTTTGATATTAGGGGAATCATGGCATAGCCGCCCCCAAAGCTGAATAGGCCAATTTTAAAGAAGGAAATAAATAATTGAATATAAATCATTTCTTCTCAGTCCCTTCCCCCTTAAGGATTTTATCAATCTTACCTGGCATAAATTTGTAGACGACCAGCCCCGGCACCGCACCCAGCAAAATAATAAATATTGGGTTTATATCAAATAGAACAATACTGACCACAGTTAATACAGTAATGACAAGGGTAAGCTTATCCTGTACTGCTGCCCTGGTGATATTAATGGAAGCCGTTAAAATTAATGCCACTACTGAAGCAGTTATCCCTGTAAAAATTGCTTTTACTTGAGGATAATCAGCTATCTGGGTAAAGAATGCAGCTATGATTGAGATAATCAGAAAGGAAGGAAGGATCACCCCAAAGGTTGAGACTAATGCTCCCTTTTTCCCTGTAACCTTATAGCCAATTAAGGACGAGGTATTGATGGCTATAGCCCCCGGTATGGTCTGGGCAATGGCAAACAAGTCAACGATCTCCGCCTTTTCTACCCATCCTCTCTTGTCAACTATTTCCTTTTCTATTAAAGGAATCATGGCGTAACCACCGCCAAAGGTAAAGGCTCCGATTTTAAAAAATATGGAAAACAGGTCTGCGTATTTCCTAATACTGTCTTTGTCCATTTTTACCCTCCTGACTTTTATCCATATTGGTTAAAAGTATTTAAAAATTTTTGCTATCAATATGTTATAATATTATAGTAATAAAGTCAATCTTAAAAGATATTACAATTAATTACAGCTTACTTATTGCCATTTTGGATATAAACATGTAAAATGAAATTGAGGTGAAGGTCATGAAATGTACTTATGAAGAGATCAATCAATTAAGTAACGAGTCAAAAGCAATCCTATCAATTATTCAAAAGAAAGGCCCTTTGTCTAAAAAGGACTTGACTGCCCTTACAGGATACAAGCTTACCACTTTAAATCGTTTTATGAAGAAGCTAACTGATATGGAATTGATAGAGGAGGTGGGGGTAATTGAATCCACTGGTGGAAGGCCCTCTACAGCCTATGACCTCAACCAAAGAGATTATTGTACCATTGGGGTTGATATCTCAAGGCTATATACAAAGGTTTGCCTAACCAGCTTAAAAATGAAGCTATTAAAATCTGTTGACTTCAAAATGGATGAAGATAGCACCCCTGAAAGGGTTATTGACAGGATTATTCATATTATATGGTCCTTTAAAAAGCTATTTAAGGATGTAGTAATACTGGGTATAGGGATCGGTTCCGTGGGCCCGATCGACAGGGAACAGGGTGTCATACTAAACCCTAACAATTTCCCTTGTGAAGGCTGGTATCATGTAGATATTGTAAATATTATCAGAGAGAAAACCAAGCTTCCTGTTGTATTAGATAACGGTACCAATTTGGCTGTTTTATCAGAGCGCTATTTTGGAAGCGGTCGGGACTTTAGCAATATCGCCTATTTTAACTGTGGAGTTGGCATTAGAACCGGTGTTATCGTAGCGGACAAGATTATACGAACGATAAATGACAGTGAGGATGCCTTTGCTCATATGGTCATTGATATAAATGGAGCACCCTGCAGCTGTGGCGCCAGGGGATGTATTGAAAGCATTTGCAGTATTGTTTCTATTATCAGTTTATTTAAAAGTGAGGTTAAGGAAGGAAGGAAAACCTTTATTGACAAGCCCATTGACAATGTTGATTTTATTGATATTTGCAAGGCTGCTGAGGCCTCTGACGAAACAGCCAGTAGGGTAATTTTAAAGGCTGCCGAGGCAATGGGGACAGCCATTGCCAACTTTATTAAGGTACTGAACCTAGATTATATTATTATGAATGGCCCGTTGGTTAATCATTCGACTTTGTTTTATAACAAGGTGGTTTCTACCGCAATGGACAATTATTACAAGCTATATAAAAATGGTATTTATTTTAATCGTGGTGGTCACTTTGACCAAAATGCCATAGCCGTAGGCGGCTCAGTAAATATTGTGGAAAATATGCTAATGAAAGGATAGATTGCCTATGCCAGCCCTAAGTTTTTTAATCAAACCGGCTTCCAGCTCATGTAATTTAAGATGCAGGTATTGCTTCTATCATTCCCTATCCCAGCAACGATCAACAGAAAATCACGGGATAATGACCTTAGAAACCCTAGAATCAATTGTTAAAAAGGGACTGGAGGAAGGGGAAGGCTGCGTAAGCTTTTCTTTCCAAGGGGGAGAGCCCACCCTGGCAGGTTTGGATTTTTATCAAAAGCTGATTGAATATGAAAAGAAATACAACTATAAAAAATTAAGAATAGAAAATTCTATTCAAACAAACGGGACATTGATCGATGAGGAGTGGGCAGAATTTCTTAGTAGGAATAATTTTTTAGTTGGCATATCCTTAGACGGCCCCAAGGATGTCCATGACCTTAATAGAATAGATGCAGATGGTAAAGGAACCTATATCCAAGTGATGAAGGCTATAGCCTTATTTAATCAATACAGGGTTCAGTATAATATTTTATATGTTGTAACGAAGTATTCTGCTAGGCACGGCAGAAAGATCTATCAATTTTTTAAAAGAAATGGCTTCAAATATATTCAATTCATTCCGTGCTTAGATGGCCTGAATGAGGAATTCGGAGTCAATCCCTATTCATTAGACCCGAAAATCTATGGTCAGTTTTTAAGGGATACCTTCGACTGCTGGTATCGGGATGTTAATAACGGGGACTATATCAGTGTTCGATATTTCGATAACCTCATCAGCATGCTTCGGGGGAATATGCCAGAGGCCTGCGGAATGACAGGAAGATGCAGCTGCCAATTTGTCATGGAAGCAAAGGGAGATGTTTATCCCTGTGACTTCTACGCCACAGACAATTATTTTATGGGGAATATTAACCAAATGAGCTTTAGGGAATTATATGAGACAGATACGGTTGCCAGGTTTGTAGCCGAGTCTTTGGCAGTAGATGAGAAATGTGCCTCCTGTAAATATAAGGATCTATGCAGAGGGGGATGCAGAAGGCATAGAGAACCCTTTGACAAAGGGAAGCCGCTATTAAATTACTTCTGTGATTCCTATGAGAAATTCTTTGAATATTTTATATCCAGGCTGCATAAATAAGTCAAGGGCCGTTCATCTGGGTTTTAACCGACAGAGGAAACGGCCCTTTTTCTATTTTATTTCTTTAACCAGGAAATTGGTCATAATCATTCCTGTCCTGAGAGCTTGGAGAAATACATTCTCTTTTGTTGACCTTCCCCTTTTCTGGCATCGGTATGTCTTCCTTTAACAGGATATCATCTGTTTCTACCTGCCAGCGATACAGCCTATCCTTTAGTTCCTCTACCCTATTCCGATAATTTTCATCCTCAATTAAGTTCTTCCCTTCATGGGGGTCAAAATACAGATCGTAAAATGCCTCCATGGGTTTATTAATGCGTTGCAGCCCATTATCCAAAAGGAAGGCTTTAAGGGGGGAATCGTCGATGTTAGAGCAGTTAATTTTATTGTAATGATCATAATATTTGATATACTTATATCTTTTGGTCCTTATACTTCTAGCAGGTTCATAGGAGGTATGGTAATTGATTTCAGCAAACACAGCTTCTCTTACCTCCTCAATACTGCCATCTAATAAACCCACCAGGGATACCCCCTGCAACCATTGGGGTTTATCGATCCCTATTAAATCACAAATTGTTGGGAATAGATCGATATGCGAAACCAGAGAATCTAACACCTTTCCCTGCTCTCTTTGCTTGGGATTTCTGACTATTAAGGACACCCCAGTACCGGAATCAAGTAAATTACATTTATGAAAGGGATTGGCAACGCCATGATCGGTAGTAAAGATAATTAAGGTTTCATCATATAAGCCACTTTCCCTCAAGGCATCTAATAGGATGCCAATACATTTATCTGCGTATCTGGCAGAGGTATGATATTTGGCAGCATCTCTTCTGTTTTCCTGATTGTCAAAGGTCAGTGGTGGCAGTGAGATATATCTTTCGTCTACTGCGTCATCTATCTTGACAGGATATTCCCGATGGGTTGCAAACATGCCAAAGGAAAGAAAGAACTTTTTTCCCTTTGCTTCCTTTATATAAGATGCTGCATTGTTTGCATTTTCAAGATCCCAAAAAACTAACGCTTCATTGGCTCTTCCCCTATCCTCTGCCGTTATATTTTTACTATAACCTATCATATCTGCTGCCCGATGGCTTTCGGTACATCCCGCCGCTTCATGCTGTACCCCACATAACGTTGTTTCGTATCCATATTGCTTTAAATAATTTGCCAGGTGCTTGTTATAATCAACTAATGTAAATCCTCTATGGGCTAACCCAAACATGCCATTATTATGGGGATATGTTCCGGTCAGCAAAGCGGCCCTACTGGGAGAGCAGGTTGGGGCTGCACAATAGGCATTTCTAAAGACCGTACTGTCCTTTGAAAATTCCAGTAAATTGTCGGTAGGTACGTTGGCACCATAGGGGCTTAAGTACCTTCCAGAATCATGGGTGTGAATGTATAAAATATTCATAGGTCTACCTCTAAATTCCCTTCTTTTTAATATACATTGATGTTAGAAATAACGGGACGATGATGGTAATGGCACTCTGAATCAAATACAGAGGTAAACCTTCCCCTATAAAGTATAGTATACCCGGTATTCCCGCTGCACCCATTCCAGGAGCCGCCAGGCCGATTGCAGTTGAAAACATTCCCCCTGCTGCACTACCCAGCATTCCGAATAGGAAGGGTACCCCATAGACCAGGGTTGTTCCGAAAATGGCGGGCTCTGTGATTCCAAATAAAGCTGCAACCGTTGAAGCAACAGAGTTAGATTTTAGCTTATTATCCTTAGCGAATAATGCGAAGGCCATACAGGCTCCAGCTTGTCCTAAAACCGAAGCATTTCGTACCGGTTGATATAAATTAGTGCCGAATTCTTCTAGGAAATTAATATCAATTACCCATAGTGCATGGTGTAATCCTGTAATAACCAGTAGCTGCTGTAAGCCACCAACGATGAAGCCGCCAATCCCAAAGGAAATGGTAAATAGGAAATTAAATGCTGAAACCAACAGTCCCTCTAATATTTGAACCACTGGCCCCATTCCAAAGATAATAATAAAAAATGCAATGGCTAATGTTAAGATTGGGGTTAAAATCATGTCTACTACATTCGGTACAAGCTTTCTAATTTTCTCTTCAATAAAGGAAACCAACCACCCCGCAACTACTGCCACCAGTACGGAACCATGATACGACTTTAAAGCAAAGCTTATTCCCATAAAATTTACCATCAGGGGTTCAATGTTCCCTCGACCTACAGCTCCCGCCGCTGGTAGAATTGGGCTGATAAGCATTAATCCCAAAACAATCCCTAAGGCCGGAGATCCACCAAACTTCTTGGTGGCAGACCAGGCAACCAATGCCGGCAGGAATGAAAATCCAGTATCAATTAAGATTGCTAAAACCTGATACCATGCGGAATCCGTGGCTAATATCCCTGCTCCCGTTAAATAGGAACGGACCCCCATTAAAACCCCGCTTGCCACAATAACCGGAATAATTGGAATAAAGATGTCCCCAAAAAGTCTGCTTATTTTCTGGACCGCATTTCCTCCCTTGGCCTCAATCTCCTCTTTCCCCTCTGCCTCGAAAATTTTATTGACCTCTTTATAAACCTTGTTTACTATTCCCGTACCAAATATAACTTGAAATTGGCCTGAGGAATCGTTTACCCCCTTGACAAATTGCATTTCCTTCAGCTCATCATCTCTTACCAAGTCTCTGTCCTTTAGGGTCAATCTTAGTCTGGTCATACAGTGCTGAACCGACTGAATATTGTCTATTCCCCCAACCTTATCAATTAGCTCCTGGGCAACTGCTACAAACTCGTTCATTCATACTCCTCCCTTTTTATTAATTAGTGTTTATTAGTGTCAAAGGAATTAGCCCCTTTGACACTAATATGGTATAAGTTTATGGTCTAGGTCACTTATCTAAGATGCTTGAAACTTATTGACATAATAAAGAAATTACTTATCGCTGGAATGGGCCTCCTTGACCCAGATTGGTGAGCTCCAGGCTATATCCCCATTTCTCTGAATAACCTTTATCAATATGTTATCCTCTTTTGTTTTTAAGGATTCAAAGCTATACTGGCAGCTGACCCTATAGGCCTTTTCTGGACTAGCCCTGTGGATCACAAACTTATATGCATTATGCCACCATGGGTCCTCTCGGTAATACTCCTCAAAGTCATAACGATCCTTTAGCAACTCCTGTACTTCATCCTCTTTAGCCTCTACAATTGATTGCGCTAATATTTTTTTAATTGGTATGCTATATTCCTTCCCATCAATAGTAAGCATCAGGTCATGATCAATATGATCCTCTATTTCAAAGATGAGTGACTGATTTTGAATATAGGGGGTCAGGTAGTTTTTTTGCGACAGCTTTGCATCTCCCTGAATACTTTTTCTGGTTATGATTTCTGCTGCAAATTTTTTTTCTTCGCTGACCTTAATTTTTGAACCAGGGGAGGTCCAAAGCTTATCAAATCCAATGATTTTTCCTTTAGTTTCTAAGGAAACATCCCATAGTTTTTCCTTGATATCATGAAAAACACGTCTATCAGGGCCCCATCCAAGCTCCAGCTCAAATTTAAATCTTACGGTACCCTCCAGCCTATCATCCTCCCAGGTGCCATTGTGCACAAAGGTTTTTTCAGCTACACCATTTCTTATTACCTCTACTCTGTCCACGGCACCTGTTCCGATGATGTTTATGTCTACCGTATTTTTGTCTCTTGCAATGACTTCACTACCCATGATTGCATCGTTTAATTTATAATCTAGCAGGATTTTACTTCGGCTGACACCATAGGTATGCCGATTAAGGATTGCATTGAACAAGCCTTCTCTCGTATACTCATCAGAGATTACTGCCATAAATCCATTCCCACTGATGGCGGGGCAAACGTGATTATCTCCACTGGCAATAATCCCAACCTTAATCCCCTTCTTCAATGCATATAAAACTGTTCCTTCCTCAGCCCTTGGCCCCATATGGATGTGAACATTTAAGGGAATATTAGAATCACTGGCTTCAGAGCTTCCATGGGAGGAATATATCTCTACTACCGGTGAGATTGATTCGTTATGGGTTTCCCAGTTTTTGCCCCGGTGACCGCTTTTATACCCTGGATGATGGGGAATGGCCATTGCACTATTGGCGGTTAAATCTTTGCAGAGCTCCCTATAGGCCAAGGGCATTTTCATATCATGATTTAAATCCTTGTAAAATACATTATGATCTCCATCTGCTCCATTTCCCTGCCATTCGTAACCCATGTACAGAATAAAGTCATCCTTTTTAGACTTGCAAAATTCCCGCATCTTTTCCCAATCTTCATTGTATTTTTCAGCGCTTAAGGTATCTTCATAATGAAAACCTTTTCCGTTTACCTTAACAAAATAGGGGTAGTACACCGGTGCCCAAAAATCCAACATGTCTTTGGCAAAGGAATACCAATATTCCAGCTCATCCAGATGCTTGCTATGCAAATTAGAATGAAAATCTGTCCAATAAATATGCTTCATTACATCACCCTCACTTTCTTAATTCTGGCCAATACTCCTTATTTACGTCAATTAATTCTTCTAAAACACTTTTTGCTGTATCTACATCGACAATGGTTCTATTTAAAACCAAAGCCTTTAAGGCAGCATCATAATCATGATTGACCAATGCATCTACCGTGAGCTTTTCATATCCATACTGATTTTCCATCAATGCTTTATAAAATGTGTCTATGTCACCGATGTGCATAGGTTCACAGCCATTTGAATTGACAATACATGGTACCTCGACCATTGCCTCTTTTGAAAAGTTGGAGATACTTCCATTATTTTTGGTTATGATTAAAAAGATTCTATTTTCATTGTTGATAATTGAGGAGGCCAATTCGACAATATAGGTACCGTGGACACCCTTATCTATTCCTGAGCCCTTGATTGTTTTATTGGCAATTATGGTATGACACACTGCTTCAACTTCCTTTAGCCTATTGTCCATTACCACATTAGCCCTGGTATAATTCTTATCTTCTTTTTCTACCATCCTGTTAGGGTAAAGGTAATATTGCAAATAGGTATTGGGAACGTGTCCGTTTAGATCGCTTACCATGATGCTAAGCTGATGAAAGGTATTTACCCAATCGCTGTCTTCTTTTAATTCCCTTGGCATCATGGAACCATCCTTCAGCATTTCTCTGATTTGCGGTAAAAGGTCTACTCCCTTTTCATCATATAGATGGGTGAACCATCCAAAATGATTGAGTCCAAAATATCTTGGAGACAAGCTCTGTCTTTTTACCCCCAATGCTTCAGCAAAGCCATCCATAATTGCTATGGGCATATCACATATATTAATTAATTTTCGATCATCTGGGAAAAACCGCTTTGTGGCTTCTGCTACGATGGCAGCTGGATTGGAGTAATTTATAATCCAGGCATCAGGAGCATATTTTCTGATTCCTTTAACCAGTGCTATGATATCTGGAATGGATCGTAATCCATAGGCAAATCCCCCTGCCCCACAGGTTTCTTGTCCAACACAGTTATACTTTAATGGAATTTTTTCATCCTTTTCACGCATTTTTAATCCACCGGAACGAATTTGCATAAAGGCAAAGTCTACCTTATCAAAGGCCTCTTCAGGCTTGCTGCTCATTTCTACCGCAACCCCGGGCATCAATTCATTGACCATAATTTTGGCTGCTTGAAAAATTAGGCTTGTTCTCTCAAAATCAATGTCATACAGCATGATTTTTTTGACCGGAAATTCCTGTTGATAATCACATAATGTTTTAATCATCGGTAGGGTATAGGTGCTTCCTCCACCACATATTACCAGTGAATACTTCATAAAAATCACTCCTTTCAACGCCATTATAATATAGTCAAAAAAAAATACTATGGTTTTGAGGCAATAAAAAAAAAGTTCCGGCAATTCGGAACTTTTTACATATAGCTGTTATGCTTTAGTACATTATTGACTTCACTGTTGTTCATATTGATGTAGCTGTAATAGATTAGATCGACAACGTAAAGCAGAGTCAATCTTGATGTGGTTGTGATAAGTCTATTTCTCATATCCGTAGCACTTACATAGATTACAATATCAAATATTTCTTCAAAATAGTCATTTCTCTTGTTGGTTAATAAAATTGTCTTTGCCTGCTGTTCCCTTGAAATCTTCAAGCTTTCGATTACGCTTTCCGTTTCACCAGAATAGCTGATTCCCATTGCCACAGTCCTGTCAGTGGAATTTTTGGCTGCGAAATACTGCAGATTTTTATCGTTATAGGATTTGCAGAATTTACCCACTCTATCCAGCTTTAATTCCAGGTCCCGGGCTACCAAGTAGGTAGACCCTACTGCATAAATATTGATTAATTGCGCTTTGTAGATAAGGTTAATGACTGATTCCAGCTTTTCGTCAGTTAATAAATCTCTGGTTTCTATAAAGGATGTGGTAATATTGTTCAGATGCTCGTTTGCCCTTTCAGAAAGTCCATAATTGTCTCGAATCACAATCTTGTCATTATCCTTCATATTTTGTGATAATCGATACTTTAGTTCAGAAAAGCCGCTAAGCCCTACCTCCTTACAAAATCGTATTATGGTTGTGCTGGATACATGACATGCACTCTTAAGCTGTTTGATTTTTAAGTTTTCTATTTCTTCTATGCCTTCTATTTTTAAGAGATAGGCTGCTATAGCAGCATAGGTATTATTTTTACCATCGGCTAGCATTTTCAGCTGATTTATTATCTGTTTCTCCATTTTCATCAGTTCCTTTCCTATAGAAATTAATCTCATAGAAAACATCCCGAATTTAAGAGCCTTGTTGTCCTTTGAAGATCGTCATTAGCAGAAGTATCACAAAAATAATAAAACAGGTGGTTGTAACAGCATCTGGCACTGTAAGGAAATTAAATATAATTAATGACAGGGAAATTGTGGCTATAATAAAGCTCAACCAAGCATCGGATTTTTGTGCTGATCTTCTCTTGCCCGCCTTGCTTTTCTTGAAGAGATAGGCTTTATTTTTCAGAATATAGACAAAGTCGATGTAATAAAGAGCTGCACAAACTGCTAGTATCGAGATGGTAAACATGTTCATAGGTATCCCCCCTATATTTGTTCAGATATGCTTATTAATTAATATGCTTAACCCTAACTAATTATCTTATCTTTTATCTTATCATATCTATCAGTATTATATCCAAGGGTGATAACTTAATTTTCTTCAGAGGCTTAAGCTCCTAAGGAATTTGATATTCATTAGGCCACCCTCTATTTATAGTTTTTTTATTTTTTTATTAGAAACGTACCGAATGGATTCAGATTTAAAGCAGAGAGTCATAATAATTTTTATGTAAGAGAACCATTTTTCTTATCTAATTCTGTTTTTACTTTTTATGGGTTTATATTTTTGATTACTATGGTATAATATAAAAAAAGGTAATCGGCACCACATGGTGCGGTTGACACAAAGATGATTGTTTTATCTAATCACTCTGCATGGCCGTGCAGGGTGATTACTTTTTCTGGTTGTTATTCCTATCTAAGTAGGAGATAAGCGATACTAGAAACGTACCAAATGCAATCATTAAATAAATTGCCTGATAAGCCTCCATACACACCACCTCCTTTCATTTATGAAATGAGGTGACAACCAGCACCCTGCTTTTTCCGATTACCTTCTCTTTATTTTACCATAATTATCTATTTATTGTATATAATTCATGTACATGTTATCGGAAGTCTATTAATAAATCTGTAAGTCTATAACTATTTATCAACCAGCAAAATCATGCTAAATATTTAGCCTATCTATAAATTCATCATCATATCAGAATTTTAGGACATTTGCTAAAATAAAACTTTTCTGTAACACAAAAAATCACCTCCAAATTTACATTCCATAAATTTAGAGGTGATTGAAGTAATAAATTGTCCTTTTGGTTAGTTTTGTATAAACCGTTTATAGCAGTTTAATCAGTTACAGGTTTAGGATTAGAAAAGGTAGTAATGGGATTGTCTGGTGATAAAACGGGAGATACTACATTTTTAGTTGAATCAATGGGTTGGTCAGGCTTTACCATAGCTTCTACCAAACCCAATTGGCTGACAAAAATAATGGAACAGGCTAATAATAGCATAAGCTTCTTTTTAAAATTCATATGTATGGCCTCCTTTATAATAATTACAATTTAATTATTCTTTTCTCTTTGAAATAGCTGTGCCTTTAAAATATATTCCATACATTTTTCACTATCATTTTTCTTAAAATACAGCTCTAGGAAGTACAGATAAATTTCACCCATTTTGTCTTTCATCCCATTGGTTTGTACATAATTCTTTAGCCAGTTTAATTTTTTCTCTGCAAGGCTATAGTTTTCAGTATCAATGTCAATTTGAGCTTTTAGTATTGATAAATCTACCAGTACATCTATTCTTGACACTTTTTCTGCAAGGGCCAAGCCCTTCTCGATTAAGTCATTTGCCTCTTGTATTTTACCCAGCTTCCAGCAAGCCCTTGCTTGTTTTACATAAAGGTATGTACCATCATCTGCATCTTTCTCATTAATGTATTCATACGCAGAATGAATGTAATTTAAGCTCTGTTCATATTCCTCTTTCTTTTGATATAGCTCGGCATAGCTTTCATAGATTAATAACAATAGGCTTGACGGTAACTTATTAGACTTTTTTAATAATTTATCAAATAGCTTAGTAGCCTTTGGGTAGTTATGAATATCCTGGTAAGCGTTGGCCTCTATTAACAGGACTTCATATAAGTGTATATCTTCAATTTTATATGATTCTTTAAAATCATTAATTGCTTTAAAGGTCATATCAAATCGCTTAAGCTTGCTATAGCATAATATTTTATTTTTAGGAACTATTATCTTCATTAGGTCATAATTACTAGGTCGATAAGTAATAATGGTGAGATAGGCTTTTTCATAATATAATAATGCCTGTTCTGGTATATTCAGCTGATAGAAGCTGCATCCAAGCATATTATACATTGAAGCAACCTTATGATAATTCTCTTTTTTTACGTGATATTCCAGTGTATCAAAAAAATCCTTAGATGCTTCATTATACTGATAGGTTTTGTAATAGAAGCGGCCTCTTGCTTCAAATAACTCTGCAATCATTTCGTCTAGCTTCCATTCCTTTGCAAAATCAATTAGTTTTTGGAAGCTCTCGTTAATTTGTACTTCAGTGCCTGCTGTGGGGTTATCTAATAGCTCCTTCATTTCATCAAGTCTTTCCCTAATAATCCGTTGGGCCTGCTCGACCTCTGATTCCAGCAGTATATCTGGGGTAATTTCCGCACCAAGGTTTATGTAATATTTATTAAGTTCTTTGGAAATTATTTTGGCTGTTCTAAAGGTCAGGCTTCTTTTATTGTTTTCGATCATGCTGATTAAGCTTCTGGTAATTTCATCATTAGAAATATCATCTTGCTTTAATCCAATGTCAGTTCTCAACTTTTTAATTTTTTCCCCCGTACTTATCACTTTCATTAGTTTACCCTTCCCCCTTAGATATTTCAGAAAAGTAAAAATATTGATCTTGATTATAGTATATCCAAGCCTAGACAACTTGTCAATTTAATCTGTGAATTATTGGTGTTTTTTGTCATAGCTATGTGTATTGAAATTACTTGATTTGTGATGGAAGGGTTTTTTTGTATGATATTTTTTTTTAAAACTTAGAATTAAGGTTAAGTACATGTAACAGTAATGGTGTTCGGAATCCATTAGATTAGTTACTTTTTAAAGCTATCAACTTTTGCTGTCAGGTGAGTTGTTTGATATATAGTGATACCTTCAAAGTTTGTTATTTGATGCTGATTTTTGGTGAAGTGTGATTTAAAGGGCTGATTCGATGATTAGAATCAGCCCTTTGTTATATGAAACAGTATGTTCTTAAGATATAATTAGAGCTCGTGTTATAGTGTCGTGTTTATTTCCTATTATGCAATAGCCTCAGCTACTGCACTCTTCCATAAAGAAGGAACTTGCTCTAGAGTTCTTAAGCCCTTTTGAATCAAACTCACGTATACAGCAACCATCCTATTCACCTCCCGCCAACAGTTCTGCGATTTCGGCAAGGGCTAGCTGTAGCTGTGTATACTGCTCTTCTACAGTATTGCGTAGACTGCTGTTTTCTTGTTCCAATCCCTCAATCCTCTGCTGTAGAACCTCAAAAGAGATTACAGGCTCGAATGTATCTTGACTCCACTGGTCACCTTCCCATTTCCTCCATAGGTAGGTTTGGTTGTATTCTGGTAACTTGATGTAACCCGATAGTCCTGCAGGCAGTAGCTCCGTTCGGGTTACAATCTCGCTGCAGACTTGATTTTCGTTTAGTTTTGCGTAGTATAACATTTTTATCAATCCTTTCTATTCATATAATATATAACATTATTAAAATATAGGAGAATAAACGTTGACCAGGGAATTATCTGCCACATAAATTTGAAAGTAATCAATTCCCCATATAGCTCCCCCATTTCTATACCTCTAACAGCAATTTTATCACCATGCTTCATCGTAAACTCATCGACAAAATAGCGTCTGCACTCTCTATTACGTATATGGAATTTACAAATAATACAGATCTGCCTCCCTGCCTAATCGAAACAAATACGTCACTAGCCAGAGGAGAATAATCCACAGTAGAAAAGCATACTGTTTGTTCTGGACTAGAAGAAACCCGTGGAAAACTCCCCTCTTGAACTGGTGGGCCTTGTAAAGTTTCAGAGAGTACTATTGTAGACTTATCATATTGTGCTGTTCTACAATGAACAACAATTAACTTACGAGTTCCCTCAGACCGTTTGAGTGGTTTATTAAAATATATACGCCCATAACCATCGGAAGGAAATTCAAGCCGATTTGATAATAAATTTACCGATTCAGAAATTAAATAATCGGAAAAAAAAACACCATTAATATAGAGAGGAGTAATTGAATTTCGTAGAAAAGATTGATAATTTCCAACCACCCCACCAATATTCACTCCCTGCCTCACATTCCCAGCAACCAAATTAGCAAAACTAGCTGTCACCTTCCCACTACCACTATGATAGCCAGCAGGTATGGTGTACTGGCCCCCCTGAGTTGTGATGGTGTTGGTCACTGAGCCTCGGTTAGGCATAGCCCCTGTTAGTTTTGTTTTTGGGTTGGTGGTGTAAAAGGTTTTTCCTGTTAATACATTGGCTGTGGCTGCATCACCTGATAAGGCTAATGTTCCTGTAGCTTTAATCTTGGGATTGGTGTTATAAAAGGTTTGCCCTGCTATCACATCTCCTGCTGCTGCGTTTCCTGATAGGGTTAATGTGCCTGTTATCTTACTCTTAGGGTTGGTACTGTAGAAGGTTTGGCCTGACACAACATCTCCTGCCGTAGCATTTCCTGATAGCGCTAATGTACCTGTCACAACGCCTTCCTCTGTTCCCAAGGTATAGCCTTGTATTACCTCTGCCGGGGTGGCGGTTCCGTATTCACCCCCTTCACCCTGCAATTGAAAATTTACCGCTGCTGAGCTGTAGCGCAGGGACAGCCTGGCACCGTTTGGTATTTTATCTGCTATTAATGCTCTACCTTTGGCATCCACAATGGGTATTGCCCCCAGTCCGTTCCAGTTAAGGGTTGCAGCCCCTGTATTGGCTCGGTTGGCACGAATGATAACTCCCATCCCATCCACATAGGCAGTAGGGGCTGGGGTGGTAGATACGGTGTAGGCATTACCTGTTCCTCCGGTTACAGCGTAGGCGGGCTGCCTTACATAATCAGTTCGCTGGGCGGTTAAATTCTCCTTTAGCTCCTGAAAGCCTTCATCCACCTTATCCCAGTTTTCATTTAGCATGGTTTCTACATTAAAACTCATTTCCCCATCGGTTTCGGGATCAATTTTATATAGGTTTAAATTTGGCGTTTCCTTAGGCATCACTGCCACCTCCTGCAAATTTGTGTAGGGGCTGACTTATCAATTCGTTGATGGTCATAACCCCATGGATTTCTTTAATTAAAAAGTAGCTAAATTCATACAGTGCCCTTAGATGGGCTGGTTTAATTTCTTCAATGGCTTGCTTTAAATCCTCCAGGTTTGAGGGAATTCCCAGGGTATCGATAAATTTTACCCGAAAGGTATATTGGTCAAAATTTTCTGTTACCTGAACAGTTCCTCGGTCATAGCTGTCTGCCACGGCTTTGATTAATGCCTTGGTGACCGTGGCATTTCCTCTTAATCTGCCGATAATAACGCTTCTTCGCTGAACTACTGGCTTATTCAGATCAGTAGGTATACCTAGAAAAAGCTCCATGGCCCTTAGTCCTTCTAGACTGGCTGTTTCTACTATAACTTCTGCCTCCAACTGATTGGTTTCTGTTTGGAGCTGGTCTAACAGCTTGCCATAAACCGCTACTTCCTTATGATTTAGGGTATCTTTGTCGTCTCGATAAAGCCCAGGGGGCAGCTGGGCCAGTATTTGCTCTTTATAAAACATTGATTTCACCTGCCTGGGCCACCACATCACTGGCTAAGCTAATGTTTGATGATGGTTCCATAATCTCCACATCCTCCACTTCCTCAAGCTTGTAGAGATCGTTAATCAGGGCTGCCAGCTTGACGGTGCCTCCAATCTCAACGGATTCAATGGATTGTCTGATGGCCTCCGTCACCTTGTCGGTGATTTCTGTCAGGGTGTAGGTACCTGCAGGAGTAATTTTTACAGTTATGTTAACCAATTGAAATTGGGGCTTAATTACCAGTACATCTGCCCCCACGGGTCTTCTGTCATTAATGTATTGCTGGACTGTATTGACCAGTTCATCACTGGGTACCCCTCCTGGAGTTGAAATCAAGACATCCACGGTCCCTGGCCCGCGATTAAGGGGCAGTACCTTCACGCTGGATACTCCATCTAAGGAAAGGGCCCAATTCTCATAGTCCCTGGGGTTTCCACCCAGTTGAGGGCTTCTTACCTTATCAAAGAGCCTTTTACGGTAGGTTTCTTCCTCTTCTAAATCTGTTCCATCGGTAAAGGGCTCTAGATTGGTTACATATTCGATTCCGATGGGTGGAGTATTTAATATGGTAAAGGCACCGGCCTCTACATTTCCCGCCTTTCCTGGCAGCTCTGCCTCGGCCATGATTTCCACAAAGATTTCTCCTGCCCTTAGGGTGGCCTCCTCAGTTGTTTTTCCCCGAATGGCTTTTTTGTTTCTATCCTCCGTCGAGAACAGGGCCCCCTCGGGAATTATATAGTCTTCAAGGGCTATAGTGCTTCTTCCCATTCGTACCTTCCCCCTGGCCTTGTTGGGCTGCTTTCTGTCTACACCATAAATATAGCCATGTAGGTCAAGATATTGTCCCGTAGCTGTTTGGGGAAAGGCCTGCTTTAAAATATAGCCCTGATTATAATAGAGTCCCTCGATTTGGGCTGCCAGCACCTTAGCCTTTATGGCGATGTCTGAGGCCTCGGAAATTTGACCTACCCCCAGCTCATTGGCAAAGTCTGATAGCATTTGTGTAACCACTTCTTCCATTGTCTTTTGAATCATACGATCACCTCCAAAAAATCCTCCATTCCCCTCCATTGGTAATAGACGGTCAAAAGTATACTTTTTCTACTTCTCCATTGAAGCGCAACCTGCTCTACTGTGATGTCCTTTTCCACTGCCAGCGCCTCTCTCACATAGAGGTCTGCCAATGCATTTACCTGCTGGGGCTTTGCCCGGTGAAGCTCCTTTAGATGACTTCCCAGGCTTTCATCGTAAATAAAGGTGCCCTTTTCAATTGTTAATCTCAGGAGCAATCGCTGTTTCACTGCCTCTTGCCCCATAACCATCTTTACATCCCCTAATCCCTTTTTCACTAAATCTCTTTTATCAATCTGGTAATCCATTTTCTCACCTCTATAGAACCTCAAGGGTCCCGTCTTGTTTTATGAGTAATCGGTTATTAATTAAAATGGTGCCATCATTTTTCAAGTGAAGACTGGCACCACCCTTTGAAAATAGTTGTATTTCCCCTGGCTCCACGGCTTCATCCACGATGGTGCCCAGGGCTACCGCTGCCTCTGCGGAATTCCAATTTTTAATCAGCTGCACATTACACCCCCCGGGGGGATTCCATCGAATGCCGAAGGGAGCGATCAGGGGTACCTCCCGATACTCTCCTGTTCCCAGGGCATTAATAGTCTTTCCAGGACTGGTTACGGTGGTAATCTCAGAAGCAATGGTGGTATGTCTTTGAATGTCTCGAATTCTTGCATTTCTAAAGCCCATTATAATCCCTCCCCTAATGGTCTTAAGCGAATGATTTTTTCTTGGCCGATTCTGGCATTTTTTCGATGCTTAATTCCTACAATAAAAAAAACACCCTCTGTGTTCGTAATTGAATCCTTTACATAGGCTGTTTCATTTATTTTTACAGGGTACCTTCCGTTGATGGTGATTTCTATTTCGTAGCTTCCCTCAACTCGATCCCTTATATATTTTTGGGCTAGCTCTTCTGCTTCTGCTATATTTTTTGCTTGACCCTGATTAATAATAGCCCTTTTGGTATAGCCCTCTTTGATTAAGGCTTCATCCTGATGCTTCACCAAAAACGCCTTGCCGCCATGGCCCCTAACCCAAACCTCTCCTCTGATTCCACTGCCCTTTCGCTTGCTTTGAAGTTGCTTGATTTTGACAGCATCACCCAATTGGTTAGAAAAACGATAAATCGGCTGCTTTTTGTAGTTTAAAGCCTCTGCTACAATGGTTCCATTGGCCTCACACCAAAGCTTCATGTTGAGTCTTTCTGCTTCTCGATTAAGGGAATCCCATAGGCTATCACCAGACTCTATGACTATTTTTTCAATTATGGTGTCTTTGGCCCCATCTATCTTTAGTTGGGTGAAGCCATAGGGAGAGGTAATTTGTCTGACATATTCGCTATATTTTAACCGATTGTAGGTTCTTGGTGCCGCATCGTTATCCAACAGCAGCAGGCTTTTGTCTCTCCCAGTAATTTCTATGGTAGAGCCGGAATCATTCCAGGTTTCCTTTATATCATCAGCTATTCCATCTAATATGACCCCGTTATTTTCAATAATCTTAAAGGAATCGTTTGGCTGAAGCAGACCACCATAGCCACCCTTTCCTATCTCATTTACCGGGTTCTCTATAACAATATTAAAATGATCTGCTGGAATATCTAAAGTGGTCTCAATATAATATTCACTCATTCTTGTTATCTGGTACTGACCTTTGCCATGTTTACTTTCAATATGAACAAGCATTTTAATCACCTACACTTTAATTTCTTGACCAGGATAAATAAGGTTAGGGTTTTTAATATGGGGATTTTTTTTCGCCAATTGTTGCCAGGTTGTATGATAGTCCTTTGCAATCTTTGAAAGGGTTTCTCCCCTTTTTACCACATGACTGCCCCCCAGCCTCTCCAGGGTTTCTATTTCATTTTCTGAAGGTACCTCCTCCTGTTTGGACTGGGCTATAGCTTGGATTTCAGATTGAGGTATGTGTTCAACGAAGTTGAAGTAGTACTTGACATAGTTTGGAGTTGGTTCCTGCTGTACCTCAAGCCTGGTAAAGATAGCCTGTTGAATTTGCCACACTGGGTGGATTAGTGGCCCTGGTCCCCGATTGTAAAATATTGTTGCCAATTTTTTAAATTCTTCATAGGCCCCTGCTCCGATAAATTCTCCTTCGCCTGAGACCTCCCGGGGCTTCATACCTGTATCGTCTACCTCATTGATATTGGTAAAGGGATAATGATGAACTGCTGTATTTTTTTCAAAGCGAATGGAGTAGGTTCTAGGATTGTTAGGCCAAGTATAATTTTTATATTTTAAGGCTGCTAGTTTCAATTGATTCCCCCCTTATCCCATTCTTATGGCTTCTTTGCCATATCTAATGCTTTCTACTTCATCATAATTGGATACGATCTCACTGATTTCCCATGTATCAAGAATAGTTGCTGTACTGGGAATGTGTTTTCCATCTACATTGACCTCTACTGTAATGGATGGCTTGGTGGTTATGGTGTGCTCAAAGCTTTGCTGTAAATTAATTTGCTGATCCAGACTTTGTGAATCAATGATTTTTTTATATAATGGATTTGCATTCTCACCTGAATAAGCATAACCCTGCTTTTTAGGATCTTTCTGCTCCCGGAACCCTATAAATTCCTCCATCTTTTTCCGATCTTGAAACGCTGAAAATCTTTCAACTAGTGTATCCATAAAGTAGCCGTCGGAATCATGTTTAATCAAGTAATCCTTTCCTGTCGCAACATTTAGCTCCATTTCATTTGCCAGTTCATTAACAAAACCCTGTACTGTTTCCCTGCTGTAGCTATTTTTGTCTGTGGAAATCGTCCTTACAAATTCAGTAATTTCTATGAATTGATCATGATTAAAATTAGAGTTCCCAATATTTTTCTCCTGAATATTGGCTATACGTTGACTGTATCCTGAGTAGTTATCCAATTCTTCAAATGCAGGATTTTCTTCACCATACTTCATAGCTAATGCCATTGTCCCATAAAATATTCCACCTGCTATTGCAATTGGTTTTGCCCAGGATAACAAAATTTTTGAAACTACAATACCTAAATTCCCGTTGAACCCAGCAATTTCCCCTATTGTATTAATTATTTCTATAAGGGTCAAAATAGTTTCTGCAGCAGATAATGCCTTTGAAAAAAAACCAGGTTCAGAATTGTCGATCCCCTCCCCCGTCGAAGGAATACTCACGCCGTTATTTAAGGCTTCAATTAATTCTCTAATGGCAGGATTAAGCAATACCAGCTGCCTCAAGATATCTTGAAGCTCCTGCTGGGCTAAATCAAAGCTAACAGGAATACTGGTGTTGATGTCTGGAAGATACATTTGATAGTCTGACTGGAAGTATTTAAAGGCTTCAATTAGTTGGTACACCTCCTGCTCAAGCTCTTTAACGCTTCTTAAGGTGGTGGTTAAATAAACGCTGGAGAGAATGGCTAGATTCCCGCCAAAGATTTGAGCTACACGGTCGGCTTCCTTAAGTCTTTCGGTTAAGGTTAATACCTCCCGACCGGTTCTGTTTAAAGCCCATACATTGTTTTCTTCTCTGCCTGGATATTTCAAGCTATTTTCCATTTTCTCACCTACTCCCTTGCCTGTTTTAGAAATACATTTTCATCAAATGCCTGATTTATCCCATGATAGCTCTGATTTATCTCTTTACCGCAGCCCACGCATCGGGTATGGTTGATACTCTCTCTACACTTTGGGCACAGGGCTTCGAGCCTCTCCTCCTGATCTAAGCTCATATTGGCATATATCCAGGTTAGTTGTCCGTCTGTGAGATTTTTGAATTTAGGGTCAGATGGAAGCGTTTTAAAATAGTTTGCAACTCGCCATCGAAGTCGTTCAATGTCATCTGACCTAATTGCTTTTTTATATTTTCAAAATCTTCTGCTGTAATCATTGGTAAATCAGACTTTACTTCATTTTGTATCTCAAGATAAATTCTGTGAAGCTCGTAAATTTCAACGGGAGTAGAGTGGCTTTCCAGCTCTTCGACACTATGAATAAATAGTTCCGTTAAATTCCCAGGATCTCTCATGGCTAATTGTAGTATGTATAGATTTAATACTAGATCAGCCGTATTCACATCAACCTGCTTTTCCTTTAAATATTTCATGGCCCCCTCCCGAGCCTCAATAATCTCCCTTGAGCTTAGGGCCACCACCGCAACCTTTAGATCAGTACCAGGGTAGTTCACAATTCGATGATTGGGAATTCCTTCCCGCAGCATAGCCAGCTTACTTTTTTCCATTTCTGTTCCTCCTAAAGGGAGTAGTCATTTGACTACTCCCTATTTCATAATTCGCTTAAATTTGGCGGCGTTGAATTTTATATTTTCTACTACCTTATCCTTCAGCTTTCCATCCTCTGAAATTTCGCTCCAATTACAGCCTGTGTAGACCTCTGATCGGTCTGGTTTTTCAATGACAAAATCAAAGTTTTGAAGCTCATCTAAAAATATTCCATCCTGAATGGCCAGGTCTGTGGCATAGGCCTTAGAAATTTCCAGCTCGTAGTCGGTTGTCCCTCCAAAGGTGGCAATGGCCTCTTGCTCACCGAAGGCCTCCTGTCTTTTAACTTCCTTTTTCTTATTAACTCGATAACTTTCAACAATGGCTACCTTTTTAGAGGCTCCATTTTGAATGATTCTAAAATAAATATCATCACTGGTTGGAATTGATGCAAATAACTGTAAGTCCATTTTAAAATTTTTCATGTGTCTTTCCCCCTATACTAATGCTTTTCCGTGTAGGAAAATTGTATTTAATGGTAAAACCACCTTATAGCTGTAGTAGACATGGAATCTGGAACGAAGATCGGCCTGCTGTTCAATCTTGGTAATAGTAGGTTCTTCAATGATTGCCAGGGCCTCCTGCTCCTTTAACCAGGCCATTGTATCTGCTTTAATTTCATTCATTACACTTTGGCTTGCCTTTACCCGTGGGTGCAGGGTAGCCAGTCTGTTTCTTAAACCCTCGTCAATATGGTCCTTTACCTTAGCCACGGTTCCCTCCTGGTAGCTGTCATCGGCCACGGGAGGATTCACCCGATCATTTTGGGTATAGGTAGTGACCCATCGGTCAATAAAAATTTTGCCATTGATGGCTCTACAGGCGGCTACCCCCCCTGAATACAGAGCCTCATATTCTGATTCCTCAAGACGATTATATAGGCCGCCAAATAGGGAGGCCGGTAATTGTACGTTATGAATTGGCATGGCAGGATCAAGCTCCAGGGCATCCTGGGCTGCGGCTGCAGCTGCCAAATAAACTGAGCTTTCATGGGCTGTTCCCTCAAGCTTTAGGGGAACACTTCCCCACAGGGTAACTCTGCCGCTGTTTAATTGGGATGCCTGATCGATCATGGCTGATACTGCCAGCTCCTTATTTAATCCCAGATGGCATCTTCTTTCCTTTCTATTGGCTGAAGCTGTTTCGCAATGGTGTTTAATTTCCTGATGAACTGCCGGATCAACGGAGTCGGTAATCATAATTTTGACAGCCTCTTCATTGGCCAACAGGGCCAGGGCTGCTATATAATCCTGTGGACTGACTTGCTCTTCTGTTTTTAATACGGGTACTGCCACAATTCGATTCACTCCGCTTAAGGTTACAATTCTGATTAGCTTTACCATCTCGCTGTCTTTGCCAAATAGCTCCTCAGCCTCTTCCTTTAATTGAATTCCATAGGCCTTTGCCTCTCCCGTAAATACGCTTTCGTCCACCTGGGCCACGATTCCCATGGGCAAGCAGGTTCCGGGAAAGCCTGAAACCTCCTTAGATACAATGGATTCTGAAAATACACCAATACGTTGGGTATTTTGGATTGTCATAGTTTACTCCTCCTCTTTCAATTCTGTGTGGGGAATGATTTCCTCCACCATCTCATAATTAAAATTCTTTTCCCAAAGCAATTGAAGCCTCAACTGGCATGGTAGGTACAAGAGATTTTCTTGTTCTGGTTCCCCTGTGATCTTTTCTGCTTGAAAGCCCCTAAAGCTAATTCCCCGCTGCTTCAAAGCATATTCATCAAAGGCAAAAATCTCCTCCAGACTTCCTTGAATGGCCTTTAATGTTTCCTCTCCTGCTCCATTTTCCCCCAATTCATTCCACATCCCTAGCTGATAGGTAATATTCAGCAGTCTGCCGCGGACCTCAATGATTTGATTAGTTTCATGAACCAATCGCTCCCCAAGATAATCTTGAAATGCCAGGGGCTCCACTTCCCTTTTTTCCTCCAGGATTACCATTAGCGGCTTTTCCAAGGGACGAAGGCCCCCTAGGTCAGGATGCTGATCTAGAATGGTTACCTGCCATAATTCATCCCTAGTCCTTAAATAATCAACTAAAAATCCTTTACATGCTTCCGGTGATGTGATCTTCATTTCACCACTCCTTACCTGTTTGTGATTTCATAGCTTAACTTTTCTCCCGTAACCCCCTCCTTCAGAATGACTTTTTTAACACCTGCTATCGCTGACACAGCGATATTGTTGTGGTAGGAAAGTTATCTTAACGCAAATGATTGGCTTATGGAGCATTTGCTAAAAAGTAGAACTTTCCTGAAAGTAAATTGCCCCGAAGGAGCAGCTCAAGAGTATTTTCTTGATAATATTATGATATTACTTTTTTTGGGGTATGAACGGTTGAAAAAGGGAAGTAAAGCGGCTCATAATCGGCTGTTGTTTTGATAGGATCAGAGGAAAAGAAAAACCATCGTTAAAAAACGATGGCTTCAGTCTGTGCATCATAGCTCCTTAAATTACGGAACCAGAACATTCATTTTATTAAACTGTATTTGAATTAAAAACCCTGGGATTTTAACCAGACATCGGCCTCCTTAGGATCAGTAAAGGCCTGGGGATATACGGTACCCTTTACACTTCGGTTCATCTGCATTTTAATGATAGCACTTTCTACAAGCAACGCAGCATGGGTTAACCCATTTTGTTCGCACCATATATTCATCTCACCGATTTCTTCAGTGATGTTGGATGTTCGGTAGCCTATTAAATCACAGTGTTTAGCCCATTTTTTCCCCTTAATCAGAGGGCCTACCTTATTAATATAATCATTTTTAAATCTTTCAAAGTCTGCCTTTTCCCATAATCCATTGGGATTCTCATAGACAATTCTTCTTTGAGTGTCTACCTTAATTTCATATTTTCCCTGAACATCCTTGATAATCATTTCTTTTCCTCCTCAAAATTTTTGCATTAGGACTGCAAAAGGGTTGTTGTTTCGGCAACCTGGCAGTCATAGAAGACTTTCTTCCGTAGACCCATAGCTTTGCGTCCTTACCTTTCGATAAGTTTGCCATTATCGCTCATACAATCAATAACTGTTTGAGGATATTGGTATTTATATTTTACCGATTTTCCTACTTATTTCGACATAATATGACGAATTCCTCCACAATTTTTAACTTTTCTACAAAATTTCGGTCCTATTTTTATCATCAAGCATTTGACCCTGTTGATTTTCGTTATTTTTTATTTACTGGACTAATTTACTCCCTACAGGATTGACAAGCTTTTTGTAATATGATTAAATTAAATCTATGCTCATGGTAATTATGTAAAATTTTTTAACTGATTACTTCCTGAACGGAGGGTCTTGGATGAATAAAACAAGGTTTTTAACTCAATCAGCCATGATTGCCACCCTGTACGTGGTTCTTGTAGAGATTTTTAAGCCCTTTAGCTATGGCATTATGCAGGTTCGGGTGGCAGAGGCCTTAACAGTATTACCCTATTTTACCCCTGCTGCTATTCCTGGATTGACTCTGGGGGTTTTAATTTCAAATATTATTGGCCCCTATGGATTACTGGATATTGTAGTGGGAACCCTGGCTACTTTAATTGCAGCCTATCTTTCCTTTAAGATGCGTAGAAAATCCCTGGTACCCTTACCTCCGGTTTTGGTAAATGCGGTAATCATCGGCGGTATGCTCTATTATATTTTCTTGGGTACTCCAGATGCCATGCCAATTCTGCCTATAATGGCCTGGGTTGGATTAGGACAGGTTGTGGCCTGCTACGGATTGGGCTACCCACTAATGAAGATTCTGGAAAAGTATAAGGATAAAATATTTAAGGAGACAGTCTAAGACTGTCTCCTGTTTTTTGGTTCTTGATTTTATTCTTGATAGATAACAGTTCCGCTTTTCCCTACCAGGGCCTCCTTGGCCTTTTCCAGGGAGGCAATGACAGCCTTTCTTCCCTTCTTAGATTCTGCAAATTTGATGGAGGACAAGACCTTGGGAAGCATGCTTCCCGGGGCAAAGTGGTTCTCTTTAATATATTCATAGGCTTCCTCAGTAGAAATCTTTTCTAAATCAATTTGATCAGGCTTTCCATAGTTGATGGATACACGGTCAACAGCGGTTAAGACAAATAAATATTCTGCGTCAACGATTTCCGCCATTTTTTCACTGGCCAGATCCTTATCAATCACAGCCGACACACCCTTTAAGGCATTTCCCTCCTTGACAACGGGAATTCCGCCACCCCCTACGGTAATGACCACATGCCCCTGATTAATGAGGGACTTTACGATTTCCTTTTCTACCACATCCACAGGAGCAGGGGAAGGAACCACTCTTCTGTATCCTCTTCCCGAGTCCTCCACCATGACATAGCCCTTTTCCTTTTCCAGCTGGTCTGCCTCTTCCTTTGTATAGAAGCTTCCGATGGGCTTATTGGGATTTTCAAAGGCCTTATCGGCAGGGTCTACAATTACCTGGGTAACGATGGTGGCAACGGATTTTTCAATGTCTCTTTCCTTAAGCGCTTCACCCAGGGCATTTTGGAGATGATAACCGATATATCCCTGACTCATGGCACCACATTCTGCAAAGGGCATGGGAGGAATGGTTGACACCGAATTGGCGGCACTTTCCATTGCCAAATTAATCATTCCCACCTGGGGCCCGTTTCCATGGGCGATGATAACCTCATGGCCCTGTTCTATTAAATCAACGATTGGCTTTGCTGTATCCTTTACAAGACGCAGCTGTTCCTCTGGGCTGTTTCCCAGGGCATTGCCCCCTAGGGCAATCATAATTCTACTCATGTCAATTCCTCCTCCTTTGTTTTGTTATTTACTAAATTCTAAAATTGCCTTTTCAAAGCATACCATGGGGGGATTCACCAGCCCGGCTCCAACCTGTCCAATTCCGGCTACCCGATGGGCCATACCCGTGTTGATGATGGGCAGAATCCCTGTTTCAGCCACCTTTATCATGTCAATTCCAATGGCAGAACCACGGAAATCTAAGGTAGGAATGGAATAGTTGGTGTTTTCTGCTGTAGTGATTTCATACATTTGCTCACTATAGCCCAGGGCATCCTCTACGGTTCCGCCGACAAATTGGACAATGGCTGGGGCACCGCCCATGACAAATCCGCCGATTCCCATGGTTTCTGTAATGGTACTGTCACCGATATCAGGGCTGGCGTCCTCCTCTTTAAAGCCAGGGAACATTAATCCCCTAATCATGTTTGCTGGACCAGTAAACCACTGATTTCCCAATCCACTGACCCTAATTCCAAATTCTACTCCATTCCTGGCCATGGCTGTTACAATAGTAGAATTCTTTACCCCATGGGCCGCATCGGTAGAGGCCTTACAGAGGGGCATTGATAGATTCAGGAAGTAATGATCATTTTCCTTCATGAATCGAAGCACTCTTTTAATCACTTCCATATCTAGGCCTGTTTCTAGTATATAGGGGGTAATTTCCCTAAAGAAAAGACTGGTGGAAGCTTTATTTCGATTATGACACTCATCACCCATATGAACCCCTTGGGAAATGATAGATTTTAAATCAATTCCTCCCTCAACCAGCTTCAGGGCTTCCTTAAGAACAGGTGCAAACTCTGCTTCAAGCCACTTCAATCGATTAATGACCTCTTCACCATAGGCCCCGTATCGCAATACCTTTCCCAAACCTTCGTTAATAGTACAGAAGGCATAGTTTCCATAGGTCCTGTTATAGACCACATGGACAGGCATGGAGGCTGACACCACTCCAGCCATAGGCCCCACAGTATTGTGTTCGTGGCAGGGGGCAAATCTGATTTCCCCCGAGGCCGCAAGGACTCTTGCTTCTTCTTCGTTTTTAGCCAAGCCTTCGTAGATTAATGCGCCAATAATGGCTCCTTGCATTGGCCCGCTCATATTGCTCCAACCAATGGGAGGGCCTGCATGGAGAATTAAATTCTTCTTCATCCCCGGAATGACGTTAAGGGCTGTATCCACATCCACCAATACTGGGTAGGAACTCATCATAATTTCCACTACCTTTTGGTTTGCTTCTACAATTTCCTCCCTATGGGCAAGCTTGTCTAAGGCCTGAATCAAGGCTAGGTTTCCTCCCGCTGGGGGTGCCCAGTCCAATTGAACCACTTCTTTTCCCTGCAATAATAGATCATCACGGAAATTGGCTGTTCCGATATTAATAATTTTTAGATCTTCTGAAAATAACTTATTAATTTCATTCATTTTTTCTAAGCCCCCTCTATTTCAAGATTGTCGAGGCCATATAAGCAGCCTCCACATTGCTTTCTGCCAACAGTATTCCTTCCTTCTGAAGCAGTTCTTTTTGTAGAAGATAGTCTTGTTTATCTAGCTGGGTACCGCAGATATAGGCAATAAAGATAATACTTCTTCCAGCTTGCTTGGCCAGCTCCTTGGCTTCAATGATTGCCCCCAGGGTTGTTTGAACGGGGGTTTCGTGGGAGCCAAAGCCTAGTTCAAAGTCCATCAATATAACGCCAACTTCATTGTTAGCTGCTTCTTTTTTGATTTTATCTAACCTCAAGGTAGGCTCAATCATAGGATGGGGTTTACCTAGGGTAAATTCATCTTCTCCTAAATCCAGCAGCACGTTTCCAGTGTAATTGTCAAGGCTTTCGAGCTTTTCTTCCTTCCTCTTACTAACATTACTTTTAACATTACCCAGCTCCTGGCGGATAATAGACAGGGCTTCTGCACAAAGGGTACCTCCTCCAAAGAGACCCCGTACATATTTTTGACTGTCATTTAAGGCTTTTCGTGCGGTTTTAACCTGAAGTTTAATCTCTGCTTCCCGGGCCTTTTCATTGCCAAGGTCCAGAGACGCACCCGAAGCTATGACGGCTTTTTGAGCTGTATCTAACAAATTAAAGCCAAAGGTGGCATTGACAGCCTCAACCTTTTCTGGACTTCCCTCTAAAAAGCAGATAATCACTGGTTTTTTAATTTCTTTAACCTTATCAAGGATACGGCTCTCTACCACTGGGGCAGGGGGCTTTGAAATTAGTACAATTACCTGGGTATTGGGGTCTTGATCTAGGGCCTTTAACCCTTGCAGCATCATAATTCCCCCGATTTCCTCCTTTAAATCTCTTCCGCCGGTACCAATGGCCTGAGAAATTCCTCCCCCCAGTCTGTCAATCTGCACCATTACCTCCTGGAGTCCTGTTCCTGAGGCTGCCACAATACCAATGCTGCCCTCTTTTACCCGATTGGCAAAGCATAGGCCGGTATGATTGATGGCGGCGGTTCCGCAGTCAGGGCCCATCATTAATAGTCCCTTTTCCCTTGCCAGCTCCTTCAGGCTTTTTTCATCGGCCAAGGATACATTATCACTAAACATCATGACATGGAGTCCATTTTCTAAAGCAATGCGGGCTTCCCTTGCAGCATACTGACCTGGTACAGAGATCACTGCCAGATTAGCATCCTCCATTTGCTTTAATGCAGCTTTTATCGTCTTTGGACTTGGTGCCTGACCCTTCTTTTCCTTTTTCTTTCTTGAATTCAAGAGCTCGTAAGCCATATTTAAGGCCGCCTCATAGCTTTCCTCCGAATCAACCCTTAGGGCTATGATGAGGTCATTATTTTCTGCTTTTCTCGTTTCCTCTGTGGCTAATCCCACATTTTCTAAAAGTGCCTTATTCATCTCTGTTGCCATGGAGATTACTGCCTCTTCCACTCCCTCCATGGACAATACTTTACTGGATAAGGACATTAATGTTACTGAGTCATAGTATGCGTTCTTTTTAATTATCGTTTTATGAATCATCCTTCAGCCCTCCATTTTGAAATTTTCGATTATTAGTTGAAATGCCATGACAATACCAATTGTCATATCTGTTCCCGATGAAGAGCCCACTGCTAGCAGCTCCCCCAGACGGAGCCTCAAGATATTGGGATTATCTGATATAAGGGCAGCAATCAGATTCAGTATACCTTCTTTAAATTCTCCCTCTAGGGCAGCCAACAGCATTTGTTGACTGACATCCGTTGTACAGCAGTAGTAGGTCTTAACCTGGGCTTTCATCCTGGGCAGTATTTTCTCTGTATATTGGGTCTGAATCAGCCCTAGGGCAGCCATCATTCCCGTGATAAAATCATCACCTGAGGGAGTCAAGCCAATGCCAAAACCAATTAAAGCCTTTATACCCCTTACCTCGGGCCGTTGATACCTTAATTCCTTCATCAAGGCCTCAATTCGATAGACCAGCTCCCGCTCCATCAGACCGGGTCCCTTAGGAGCCCCCAGGCAATCTTTATAATAGTAATAGCTGCATCCCCCCGGGGCCCCTTGATGACCTATGATCTCATCTACCAGCTTCAAATTTTTTTCAATTGCCTTAATGGATATATGGGAGATTCTTTCAAAGCTGCCGGTCCAGAGGTCTACTGTCTTCATCCCTATTTCCAGTTCCTCCCCTATTAAAATCTTATTTTGTTCTCTTCTCAGGCTGGTTTTTTCAACGATTCCCAGCTCAGTGAAGGAGACGCCCCGGTTTCCTATCCGGAGGGTATAGGGGCTGTTATCTGATTCCGCTGACCCAATGGTATAAAGCTGATTTTGGGGTCCACGGAAGTTAATGACCCTGGCAAAAACACTGTGAATCTGACCAATTTCCTGTCCATCCACCGCTCCTTCCACCAGCTCCCTAAAGTGCTTGTCATAGGTTAAGGAAGGAAAGATTATTTTTTTATTTTCCATCTTCTATTCCCCTTCCCAATTGTAATCACTTATGATTCTACTGCTCAGGCAGCAAAAGGTCCATAGTAATGGCTATGATAGAAGCAGGTACAATACCCGAGGTCAGAAAGAGCTGTATATCTGGATGAAGATATTGTACTGACTCTGGTACCAGGTTTAAGCCAAGGCCTACCCCAAGGGAAATAGCCATAATTAATAAATTTCTGCTGTTGTGCTTTACCTGTTTTAGCAAGGTAAGCCCCGATACGGCCACCATGGAAAACATGGCCAGGGAGGCTCCTCCCAGCACAGGCCCCGGCATAACGGCAATAAGGGCACTGAACTTGGGTAGTAGGGACAGGGTAATTAGAATAAAGGCTCCAATCTTTACCACATGTCTGCTGAATACCCCTGTCAAATTGACCACGCCAATGTTTTGAGAATAGGAGGTATTGGGAAAGGCGTTGAAAATAGCAGCAAAGCAGCTGGATATCCCATCGGCAATGACTCCCCCACTCATTTCCTCCTGGGTTGCCTCCCTTCCCTCGGCCCCAGTGGTTAAGGCGGAAATATCTCCTATTGTTTCAATGGTTGTGGCAATATACATAAATATCATGGCCACAATGGCAGCGGGCTCAAAGGTCCATTTGTATTGAAGGGGCTTTGGAACAGACAACCAGCTGGCCTCCCCTACGGCCGAGAACTCTATCAGTCCGAAAATCTGAGAAACACCATAGCCCACCACCAGGCCCATTAATATGGATGTGGATTTTAAAAACTTGTTTTTGCTTTGGTTTGTGACGATAATGACGATTAGGACCAGGGAGGAGATCAGCAGGTTAATTGGGTTACCCATGTCCTGATTCCCTCCGGCGGCTTGTCTAATTCCTACGGGAATTAAGGTAAGTCCTATGGTCAGTACAACAATTCCCGAAACCAGGGGAGTAAATACCTTCCTAAGCCTTGTCAGATTTTTTCCTAAAAAGGCTTCAAATAGGCCTCCTACAAAGGTGGCTCCATAGACTGCTCCGATACCGAACTGGCTCCCGATAGCCAAAACCGTAGGCAAAAATGCGTTGCTGGTTCCCATGACAATCGGTAGTCCTGAGCCGATTTTTTTATTTTTCCTGATCTGAATTAAAGTCGTTAAGCCTGCCACCAATAGGGCGCATTGGATTAGAAAGGTGCTTTCTGAGGACCCTAACCCCAGTAGTCCTGCTAATAAAAGGGGTACGGTGATATTGGCAGTAAACATAGCCAGTATATGCTGAAAGGCTAGGGGAATTCCTTTAGCAAGCTTGGGTTTATCTTCTATTCCATAGAGTATATCAATTTCTGTTGCCTTTTTTTCCATCTTAAGCCACCTCCAATTGGGCTTTCACCCCGATTAAGTGGAATAGAAAAGAGGTCAACCATTGATAACCCCTTTTCTAATATTGCTTTTATTCTTTGGTATTACACTAAAATCACTGAAAGGATGATTAGTAGCCCCAGGGCGGCCAGTACATATTTCAAATTACCCTTGATAATATCGATCACTTCTACTTCAAAGCCCTTGGCTAAGGCAGCCACGTTGATTTGTACGGGACTGATCTGAGTACCCAATCCTGTGGCTATGGCAACAAAGCCCATGGCCTCAGAGGGTAAGCCCAATACTGACAGTGTTGGTAAAATCAAGGTTAATACCCCGGCTGTGAAGGCTCCTGAGGGGATTGCAATTAAGAAGGCCACAATAATCGCTGCCGGTACAATAATGGGCTGAGGTGCTTTATCCACCAGGGCCGCCAATTGTTGGAAGGTTCCCAATTCACCAATCATGTTAATAAAGGATAGGAAGATTCCCACGGCAAAGAGGGTTGTTAAAATAAATCTTGAACCTTCGATTAAGGCTTCTGAGGTCTCATCTGTATTTAAAGGTGTCAATAGTACAGTTAGAATCGCTGTAATAATTACTGAGGTGGCCGGAGAGAAAAAGCTTATTCCGATTAATGAGTTAATATAGCTTCCTGCCACCACCATCGTTAAGAGGGCTATGGCCGGAATTGCTTTTTTAACCAATACAGAGGTTGATTCTGCTTCTTCCTGGCTGGTATCTGCTTTAGTCTGAACCATAGCACCCCGTTTACGGACACCGTAGATGGCCAACAAAGCAGCCAGAATATAAAAGACGATGGTATAGGGCATCATAGCTGTGGCATGGGCTGCCACCTCTCTGCCGGCGCTTTCTGCCGCTAAAATGGTTTCAGTGGAGGCTGGTGAAGTGGTAAAACCAACGGCTGTAGCTATGGCCATGGCTGCCACAACCTCTGGTATTGCCCCCAGGGCTACAGCCATCAGGGGCGCTGTTACCATGGTATTCCCTGCACCCATCCCTGCCATATAGGTGGCAAAGGCCTGGATTAATACAATAATCCCTGCTAAAATACTGATCTTACCCTTTAAGCCTCGCTTGGCCAGCTCCACCAGGGCCTGAATACTGCCGGCCTTTGAAACCATCACTGCGGCGGCAGCATAAAGGATGGGAACGGTGATGCCCAGCATATTTGATATACCGCCAATAAAAATTCCTGAGGCTTCTCCAATGGAAATTCTACCGATGATCATTGCCAGGATTCCACCCACAAGGCCGGCAAATAACATATGCTTTTTCATAAACAGCATTATTAAAATAACAAGCAAGGGTATCACACTAATTAATAGTTCCATTGATTTTCCCCCTTTCTATTTTCTTCATTCACTATTTTTCAATAATAACGGCTACAGGTCCTCCACCTGCCGGGCCTTGATGCTCTGCTCCCCCGGAGACATAGACCATGGGGTCACCTACAATAGAGGCAATTACGCCATTGACCACAGCCCTTGCATGACGGGTATGGTTAATATCTGAATCCGTCAGCATAGTATTTCTTCGTCCCCTTACATAGCCGTCGGGGGAAGCCTCTGCCTTAGCCAGGATATTGACAATCCTCTTTTTATCCTCTGCTGAAGGTAATTTCTCTACTGCCAGACCACTATTATTAATGGCCTCTATTACCCCCTCTAAATCAATGGCATCCTTCATCATGCTATGGCCGATACGATATTTGCTAATGGATTTCTTGGAGTTACCCATCAGAATGATTTCACAGTTTAATAGCTCTACTCCTGCGGAGGTGGAGGCAACCTGTGAGTATAGGGACCAATCCTTTAGAATGGATTCCTTGGTTACAGCACCGGCTTCCACCTCATCCAGGGCAACGGCTACCCCCAGGGCCGATGCACCTCTGGTATAGCCCATTGATTTATAGGTGTCCTCTACAACCACCTTTTTACCTCTATTTTGGGCATCTATCATTCTGTCTGAGGTCAATAGGGGGCATTTAATCTGAACAAAGTGAACGTCCTTTTTATCTTCAATTCCTGCAGATTCAATTAGCGCTAATACAACTCGCTTTACTTCTTCAACCATCACCATGGTTCCCATTTCTTCCGGTAAAAAATCTCTGGTGAATCCAACGCCAATGGCCAAGGATTTTTCTGTCTGCTCTTCTGCCTCAACTTCAGACTTTGTAAAAATAGTGGCATGGGGTGACATGACTCCCTCAGTACCCCCTGACATGACAAAGGCAACTCTTTTTTCAATTTCTTCCCCTGATAAATTCAACGCTTGTCCTAAATAGGTTTTGTAGGCCAGGGTGGTAAAGCCCCTTGTAAAGTCATTAACGCAGCCGTTCCCTTCAGTCTTTCCCAGTACGGCCACAATTTCATCGGGGTTAATTTCTCCCTGCTCAATCAGCTTTTTTAAATAAGAAGTGTCGTCGGGTGCAGCCATGGGAATTTTGTATACGTTTACATTCATCATAAAAGCTCATCCTTTCCTTTGGTATTTTAATAACTTAGCAGCAATCATTTCCATAATCATGTAGAAGCTTATATTCTGATATCATCTTTAGATTAATCAAATCATATCATGGAGGATTTTCAGAGTCATCATAATATTAAGACAAAAAAAGAAGGGTTGCATTGTCATCTGATGACAATAATGTCCCCCATGTAAACGTTTTTTATTGTAACCTATATACATTATATTGCTTGATTAGCCTTTAGCCATAGGTAAATATTATATGCCAAAACCAGCTCTCCTATTTCAAAGCCGTTTTCAAAATTTACCCCCAGTTCCTTTATTTTCTCAACCCGATAGCGCAGCGTATTGTAATGGATGAATAGCTTTTCTGCAGCCTTCTTAATATTAAAGTTTTCTTCCATAATTACCTTGAGGGTATTCATTAAATCAATTTCATTGGTTTGGTCATAAGCTATCAGCTTTCCAAGCTTTTCATTCAAGAATTCCCTAAGGGAGTCGGTATCTTTAATTTCTTTAATGAGATGAAACATTCGGTAATCCTCATAGTGGCTTACAAAGGAGCCTTTGTTCAAAATATCACCCAGGTTCAGGGTATCCTGAGCCTCTCGATAGGCCCCGGGGAAACGACTAATATTTTCGATAATATTAGAAATTCCGATTCCCATCTTTACCCGTTCCTTTAATCTTTCTATAATAGACTGCCCGATTTCAAGGCAGGACTCCTTAATGCTGCTGATAAAGAGGGCGTTAATAAAGACCACCAGAGAGTCGTCCAGATAGACGGTTTTGATCCGGTTGGTATTAACCGATAGCTTTCTAGAGAAGGTACCTTCTACCATTCCTGAGCTGATTAAGTACTCATACAGATGCTTTTTCTTAAGCTCGTCCTGGTCCTTTACCCGGATCACTGCAATTACCTGGGGAAACTCCAGGTTCCACCCAAAGGCCTTGGCCTTATTAATGGTCTCGATTTGGGATTTTATTTTTCCTTGTAGAATATCTCGTATAAAGGCATCCTGAAAATTTTTCTCTTTTTCCAGCACAGCATTGTTTTTATAAAAAACCGAAGCGATTAAAAGGGCTGCCTGCTCCACGGCAACAATCAGGTTTGGGTCTTCCTTTTCTCCCTTTAATAGGACAATATAGCCAAAGCTAGTTTTTCCTGCCTTTATGGAATATTTAATATAGCTGTTTTCCTGGTACTCTCGGTGGTCAATTTTCACTGAAAATTCGCCATTCTGGGGGCCTGAACCGGGGCTTACAGGAATGATATTAATTTTCTGGTTTTCCAGTTCCTGTGAGACATAGATCACCTCTAATTCCCTGTCTAATAGCAAGACAGGAAACCTTACCATCTTTGCCAGGCTCTCGATAAGGGTTTTAATATCTGCCCCCCTTAAAAACAAATTCATCAGCTGCTCGTGGACAAAATTTCTAAACTTCAATATGTTAACATGCTTGTTTAGGGCCAGCTCCAAAATTTGATTTACCAGGGTTGACAGGTTTGCATCGGCGGGCAATTGAATGATTGGAAACCCCAGCTCATCAGCCTGTTTTATCATGATGGGAGGTATTTCACTAATGTAGCGTGCAGGCTTTATACAAATGCCCCCTAATTTTTTTTCTGCCAGCCTGGGGATCAGGGCCTTAATTGCCTCATCATCATCATAGATGGGATAAAGAGTGGTGATCAACAGATCATTGGCATCCACATAGTTGAAAATATCCGGCACCTCCATCAGGGAGGCATTGTTTATTCTATTTTGTAGGCCACTTTTTCCTGCCACAAGCTTGGCTTCCTTGAAGCCCTTTAATTCTAGCACTGATTTTACTGTTATCGCCATCTTCCCGCCTCCTTACTTGATTCCGTTATATTATTTATTTACCCACATTATGAATATAATAGCAGATTGAGCTAAAGAAAAACAGGCCCTTCATCCTTAAGCAGGCCTGTTACCTTTCTCTGAACTATGTCTTATTTAATGATGAGCAGCATTGGTAATAGTAATAACCATACTCACTTCTCCTGAAGCGTTGGCCCTGGCAAAAAGTGCCCGTAAACTATTCCAAACCGCCTCCTCTGTTCCATGGATATGGGTATCCATAGAGCCCACCTGATATTCTACCCCATGATTTTCCAAGGTATTGATTGAACTGGTGATAATTTCACTGGCCTGGGTTGTCTTTAATGGATATAAGGCTACTTCTGCATGAATCATAATTGAGCCCTCCTTTATTCATAATATATCTATATTATGAGATAATTGCAGAGGCATTATCCATCTACTACACTATTTTTTAGTAATATTCACCGTTGTAAAAACAAATCGATCGTACCGATGCCTGGAAAAGGAATATTCAAAGGCCACACCTGTATTGAGATAGGCCACCTGCTCTACTTCAAGAATAGGATCATCAGGCTGACAGCCTAAGTAGATTCTGTCTAGCTCGTCGGGCTTGCAGGCCCGTATTTTTCGATGAAAGCCAGCAATGGAAAGCTTAAGCCCTTCAGAAATATGGTTATAAATGGAGCCATGGAGCACCGCCTCATTGATCCCCCCGATGATATTGACGGGCATATGGGTTTTTTCTAAAACATAGGGCTCCCCTTCCACATAGCGAAGGCGAATAATATCATATACTGGGTTATTGGTATCAATGGCTAATTGTGATGCCACTTCCTTGGTGGGAAACAGTACATCAAACTTAATGATCTTACTGGTGACTTTTTTACCAATTAGAAGATTGGTGAGTCCCTTATTTTCATTATCTACATTTACATAGGCATTTTGCAGACCTGATTTAACGATAAATGTGCCATGCCCCCGCCTTCTGAACAGCAGGCCCTCCGTTACCAGAATATCCAGTGCCCTTTTCATCGTCATTCTGCTACAGCTAAATTCCTTCGATAAGGTTACTTCATCTGGAATAGGCTGATCCATTGAATAGATCTCAGCAACAATTCGTCTTCTGATTTCCTTTGAAATAAGTTCATACTTATTCATAACAATCCCTTTCATTACATCTTAAGTTTAGGTAATATCTTTTATTATATAATCTCTGTTTTTTAGAATCCATTATTTTTAGAAACCTGCTGGAACCATCGTCCACTTTTTTTAATGGTTCGTTTGGCCCCCTGGTCCAGGTTGACGGAAACAAAACCATAGCGATTTTTATAGGCATTCAGAAAGGACCAGTTATCCATGAAGGTCCACATATGATAGCCCTTCACATGAGAACCCTCCTGAATTGCCCGATGAACCCATTTTAAATGTTCACGTACAAAATCTATTCGGTAATCATCCTGAATCACCCCTGCTTCATCCCTAAACCGTTCTTCGTTTTCTACCCCCATACCATTCTCAGAAATAAAGCATTGAATGTTTCCGTAGTTTTCTTTAAGATTAGTCAGAATATCGTAGATCCCCTTTTCGTATATCTCCCAGCCCCTATGGGGATTCATTTTTCGACCGGGCATGATATAGTTGTCAAAATATCGATCGGGCATAAAGGGTGCCTCTGGATTAGGTAGATGCTCCTTGGCCTTAACCCTTCTGGGCTGATAATAATTGATGCCCAAGAGATCTATGGTGTTGGCTTTGATTATTGTAAGGTCTTCTTCCTTGATTGCTGGCAGATAATTCTCTTTTTTTAATATTTCCACCAGCTCATCAGGAAATGTACCTTTTACGGATGGATCGAGAAAGGATCTGTTGAAAAAAGCATCGGCAATTACAGAGGCCTTTATATCCGCTGGATTTTGACTTCTGGGATAGGAAGGGGTGAGATTTAATACAATTCCAATATTCCCTCCCTGGCCCAGGTCTCGATAGGACCTAATTGCTAATGCACTGGATAGAATGGTGTGATAGGCAGCTTGAACAGCCTTCTGAAAGTCCACTTCATTGGGATAATGAAAGTCGTAGAGGTAGCCCCCCTCCACAGGTACAATGGGCTCATTATGGGTAAACCAATACTTTACCCGATCGCCAAATAGGCGAAAGCATGTCTCTGCATAGCTTCTATAGGCCTCCACAACTTCACGGCTGACCCATCCGCCAATCTCCTGCAGGGCTAAGGGCATATCAAAGTGATAAAGCGTAACAAAGGGTTCTATTTCTTCTTTGATTAGGCCATCAATTACTTGGTTGTAAAAATCTACAGCCTTTTGATTAATTTTTCCCCTTCCCCGTGGGAATAATCTGGACCACGAAATGGACAATCGAAAGGAGTTATGGCCGATTTCCTTCATCAATTGGATATCCTCCCGATATCGATCATAAAATTGAGATGCTTCCCCTGGTCCTATTTTATTAAAAAAACGGTATGGTTCCTTTTCAAACCAATGGTCCCAGTTATTTTTTCCCTTTCCATCTTTCCCTGCTGCTCCCTCAATTTGAGTGGCTGAAGTGGCTGAGCCCCACCAGAAGCCCTCTGGAAATTGATATTGTACGTTACCCTGTTTCTCTTTTTCGGTTGTCATTGTCATTTTATTTCCCCCTTGCACTTTTTCTTTTAGTACTGTCTCTACTAAGAACTATGCTTTAATTATAATTATATACATATTAAATTATTTGTCTATACATTTAATAGGGGGCCTTTACAAAGAATACTTCAGACACTGCATGATAAAATTGGGAGGCCGCTATGTTGCCTATTCCAAGTTTCCAAGGGTAAGGGTTGATAAAATTTTTAACAAAAGCGACCAATGGCTTTTCCCAACCATATCTAGCGATAGTATACCGATATATGGTTTACACTTTAATACTTTCAATTCGTTTTTTATTTTTAATGTGAATTTTTAATTTTCTCATTGATTAATCTTATAAATTCAGTTATATTAAAAATAACTTAATATTTTCATTTGTTTTTATCCTGTTTTAAGGGCCATCTCCAGTCCCCTCTGGAAGGTCCTTTTTTTTGCCTCTTCCTTTTTAGTACAAAGGCTTTGCAATAATTTCAAAGTAAAAGTGGCGTAACCTTCAACATAATGAGAAAAGGTAAAAATCAAATGAAAAAATGCCAACACATAATGTTTGGCATTTTTATCTTTTGATGGTTCAGAGGATTTATTGATTCCATCTATTTTCATGGCAGTTTCACCTCTTCACTTTTCTTTTTTAGAATATCAATGGCTTGCATTAGAATTGGGGGATACTTTACGCCCATTAGGCCTATATTTTCTAATATACTTACCAGTTCATTCAGAGAGAATCCAATAATTGTTGTATTTCTAACTAGTTCACCAGTACCAATCATCATATCAAGCCTTGCTGCAATCAGTACGGCTAAGAGGATACCACATTTTTTAAACAGCCCCTTGGAGCCTACAAAGCTTTCTAAGCCTCCAGTTTCTGTCTTAGGACTGTTTATAAAAATTGCGGCAACGATCCATCCAGATAGGAAATCTACTGTAATAAATAATAAAAGTGTCTGCAATGCTGTATCCCACCCTCCTAAAAGTTGTGCTGCTGTGCTGCATATCGCTGCAAAAGTTATTTTGATCACGTTTCCTATGTTCAATCTCTATTCCTCCTCAAAGTAAATTGTTATGACAGAAAAGCTACCATAACGCAAATGACCGGCTTCTGGGGCATTTGCATAGAATTTTCCTATTGAAATAAAAATAACACCCTATTCAGGTGTTTGCTCTGTTGTTGCTGTTTACACATTGTCCCTCCATAAAGCAAGTATTTGCTCTATGGCCCTAAGCTCCTTCTTAATCAAACTAATATCTAAGTGACCATTAACCTTCACCTCCCACTATTAATACAACAATTTCTCACTCTCCCGCTTGCATCCAGGCCTAATACAGAACACCGTCTTCTCCTGCCATTTGGCCCACCTACACCCCCAACAGGGGTGTCTTTCTCTTGCTTTTTTATATCCATCTTTCATTCATTCACCTCCTATAATTGACATCAAAAAAGCCCCCAGATTACTCTAATACCCTGGGTCATTTAACTCAAAATTTGCCTCAGGCCTTATCAAACGCAAAGTACTAGCAGCTCTTTTTAAGTAAAAGAATATATTACTATTTTATCATGCTCTATAGCTAAGACTTGGGTCTATTGCGGCTTTATTTCTATTACATCGTTTCTGATTTTGTACTTTGTTAAAATCAGAGTGTGAAAAAGTCGATAAGGGCAAAAACAGAAAAAACACCAACACATAATGTGTTGATGTTTGACATTTTGGCGCGCCCTGAGGGACTCGAACCCCCAACCTTCAGATTTGCTTTTTGGGGTTTTGAAACTTTTTACATCTTTTTAAAACCTTTATTTTTCAACGTTTCAATATTATATTTTTATATATCTTTTTACCCTATTTTATCCTGAGTCGGGAAAAAAGGAGGGAAAAATATTAGCTTTTAAGTTAATAAATATGTAAAAAGTTATGAAAACCTATGGCCTGCTTATGCAGGCCTCTTTTTCATCCCAAATAATCGAATCTCCCTCTTAAGTCTTCCTGTGTTTTTCTTTCCACTTCATCTATCGCCAGAACCTCCGAAGGGCTGGCCCATTCATAGTTTCCATCAGTCGTCCTCACCCTCAAGCGGCCATTCGGCAGGACGGCATCAATATACCCCTCCCAATGTGCATATTTAGATTTCACTTTATCGAATAGCTTCATTTTATCACCTCAACACAAATATATCGAACGAACGTTCTTTTGGATAGAGGTAATTTGTGGTAGAGAAAAAGCAGGCCTATTGCCTGCTTTTAAAGATGCATAAATTTCAGATTATAGTAATTTTAACAAATAAGAATTCAAATGACTAAAAGGTAGAAAAAGTGCTATTCTGTCCCACTATATAAACCGGTAAAAATCGAATCTGCACGTTTTCCGGTCAAATTATTCCGTATTCTCATTTGTTCAGAAACTGTCAGTGTTCTTTTACTAATTTTAAAGGTGTTACATATTATTGTTTCGTAACTATTTAAAATAGTAATTAATTTATTATCGAGAGTATTAAAATTAAAACTTCTTTGGCTGATAATACTTTGCATATACTCTAATTCAGGCTCATCCCGCCCTCTTTTATGATGAACGTAATTTGAAAATTCACCATAAAAACTTACCAATTTTCCTACTTCTAATTTTAAATCCTTGAATGGACTCGAAGGATCTAATAACCTCTCTTTAAGATGTCTAAAGTTTGTGAGTTTGATCTTGCTCTCATGTTCCTTATTGTCAATAGAATATAAAAATTTCAACAAATGCTCAATTGCAGCCCTCATACAAAAGTTTATGCTGTTATTTTCATTAATAGGAATAAACAAAAGTAAATAATTTAATTGAATTTGATAATCTTCCAAAAATGACAAAACACATGGCATACTGCTGGTTTTTATATATTTTATAAAAATATCACTAACTATATTATTTTCAACCACACGATTAAATAACCTATCTGTCTCTTCTTTACCAATGCATCCGGACAAAGGAAAATTACTCTGTATAAACTTTTGATATACGGAATCACACATATATTCAACCCTTATTACGTGAATATTTATTTAACATATCATTCATATAATTATAGTCTCCTTTTTTATGCTCTATTTTACGAGTACTTTTCTCCTGTTCTCCACTTGATTGATACACCCTTTCTTTTGATTTTAAAATCAATTTAGATAAGGCCTCTAAGTCCGAAGATTCTATCTTTCTCAGCATTTTAGCTACAATGATAGTCCGCGATTTCAATACATAGTCTTTAAAATGGATATTTAGACTTTCTAAAAATAATGCTATATCTCTGTTGTTCTTAAATAGCTCTTTCGAAAAAAGAAGACTAGTATACACCCCATAAAGTTCACACCTTAATAAATTTATGTCACGGATATCATAAAGCTTATCGATTTTGACCTTTAAATATGAAGTACTCACCCTATCTCCTCCATTCTTTTTTCGAATTCATCACAGATATCACTAATTACATTCAAAAGTTCTTGATCTTCTCTATCTATTATAAAGGTGGATAATTTTCCTGTGGCCAACTTCTCCACCTTTATAAATTCTCTATTAAAGAAATACACTTCTTTTGAACTAAAAGCGTCCTTTATTTGAGTTATATTACGCTGTATTCCTTTATTAGGAATCTTGGGTACTAAAGTAAAAATTACACCTAGATTATTAATCGGCTTATCCTTAAAATTAGCTCTATAAGCACTTGTAAGGTCCGAAACAACACGTTCCAGTAAATCCAGTCCCAATAGCGAATAGATATCAGGTTTTAAAGGGACAAAGTAAAAATTGGAGCTAATGAGTGCGGAAATAGTATAGAATGAGTAAGTCGGAGGACAATCTATAAATATATAATCATATCGGTTCTTTAATTCGTGTTCTTCTATAAAATTATATAATTTCTGTTCAGCTGACCCTGTACCAGTTTCTCTTTCCATAAACACTGTATTTAAATCTCCCGGCACTAAATGCAAATTTTTCTCGAGTTCATAAATTATATCAGTTAACCCATAAGGTTTTAATCCTCCTTTGGGTTTCGAGAATATCCGTTCAATTGAAGGCAATTCAGAAGGCAATGTTGTTAAATCACCCTCTTCAACCTGTACAACAGCATACCTTTCAAAAAGTGATTGCGTACAGTTAGATTGCGGATCTATATCGATAACTAATACTTTCTTGCCTTTTTTATTTGATAAATATAAGGCTATTTCTTTACATAATGTAGTTTTACATACTCCGCCTTTCATATTTAAAAAAGCAATGACATTCTTTTTTGCCTCCATGGTGTATTACCCCCATTATATGATATTATGGCATTTATTAGTACCATTTTTATTCTACATTGTTTTAATATATTCGCCAAGAAATATAAAAATCCTCTATAAAATTCATTCCCACAAACTGATCATCCCCCAGTATCTGCATAAATTTCAGATTTTATAACAGTACCTTGAATAAATAATACAAGGTACTGTTAGATTTTGTATAAATAATCACTTCGCCAACTTCTCAATAAAATATGGGAAGAACCTGGCGACTGTTCGCTCCTTTTCTCCCTTCTCGATCAACCCTTCAATCAGCTCGATCCACTGTTCAGAACTACTCATCCTCTCCTGAATAATCCTCTGCCACACAGGAACCTCTACAGGCTCCACATACACCTTCCCGAAATACGCACATATCCCTTTCGCCATAGCCCTGGCGCATTTAGTCTGATATTCTTCGTCCAACATCAAACAAGCTTCCACAAGACTGTCCATGAAGCCACACTCAACCAGCACCGCCGGCATAGTAGTTTCCCGCAGCACCTGGAAGTTTGCTGACTTGACTCCCCTATCTCTTCGGCCAGTTTCGGCTATGAGTTCCTTCTGTATCAATTCAGCCAGTTTCTGTCCTCTACTGGAGCTAGGATGATGGTATGTCTCTGTACCATTTGCACTGCCCCATATCCCTGTGGCGGCGTTGTAGTGGATGCTGACGAACAGATCGGCCTTTGCTTGGTTTGCTCTGGTCGTCCTGGTGGCCAGCGGAGTATCTTCCTCCCCTGGACTGACAAAAACTATTTCAAACCCGTTTCCGACTAGCAGCTCTCCCAGCTTCAGGGCCGTTGGGTGGTTGAACTGCCACTCCCGAATATGGCTGCCATCCGGGAAGAGTGGAGTCCTCTTCCCTGGGGTATTTAGTCCATGTCCTGAGTCGATGGCTATCTTCATGGCAGTTTCACCTCTTCACTTTTCTTTTTTAGAATATCAATGGCTTGCATTAGAATTGGGGGATACTTTACGCCCATTAGGCCTATATTTTCTAATATACTTACCAATTCATTTAGAGAGAATCCAATAATTGTTGTATTTCTAACTAGTTCACCAGTACCAATCATCATATCAAGCCTTGCTGCAATCAGTACGGCTAAGAGGATACCACATTTTTTAAATAGCCCCTTGGAACCTACTAGGCTTTGTAAGCTTCCCGTTTCTGTTTTCGGGCTGTTTTGGAACACAGCTGCTACTATCCATCCAGATAAATAGTCTATCGCCATAAAAAGTAAAAGTGTCTGCAAGGCTGTATCCCACCCTCCTAAGAAATGCGCTGCTGTGCTTAGAATTGCTGCAATAGATATTTTAATTGTATTTCCTATATTCATTTTAATTCTCCTTTCTGAATTTGAGTATAAAAAATACACCTTAAAATACAAGGTGTAAAAAAGCATTATTATCCTGATTCTATTTTGACATAGATACAGCAAAAACTATTTATGGATCTCCTTATTTTTATCTTGCGGCTATTCCCTTTTGCCAAGCACGAATGGAATAAAAGAAACTATTCCACATCCCATGGCAAGGAAAAACAATATATAACCCGCACGCTGAGTATATACTATTATAGTACCATAAAAGTGCTCCTTTAACGTCATTCCATAAAAAATATTATCTATCCAAATGTCTAATTGACCCATTGCTAAAAAACAATATACTCCAAGGTTAACTACTACTATCTCTAACCTATGAATTTTCTTATTGCTATCAATCCTAGGCATAAAACCATATCTTTTCTTCTCCTTATTTGCCATTTTATATATAGTTACATCTATAGCTAAGAACGCAACTACAGTTGAAAATGCTAGAGACATGGTTTCTTTAAACGTCCTTGATAAAAGCAATATCGGTTCATGCCAACCACCATCTATATAATGGGCACCTACAAAACCATAAAAACAAACTATAATTGAAATTACTATAGACGTAAAGATTACTGGAACCGCAGTCCATACAGTGTATTTAGCTATAGATATTTCAAATTGGTTTTTATCCATGGTCTCTCCTCTAATCCCAATAGCTTAAACGTATACGATCTAATGATAGCTCATTCTGAAAAATTATAGCATGATGCCCTCGATAATTCAAGCTAAAATTGCTAAAGCCTGCGCTAATAAAGACTGCCTTAAGCTTTAGCATACCACCGCTAAGGGTGCCTATATCTTCTCAAAAAGCTTTACCATCTCTATTTCCTGTCCAACAGTCCCATCTTCATTGGCATAGCCAGCATATTTGAAATTTTGTGGCAAGATATTATTTGCTGGTGTGATCTCCAAACCTGTGGAATCTGCTGCCTTGCATATAGATAAATATGGAGAATTAATATGCACTGCAGCTAAATATACAGTATCTGGAGAAAAAGAACAACCTACACTATCTCCAGGTAATAACGAAGGAACGTTTAATTTAGTAAATACATCCCCATCTCTTTTATATATGGATAAATAAGGTGAGCCAGTGTGGGAAATAGCCAAGTAAATACCATCCAAGGAAAAGACGCATTTGCTTCCGTTGACAGGGGGCTGATCAGGATCAGGTAATTTAGTAAATACATCTCCATCTCTTTTATATATAGCTAAAGGAGTATCTCTGGCTGAAAGAGCCAAATAAGTACCATCAGGAGAAAATGCACAGCTCGTTACATACAGGAGCGATATCCCTGAGCCGTGAATTTGTGTTAGCTGGTCTCCATTCCTTTTGAACATAAGCCCAGAGTAGTTACCACTATTTGCAAAATATAAATATCCACCATCCGATGGAGACGTGCAGTCTACTAATTGACCACTTGTAGTGTATGAAGCCGATAATTTACTAAATTCATCTCCATTCCTTTTGTATACGGATATACTTGGTGAACCATTATGTCCAACAGCTAAATAACTACTGCCTACAGAAAAAGTACACCTATACATATTTTGGTTTGATTGGGGGACAAGGTTAGGTAGTTTAGTAAACACATCCCCGTCTCTTTTGTATACCGATATTCTTGGAAAATCAACAGCAATAACAGCCAAATAATCACCATCTAAAGAAAATGTACAACTTCGAACAGCACTACTGGGCATTTCATCAGGATCAGGTAATTTAGTAAATACATCTCCATCTCTTTTATATATGGATAAATAAGGTGAGCCAGTGTACGCAACAGCCAAATAGACACCATCTGGGGAAAATGAGCAATCTATACCGTTTCCGATAGGTAATATATCTGGGTCAGGTAATTTTTCAAGACCCTCAAAACCATCTGTAATGGTCTTTCCAAATACCGTATCCATTCTCCTAACATCGTCCTGCAATACACCTCTAATAGTCTCTTGCCCGTTTATTGCGTCTCCTCCGCCTCCTCTAGGGCGTAAGATAAAAAAATTTGCCTCAGCTACTACCTCCCAATAGCCTTTTTCGAGTTTCAGAATAGGTTTTTCCTTTATATCCACAAAGGGAAATTCCGTTACTCCTCCATCAAGGGATACTGTTAAGGCTTCTCCTTCTGGTATATCATTATCCAACTTAAACTTTACAATCTTTGTTTCAGATTGTTTTGTAGTACGTATTTGCCTATTCACAATGGTCACTGGTTTATATTCGTAGTCTGCAAGATGTGGGTAGATATGATTCTGTAGATCAGTAACATCACTTTTAAGTGCAGTTACTGCTTCATGGGCTTCTTCTAATCCTGTCTCGATTTTATTCATGGTACTCGCTACGATGGGCGTACCAGCCTCAATAATATCTCCCTCTGAGGGGATAAGGGTAATGGTATTATCCTCATTGTCTTGAATTTCAAAGGTTCTTGGTCGTTCAACTTCTCTATTTTTCCATATAGTCTTTTCGTATGCCATCTATATAGCCTCCTCTCCGCAGGTATAAGCCCCGCATTTTACACAAACGTCAAGATTTCCCTTATAGTGATGATAAAGTAAATATAGATTCCTCTCTAAACGATTAGCATCCTCAAAACTGAATGGAGTATTGCTGACCCAATCCTGTTTAGGCGACACCCATTTGTATGGTTGATATCGCTTCCCTAGTAGCTGAATGTTCCTTTCAATCCTACTGAGGCTTGGTGCCATCTCTATGGTTTGCACCGTTCTTTCAGTATCAACAGTTTCTAAAGCAAGGATAGCATCATAATAGACCAAGAGCTCTGCTATTACATTTGTATTGTTTTCCACTCTATTCAGGTCCTCGAAGTTATAGAAGTCGTTTCGATTCCAGTTTATTTTAGGGGTCTTCCATTCCATCTATACCCCTCCCTTACTTTCTGTTTTTCCATTCAAATACCCTTGATATTCAAATTCTTGTTTCGTTATTCTGCTCTTTTTTCTAGCGTTAAAACTATCTTCCACCAATACAATATCTCCACATTCCAAGGCAGGATTCTGCCGCCAGTTGATGCCATATAGAGCTCTTAGGTTGCTCTCTGCTATTATCCACTTCGCAACCTTCTGGGCGTGTTCCACTGTATTAATGAGCGGATTTTCACACTTAAAGGCAACCCCTTCTTTTATTCCTGTATTATTAAAAATAAGCTCCTGCTTAGCTCCATTTTCATAAATAATCATCACTATTGTCTTAAGTAATTTATCGAGTTTTACCTGAGGCTCCTTGTATATATTGTCAAACGTGATATTTTTCATAGCGTAATCAGAATCTACTCGTACTGCGGGATATGTCTCTCCACAGAAGACGGTTTCACCAGCAAATGTTAGATACCCACCATCTTCAAGACTTTCTAATTTCTTTATATGAACTGTCCCTTGTCTGTCCTGATAGACTGCTGCCATACCAGCAATACCAATATACTGTAAAGCCTTTCTAACAGTCAATTTCTCCCGAAAACCCATTGTGCTAATTCGCTTGAGGCTTGAATCAATTTGATAAGAATCAATCAGGGATTGTGTCAGTACATCCTGGGCCAAATCATGCAGGTTGGTCTCTCCCGAAAACCCATTGTATTCTACTTGTTCCAATAACTCAAATATATTTCGAGCTGTAAATGTAGTGGTCAATGCCCCCTCATCAGACTGCCAATCTGTTAGGTAGTATTTTTTAAAGTCTATATACTCAAATTCTTCCTGAGCTACCTCTACCCCTATACTAACCTCTACTTCCTGCCGTTCTCTCAGAAACCGATAGAAACCCTCTGGATTGAGAATATTAAACTCCCGGCTGCTATTATCAATAGTAAATCTCAATTCATTGGCGGGAATTGATGAGCCAGTGATATTTATCTCTTCAATAAGATTCAGTTTAATTAATTTATTATCTTTATATTCTTGTACTATCCCAAAGTCCACTTCAGTAATACGAGCGCGACGATAAGGTTTAGCCCATTTCTTTATGGTAATCACAATTCTTCGATAGCTGTCTAGGCCCCTTATCATTAAACATACCGGATTATCATTATCCGTTATTTCTTCGTGCCATATCAATGTTCCATCAAACCGGTAAACATTAACAATAAAATCACTGGCCCATTCCATAGACTTTGGGTCAAAAGTAATAGTCAAACCCATGCTGTTATGGCTTTCCTGAAAAACAAATTCAAGCACCTGGGGAGTAGAAAATACCCCATCAGCTCCACAGATATCTTCACTCCACCAGCCTAACTCACTATCTCCTTCATCAACGGAGGGTGGAATGTAAAAGCTACCATCAAGCTTAAAATAATTTCGCTCAAAGGTAGCATATTTACGAGTCATACTTCTGATTTTATTTGTCAATTGATCTGTCCTGCTAATAGGAGCCTCCCCAGTTACAGTCACTGTATTGTCTCCATATGCTTCATTATCAAGAATTTCAAATTTTACCTTTGCAGTTGTTTTCCTGATAGGGGCATACACTGCTTGCTTAAACCCATTGCTTACTGGTATCATTCTACCCCCTACCTTTCAATCAAATTAAATTTTATATCCCTCCAGCGAACTTGACCCTGCTGGTAGTCAATTGCACCCGCTGTCCTATCACCACAATAGAAAGTCCCCGTCTTCTTGCTGTTATCCTGAGGATCGTGATATTCCACTTGAAAGAACACCGGAGCAACCGAATTCAATACTTGGCTAAGCTCCTGCTGGGTGAGATACTTCCAGACCAATTCTAACTTTCTCTTAGTAGCGATTCTCTCAATGATCATGGTGCCGTTGGCATTCCGATCTGCCTTAGAGATATCCTGAATTCCAACCAGATATTCAGAAGGAGTGGGAAGCCCCACTCCATCAATTTTAATCATACTAGCTCCCACTCCTTCCTATAGGGGTTGAATAATCGTGCTGCCTAAGCGCTGTTGTTCTCGTTCCAGGAAGGGATTAATTACTCTGGCTATAGTGGTTCCTTCCACCTGAATAACGATATCCCCGCTTTGGCCAGATCCACTTGATTGCTGTTCCACCATCTGCATGGCAGCCATAACAGCACTTCCCACAGCGCTTGCCAGGGTGTCAACAAAAGCCGTATTTTCCAGGGGTACCACAGCCTCTTTTCCCTGCTCTCCAATCATGGCCAGAGTAGGTTGATCTACAATTCCACCCCTAGCTAACATAGGGATATCTGGTATCTTCGGCACGCCAATAGAAAATCCACCGACTGTCCCCCCGAAAGGGATATCAACCTCTGGTACAGATAGCTCAATACTATTCCAAGCATTGATAAATCTGTTAATACCTCTAATAATACTGTTAATTACACCTTTTATGATATTCCAAATGCCATCCCAAGCTGCTTTAGCAGTGTCTTTAATGCTATTCCAGACATTAGATAGTTTCATGGCTATGTTATCCCATATGTTTGAAATACTGGCTTTAGCAGCAGTAAATATCTTTGTTATACTATCCTTGATACTAGTAAATATTGTGGTCGCAGTATTTTTAATACCGCTCCACAGACTTGACAGATTGGAAGTAATACTATTCCATATATTTGAAATACTTGTTTTGACGGCAGTAAAAATATTTGCTATCGTATCTTTTATTGATGTAAATACGGTATTTGCTGTATCTTTAATGTTATTCCATAGGTTAGATAAGTTTTCCTTAATGCCATTCCAAATATTTGAGATAATTGTTTTAGCCTCGTTGAAAATCTTTACAATACTGTCCTTAATATTGGTAAATAGCGTTATTGCAATGTTTTTGATTGAATTCCAAGAATCTATTAGGAATGACTTTATAGCATTCCATACCTCTAAGATATTTGTTGCAATAGCCTCCAAAATGGTGCCAAAAAACGCTTTTATTGTTGTCCAAATCCCTATTACTATGGTTTTGATACCTCTCCAGGCTCTTTCCCAGTCTCCTGTAAAAACGCCAGCGATAAACTCTACTATCCCCGTCAAAGATGTAATAATTCCTGATGCAATATCAATAATTGTGGCTAGCATTGTCCCCACTATGTCAATTACAAATGATATTGTATCTGAGAAAGCGGGTCCCAAAATTTCAATCAAAAAGCCAGCTACAGGAGCAATAAATTCATTGAATATATCTAGCGCAGCATCGACTAAAGTTCCTACTAACTCTCCTACTTTTTCGATTAAACCCTTTAAATGTTCTTCCCAAAGCCAACGTAGCATCTCTAAACCCTTCGTCACAATAGGCCCTAAAAAATTATCCCAGAGAGTCACGAACAATTCTTTTATTTTATCAAAGGCTGTTGTGATTCCAGAGACAATCTCCTCACCCCATTCATCCCACCAGTCTTTAATAGTGGTTAGAACGTCCAATATAATGTCTGACACCAACTTTAAAGCAGGGCTTACTGCTTCCTTCCATATCCGATCAAATATTTCTTTTGTATTTTTAAACAAAGACATAAATATCTCCCTAGCTCCATCTGTCATGTCGGTCAAAAGGGACAATCCGTCTTTTGCCAACCATTCAAATATAGGCATTATGGACTTTCGCATATCTTCAAATACGACAAGGAGGGAATCAGATAGACCAGCAGCTATTTCGCCCATATTTACGATCAAGCTTTGCCAAAAGGGAATGAGGTCACCCTTTGCCCAGTCTTTCAAAGGTTGGGATAGACCTGAAAAGTCTTTAAATGTGTTCTCAAGGGCTATTTCCCATTTTTCTATTTCAGGTCTAACCAGTCCTATTGCTTCGCTAATGGATGGGCCAAAGGTAGCTTTAAAATAGTCTGATACAGACTTAGCGACGGTTTTTAGCTCTACTAGTTTTTGTTTAAACATTTCTACCTTTTCATCTTCAATATCTACTCCAATATTAAATTGGGCCTCTCCACCCGATGTATCTATTTCTCCGATCCCGATATCCTCAGATATACCATCTAGGGATCCAGCTGTATTCTGAGTCAATGTATTCAATTCATCAAAGCCCTGGAGAGAGCCTTGTATCTTTTTTTCTGCTTTCTTTACGCCGTCGGCCGCTGTTCCTGCTGCATCCGATACGCCTCCCAAGTTCTCTGCAGCTTGACCAGACGACGAGCCTACATCTTCCTGGGAGCCGAATATGGCAGTGGTGAAGGCCTTAAAATATTGAGCCACAGTTTGGAGCCGTGCAATCAAGGTATTTACTACCCTTAGCACCGGGGTTAAAGCATTAATAAGGCCCTGGCCAATAGTGCCCTTAAGAATATTCCATTGCTCATTCAAGAGTTTTACCTGATTGGCCCAGCTTCCAGAAGTACGGGTAAAGTCCCCTTGGGCATCTTTGCTAACAGAAAGTAAATAGTTATATCTTAATAAGGTTTGTTCGGCCTGGTTCATGGACTGATAGCTCTTTGTAATGCCCTGGGATAAAGCATAGGCTTCAAGATTTGCTACGCTCATATTAATACCTAGCTGTTTTAGTGGCTCTGTCTCCCCGGATATACCAGATCTGATTTTATTAAAGGCTTCGTCATTTGAAAGGTTGTAGAAGGATGCCATATCAGCAGAGAGTTCCGTCAATGTTTTTGACATATCCTTCATCTGTTCCCCCGCAAGCCCAGAACTTTTCATCATTGCCCCAAGGGTGGAAGAGTACTTTTTTGCAGATAGTTCTGATAGCCCGAAGTCCTCTAAGGTTGATTTAGACCAGGCATTAATTTCTTGAGACATCTGCCCGAAGGTCACATCTACAACGTTTTGAACCTCTGTCAGGTCCGATGCAAGCTCAATCGAAGCCTTACCAAAATCAACAAGCTTTTTCACTGCCAAGGCGCTGGCTATTACTAAACCAACTTTCTTAAAAGCTGCTGACATACCAGATGTTGATCTGGTTACATCCCGATTTACAGAATTAAGCTGCCTTCTAACGTTATTCAGCTCGTTTCTAAGACCCCTGGTCTCGGCGGTAATCAGCACGTTTAACTCTTCTATTGTCAAGCTTTCTCACCTCGCTTTCTTTTGAGGTAATCCCCGTAAGCATTTAAGCGCTCCTTCATAACCTGCCAGTTTTGCTGTACAGGTTCATCAATATCATCAAATAGATTAGGAAAGGCTTTTTTAATACTGGGTGGATATTTTTTAGGTTCATGGAAGGCAAGGCCAACTAGATTCCCTAGTTGATACACAAGGCTTGCTTTTAGCTGGGCTTCGGCTTTAAGTTCTCTTTGTTTTCCCTCAATAGCAGTGATGATCTCGCCATAAGTCATCTCCCAATAAAAAACTGCATCCACGCCGTGTTCTATGGCTACGGGATACAGCTTTTCAAAAAGTTCTGCTATAGTATTTATTTGCTCGCTGCTTTTCTCCCCTTTTTCTGGGGCTCCTTGAAAAAACCCGATACCTTGAATACCTCTATCATCTCACTAATTAATTCCGTAAAAGACCCTCCAGCTTCGATATAATCATCATAAATGTCCGCTACATCTTCCGTGGTAATGCCATGCTGGAATCGCTGCATCGAAGCGTGAAGGATAGCCAATAGGTTCTCCATTAGAGGGACACCTTCTTTTTCCATTCTAACCAAAACATTTAAGGGGTTATCTTTTAATTTTCTTTCAAGATTGACCGCCTCAATTGCCCCCAGTCTAAGCTTATACTCTTTATTGCCCGCTTTAAATTCTACGTATTTCATACTATTACCTCCTGATTTTTTGAATTTAAAAAGCACCCTGTTAAGAGTGCTTAGCTTATATATGTTCACGGTATGTGATGTTAAGTTTTCTTTTGTACTCCAACATTGCCGCTCGTATTTTATCTTTTACTACAAAAGGATTTTCCACATTGCTTAGGACTAACCTGGGAGTACTCACATCTATTGATATGATTTCGATATCCCCTATTCCCATAAGTTTTTCCGTCATGGACTGCTTTACAGTGAAATCCTTAATTTTATTTAGTTCGATCTCTTCTTGTTTCCTTGACAGCAAGCCATTTTCTACTATTACGCGTTGACTGGTTATCCTGTACACAGTGGCATTTACATTCATCTGTGACTTAGCTTTATCGATCAAGCCCGCGGGTTTACACTCGTATAGTATTTTTTCCTCTTCACTGGTATCTGTTACAGTTTGCGCTTGTGTTGATAATATGTTGGAATTTAATGGTGCACCACAATTAGAACAGAATTTACCACTTGCTTCTTTCCCACAATTTGAGCAAAACATGAAAATCCCTCCAAAAAAAGTTTTATACTTCTAAAGTACTATATTTTGGAAGGATTTTCAATACTTTATACTGGATCAGTTGTAGTAATATCACTTTGCAGACTAAGGCTAGCCGTAAAAGTCAAGGCTGCGTTCACTGCCGCAGCATCCATTTTAACGTTGACAAAGGCATCAAATTGATGGGCTGTTCCATCGGGATACTCAACCTTGTAGGTGGCCAAGGTGTTATTCTGCTGTAATCCTCTCAACACCCTGTAGTTTGAATTAGGCCCCGAATTATCATATAGAAAATTAAACGTCAGGTCTCCTAAATCCTTTACTCCTGGAATATATTTTCTAACCGAATCTGCAAGAGTAGTAACATCAATCTGCTCTGGATCACCTCCTAATTCAGGAACTTCCATCAGTAAGTCAATCTCTTCAAAATCATCCATTGACCCAACCTTATAAAGCAGCTTTGTTTCTTTTGTCAAAAGTCCTGCCATTCAAATCACTCCTTTATTGATATACTAGTAGGTCCCTAGTATCTACGATCCCTCTGAACCTCATAGTTTTATGCTTAACCTTGCTAGGATCCGGCACATCGGAAGCAAACTCCCTCCTGAACCCAATAGAATTCATTTTCTCATTGACCTGTTGGGCCAGGAGCCCCGTGGACCGGTTATGCCAGATATCCACCTGAAGAACTATTTCAGTCAGATACTCGGGCCCTCTTTTCAAATAGTCGCTATTCGCCTGCTCATAGAAAGAAATGTGGGGCAATCGGGTAAAGTCCTTAGGATAAGCATCTGATACAGTTACTCCTTCAATGGACTCTAGTAGGATTTTAACTTGTGGTTTAATGTCATACATGGCTTTTACCCCCTACCTAATTTCCTGATCTCTTCTCTAATTTCTTCTTTGACGATTTCCTTGACCCTATCCTCATTTTGTTTTAAGGCAGGGTACAAATACGGCTGCGCTGGCATCCCTGCCCAGTCCTGACGATAGCTTAGGTTTTTATCCGACTTAGGGGGTGAAGGGGAAGCCTCCCCCCGTTGACCTGTTCCGAATTCAACATAGGGTGCATGCTTCACATTTGTGCCTATCTTCCCCGCTACCCCTTTTCTTGTTTCTTCTACCTTGGCGGTGATGCTATTTCTCAACTGGCCCTCGTCTACAGGGCAAAGGTCCTTGGCGTCCCCCTGGACAAGATGGGTGGCCTTTAGAACTCCTTTTTTTACTGCTTTCTTACTATTTCCACCTAATTGTTCTAATTTCCTTAATAGGCTAGTCATTCCTCTTATACTCATCGTATCGCCTCCAACTCTATGACTATGTGCCGCCATTCCCGAGCGGATACAACCTTATAATCTGGTTCGTTATCATTATAGATGTGAGCTCCGTATCCCTTTATAGATGAATTGAACTGCTCCACAAATGTCTTAGCTTGGCCCTTGGACTCTGTATAAAATACCTTCATATATTTGAACCGTTCGCCGTACATTTCTGCAGCAAGTTTGCCGGATAAGGGTTGGAGGTTCCCCTGAAGCTCAATACTTTCTTCTGCCCAATCGTCGTAGGTGGTCCCGTCAGGGTCTTGGGTAGGTACCCTTTCCCGGAAGATTACTGTTCTTTGGTCCCGTTTAATTAGCCGCATGATAGCTCACCAACTTTGCAAGGCGTTTCTGATTAATGGTGCTTTGGAGGCTCTGTGGGAGATCTTCAAAATTTCTGCTGATGCCACCCTCAGAATGACTATTCTGCCCTTCCACGCCTATTTTGTTATAGCGCATGATCGTAATTTGCCTGACCGGGGATTCCAAAGAAGCCGGCAGCTCTGATCGGTTGGTCCATATCAATATGTCTTCGATGGCATCCTCAATGAGCTGCTCCAGAAGATCATCCTGAGAGGTATCTGTTATGCCCAACAGTAATTTAATCTTTGCCAGCATGTTGATCACCCTCTATGGCCTCAATAAGCTGCTCTTTAGTCATCTTACCGTAACCTTCTATTTTTAATTCTTTAGCCTTTGCCCGTAATTCATTGAAGGATATCTGTATGGACTCCTCCCATCTCATCTCAACAGGCTTTATCACAGTATTTTCAGTCGCCAGTCTTCTGGCTCTGTTAAAGGACGCTAATCCCATTAAGCCCCTCCCCCTTCTAACTCCTCTACCTTGTCGATGATAGAACTTAACAGGGTTTCAATTGCTCTTACCCTACCGCTGGGGACTGTATGGAATCTTAACTCTGCTAATTCTTCTCTTAACTCCTCAATTGTTGGCATAGTTTACACCTCCATTATAAAAGAGAGCCCATTAAGAGCTCCCTTACTCAATTTTATGCACAAATTGTACGATACGAATGTTTTTGTTTTCATAGACTCGTTCCCAGTTGGCCGCGATCTCTAATTCAGAATTAGTGGGCGATACACCTGTAACGGTATCCTCATTCCACCTAACTCCTCTTGGATGAAGAATAAAGTGTTGGCGATTAATCAGGATGTCATCCCCCTGCAGGCTGTCTCGGTCAGTCTCTGTTGGTACAGGGGCAGCTCCCTGTCCGAAACCTATGGCTCCTTCGCCGTACAGATACGTGGTGAATACACCAGCAGCATTTGGATGGCCGTCATCCACAATTACATTTTTATTTAGATAGGTGGCAATTCTTGCTCCGGTTACAGGATCAACCTGCCACTCGATTACCCGGTCCTTCAAAAGTTTGTTATATACTGCTGAGTGCATAGAGAAGGCTGTCAATTTATCGGCAGCATCTCCAAGTTTCCCCTGCGCATCAATAATTGTGTTAGCAGAAATAACAGCTGCTTCTCCTGTTTCGCCGCTAATATCGTGCTTGTTTCCGGACATTGACGCTGCAGCGAAAACCCCTTTCAGGGCGCTGAACAGCATCTTCTGCCGATCCCGATTCCACCAGGCTGCAACCAGGTCAGCAATGGCCCTCATGGGGTCATCACCAGATAGAGCTTTTGCCAGGTCATTAGCTCCCCAGGCTTTTCCCCGGGTGTGTAGTCGGGCCATATCCTTACCTGCGTTGATAGGGTTTACAGTTAAGGGTATAGAATCACTTAATATTTCCGAATCCCCATCAAGGTCCTGCCAAAAGGGCATATTTAAGATTGTTCCTCCAGATTGGGCCAGAGCATCCAAAGTGGGATCTGGTACAATAATCCCAGCCTGCACCAAAGCCGATAACTGGGCTGTTCTTTCAATTAAATATGGGTTAAACACTTCTGGTACAATCACATTCGTAATTCTCGTTGCTGCAAATAGCTGTAAGTCCATTTTAAACATTGCATCATCTCCTTAAATTTTTATTCCGGCAGCAACTTTGAGCTGCTTCGCTAGTTCAGGGTTTTCTCGAAGAATTTTCCCCTGTTCGGTAAGATTAAAGGTCTCTTTTTTCCAAGGGTTGATCTGGCCATTTCCTTTGCTACTGCCACCTGTAGGAGTGCCAGAACTTCTTAGGCGTTCATTAATTCCAGCTTCCACGGCCTCTTTAAATGACTTTTCTACAGCTTCCAAGCTGGTGCTTGTGCTGTCTGCATCTGTATAGACCAGGATATCCGCTAGCTGCTTGGGAAGTCCCTTTTCAGCTAATTGCTCCAAGGCCTGGGCCCTTAGCTCTCGCCTGGTGATCTCCACCTCGCGGGCAGCCAGCTCTTCCATACGCTTCTTTCTTTCATATTCTGCCTTTTGATCAGCATTCATCTTGGCTAGCTTTTCAGCTTCGGTCTTAGCCTGCTCCAGCTTCTCTTTAAAGTCTTTTTCCCATTTGGACTGGGCTCGATTAAGCCGCTCTGAAATAACCCGATCCACTTCGGTTTGCTGTTCAGGAGTAAAGGTTACCTTTTCCTCTTTTGGTTCCTCTTGTTTTTGGTCCTCCTGCTCACCATCGGTAAATAGCTGTAAATCTATTAAAAAATCTTCCTTCCTCATTTTCCATTCCTCCCGTTTAACGCCCGTTCGGCTTATTCTACCGTACTGCTTTTAATGTCATCAGCACGTTTTGGACATAATAAAAAGCCCTGTCTAGGACTTATGATATATGGTAATATTTACTTAGAGCCTGCCCAAGTCTGCAATGAGGTGATTTGCTATAGCACGTAAAAGAGTTTCTGTAATAAGAGAAAATACTACTGGACGAAATACCCAATTCAAAGATAACTATACCGGACAGTCAATGTCCAGAAAACAATTTGTTAACAAAATTAAAGCTGGAAACTATGATAACTACCACATTAGAAATATTAACGGCATTGATACACCAGTTTCCAATCCTGACAAAAGTACAAATAATAACTTAGATTAAAAACTTTGACAGGCAGGCTCTAAAATCACCTTATATCCCTCTTTTTCAACGATTTCTTTCTCTGAAATAATCGCCACTACTTCATCTTTATGAGTGGTTACTATAATGCTTTCAATATCTGCAATAATCATTACTCTCAATCCTCCTTTCAAGCATAATAAAAGCACCTACTATTTATTCCTTAGCAAGTGCCTTTATTGAGCCCAATTATTTATAATTTTTTCTGCCTGCTCTTCTGTTATCTCGTCGTAATATACATCCTCCCCAACGTAAATACAACTAATTTCTGGTGATGGCGCCCAACCTTCGTGATTTATATTATCATATCTCTCAAATTCATGATTTACTCTGCGATATAGGCGGGAAGCTGTATTTTTATTAGGGTCATAATCATAAGCAAAATAGAAATCTCCATCCACTTCTATCTACCTCCTCATCTTGATAATTTCAATATCACGGGGTCTTTCCAACTGTGATGATAATTTAAACATCTCTGTAGTAATCTCTGCTTTGCGTTCTGCTGTAGTCTCAACATCTCTGAACTCCTCATACATTTTATGTAGTTCTCCATTCTTCAATCCAAAACTTTCAGGTGTGTGAAATTGAATCTCAAAACTTTGGCCGTCAGGACTTCTATAGTTGCAGTTAATTCCGTTATACGGATTTTGCTTATCAAGCCAGAAGTTTTTTACCTTAAATTCCTCATACCCTTTTTTAGCAAGCTCATTCGATACTATTTTGTATGAATCAACCAATTTATCCGCTGTATTCTGATAGGTATATCTGATTACATCATGTGTACCAGCAATAGTCTCGTCGATTATCTTTGATTTTAAGCTCGACATACTATCGGCATCAACCTTACGAAGATAAGAAGACTTGGTTTTTAATCGATATTCTAGTCCTACCATTTCAACCCCAGTAGACTCTGAAATAGCTTTTAAGTCTGCTGTGATAGGTGGCTCATTAGCAATGATTTTATTATAAGCATTGACCTTTCTATAGTCAGCCTTTAGTCCATTCCACCTCTCACTATCATTATATTTTAACTCCTGGAAAGCAGCAAGGGATTTCGGAGCATCCTTGCCCAGCACTTTCTTATATCTTTGCAACTGATCCTTATCAGTAGCCCGATTGATGATTTTCTTCTTCATCACTTCGGCCTGATCGGCTCCATATTTGTTCACCACATGCTTCTGATACCACTGCTCATAGTTCATGTCAGCAGGCACCAAATAAGTCTCTCCGGTGACCGGATCCCGGGCTCTGCGTTGTATACCTTGCATATACTTTGAGCCCAAATAAGCCCGTGTAGTAGAGCGGCACCACGGATGAAGGGGAGGTCTGTTCTTTCCGGGAATTGAATTCTTGACTCTATAGACTTTTCTGTCATGGTGACGGCATATTTTGCTAGTCGACAGGTCTAATGTGGCAATAAACATATATTCATCAATTTCTGCCTCGGTATAGCTTTTCATCTCTGCGGCGTTGGCCATATAGTTGGTTTCTGTGCGAATTAGACGAGCAGCGGCCATCTTGCCCATATCGCTCATGTGTTCAATATCCCAGGCCATCTTTTTCAGGCTTTTTCCAGACATAAAGCCGGCAGTTATGGTCTCTGTGATTTTTTCAGCCAGTACATCTGTGTTGTGCCAAACCCTCGCACTGAAGTGTTTACCTGACCAGGGATTCCTTAGGATTTCTTCAATGGTCTTAGCGGGCATAGCGGCCACATTAAAGCCAACACCTAGACCCTTTTGGATATCAAATAGGTGTCGGTAGTAGGCATCGTTGATTGTGTCAATATAACCCATGGTACTAGCATGGATTTCAGCATCAGCGATCAGTTTAGATTGAAGATACACTTGCTCTTTAAGCGCCTGCAACCGGGTAATTCTTGCCCTGTAGGCTGGCGCATTCATTCTAATCATTAACCAGTCTCTGATGCCCTCATCCTTAATCTTGGGATGTATCAACTTAGCAAAATCTAATAAAGGATTAGGAATCCTTTGATTTAGTATTTTCCTAGCCCGTTCAGAGCTTAATTCTCCATTGGTACCGAAAGTGGTGAAGATCTTCTTAATTTCCTTCTCCAGGTCCTTGATGGCCCTATCATAGGCTCGGGAAACAGTGTTGATTGTCGAAGTAGCTCCCCGTTCATACTGGAGCATTCTGGCTGACGCGCGATTAGCCCAATACTTACTCGTCGGTTTCCTCATCGTCATCAGCTCCCTCGTTTAGAGGCATCCCAAAAGCCAACTGTTCTCTCCTCAAAGACTCATCCCTTTGTTCCCTTACCTTTGCGATCTCTGCTGCTGGATCATCTACAAAGGAGAGCTGACTAATAAGTTTCTCATTGCTGACCTTATTATCAAGCAGGTTGATCATATTGGCGGTTTCCATATCGTTGGCAGGTCGGTTACGGGTCATCGTAATTTGTACATCAGTCACATCAATGTGTTGTCCCTTTAATTCAAAGGCCCGGACGAACATGTTTAATCGTTCCCTTAAGCCCTGTTTAAAGTATCGCTCTTTTGTAACGGCAAGTTGCTCTAACCCTAAAAGTTTATACTCCATGGCCACACCAGAAGCGTTGGCAGCAAAATTTTCATCTGTTAGGTTTGGAACCATGGAAAACTCATGAATGTCTGATTTAATAGCATTCCTAAGGACCTCAACCTGTTCCTCATTCAACTGTTTGACCAACCATGCTGCATCAGCATTGGAATCAGGCAATTCCAGCACTTTCAACTTTTTAAGGAGCTGAATGGTCTGGCTGGCCTCCTCCTCGTCATCCCCCAGAGAGATTCCCTTAATCATCAGAATAGCATCCACCAACTGCTCTTTGTCGTTGACTCTGTCACTGGCCAATGTATTATAGGCATCGATCAGGGTCATAACACCCTCGAAGTCCCCCATTTGCTCTTCGTTATTCCAGAATTCTGCCACCGGCACCGCTCCCCAGTAATGGGGCTGGCTATTGACCAGCGTATAATCACTGGATAAATCCTCGCTGAAATATTCATCCACGGTAGTTTCAGTGTAGACGAAGATCTTCCAGCCTATTTCTGCCCCTGATAGATCGATTTTGGGGTAGTAATGGACCGCAAACATGTGTCGATATTCCACTGTATCATCTACTACCAGGAATATCTTTCTAGGGTCGATGCAAGTCACCTTAGGCACCGCCTGATCCCCAGAGAAATAATACAGCTCCAGTCCATGACCGAATATGGAGAGATCCTTTCCAATTTCGGCATCGTGACTGCTAATATCCATCTGCTTGTAATGATCTGTAATCGGCTCCACCTGACTGCCATCGTATTTGACGGCATTGCCTAACACATAGCCCACAGCTATATCCGTAATATACTTAGCATGGTTAGCCACCAGTTTATTGTTTGGCAGCCCTGTTGCGCTTTCAGGCCTCTGTAGGATGGCGTGTTTTCCTCGGTAATATTGGTCTAATTTATCTAGCCGTGTTAACAGTCCCTGGTGCTCCTGGATACAGCTAATTAATAGCTCCATGGGGACCGTTGATTCGTCACCCATATAGGTTCTATCTCGTATTAATGCCATTATCTCACTCCTAACTTTCTTTTACTGCCAACTTTTACTTTGGAATTACGAATATCATCTTCCCGGCTATACCTGACTGCATCAATACTGTGATTGTCTTTATCGGGATATCCGTCTTTGAAATTGCCATTGCTATCCCTTTCTAATTCATAACCATAAAACTCCCTCTTGGTATTGGGACAGCGCACAGGGTCAATAATGATCTCTTCTAAGTCCTCAAGCCATTTGGCCCCATGCTCTACACTCCCATGGCCTTTCTTTGCTCCGATAATCCTTAAGCCCAGTTCCTTAAATTCGCTAATGGTTCTTGGTTCCGAGCTGTCGGCTACAATAGGGTGGTTACCCTTGTTTATTTCTTTGATGGCAGTAACAGCTGACCTATTACTCATTTTCACCTTATGGATTTCTGCAAAGATGTACAGCCTTCTTCTAGTCTTATCGAAGTGGTTCTCAGTATAGTGTAGCGGGTCAGCGGCATAACCAAAGTCAAGACCTCTCTTAATACGGTCGAAAGTAGCAATCTCTTCATCGGTGATTTCCCTAAAGGTAAGGTTAGTAAAGACCTCTGCCCCAGTGCCAGTTACTTCTCCAAGGTACTCATGCTTATAACTATCTAGCTTTGTAGCTTTAAGGTGATTAGCCTCAATAAAAAACTGCTCTCCCAGCCACTCTGGAGGAACAGTCTCATAGGTACTATGATGGACCAGTCTATCTGGCCTTTTTTCTAAAACCTCAGCATTTACCCAGTTTCTCTGGCTTTTCGGTGGATTAAATGAATAAAAGACCGTAAATGTCGGCCCTCCACGTAAAAATGTTTGATTGATTGTCCTGAGATCCTCAGGATTAAATTCATCTATTTCCTCATACCAAACATATTTAATATAGCCATGTCTTAACTTTGAGGATTTAACCTTTTTAGGCTTATCGGCTCCACGAAAGATAATCTTCTGGCCTGTAGGCTTATATGTCAGGCTCATGGGACTTATGCCATCGTGCCATTGATCCTGAACACCAAGTACATCAATGGCCCATAATAGCTGTTCATAAACACTTTCCCGGAGATTTTCCTTAACTTTTCTCAAGGCTACTGCATTGGCTTCGGGATCCTTCATTATGCCGAGAATAATTTCTAGACTAATGAAGGAGGACTTGGTTGAGCCTCTGCCCCCTTTAAGCCAATAATGCGTATATTGGTCCTCTTTTAGAGCATTATGCACACCATAAAAACTCGGTGCAATTAGTTTAGTTAATACCTGGATCATGGCCCCTCACCTGCCGGGATATCGTCAACAATCTGTATTTTTAGAACACCATCGCCCTTATCATCTACTTTTGATTTTAACATCGCTATCCTGGCTTTCTGCTCCTCTGTGGCCAGCTCCCAATTCTTATGCAGCAACTCATCATATTGTTTGATCATGCTGCGAAGTTCTCCCATTGCCCTTGATTGGGCCTTGAGAAAATTAGCTTGTTTATCCCAGGCCTGTTGCACTTCCCATTTTTCTCCCCATACGTTCCCGTCTTTCTCCTCAATTTTCGTAATAGTCTTATCCTTCCGATCCTTAACATACATAATCTGTTGGCTCCGGATGATAGCAGCATACTGTATCATTATCTGATCCCACAAGAGGTCAAGGGGACTCCAGGTTTCAATGGACTTTATCAGCTCCATGGTCTCTGCTGGGAGATACTTTGAAAAGAGACCGTGGGTTTCGGCATTTTTGTTGCCAGGTGGAGCTCCTCCGGCATTGCCTAGAGCATTCTTATTCCCCTTGGGTGCACCTCGCTTAGGTGTGCATACTTTTTCTTTGTGTGCACCCTTTTTGCGTTCCCAATTGTATCGTTGCTTCCAAGACTTTACGGTATTGAGGGATACGCCATACTTTTCTGCGATATCTTTATATTTCATACCCATTAGATAATCCTTATGGGCTAATTGTTTTGCATCTGGTCCCCTTATTTCATCCATACCACCACCTCGTTTATGTTGTTTTGGGGTAAAAGAAAGACACCCATTTAGAGTGTCTATAATTTACTATTTACTTAAGCTAAACCAAATACCGCCAGTTCCATCGTATTTGGCTCCAAAACATATTTTAGGATCTTTGTCGTCTTTTTTAACTTTGAAAGCCACATACCCCTCGTGTTCGGCTCCTGCATATAAAGCAGTGGATAATTGCGGAGAAGGTTCTACAACGCTATAAAATTCATCGTACTTAGCACTATCTCCACTATATAAACCGAAAGAATGCGGTCCAAAACTTATTTGTTTGTCATCTTTAGATTCCAACAATTTTACATATATTTTTGCAAGAATATATTCTTGATCATCATCGGGCACGTCATTGTATTGATTAGCCTCTAATAGCATGTCTAAAGCCTCTTTACCTTTAATTACATCAGTAATTTTCACTTCTGCTGTATATTCTTCTAAAATGCTAGATATTGAAATAGATTGTTTCACACCTACGGGTGCAGGGTTAGTTCGGCTATAATTTCCGTTATTTACTACTGAATTTACACCTTTGTCATTAATACTTGCGGTGTTAGTGGTCTGATCCCATCCAACTTCCTTACCAAGCATTTCAGCTGTTGTTCTTAGCGGCACATAAGTAGTGCCTTTATACAAAATTGTGTCTGCTTCTACTTTTTGACCATTCACTGTTAAGTTAACTGAATTTAAGACAACCTCAATAGCTTGTTGTACTCCCGCACCAAAAACCGTAAAATTAGTTAGGAACAACATAAAAACAACGCCAAATATAAAACCTTTAATATAATTTTTCATCATATTCTCCCCCTTCTAAAATATTGATTCTTCAAAAAGGGTTAATATCCTACATAAATCGATCGACAATTTTAGACATGAATAAACGTCCTAGAACTGGACATCCTAATTATGAACAAATCCTCTGAAAGGATGTGATCCAATTGATGGTGCGTTGTTATAAAAATGGTGCGCCGATGCTTGAGTTTTATCTGAGTTGGCCACTATTTGTATCACTGTTGTTTATTTTGTTGATTTAAGCAGCTTCATCAAGTATTTCCTCATAAAAGAGGATGTACTTGTAGAATAATTAAAAATTATAAAATATTATCTACCAATCAGGTAGTTTTTTTATTTTTCTCCAACACCGCGGCACTAAGCAAAACACTACCTTCTCCTGCCACACAGCCCACTTGCATCCCCAACACGGATGCCGCTCTCTTGCTTTTTTATATTTATCTTTCATTTTCATCAGCTCCGAAACGGGTATAGAAAAAGCCACCAGATCACTCTAGCAGCTTTTTCAAAAGGTGATTGCTAATGTACATTTTTCCTTGATACCATATTATCATATTGATTTTCGGATTTATCGGTCATTTTTAAGAATCTGTTGCATTTTTTTCTTGGAACACTTTCATCTGCATACCCCAAGTGCGTAGCAATTTCTCTCCATGATAAGCCATTGATGTATTTCATCGCTAATATCTGCCTCATTTCGCTGTTTTCGATTGTATCCAGGAACTCATTCATTTCTTCCACTAGCTCCATCACTTCTCTTAGCCTAAGCTGCAGCCTCCTTTCCCACCTTCTCAATTTTCTGTTATATTCGCTTTCATCTATTCCAGATATCTTAATATCATGTAACGTGAAGGGGAATTCTGCATAAGACCCTTTCACTTTATCGGTTGTAATTCTCGGCTGCAGACTTTCAATTTGCTTTTTGATTAGTTCTATTTCTTTATTCAAAGTTCTTAGCTGGTTCAAATTTTCTTCTCTCATTCCGTCATTCCCCCTCTGTAAACAGTATTCCATATACATGGTTTTTGTCTCCGAATGTATCCCGGCCTATTGCATGTGCCTCTGTATGATGCTCCCTGCACAGAGCTATCTTTCTATGCTTGGAGTCATCTACCTTTTTTCTATCCCGGCCCATCCCTATAGCATCCCAGTGATGGATTTCGGCTGGTTTCCCACATATGCAGCACTTCCGATATTTGAGACACAGCCACAGGTACCTCCCGATATCATCATTTCGATTCAGCCCCGATTCCTGTAGCGGCACATCCCACTGGAAACAGAATTCTATTAGGTAGGATATGAAAAGTCTGGCCATGGTCACGCTGCAGTCCGAAAGTGAGAAGTAGTCCTCTCCGGTCTCGGCCATCCATGAGTATTTTAGCCACTCCTTTAGCTCCTCCGGCATGTGACCAGTATAGAGCGAAATGTCTCTGATAGTAGCATAGGCCTTTTTCCGCTGCTCTGCCAATATTCTACGGCCGTCGTCCAGCCGCAACTCTGCTTTTACGATCCCATTGGCAGAGAACCGCTTTAGGTATTCTGATATTTCTTTTTGTGGTACTACCACCAGAAGTTTTGTTCCTTCTTCGGTATACTGATACCCCCTGATTTCACAATACTCATTCATATCTATTTTCCTTTTTTAAATGACTTTCTTACCTGGTTGGAGCACTTGGCGCTACAGTAAATTGGTTTTTTATGCCGTTTTACAGTTTTGATCTTTCCACAAATGGGACATATGATTGTGTGGGTCATCTATACGCCTCCTCGCATAAATCTTGTTATGCGTAATAGTCATCTAATTCTTTTTGAATAGTATCAATCAATTTCGTTGCAATTTCTTTCCCAAATTCTTGCTCTACTTTTCTAGCAACTCTCAATGCTATTGTTGTTACATCTTGCTTTGGTTTGTTTTTAAAATCTTCAAATTCTTTTAATGACATAGTTATTGTTGCAGATTCAAACATTTTATCTCTCCATTCTTTTCTAAAATTATTTCGTATAACCTTCATTTTGCAAAGGAAGGGAGATCAACTCCCTAATCCCTTCCTTCCAAAGGCCTTGGCCCTATTTCATTTTAGATCTTCTATTCTGACCTGCGGATCATAGATAGGTACCACTCGATATTCTCCATCAATGCACTGAACTTCTTTTTCCTCAGTGTAGACACCCTCTTGCTTGAATTGTTGTTTTAGTGTGGTGGTGACTACATGCTTGAAGTGTGGCTTTTTATACCGATATATTTCATTCACCATTTCTCCAAATTCGTTTGTACCTGGTATTTCCTTTATGCCGTTTTCGATATTTAGAGTCAGTTTTAAGGTTATTTCAACTGTTTCAAAATCTTCATGGTAAACCTCGGCAATCCCCCGTTGAATTTCTTTGTTCAGATCGTTCAACATTGAATTAAATACCGGGCTTTCTATGTTGATATCAAGTACCTTTTTAGATAAATCAACCATTTCACTTACCTTTTTCATCTTAAATCCCCCTTACAAATTTGAAATTTCTACTTCAACTCTTGGATTCTCTGAAAAAAACTTAGATACATTCATTTCAACAATCTGGCTATCATCGTCATAGGCTATTCGATTCAAACTGTCGGCCACTATCTTGGCCATATTATCAAGATCAGGCTTTTTAGTAGGTCTTAGTTCCCCTGCTATCATAGATGCCCTTTTCTTTTTACTGGCTGAGGTAGGTATGTACATGTAGGCCCGTATTGACATTTTCAGTTCACCATCCAACTTTATTCCCTTACATTCCAGCTGATATATCCCCTTGACTAGATTTTCATAGCTTTGGGTTTTCTTCGGGGTATATTGCACTCCCGTTCTTGTTGATCGATGCCGTCCTTTACCCTGAGGATCACCTGGTATGATGAATTTTACGGTCATATCCTATCACCCCTTTGGAGATATTCTAGTTGCATATCAAGGTCAAATATCTGATGTATTAGGTTTTTTCTCTCTTCAATCTCTGCCTGGGTGCTGGCTGATATTTTTTGCAGGTCGGCTAATTGTTGCATAGCCTCTTCGCGAATTTTAATTAGGTTTTGCATTTTTCTCCCTCCCTTTTTCTTTTTTGATTCGCAAGTATCATCGATTCCAGTTCTTCGTCTGTATATTGGTCAAAGCGACTTTCTGATAGATGGAATTTCGTTTTAAATTTCTTTTCACCAGTTGAAGTAGAAGCTGTAGAAGCTTTGGTTTTGCTTTTTTCTGACTGTAGTTTTTTCGCCCAAATTTTATCCCAATTCTTCCTTAGGCCCGCAGGTGATTGAACAACGGAGCACCAAAAGTCGTCTGCAAAGATGAATTTTATGATCTCCCTGAGTTCATCTATACTCCTATTGTCGCGTTCCACCGTGAGCCTAATGGTATCAGCCCATTTTCCCAAGCTCTTAGGATTTGCTTTGGGCACCTTGCAATTAGGGTTTATTCCTAATACTTTTTCACGTAGAAAAAATGCCGCTTTGTAATATGGCGAATCCTGATCATATTTTATTTTTTCTATCTCTGGTTCTAATTCTTCTTCCATTGCTTCTAATTGATCATTTTCCGAATCGATAGGTTTCGGTTCTTCAGAATCGAAACAAGATTGTTTTATATATACTTCTTCTTCTACTTCTACTTCTTCTTGTTTAGGTAACCGTTCATCTAAGGCTTTGAGCAAGGGTTTAATAAAGGGTTTGTCAAGACTTTCTAAACGCTTTTTAAGCTCAGTTTCTAAGCCATTCTTAGGAAGCGATGCAAGAGCCTTGATAGCCCCTTTTACCTGATTGGGATTCTCTAGGGGATTATACTTTAGAAAGTTATCCACAAGTAAAATGTTAGTCTTGAAATCATACTTAATAAAACCCTTATTTAACAGTTCATCTAACCCTTTGCTAAACCGTTCGTTATCCCATCCCAAATCGAACGCTCCGTAAGGCACGGGCAGAAGGTACAGCCCCAGGATGTTTCTATGCTGACAGGTGAGCACGTATAGAAAAAGGATTTTCCCATCGTCGGAAAGGGTTTTCACTTTTTCATCTGTCCATAGCAACTCATTTATTTTTGTAAACATGTTGTACCCCCTTAAAACTTTCATGTGTCCATTTCTGATATAAACTGACTGGGAAGGGCCATAACCTCTTTGCTCCCCCATGCCGTAACATTCTCAGGACGGGTGATGTATAAGGACTCTTTCGCCCTGGTAATGGCCACATAAAACAATCTTCTTTCTTCTTCGAGATCTTCGGCCCGGTGGCTGGGGAATGTGTTCTGATTCATGCCGATAACAAACACATTTTTAAATTCAAGCCCCTTGGCTGCATGAACAGTCATCAGCTTCACTGTGTCCTTTTCCTCCGCTAACTTCTCTTGGATATCCTTCAGAAGCTGCCATTTTAGAAAGGACTGTATCGTAGGGTCCTCCCCTAACATCTCCTGTCTTGCTGCCCATCGCCCTATGGCACTGATAGCAAAATCTAGGTCGTCCACTTTTGATTTCCTGCCCTGATCATAATACTGTTGTTTCAGGTTCAGGAGTGAGACAGCCTTTCTGAATATCTCTGTCGCCTCATTAGTCTGGTCATCCTCCCAAAGGCACTGAAGCATTCCAAAAAAGGATTGAGCTTTAGGACTTTCTTTTAAGACCTCATTTAAGCTTTGGTCGCTATCGATAGCCTTTAACTCTGCCTGTTGAAGTTCCATGGGTGTGACTCTGATATCTGGGAAATTAACAACTTGCCGTAGAAGAACATCCCCCTTTGGGTTCAGGGATAGTTCTATAAATTGAATCACCTTTTTTATGTCAGATTTCTTAAAGATATCCCCCTGGTTGTTGATTGCCTCGTTCGGTATGCCCTTGGCATCCAGAGTCTGCTTGATTAGTTCCAGCTGCCTATTGGTCCTGGCCAATACAGCGCAATCTTTAAAGTCACCTTCTAGCTCTAGGATCTCCCCGGCGATATACTGGGCTTCTCCCTCGGCATTTTCAAGAGTAAGCACCTTAACCGTTGGACCATCCTTGTCGTTTATCAGCACCTTTTTCGACTGGTTGAAATTGAAACGAATAAGTTTATTTGCAGCATTGACAATCGGAAAAGTGGAACGATAATTTTCCTCCAGTTTTATGATCTCACAACCTGGGAAGGTTTTTGAAAAGTTGAGAATATAGTCGATCTTTGCATTTCGCCATCCATAGATGGCCTGGAAATCATCCCCCACCACAAACAAATTTTGAGGATCTAGGGTCCTTAAAATGGCCATTTGAATGTCGTTAGTATCCTGGAATTCATCCACGAATACATATTCATATTGCTGGTTATATTCCTCCTGAACTTGAGGGTACTGTAGGAGTCTGGAGGTCTCTGCGAGAAGCATATCCAGGTCTATAGCATTGTTTCTTTTTAGTCGGTAGTAATATTCCTTTGCTCCCTCCTGAACCTCCTTGTCGTCAATCTCAGCCCCCTCCAACAGTTTGAGGATATCTTTACATTTCACATTCAAGGAAAACTCCTGAATGATGGTCTTGATGATGCTCTCCCTATCCTCCTGATCATAAATGGTGAACTCCCCTTCATATCCCAGGAGGTGTCCCCACTCTCGAATCACTTTGACACAAAAGGCATGGAAGGTATTGCAGAATAGTTTTTTCCCTTCCGATTCCCCCACCAGGTGGATGACTCTCTCTTTCATTTCTTTTCCGGCCAGGCGGGTAAAGGTCAGGGCCAACATATTGGTGCAGCTGATCCGTTCATCATGTAGATGGGCAATCCTATGGGTGAGGGTACGGGTTTTCCCCGTACCAGCTCCAGCTAGGCATAAAATATATTTTGAGTCAGATGTAACTGCTTGTTTCTGGGCTCCATTTAGGCCGCTTAGGTATTTACTCATGGACGACTCCTCTCGATAAATTCCACACGGTAAAGCCCTCCGCGTTTTCGATATCAATCACACCGCACAGAATGATGTTGTCTAACTTTACACTGATCTGATTGAGCCCCTTCAAGACCCTTTCTGTATTCCTACGATCTAGGTTTTCAATATTGTCAATGGCCAACACCCTAACCGGTGGCGCTGCCTTCTCGATCATGGCCACCATGAGGGCAATCAGCACCATCAATTTCTGACCGGTTGAAAGGGCATTAAAATTGACTTGGTGGCCCTTTTCATTCACCCATCCAAATTGAAATATCTCCTTGCCGTTGTCGCTTTCGGTGCTGAAAAAGAACTCGTGGTCAACCCCCATCATGCTGAGGTTTTCCTGAACGGCTTCCTGGATCGGCCCCAGGGTTTCCTTCGCTAATTCCCCTTGAATTCCCTTAGCCCCCAGGGCCTCAGAAAGGTACTTAAAACAATCGGTATGGTGACTTGCCTCCTTGGAGTCAATCATGCTGCTTTTTAGATTGCTGAGGGTTATTTTGGCCTTCTCCTGTTCGTCTAATTTGGCATTTAGGTCTTTGATTTGCTGGGCAAGCCCTTCTTTTTGCTTCTCTAACAAATCCATAGGGGCCGTTGGTTCAACTGGTTGTGCCTGTAGATCAGCCAGTTCCCTTTCTTTAAACATAAGTTTTTCTTCAAAAGCGCCTATAAAATTTTCAAGGGTATTTATTTTGTTATTTAGGGTGACTTCTTTTTGCCGTGCGCCCCGCTCCTGCTGGTGAATCAAATAAAGGTCTCGATCATAGTCAAGGCAAAGTCTTCTTAGAGCATCTATCTCTTTATCCATAGTTAGGTACTTAATTTTAAGGGTCTGAACTTCTTGGGTATCAGCTTCAATTTTTGTTCTCATATGGTCAACATAGGCAGTAAAGTCTTTATTACAGCCAATACGCTGGTCAATGACACATTTCCCCGCCTGTTTTTCGATTACTGCTAAAGGACCTTTTAAGGCATCGATGGCAGCACTCTGTTTTGTGATAGCCTGGTGTAAGGATTGTGCCTCCTGTTGGAGTTTTGTATATTGGTCACCAGCCTCACGTTTCTTCACATGGAGAACTTCCAGTTCTTGTGTGAAATCTGTCTTGAGGGCTTCCAATTCTGCCTTCAAATCATTTAGATTCTTTAGGTGATCATCCATATTCGTAGCCTTTTCCTCGGCCACTTCCTTTTGCAATGTCTCTATTTTCTGGAACCTTGAGGCAATGGCCTTTTGCTTCTCGGTGTCGGCACTGATCTGCTTTTCCACTTGAATCAACTGCTGTTGCAGGGCTTCAAGTTCTTCTTTATTCTGGGCAATATTCCGATCTGTCTCGCTCAACTGGTTTTTCAGCTCGGCAATCTTCTTCACGGCTCCCTCAGACTTTTGTTTTTCCTTTTTCCAGAAACTCAATTTGTTGGAGGCCCATACCATCATGCTTTGTAGACCGCTTTGGATCTCGTATCTTACTGGATACTCCTTCATAGCCGTGGAAATTACCTGGCTCATAATCTGGTATTTATCTGGGTCATTAACCTCCAGTTCTGGGGTGAGGAATGTATCCTCCAAGTGCTGCTGCACCCTTGCCCGGCTCCATTTCTCAGAATCAAAACCAGACAGGGAATAGATGAATTCCCTTCGCTTGGCATCGGACAGGGAAAGAAATTCATTGAAGTCCATCATCACCGGGAAGTTCCCCATTTCGGCAGATATCCTTCCCTCGCAATCGCTATTTTTCTTTTCTCCTCTAGAGGGAGAAACTGTTATCTTCTGCTTGATGGAAGTCACGGTGTTCCCGTCGCGGTCGCTTTTTTCATTCTTCTGGAAGGTTCTACTGAATGAGAACTGATCTGTTTTCAGACCTACGGTCATTTCATCCCCGGTACTCAGCTTAAAGGTCTCTGCTGGAAGCTTCCCATGACCTGGCACATATCCCAGTAGGGAGATCCCCAGGGCCTGAAGGCGGGTAGTCTTTCCCACCCCATTCTGTCCAATGATAATATCCTTCCCGGTCAACTGCTGAACCGTATCCTGCCCTTTGACATTCTGAATGACAATTTCTCTGATCGCAGCCATTAAAATTCACCTGCCTTGTCAATTGCTTCATCCACTAGCTTCTTGGCTACCCTTAACTGTTTGCCATTTAGCTGGTCAATGGATTTATTGAAATTTGATTGAATGATTTTATCCAGTTCACTTCCTAGGGCTACTCGGCTTTGGATCACATAGTCCCTTAGTGTTACTGTGGCTTTATCAGGTTCCTCAGTGGATTCGGTAGCCTTTGGACCCCTAGGCCCTTCGGTAATCATTTCTTCTTCATCGTCCATAGAGGCCATAATATCCTCCTCGGAAATTTCATCTTCTACAGATACAAATTCAACGGCCCGCCCTTTAAATTCGCTGATATCCTCCCCATTCTCTGCCATTTTGCCCAGTTTCAGCAGATCTTCTTTGGTCAGGTCGTGGGTAAAGCCAATCACAGGCACCGTTGCCACCCTCGCTTTTTCAGGCCCCTGGGCATTAACGTAGACTGAAGCCAGGGCAGGGTGCTTTTTCAATACATTTCGCTCACAAATAGTCTGGGCTTTCCGCTCGGCAAACAGCTTATTTTGAATAAATGTGTTCAGGGCTTTCAAGACATCCTTGTCTTGGAAATTGGCCCATACCCCTAATTGACCTTCGATTTTAAAGAACATCCCGGCGCCCTTTTCCTCCGGGGAAAGGGATTGCTCCATGCATATTTTTCCAGCATTCTTGTTATACTGAACCTTCTTAACCAGATCCTGAATAAAGTACATGGAAATGTCATATAGCAGGGTGCTGCTGGTGATCACGATATTGCCGATGGGCGAGTATCCAATGCCCAGCTTTTTGCACCATACCTTGGCGATTGATCCACTCTCCCGATCCACAATGGGGTATGGATTTACCACGATGCTCCCATCGGGTAGGGTCAGTTTTTCAGGGGTGATGATGCTTACCCCAGCGATTCGATTCATTTCGTTGAAGCCTGTTGCTGTGATCATCGCCTTACCTTCAATGACTGCGATATGACCCTTCTTTTCCTCGAGCTTAATCATTCCTTTAACGGCCTTAATAGCTCCATTTTCAGTCCTACGGATGAAGATTTCTCCATCCCCTAATTTTGCTATTTCATTTTTCTTCTCAACTGGCATATTTGACATTTAAAATCCCCCTTCAAGCCCTAAAGCTTCTTCAATAGTTTTTGTTGCTGGCATAAGTTGATCTATGGCATATTCCTGAATACAATCCTCGTGAGCCGGGTCTTCTATACCTTGGGAAAATCTATCTAAATTCATTCCGAGTAGCCCCCTTGTAAAAATTCTCAATTTAGGTTATATTAAAATTAATACTTAATTTTCTCCGCTCCTACCGCTGCAACGGTCGGGGCTTTTTCTTTTTCCATCTGTTCGGCCATGGCTTTCCTCAATTCAGATACTTTTCCAGCGAATGCTACTATCTTGATCATGGTTTCACCTCCTTTCATTTCCTTCATCATCGCATCAATACGTTTCTGTGCTGCTTTCAGCTCCAAGGCCGCCACCTCCACAAACTCTGGAGCCGCAAGGTTGAAATTCTGTTCAGCTTGTCGCAAGGTCTGTAGAGCCGTTTGGTATTCCACATATTCACTACCTATGGAACAATGGACTGCTGCCTTATCGTTCAGAACACCATTTTTATATAGACATTCCCCGGGGTCATAGGGATCATTGAAATGTGTACATTCATCCCTTCCCCGAAAGTATCTGCATTTCATTCTGCTTCACCTCCGATGGCTCATAATTCATAATGATTAGCTCAGTTTTTTCCTCAAGCTTTTCACCAACTTGACGATTTCTCACTTTTGATTTACAACCAAACTCATGGATCACCCAGTTTTTATATAGCTGTCTAATCTCGGGGTGATCATAGTAGCAAATCATTGCCTTTCCTTGCAGGTTCTCAACCGCATTCCTAAGTCTCTCGTGATCCTCCATCTTGAAGTCCCCCGCATATAAACCCTCTGTTCCCCAGTATGGTGGATCGATGAAATGAAAAGCTTTTTTATCATCATATTTTCTAATGACCTCCTTAAAATCTCGATTCAATATGTGCCAATCCTTGATCCTGTTAGCCATATGTAGAATCAACTCAACTGAATTTCTATAGCTTCTAGCCTTGCTACCACCCTGTTTTGTAGAGACTGAAAAGCCAGTTTTATATTTATGGCCACCTCCACTAAATCCACATCTAACTATATAAAAAAATCTAGTAGCTCTTTCTAACGGATCCTGAATATTATCTTCCCACTTATATTTTTCATAAATAGCTTCACTGTATGGAAGTCCTTCGCATCTTTTATATAAATCTTCTGGATTATCCCTAAGTACCATTAGAAAATTTATTAGTTCGTTATTTTTATCATTCACTAATTCAAATCTAGCTGGAGCTTTAGCTAGTTCTACATGACATCCTCCACAAAATGCTGATATAAAAATCTTGTGTTCTGGAATGCGCTGTAAGTATTGTTGTACCTTGTTTCCCTTACCACCTATCCATTTTAAGCAACTTTTCAACTGCTCACCTCCTCCAATCTCCCACAGCCCTAAGCCTCCCAGGACTAACCCCATCATCCCGCCACATCCACCATGGGACTACTACCGCCTTGGGTATTCTCCGCAGTCTGCGGGGCCTTGTGATCTTTCTTGCGTTTTCCTTTTTACGTGGCATTGGATCAGCCTCCTACTCTTCTGGTATTTCGAGAACCCATTTCAAAAGATCGATTTCTTAATCTCTATACGACAACACACTTTTCCAAGCTGCCTCAAGCTCCAGCAAGATGGCTCTTTTGTCATAGCTGCGGATTGAGCTGTTTTCAATTGATTCAACCAGTCTGTTGTAGTCAGATTGGTTGGCGTCTTCTAGGTACTCGATGTAACAACCACATTCAATCAACCCGTCTAGGGTGTACTCTTTTTTCATTGTAGTGCACCTCCTACTGTGGGTTTCTATAAATTCGCCCTAATCTCGGCTATCTCGGCAAGCCATATATCAAACGCTTCCTTAGGAATCAGAGTCTTTACTCCTACCTTGAAATGAGGGAAATCGGAATTTCTTTTTGCCGCCAGTTGTCTAATTTTCTGGCTACCTATTCCACTATAAGCAGCACACTCATCCACTGTCATGGTGGCTTTTGGTTTTGCTTCGATAATGCTTTCTTTGATGATGGCTTTCAGATCTTCTTTTGTCATATCCATTTAAACCAATCCTCCTTTCTAACTCACTCTATCACGACGCCTTTTCGATAGTAGGAAGCACTCCGATTGTCTTTAGCAACTCATAGAGAAACAGCCTACCCTTTTGAGTCCATTTTGTATTCATTTTCACATCTGGCCTTCCGTCACTTCTAACGATGTCGATAGTTTCAGAATGGGTGTATCCTTTTCCATGGTGTTCCTTGTATAAAAGCCATTGACCACTCTGCTTATACTGTACTTTCAATTCATGTAGCAATTTATTCATTTCATTACCACTCATCCCATAGTCTTTAGCTATTTGAGTTATGGTGACTAGACCCTTGTTTTTCAGTATTTTGTCTGTATAATCAGCCTTGGGTCTAAGTTCTCCTATAATTTGCTGCTGCTTTTGATTAATCTCTTGTTCTTCTTTGAGCCTAGTGGCCAATTGAATAATCGTATCTGGGTTAAGGAGAGCCTTTTCTATGGTATCTTGAGTCATATAGGCTCCGTGCTTTCTAATAGAAGGTAAAACTTCATCAAAAATCCACGCCTCAAATTTTTCTGCCGCTGGTAATTTAGAGTTGATGACTAACCTATAAATATCACCTTCGATTATCAGATTAGTGTTTTGCAATCCTCCGGCTGAAGGTATTCCCATTTTGGTAACACCTTTACAATGCTGTATTACAGCTTTACTTGGATTCGAGTAACCTAGAGCTCTTGCTACGTCCACACCTACGGCAAATGGCTTTCCATCAATTTCGACTATTCTTATCATTCCAAACTCTTGATTACTAAAAATCTGTAAATCATTCATTTAATCGCTCCTTTCTTTTTTCTCCCTTATGGTATAATGTGGTAACAAGGGAGGTGGTAGTTGTGAAACTAAATTACGATTGTTTAAGAGATGTTTTAATTACTCTAGAAACTCATCTTGAAATTGAGGAAAATTTAAGATTTCACCTAATGAAATTAGATCAAATTATCGCTTTCGACGAATTAAGCGGTTATTCTAAGCAAGATATTTATTACTGCGTCTATAACCTAATTGAAATTGATTACATTACGGGTAATATAAGATTTGCTGACGGTGGTGTGCCCCACTTCTGTGCGGTGAATAACATTACTTACCATGGCCACGAGTTCCTGCAGTCTATAAAATCTGATACCGTTTGGAATGAGATTAAAGCTAAGATTAAGCCCGTAGCAACATTATCCATTCCCATTATCTCGGAAGTTGCAAAGAAGCTTATTCTTTCTCGTATTGGCATAGAGTAGAACAAAATCAGTTTTAATTCTTTCCAAACGTGTATTTTGTAAGTACTCTAATGAGTATAGGTGCCCGGTTCCCCCAACCATGTAATGAAATTTACTTATGTCTGTTGCTCCTATACTCATTAGCCAATCCAATTTTTCTTTAGATAATTCCAGTGTGTTTTTCACTCGCTCACCTCCTTAAATTTGTTTCGTTTCGCAACATGCGAGGAAAAAAATATTTAATTATATCCACAGGCTCTATTTCTAATTCTGACACTATTAACTCCACCTCGTCAGCGTTTAGGATAGAATACCCGTTAAGCTTATCATTCAAGGTATTTAAGCCCATTTTAATGTTTTGAGATAAATCTCTATAAGTCACACCTTTTTCTCTCATTCTCCCTTTTAGTGCCGACAATTCAGGGTATTTCTTCTTTTTCATTTTTTAAATCACCTCACTCTTGCGTTTTTTTGTTGCGTTTCGTAATTAAATCTTACCACCCTTTAATAACCATGTCAATACGTAACGCAACAATTTTTCAATAAATTTTATTTTGTTATTGCTTTTAGCAACAAAACGTTGTATAATATATCCATATAAAGCAGTTTGGGGGAAGTAAAATGTCTAAAAGAACCACTGTAAACAAAGAAAAATTTGCTATGCGCCTAAAATCACTAATGGGGAGAACTAACGATACTATATATACTATAGCCGAAGTTGTACATTTATCAGCACCTACTATATCACGATACCTTAATGCAGAAATGGCACCTAAAATAACTACCGTGGAAGTCCTAGCTCAACATTTCGATGTTAATCCAGCGTGGCTGTTGGGTTACGACGTCCCTGAAAAGATTGCAAATTATACTGATGCCGTAGATACTAAGGACAACCTATATACGATTGCCGCACATTTTAAAGGCAAAGAAATATCAGAAGAAAAATTAAACAGGATAAGAAAATTTATTGAATTCACTTTAAATGAAGATGATTAACAGGGGGACAAATATGTCATATGAAAATCTTGCAATGAGGTATGGCTATATCAAGATAAAAGAAGTCGATTTCTCTAAGGTTGATCCTGAGGAGGAAGTAGATGGTTTATGCGTAGGAGATAAAATCTATATTAGGAAAAATCTCAACAACGCAGAAAAATATTGCACTCTTGGCGAAGAGATAGGCCACTACTTTACTACGGTGGGAGATATCCTTGATCAATCCAAAATTGAGAATCGAAAACAGGAAGAGATTGCTCGCAGATGGGCCTATGAAAGATTGGTCAAGATTCAAGACCTCGCCAGGGCCTCGCGTGAGGGCATCAGAAACCGTTTTGAATTAGCCGAATACTTAGGGGTTACTGAGGAGTTTCTAAATGGTATATTGGCATACTACAAAGCTAAATATGGCACATACTATCAGATGGATAATTGCCTTATCTGTTTTGATCCGTTGGGAGTCATAGAGAAATTTTTTTAACTATTTTTAAGAACGTATGTTCGTATAGAAAGGAGGTGATAAAATGCCAAGAAAAACAAATTACGAAAAGAATGGAAAAAAGTATTATAGGGTGTACAAAACAATTGGAGGTGAAAAAAAGGAGTTTTACGGTTCTACTAAGCAAGAAGCTGAAGTCAAAAGGGATGAAGCAGTAGAAGCCTATGAAAATGGCCTTAATGATCTTAAAAAGGCAAAGCTAGGTCCCGTAATGAATACCTGGTTATTTGAATCAGTACGAGTGTCCAAAAAAATTAAAAGCTCTACCTTCGAGCGTTACGAGGGACTTTACAGAAATTACATTAAGAACTCTCCATTATATAACTCAGAACTAAGAGCCCTTTCCCCCCTCAATATCCAGCGGTACTATAACAAGCTCTTTGAGGTGGAGGGAAAGACTCACAGTCAAATTTTAAGTGTTCATAAGCTGCTCAGAACATTTCTATTTTACTGCGAGGATGCAGGGTACTTGGAGAAGAATTCTTGTGCTGGCAAGCGAGTTACTGTGCCGGGAGAGGCTGCAGATGAAGAAAGAGTAATAGAAGTCTTTACAGAAGAAGAACTGATTGCTTTCCAGGAAGCCATAAAAGGCCATCAATACGAGTCTTTATTCTTATTAGCACTAGGCACGGGCTTAAGGCAGGGAGAATTGATCGCGCTAAGAGATGATGATATCGATATGGAAAACCACCTAGTGAAGGTTGACGAAACCGCCAGGTGGGGAAATGTGTTTAATGCTGATGGAACCAAGGAATTTAAGCTTGTAATAGGTACAACTAAAAACAGAAAGAAAAGAGAAGTTCCTTTTCCAAAAAAACTGGTCCCTAAACTAAAGGAGTATAAAAAAATAAAGGCTACACAAGAATTGAAAGCCGACCATGGGGTGTATGAGGATCAGGGCTTTTTCTTCAGTAACCAGTTTGGTGGCCCAGTAGATTCTAGAAACCTAAGAAGATCATTTGCCCGGGTTCTTAAAGCTGCCGGCATACCCTATAAAAAATTCCATACCTCGAGACATACCTTCGCTACAAAGCTATTTGAAAAAGACGTTCCTCTCTTAAGTGTGCAGGAGCTTTTAGGACATAGCAGCTCCAAAACCACTGAAATTTATACCCATGTTTCTAAGGAAAAGAAGGTGGAGGCGGTGAATAAAATTAATGATTTATTCATATAAATACATTTTCCAGTTTCCCCCAAGAGGGAAAAAAGAGGGAAAGTTCTGAAACGTAAAAAATACCAACGTATTAAACATTGGTATTTTAACAAAATGGCGCGCCCTGAGGGACTCGAACCCCCAACCTTCAGATTCGAAGTCTGCAACTCTATCCGATTGAGCTAAGGGCGCTTGTTTATTAAATTTAGTTTGTTTCTGGCGTGCCCACAGGGATTCGAACCCCGGACACACGGCTTAGAAGGCCGTTGCTCTATCCTGCTGAGCTATGGGCACAAATTGGAGCGGGTGAAGGGAATCGAACCCTCGCGGTCAGCTTGGAAGGCTGAAGTTCTACCACTGAACTACACCCGCATTTGTCCTTAGTTTATTTTTCCTGACATTTAAATATATTAACACTTTTTAAAAGGTTTGTCAAGTTTTTTATTTACATGCTTTCTTGTTAAGGACACGAACTTTATTATATAGGAATTATGGTGGATGGTCAAGAAATAATTAGACCCACTAATAATGTTTTACAAAGATATTCATTATTATACTTACTTTATCATCATTTTTCATCTCTTTATAAGGATAGGTCTTTATTTCACTCTAAATTTTTAAATTCCACCCTAATGACCTCCTCCAGGTGGAGTATGGCATAGGACCTTCGGGAGCCCCCCCTTGGAAAAGAAATGCTCCCCGGGTTCAGCATAATCATGCCATCCTCCTTTCCATAGAAAGGAACATGGCTATGACCAAAAATCACAATGTCGGCGTTTACCTCTTTCCCTCTATAAAAGAGGGTATTGAGACTTCCCTTGACGCCATAGTGATGTCCATGGCATACAAGAAATCGCTTCCCCGCTATCTCCCTAATGACCTCTTCAATACCCTTAGGGTCACAGTTTCCCCTAACGCCGATGCCCTCTATCTGCAGGGTTTTGCTAATGTATTCAAAATCACAATAGTTATCTCCAGTGTGAATAATAAAATCCATCTGCTTTAGTTCCTTAATAACCTTATTAATAGTTTCCATATGAAGGTGGCTGTCCCCTACTATACCAATCTTCATAGTCCTACTCCTCCATGTCATTTTTTAAAACTAGTTTCAATTTTTCCAAGGCCCTGGCCCGATGGCTGATTCGGTTTTTTTCCTCCTGCTCCAGCTCTGCAAAGGTTAATCCATAGCTGGGAACAATAAATAGGGGGTCATAACCAAAGCCATTTTTACCCTTTGATTCTGTACCAATAAAACCATCACATTCTCCCCTGACAACAACCTCTCTGCCATCTGGGTAAACTGCTGCCATGGCACAGACAAATCTTCCTGTCCTTTCCTGGGAGGGCACATTTTCTAAAAGCTTCAAGAGCTTTTCGTTATTCTTTTGATCCGTTGCCCCTTTCCCCGAAAATCGGGCCGAGTAGATTCCCGGCTGATTATCTATGGCATCAACCTCAAGGCCTGAATCATCGGCAATGGTTAGGGATCCTGTTTTTTCCATAACTGTTCTGGCCTTAATCAAGGCATTTTCTTCAAAGGTACTGCCATCCTCTATGATTTCTAAGCCTTCCAGGTCCACATCCTTCATTGATTTTATCTCAACAGAAAAATCCTCGAATATTTTTCCGATTTCCTTTAGCTTATGCTGATTTCCGGTAGCTACCACTACAGTTGTTTTCATTTTAATCCTTCCTCTTCTTCGGTTATTATTTTATTTCTTCAGCAATATCACCCAGGGCTTCCCTTTGAAGCTTAATTAGCTGTTGGTTTCCCAATTCTGCAAGCCTTAACAGCTCCATTAAATCGCTCCTTGAAAAGGGGGATTCCTCTCCAGTTCCCTGGACCTCTACAAATTGTTTCTGATCAGTCATCACTACATTCATATCGACCTTTGCTGCAGAATCCTCTTGATAGCACAAATCTAAAAGGGGCTGGCCCTCTACAATTCCTACACTCACAGCTGAAACAAAATTCTTTATGGGGAAGCTGTTTAATTGTCCTGACTCCTTTAATTGATGTACAGCATCCATTAGGGCCACAAAAGCTCCTGTAATGGATGCTGTTCTAGTACCTCCATCAGCCTGAATTACATCGCAGTCAATCCAAATGGTTCGTTCTCCGATTGCATTTAAATCTACTACAGATCGAAGGGCTCTACCGATAAGTCGCTGTATTTCTTGAGTTCTCCCCTCTACCTTTCCCCTACTGGATTCCCGTACCTTTCTAACCTGGGTCGCCCCTGGAAGCATAGAATATTCTGCAGTAATCCAGCCTTTTCCTGTATTTTTAAGAAAGGGAGGCACCCGATCCTCTATTGTTGCCGTACAGATTACCTTTGTTTCTCCCATGGCAATTAAAACAGAGCCCTGGGAATACTTCGTGTAATTCCGCTGGATATGTACCTTCCTAAGCTGATCAAATTCTCTACTATCTATTCTAATCAAGTGATCCCATCCCTTCTATTATTGTTCTTTTCTCTAAGTATTGTATCACACTTTCTATTATTTTAGTGATAATCTCTTGAAATAACCTGGTGTCCTTATTCACAAAAAAATAATCCGGAGACCGGATTATTTTGTATTTGAATAGTTAGGTATATTTAATTTTACCCCTTCTCCCAATTCCAGCTCCTTGCCGCCAGAAAGAACTCTTACTTGGCTGATGGTAGGCTCGATTTCCTTTAGGGTTAAGCCGATCTCGTAAACCATAGACTGTTGTAATTCGGCATTATCGGGAATACGCTTAATTTCCTCTGAGAAATCTATATAGGCGATTCCATCCTTTACGTAAATATCCTGTACTGCTACTCCCTCGGGTATTTCACTATAAAGATTTGATCCCTCGGGGGCTCCATCCAAAAGGGCCATGAGGGCCGACTTAATATCAGCCTTTAGGGTCTGAATTCCTTTTGTTACAGGAACATAAAAGCTATCTACTCCATTGGTTGTAGTTTTGTAATAGACCACTACGGGCACCATTTCCTCTTCTATGACAGCCGACAGGTTAATTTGCTCCCTTTCTAAGGGGATGGCAGCCTGGGTTCCATGCTTTAATCGATTAACAGGTTCTCCATTAACTAGCAATTGTACCTGATCAATGGCCTCAAACTCCGTTAAGGTATATACAAGGGATTGAATCATGGCTCTTTCTTCGGCCTCTGACTGATGGTTCAATACTGCCTCATTAAAATCTACCTTACAAATCCCTTCATTGATGGACATACCGAGGATTTCTGTTCCCGCCGGAAAAATTGGATTTAAGCCCAGCTGGGTCAGTTCTTCTCTTACTGAAGGCTCATCTATCAGCTTTTTAAGAGCACTTTTTGCGATGCCTTCTTCCCAGGGTATTTTCTTCATAACTGGGATAATGATTCCTTCCTCATCGCTATAATATAATACGGTTTCTCTTAATCCATCCTCCTGAACGAAATGTTCGTTGTCATCAACAATTAGACTCACATCGCTATCTTCCTTATCCCCAAACAGCCCTGAAAGGGGATTTCCGCAGGCAGTTAACAAAAAAACACAAAGCAACATGCAAATCAGAATCCGCTTATTTCCTCTCATTCATATTGTCCCCCTCTTATTCAATCCTTTCTCTATGAAAGAACAGCTTTATATCATTATATTAAGGGGGAGAATGTTGTATTCTTTATTTCTTTTTTCTTACAGGGAAATAGCCGCCACGAATTGAACGGGCATCCATCACTGTGACAAAGGCCTTTTTATCATGCTCATCTAAAACATTGTAGAGTTTAGCCATATTTTTACGTTCAAGGGTAACATTGATTAAATGTCGAATTCCCTGCCTTCCATAGCCTTCAAAGACCGTTACCCCAAAGCCTTCATCCCGAAGGGTCTCAACAATCTTCGTCACCTCATGCTCTGTAATAACCTGTACAATAATATTCCCCAGGGCCATTTTTTCCTCTAAAAAAATGCCTAAATAGTTTCCTGTGGCAAAGCCCGATGCGTACATAATGACGTTGATAGGGTTATCTAGTCCGCTTAAAACCTTTCCAATGGCAAGGACATAAATAGTTACTTCCACAAAGCCAATCATTGCGGCCTGCAGTCTTCTGCCCCTAACCACCATAATCATTCTGATTGTTGCCATACTTACATCCAATACCTTTGCGAAGAAAATAAATAAATAGCCAAATAAGTACTCCATGACCATCCTCCTAAATTTTTATCCTTATTTATATATGCTGCATATAACTACATTTTAATCGCAAACGGCAAAAAATGATAGACAAAACAGGAAAAAAAACAGAAGAAAAGACCAAATGAATGGCCTTCTTCAATCATCTTTTATTCTTCTATTTACCGACTAAATTTGGTTTCTTCAAAATACTTAACTGTTGCATTAAATAAAGCCTCTGCCGCCTTCTGTCGATAGCTCTCAGAAAGCAGCTTCTTTTCTTCCTCTGGATTGGATAAAAAGCCTAATTCCGTTAATATCGCCGGCATTTTTGTTTCCCTTAGTACAAAGTAATTTGCTGTTTTGGCACCTCTATCATTGCCTTTCATTAGCCCAACCAGCTCTTTTTGGAGAATCTTGGCCATGGTGCTGCTATTATTGTACTTGGTCAAATTATCCTTATTAGGATGATAGTAGGTTTCAATTCCATAGGGAAGAGGATTAGGTACATCTTTCTTTGTTACTGGGTCTATCATGGTTGAAGCGTTGGCATGGATACTGATAAATAGGTCTGCATTCAATTGATTTGCCACGTCTGCCCGATCCTGCAGGGCAATATAGGTATCATCATTTCTTGTCATATAGGTTCTGAAACCTGCCTCCTCCAGAAGCTTGTTCAGCCGTTGGGCAACATCCAGTACAATTTCTGCTTCCCGCTTCTTTAAGATAACAGAGGTGGTACCAGGATCGCTTCCCCCATGGCCTGGGTCAACGACAACCAGCACCTGACGATACCGATTTGAATTTTTAAGCTCAAGCACCAATTCATCCTTCTTGGATGAACCCGGGATATTAAGCTCCACATCCTTTTCAAGGTAGATCTGAACCTTGTGATTGGTTTTATCCTTACTGTCTACCTTAATTTCCTTTACCATATGGTCATCAATTTTAATGTCCGAGAACTGAAGGTCATCTTCCTTAGGGATTAGAACCTCAATAAGATTGGTTCCAGCATTTTTTGATGCATGATACTTACTTGCATTCTCTCCCCTAAAGGTTATTCTTGCACTTGTCCAGCCGGTTGCCTCGTAGGTAATCTGGTCATAGGGTTTTCCTTCTACATGGACTAAAAGCTGATTTCCCTTTAATTCATAGTGGAATTCTTCTGGGCTGGAAAGGAGGTCTATCACTACACGGACAATTTTGTCATCGGGCTTATAGTACTCATCTGGCTCAAATTGAGCTACCCGTACGCCCTTGACCACCCGGCCCTTCCCATCTAATTCAAAGGGTTTATTGCTTAGGTAAGCATCCTTAATATCCACCACTAACCGCTTTGGGTTATCCAATTGCATTACATTATAGTTTTCCAGGAAATCTCCTTCAATAACGACTACTTCCTTCATGTTGATCTGTTCCGTCTGAACTGATTTAACAAAGTTCTTAAATTGAATTACAAGCTCACTGGTTTTGGAATCAAAGCTTACTTCGTGACCCTTATCCCCATTCATTTCTACTACAACCCTTGTCACATAGGGGTCTTTATTGAATTGGGATACTCTTACTGCCTTGAGAATTGAATGATTCCATGTCTGACTATAGGAACCGTTAGCTAAAAGATTTTTTGAATCAGTAATATCAAATTTTACATCCTTTAAATCAAGCACCAGGCGGTTCGGATTGGTCAAATTCATTTCATCATAGCTTACTTTGCCTGTTGTCTTGATTCTCACCTCGGGAAAGCCTGATGAGGTATCTACCTTAACGCTCTTTACGGCAATTAGCTCCTCCTCAGGGGGAGATGTAGGCTCCTGGGGTTCCTCAGGGGTTTCTTCCTCTGGCTTAGGGGATAATAGAACTGTTCTTGTACTATCCTCCCAACCTACATCCATGCCGACGGCCTCGGCTATAAATCGGATTGGAACCATGGTACGATTATTAATCAGCTTAGGGGGAACATCATCGGGCAGTCGAACTGCTTCTCCATTGACCATAGCCACCTCGCTGTCAATCTTTAAAAGGATTTCCTTATCCTTTGTCTTTACCATTACTTGATAGTTTTCTCCATCCCATTCTATTTCAGCATCTAGGTTTTCCATGATGGCTCTTAAGGGAACCAGGGTACGCTCATTATGTAGCACGGGGGGAACATCGGACTGAATTAATTGGTCATTTAGCTTCAGCTTTACCACATAGAAGCTAACTAATTTTCCGTCCATGGTCATTTCAATTTTGGATTGTGGTTGATTTCCATAGGCTACGATTGTGATTGCGAAAAGAAATTGTAGAACTAATAAAATGGATATGATTTTTTTCATCAGCATGTCCTCCCTCTATTGATGATTTTCCCAGTGCTAAAATTTTTCACAGAATGTTCCAGCATCCTAAACGACGAATACAGTTCAATACCCATAAAACAACAAAATTCTTGGATATTTTCACCACTCTATAATAGTTATATCATTTTAAAAAAACTTATGTCAACAAATCCGGTCAAATGTCATGAACATGTAAACAATGACTTTTATTTGTAATAAAGGTTTCAAAAAAATATGTCTGGTTGGGCAAAAAAGTAAAAAAGGTCCGAAGACCTTTCATTTATTTAATTACCTTATATAGCTCATCAGTTTGGGGAGGGGCCAGGACTACCCTTTCTCCACCCTTGATAATCACCCGTTCTTCTTCGATAATTTTACCCACCTCAGTGGCCTCGATTTCTGCTTTCTGGAAGGCCTCTAGCAGTCTTTGTTTATCTTCCTGGGCCACAGTCATCACCATAACTCCACTGGATATAAGCCGATAGGGATCAATGCCAAGGCTATGGCAAAGAAGACTGGTTTCCTGCCGCAGTGGAATTTTGTCGAAATAGACCTCAATACCTAGACGAGATGCCTCTGCCATTTCCCAGAGGGCTCCAAGGATTCCTCCTTCGGTGGCATCATGCATACTATTTACAATTCCCAGTTCACCAGCGATTACCCCTTCCTTGACTACACTAATATCCTTCCCGTAGGCTTGAAGGCCCGTTAACAATCCATGGTCAAAATCCTTGAGCAAGGTATCATAAAGATCTGTAGCAATAATCGCCATCCCCTCAAGACCAGCATGCTTTGTCATGATGACAGCATCGCCCTTAAGCGCTCCTCCGGTGGAGATCATCTTCTCCTTCAGCTGACGACCCAGGGCCGTGGTAGAGATTACCATTTTATTCACGGCATCTGTAATTTCGGTATGCCCTCCAATGATCTCAACATTAATGGCTGCTGCTGCTTTGCTGGCATCGGTCATTACTCTGGCCAGGTCCTCCTTCGTGGTTCCAGGGGGGGCTAAAATCGTCATCATAATGCCAAGGGGAGCTACCCCATTGGATGCGATGTCATTACAGGAAATATTGATCGCTAAGCTTCCGATGTCCTTAGCGGCTCCCGTAATAGGGTCCGTACTCATAACACAGACATACTTGTCAAAGTCAATCACCGCACAGTCCTCTCCGATTCCCGGAGCCACCAGTACCTCCTTACGATGTCGTTGTATATTTGAAAAGACAATTTCTTGTAAAATTTCTGTTGGTACCTTTCCAATTTTCATTGTAATCCCCCTTAGCTATACTATCCGTATTATACCATAACCAAGGCCTCTCTAGTACCCCATCACAATTAAATTCTACAGTTATCCCTGGTTACATTTCTATATAGCTGTGTTGTCGTCAATCGCCATATTACTTGATATGGCTTCCTCCTTCGCCTTGCTTCATGAAAATTTTCCCTTATGGAATATTCCAAGTTTTAACTACGGGATACTAGATACAAAAAATATCCTTCCATTGGGCTGGGGTTAGGAGCCTATGATCTGAAACAATATAACGTATTTCTATGCTTTCCGGGGGGATTCGATCCATAATTAATACCTCTGCATCATAATTTTCTGTTAAATCTCTTCTTTTTAATAGGTTTTCCTCAAAGCTCAGGGAGGTTTCCCAATATTCCTTAATCGATTGAACCCCCTTGGTTTCTAAATAATGCTTAGCATTACCAAGGTTTTTCGTGTCTTGTAAGATAAAGGGCTCATATAGCTGGTTTGCTCTGCTTTCGTTGGCAACCCAGCAAAGCTTTGGATCTACGCTTATAGCTAAAATAGCACTGTGGGAATGGAAACTGGGAGAGGATCGATAGTTCATGGTAGCAAATATGGCTTTCCTCCGAACTACCCAGGAGGGCAGCCATCCTGGTCGATATTGGTCCATAAATTCATGAAATTTAACATATCGATTTAAATAGCTAGCTTTATCATCAAAGCTGATTCCCTGTTCCATGGCCCTGCTTACATCTTGTATTGGTATGATGTGATACACTTGCCCTGTTTCTTTGTAATCTGGAAAGTACATCTTTTCAGTCCCTTCGTAATTTAATTTAAGTAGCAATTATTACAATGAATGGTCTTGGGATTTTGTATTAAACTATCTATAGGAGGTGGATTTCATGACAACAATCAATTGTAATCATCCTTGCTTATATGAGAATGATGGAATATGCACCCTTACCCATGCAACCTCAGTTACTGCAACCACGGAAAAAAGCTGTGCTTATTTTAAAAATAAGACAGCTCTTAACCAGGAAAAGAACTTAAAATTAGTATAAACAACATCACCAACTTTATTTATAGCTTTTAAACAGAACATAGTGCCTCTGCCACATTTGTTTTCCAGAGAACCCATGGGTTCACAAAAAAACAGTACCGCTACAGTACTGTTTTCTTATCTATTAATTTTCCTGCCCTGGTTTTGAAAAAGAAACTATTGAGAGCGAAATACATTCCACTCACCAGGAATACAAACCAGAAGGTTACAAAGCGTAGTACAATTGCCATGGCTATCCCTTTATGAAGGGGAATCTGGAAGGGTATTAATAAAAATGACATACTTCCTTCAAAGGTTCCTAATCCTCCGGGCAATAGTGGGATCATTGCCACCATGTAGGTTAAATAGGTAACTACAGTAATGGCAGCAAAGCTGATTGATAAATTCAATCCCCGACTGATGAAATATGCCTTAAAGGCAAAGAAAAACCAAATAAATAGGGCAAATAACAGCTGCTTTCCAACCACTTTCTTCTGTCTCAGGGCATCCTTGACAGCCGTCACAAATTGGTCTGTAATTTGTTCAAGCTTTGTTCTTTTTTCTTCCTTTAGGAATCGTCCAATAAGTCCTTTAATTTGGTGGGGATAAAACAGCAGTGCCATCAACAATCCGAGAAATAGACTTAAAATTCCAAAGCCCCCTAAAAGCAGCTTGCCATAAAATTCTTCAAAGCCTACGGTTAACATAAACCACAGCATTGAAACAAAGTTAAGTATTAAAAAGGCTGCCATGCTGACAGTTTTTTGGAGTCCCACCATGGCTGCAGCCTTTCCTCCTGATAGACCTAAGCGATTAATCAGCATATATACCTTAGTCACCTCTCCCCCGGCCTTTACCGAGGGAGTAACGCTTTCTATGAAGGTTCCAGCCATGTTGACATGAAATAATTGAATAAAGGACAGTTTTTCTCCCATTTGCCTTCCAATTGTATACCATTGAAAGGTAATTAAAAATATTGTCAAAAGCTGCATTAGACAAGCCAGCACCACAATTCGGTAATCGACCTGACGTAGGGTGTTATACACCTTTTCCAGATCAGCCAACCATAGTACCAGTCCCATCGACAACAAGGTGATTAAAAACACCAGATACTTTTTCATTTTCTGCTCCCCCCATTTCCTTTGTAAATAACAGGGTGGATTTCATTGTTATATTACGCTGCTCTATTTGCTCACATTTACCACAGGGGCATTCAGCTTCCATATAGTCATAAAGATTTTTTAAGCAATTTCGAGGACTTCGCATCAGAATCCTGGCACCCATAGGTACCTTCCTCCAAATATTCCTTAGAATTTCCTCATGGGGGTGGGCCTGTAATGCTACGTGAACCACAGAATACTTTGAAGCATCTACCATTTCCCCCGATGCCAAAGACACCTTTACCCTTTTAGACATGTTTAAGCTTTTTATTACCTTTCTGGCTATACTGACAGCCTTGGGGTCTATATCTACAACCTGGACACAAGCACCGGTCTGACAAGCGATTTCAAGGGCAGTGCAGGGAAGTGGGCCTCCTCCAATGCAGAGAACCTGATCCTTATTTGAAATTTTCCCCAGTGATACCTCCCGTCTGACAGTTTCTTTATAGTACATGTTCATCAGCTTCACTAGTAGGGAAGATGAGGCACATATTCTTTCTAATTTGGTGGTGAAGCTTGGGATCAATTTCACCGCTTTCACACTCCTAACTTACTTATATAAACGCTAATATCAACGATCCCACTTGATTAATCAAGCCACCTACAAATATGGCGATTACAAATGTGGATAATCCAATTAAAAGGGCTGTTTTTAATTTAAATTCCTTGATTAATACCCCCAATACCGAAAGGCACGGCAAGTAGAATAGGGCAACCACTGCTCCAACTAAAAGCTGAAGGGTAGATAGATTTAGATCTAAGAGGGGCAGCACTGCCAGCTCCCGTCTAATTACTCCTAAAATTAGTCCAATGGTAGCTTCCTTAGGCAAGCCTAACCAGCCTTCAATAATGGGCTCGATATAGACCCCCACTGCGTTCAATGCACCGGTTTCTGCCACCAGGGCCGCAAAGGCAATGCCAAGAAGCATCGGAACCTCTGCCTCAATCATAAAATGCTTTGTTCTCATCATGACCTTTTTAAAATAGGCTTGACGATCTGGCATTAACAAGTTAGGAATTTCAATTAAAATAGGATCTGTTTTACCAGGCAAAATTTTGTTTAAGGTCTTACCAGCAATAAATATGGCAATCAACGAAATTAAATAGACTGAAATTAATACTAAAATAGAACGATCCCCCAAGAGGGAAATAAATGCTCCGGTTTGAGCAACGCAGGGAATAGCCAAGGATACCATGGCTGCAACCATGACCCGTTCCTTATGGGTTGTTGCGGCTCTGGTTCCCAAAATTGCCGGCACAGCACAACCGTACCCCATGATCATAGGAACAATGTTTCCTCCTTGAACGCCGATTCGTTGCAAGACACCGTCAACCAATACGGCCAATCTAGGCAAATAGCCACTATCCTCCAGAAAGGATAAGGCAATATAAAATAGAAATACATAGGGTAGAATCAATGCCACAGGCCACTCAATTCCCTTGATCAGGATTCCATATTCCCCTACCAAAACGTTATATAAAATTCCTTCTGAAACAAATTTAGAAACCAGGGAGCTGATAAAGGGCACGTATAAATTATTAAGTAAGGGTAATAATGCCACTGCACGAATTGCCTTTCCCACTCCTACAACAATTCCTAAAACCAAGGCTAAAATGAGAATCGCAAAGGGAATTCCCGGAAAAGGCCTGATTAAAGCATCGCCAAACCTTTCTAAAAATGTGGGCTGTCTATCCTCCAATTGCTGAACACGATTAATGATTTGTCCTACACGCTTCCATCGTTGGTCCTGGGTCATGGGTTCCAGGGGTTCCACCTTTTGTTTTTCGTTACTAAGGCGCCAGGTTTCTTTTATAATTTCCCTTAACCCAATATTACGAATTGCTACAGTGGGAATCACTACTGTACCTAACGCTTCAGCTAGTGCCTTAGTATCAATTTTAATTCCCTGCTGTTCAGCCACATCCATTAAATTCAATGCAAAAACAACGGGATAATTATACCGCCTTAATTGCAATGCTAAATTTAGATTTCTTTCGAGATTAGTGGCATCCAACACACAGATAATCACATCTGCCACTTCTCTTTCAAGCATTTGAACAGCCACTTCCTCAGCCTGGGAGGTGGCTTCTAGCGAATAAGTACCGGGTACATCAATTAACTGTCCCTTTTTCCCCTGATAGCTGATGGCTCCCTGGGTGAAGGTTACCGTGGTGCCGGCATAGTTTGATGCAATTACGTTCATTCCAGTTAATTTAGAAAAAATAACACTTTTCCCTACGTTCGGATTCCCCATCAGCAATACCTTTATTTCTCCATCGCTGGTGGTTATCTGTGCTTCTTGAACATGACAACTCAATTAACTTACCTCCTTGGCGGTAATTTGCTCTGCCACTATTTTAGAAATGGCGATACTTCTTTTGCCTAATTGCAATACGATGGGGCCACCAAAGGGCTGCTTAGACATAATGTTAACTCGCATTCCTTCCCTCATGCCCAGGGATCTTAACAGTCCTAACGAAGGCAAACTTTCTATAATATAGCTTTTATTACTTTTAAGCTGGTAAATGCTCATATTGAACACCCTTTCTTTTGATAATAATTATCATTAATATCTGTGTAGATTTTACCACAATATGCCTTATGAGTCAATTAATTAACATTATTTTTATCTAACAAAATGTTTAGATGCCCGGTCAGCCAGGGTATAAATAATAATTTTTCTCCTTTTGAATAGTCATTTTATCTTTGGACTGATCTATGTTACAATAAATTAAAACCATAAAGGAGGGAGCCCATGGATTTAAAAGGAACCCAAACTGAAAAGAACCTTTGGCTTGCTTTTGCGGGCGAAAGTCAAACTAGAAATAAATATATTTTTTATGGTCAGAAGGCCCTTGAAGAGGGGTATAAAGAAATTGCAGAGATTTTTTTTAATACCGCTAAGGAAGAGGAAACCCATACACAAGGAATCTATGGGTTTCTAAATGGTGTTAATGATACTTTGACAAATTTAAAACGTTCTGTAGAAGGAGAGCGCTATGAAACTACCACCCTCTATCGGGAGTATGAAAGGGTGGCAAAGGAAGAGGGCTTTCAAGAGATTGCCGATTATTTTAAGGTGCTGAGGGTAACCGAGGCGGAGCATGAAAAGGCCTTTCGTACTTTATTGAAGCAGTTAAAAGAGAAAGAACAATTATAGAATTAAAAAGTAATTCCCCCATTCAAATTTTTCATAAGAATGGGGGAATTTTTAACACCTCCTCTCCATTTTTTCATACACTATAGTACAAAAAGAAATTTTTAATTTGTAAAGGAGGTGTTAGTTAATGTCAACAGGTTTAGGTGGTATTTGGGGTGGCAAAAGTAGCTTGTTATTTTTCTTCCTGCTGCTAGTTATAATCTTCTGTAATTGCGGTATTTTCAAAGGATCAGGTGACAGCCTACTCTTCTTCTTCTTGTTACTAGTCCTTTTATTTGGTGGCTCACGCTTCTTCTGCTAGATGAAAGCATAACCTCCATTTAAGTAACAGCAGAGTTGATCTCTCGCTGTTCATACTAGAAAAAAGCGACTATGTCGCGTCATGCAAAGCAAGTTGTGGTGACAGGAAAGTTAAACTTTCCTATAATTCAAGCAAAGCCACTTTCTGAATCTCAGAAAGTGGCTTTTTAGCGTTTATTGTCCGTGTCTATTGCTTCTATTTATCTGACCATCGTTAAAAATTCCTCCTCTTGAAGTATTTTCAAGCTTGTATCGACATTGGAATTAATGATTTCCATAGCCTTATCTAGCTTAGACCCTGCTGCTTCACCGGCGATAAGATAATCTGTATTTTTACTGATACTGCCAGAGACCTTAGCCCCCAGGTTCTCTAACAGGTCCTTTATCTCTTTACGGCTAAATTGGTTTAAGGTACCGGTTACCACAACGGTCTTTCCGCTAAAGGGATTTTCAACAGTCTCGATGGCCTCATGGCGGGGTCGCACCCCCTCATTTAATAGCTTCTTAATACTTTCGCGAATTTTTTCGTCTTCAAAAAATTCAATAATACTGTTGGCTACGATTCCACCCACATCAGGAATGGTAATCAGTTCATCATATTGGGCACCCATAATCGCCTCCAGGGATTGATAGTGTTTTGCCAGATCGGAGGCGGTCTTTCTGCCCACATTGGGTATGCCCAGGGAATAGACAAAGGCATCTAGGCTGCAGCTTTTACTATGTTCAATGGCCGCAAGTAAGTTCTTTGCCTTCTTGTCCCCAAATCGCTCCAGAGAAATTAGGTCTTCATATTTTAATTCATATAAATCTGCAATTCCCTTTAATCCCAGAGTCTCATATAGCTGAGCTGCTGTTTTCTCACTGAAGCCTTCAATGTCCATGGCATCTCGACTGGCATAGTGAACAATCCTTGAAACCAACTGGGGCTTACAGGATAGGGAATTGGTACAGAATATATGGGCACCCTTTTCCTGCAGTTCACTGCCACAGGCGGGGCAATGGACAGGCCTTTGGACTTCTATGGCTCCCTGGCAGCTTTCTTCGATGGCACCCATAATTTCGGGTATAACATCATTGGAACGCCTTAGCCATACCTGACAGCCTATCTTAACCCGCTTCCTTTGAATGTCGTCCCAATTGTTGAGGGTAGCCCTGCTGACGGTAACACCCCCGATATCAACGGGCTCTAAATCCGCCGAGGGGGTTAGTTTTCCGGTTCGTCCCACCTGCCAAACCACATCTCTTAATTTTGTGGTTACTTCCTGGGCTTCAAATTTATAGGCCATAGCCCAACGGGGAAACTTTTGGGTGTAGCCCAGGATTTCCCTGGCCTTTAAAGAATTCACTTTTATGACAATTCCATCGATTAGAAAATCCAGCTGCCCAATTGATTCCTCCAGGATCTCGATGGCCTCTATTACCCCATGAATGTCACTACATCGCTGGCTAAAGGGATTCACTGGAAAACGGTTATTTCGTAAAAACTCAATTATTTCCCCATGGGTTTCAAATTGGATACCATCATAATAGCCAATGTTATAAAAGAAGGCATCTAAATTCCGGGAGGCTGTTACCCTTGGATCCAGGTTTCTGAGAGCTCCCGCAGCTGCATTTCGGGGATTTTTCAGAGGCTCAGCTGCGGTTTCATTATACCTTTCAAGGACAGAAAGTCGCATTAGCCCTTCTCCCTGAACTTCTAGCTTCCCTTTAAAATCAATCGTCAGGGGAATTGACCGAATGGTCTTGACCTGTTCTAGTATTCCTTCTCCCACTACACCGTTTCCACGGGTGGCCGCCTGTACCAGTTGTCCTCCCTCATAGGTCAAATTAAGGGTGAGGCCATCAAATTTGTATTCCAGCACATATTCGATGGGAAAATCATAGCCCTCTAAAAGCTTTTTAACCCTTGTATCCCAATTAATCAGTTCCTGATCAGTTTTACATTTATCCAAGCTCCATAGGGGGGCCAAATGGCGATGGGATGAAAAGGCCTTTAAAGGCTCACCCCCAACCCGCAGGGTTGGGGAGTCGGGCAGGATTACTCCAGTTTCTCCCTCAAGTTTAGTTAGTTCATCATAGAGCTTATCGTATTCCTTGTCGGAAATAAATGGCTCGTCCAATACATAGTAGCGATAATTATGCTCCTTTAGTTCATCAATTAATTGTTTCATTCTCTGATTTTTTTCCATCTCTTCACCTCGATTATCCTTTTACTCTATTATGTCTAATTGAATAAAGGTTGAAGCAATTTTTTTTATGCCCCCCTTAGGGAAGGCTATGCTCAGCATATCCTTGTCTACAGCTACGATAGTTCCTTGGCCGAATTTAGGATGCCTTACCTTGGTTCCAGCCTTGTATTCCCCCTGACTTGATACGGGGCTTTTTTTCGGAGCCGCCGGTTCATGGAGCATTTCCCCTCTAAAGAGAGGTGAGGTTTGCATCTGTCTCACTTCTTTTTTACGATCATAGGCCTTTTCCTTGGTAATTAGCTCATCGGGTATTTCATCAATAAATCTTGAGATAGTGTTATAGCCGGTTCGTCCATAGAGGGTCCGCATAACCGCATGGGTCATATAGAGCCTTTCCATAGCCCGGGTAATTCCCACATAACAAAGTCTTCGTTCCTCCTCTTCATTTTGTTCCTGTATTGACATATAAGAGGGAAAAATCCCTTCTTCCATACCAGGTATGAAGACCACAGGAAATTCTAAGCCCTTGGCGCTGTGGAGGGTCATCAGCACCACCGAGGCTTCTCCCTCCTCCATGGTATCCAAGGGGGTTTCTAGGGAGGTTCTGGCTAAAAACTCTTCTAAAGTCTTTACTTCTGCATTTTTATCAAAATCCTGGGTTAAGGATCGGAACTCCTGCAGATTTTCTAGACGGCTGGTGGCCTCCACAGTATTTTCCAATTGAAGCTCCCTCAGGTATCCCGTTTTTTCGTAGATTTCATCGACCATCTCGGTCACTGTTAATTGGTCCTTTCTTTCAATCAGACTAACGATCATCTCTGTAAAGCCATTGGCCTGTACCTTTACTCGAGTAGAGAGACTGCCTATATCATCCACATCCAATAAGGCACTAAAAAGGCTTTCTCCTCTTTGGGCTGCATAACCCGCCACCTTCTCGATGCTCTTTAGGCCAATACCCCTTTTGGGAACATTGATAATTCGCTGTAAATTCACATCATCCACTGGATTATCAATAATCTTCAAATAAGCTAAAATGTCTTTAATTTCCTTACGATCATAGAATCGAATTCCCCCGTAAAGCTTATAGGGAATGTTTTCCTTCATAAGCGCTTCTTCCAGCACCCGAGATTGGGCATTGGTACGATATAGAATCGCAAAACTATCATAGGGTTTCTTTTCTTCCTTTATTATTTTCTTTATGTTAGCAGTAATATACTGGGCCTCATCATATTCGTTGACTGCTTTGTAGTATTGAATTATATCACCCTTAGGATTCTCTGTAATGAGGCGCTTGTTTTTTCGCTGAAGATTATTGGCAACCACATGGTTAGCGGCCTCTAAAATACTCCCGGTGGACCGATAGTTCTGTTCAAGCTTTACCACCCATGCCCTAGGAAAATCCTTTTCAAAGCCCAGTATGTTTTGAATATCTGCACCCCGCCAGCCATAGATGGATTGGTCATCATCTCCTACAACACATAGATTTTGATGGGCCTTCGCCAGCATACTGACCAATCGATATTGGGAAAGATTTGTATCTTGAAACTCATCGACCAATATGTATTGAAATTTTTCCTGATAATAATGCAATATTGTTGGATTAACGGAAAACAGCTCTACGGTTTTCATGATTAAATCATCAAAATCAAGGGCATTATTTCCCCTTAGCTTTTCCTGATACATTTCATAGAGCTTTCCTATTTTTTCTCTTCTAAAATCTCCCCGGAAGGTTTGCTGGTATTCCTTAGGGCCTACTAACTGATCCTTGGCCCTGCCAATTTCCCCCAACACAGCCTTGGGAGCGAAATATTTCTCGTCCAGGTTCATGCTTTTTATACATTGCTTCATAACCACCTCTTGATCGGTAGTATCATAGATAACAAAATTTCTCTCAAAGCCTATTTTGTCGATGTCTCTACGCAATATCCTGACACAGGAAGAGTGAAAGGTACTAACCCATAGATCACGACAATAATCACCCAACAGCTTCTCAACCCGCTCCTTCATCTCTCTTGAAGCCTTATTGGTAAAGGTAATGGCTAGTATTCTATAGGGAGACACACCCTTCTCCTCTACCAGGTAGGCGATTCGATGGGTTAACACTCTTGTTTTACCGGAGCCTGCCCCTGCTAAAATCAGCAAAGGGCCCTCTGTATGTTTAACAGCCTCTTGCTGCGGACCATTTAAATGATTCAAATTCATATTGAAACTCCCCTTTTATTAAACTTGATATATTCTATCTTACCTTATTTGAGGTGCTTCTTCAATAAAAGGACAGCCTTGGATAAAATTAGTCTACAGCAGATAAGCGGTTTCCCCCAAAAAAATAGCCGTTCCAAAGGAACGACTGATAAGGGGAAGACATGATAAAATTTTAGGCTGAAAAAATAATGGCTTCGGGACTCTTTTCTAAGAGCAGCCCTTTAATGGATTCCCTAGCCTGAAGAATTCGCTGTCTTTTTAGGTCTGAAAGCCTTGTATCTCCATAAAAGCGCCATCCATCTACCTTGGTGAGCTTTAAGGCCGGATGCCCTATAAACCCAATTACATCCTTTAGGGGATAGCCCAGGAAAATACCAATTTCATCGGGTACTTTCCCATCTTTCATCTTTATCAATAGAAATTCTATATAGCCATCAAGGGTCAGTTCTTTGGGATAACCCATGCCAATCAGGAACCTATGGTTATACCCTTCAGCTAGGGTCTGGAGCAGGGCTTTGTCATTGAAGAAAAACACCTTACAGCACCGTCTATGGCTCTCAATATTTTTATATTGAATCTGAGTGGACTGCTGGAACAACCCCGTCACTCTATTAAAAACTTCTATATTCCGTGGATTATCCAAAGGAAAGCTTAGGATTTCTGCAGGCTTAACCCCTAATAAGACGGGGCCCAATAATTCTACATACCATTTTAAGAAATCATCGTTATTTTCATTTAAGCAGAAGCAATTATTCACGTTCATTCAATTCCCTCCGACACAATTGATATAGATTATCATTATCATATGTATATTATTATCATATATCATTTTATTCTATCTGTCAAAGGAAAAGAGGGATGGGGCTTCTTTTTTATCGGCTTTAAGGAGAAAGCCTACTGCGTTAATGGCGATTAACGGACATGCCAAAAAGGGAGGAATTCTTTCCTCCCCTTTTGACTGTTAGTCTGTTAGCATAAAAAGAAATGTTTTCCACCAAATAAAAGCACCAACAATAAGAAGAAGAATAATAAGCTGTCGCCGGAGCCTTTAAAGATACCGCAGTTACAGAAAATAATAACCAGTAATAAGAAAAAGAATAATAAACTGGATCTTCCTGAGAATATGCCGCCAATGCCGCCTCCGCAATCAACTGCGCCTATTTCACTCATACATTTCACCCTTTCTGTTTAATTAATATGGATTTTTGAACGGCGATCGTTCTACCATATACTATGAAAATGTTGATTAATGTGTGTCAGCTTACTGACTAATCACCCGAAAAGGTATGACAACGGCCATTTAACAAATAAGGCTGTGATATATCGGGAAGCAGATCAACAAAGGACTGTCACTTTCATTGATCTCCTTTTTGAGGTGTTCGTCAATTTAAGCTTTAAGCTTAAATAAAAGGGTAGCACTACCCTTTTATTTAGCAGCCATTAAATATTGATCGGCCTCCAAATAGGACCACCAGCAGTAAGAAGAAGAACAGTAAGCTTTCTTCTGACTCTCTAAAAATACAACAGTTACAGAAGATAATTACCAGCAGCAAGAAAAAGAATAAAATACTGCTTCCGCCTCCAAATAGACCTCCTAAGATCCCAGTGCCTCTTACGGCTTCACTCATATCCTACACCTCCCATTATTCTATCAGACCATTATGGTCTCACTACATGATATGTACTGTCAAAAAAGTTGTGCTTTTTCCAGCAGAAATTTTATAGAGATAGAAAATTCATTGACTTTATCTATGAACATTTATAAGATAAAAGCATAATTTAGATAATATAGGCTTTTTAAACGATCTTACTTTATGAGGTGATCTCCTTGAATGTTATTGTGCAAAAATTTGGTGGTACATCGGTTTCGACAAAGGAACGGCGTACAATGGTGATTAATAAAATTGTAGCGGCAAAAAACGAAGGAAAATCGGTGGTTGTGGTGGTATCTGCCATGGGGAGAAAGGGAGAGCCCTATGCTACAGATACCCTTAGAAGTCTAGTCTTAGGGGATAATCCCTATTGCAGTCCAATGCTGCTTGACATGCTGATGAGCTGTGGCGAGGTAATTTCAGCAGTGGCCCTGGCCTCTCAACTGGAATCGGAAGGAGTTCCAGCAGTTCCCCTAACAGGCTGGCAGGCAGGTATTGAAACCGATAATTACTTCGGTCATGCAGAGATTCAAGCAATTGATGAACAAAAGATTTTATCCTCACTAAAGGATGATAAGGTGGTCATTGTCTGCGGATTTCAAGGGGTAACGGATATGGGAGAGGTAACAACCCTTGGTCGTGGTGGCAGCGATACAACTGCCGCAGCTCTGGGGGTTGCCCTGGGGGCCCAGGAAGTTGAAATCTATACGGATGTGGATGGAATTATGACTGCTGATCCTAATGTGGTTCCCACAGCAAAGATAATTGATGAAATCAATTACGAGGAAGTATTTCAAATGGCTGAAAAGGGTGCAAAGGTTATTCATCCCAGGGCCGTGGAGATTGCCCAGAATGGTAATTTGCCTTTGAAAATTAAAAATACCCTTTCTGATCATCCTGGAACTACAATTCACTATCATCGTAAGGCTGGCTTGAGTCCCTATTCTACAGAGGTAAGCCCAAGGCTGCTGACAGCCATTACCCACAAGGATTCTATTGCTCAGGTCTCTGTCATAATCTCAAATGACCTGAAAAGTGACAGTTTGCTTTTGGAAACCCTAGCCCAGGCAAAAATAAGTATTGATATGATTAACTTTTTTCTAGATAAAAAGGTCTTTGTAATAGAAGAGGGACAATGCCGGCTGTTAGAGAAGCGGTTAAAGGAGTTAAAGCTGCAGTATGAGATTAAAAAGAATTGTAGTAAGGTAACCATCATTGGAAGCAGGATTACGGGGATACCAGGGGTGATGGCTACCATAGTTCAAGCCTTAGCCAGGGAAGGGATCAAGATTTTACAGAGTTCTGATTCCCATTCAACCATTTCCTGTTTAGTAGAAAACCATGATGCAATAAAAGCTGTGAATGTTTTACATGAAGCCTTTCATCTAGATCAATAATTAATAAAGGAGCTAACGCTATGATCAGCTCCTTGAGGTTGTTGAAAAAGTCAATAAGAACAAGACTTTTCAAAGTCCCTTAGATTCGAGGCAAAAAAAAACCAGCGGCTAGAGCGTATCAATAATACGTAAGGATGCTGGTTTTTTGCGGTCAATCACTTTCCTACAT